>Ga0114972_10001515_pt1 | contig 17467 bp, 7 predicted proteins | sample M_140807_EF_Meta_FD_87354 | JGI IMG/M metagenome (GOLD analysis project Ga0114972, IMG submission 87354) | Freshwater microbial communities from Lake Montjoie, Canada to study carbon cycling - M_140807_EF_MetaG | ecosystem: Environmental > Aquatic > Freshwater > Lake | place: Lake Montjoie... | reverse complement strand
TCGCTGAATCCCTTGTTATCAATGTTGGCGACATCGAAGACTTCCAGGCCTCCCGGTCCGTTGGCGGTGTAGAGGTATTCGCCCCGTAGGGTGAGGTCGTTGATGGTGTGCGCGTGATGCTCGTAACCTTCCTCCAAGCGTCTGCCCCTAGCGAGGTGCTCTTCAAAATTGCGAGGGTAAGCGAGTTTCTGGAAGGAGCTGCCAATGGCGCTCTGCGGTTCGTCCTGTTCAGTCCAAACTACTCCATGGACGGCCTTTTCTCCGCCCACATAAGCGTAGCGGCCGAAGAAGTTGACTGTTCCAGTGCCGAATCCAAGGAGCTGGGTCATCCAGGCGTTATTGTCGCCTGATTTGGACAGGTGACAGTCGGTGCAGTTTTTTGTGGTGCCTTTACCGCTCGTGGTGTGGGCGAAGTGTGGGTTGAAGGCTTGTCCGCTGTAACCCTCAGCGCTGACGGTTTGCTGTTGAGAGTAGACCCATTCCCGATTGTTGTTCTGAGAGCCCACGATCACGGCGCTAGAGGAGCGGATGACGGCGAGGCGGTTCTTTTTAACCGTTCCATCCAGTCCCAGCATGAAGACGTCGTCACGGACGACCTGCGGGTTGTAGGTGATGAAATTCCTATCCACGGCCCCTTCGTACTTGTTTTGCGGGGTGCGGGTGTTGGCCTTCATGGGCAGGTGACAACCGAAGCAACTCGTGGCCCAAGAAGAGTGGCAAATCTGGCAGTCCATGGACTTGTTGCTGTGCGCCATGCGGGCGCAGGCATCGGCATTCGAGGTCTCGGCTCCCCAAGTCTGGCCGTCGCGCTCGATGGTTTTGGCGTAACGCGCCTTGGCGTTGTAGCGGGGCGAGTTGGGGTCGATAACGTCGACGGTTTGTGGGACTTCCCAGCGAATGTCGGCCGACATGGTGGAGTTTTGGAATAGCTTATCGCCTTCCCACTCAAAGCGCGGACGCCACGAGGTTTTAGTGGTCATGAGGTCCACCGGTTTGATCGTGCGCCGGTCCTCAGGGGTGGTCTCGCCGCTGGCGCCGGAGGTCGGCATCGTGATGCGTCCGTCGACGATTTTACGCGGGCGCTCCGAGACTGTGCCGTGGCAGTCGATGCACTCAATAGTCTCGGCATTACGGACTTCGCCATAAAGAAGGCCGTTGCCGTGGACGTCCACGTTGAAATGGCAGTCCGCGCATTGCATCCCCTTGGCAAGATGAATGTCCTTAAGGTGCACCGCGCGTTTGAAGTCGGAATGCGCCACGATTTTGTCGTCGAGATCAAGGCGGTTGCCCTTGCGGTCCTGCTTGAAAATCGCCCTGAACACCCAGCCGTGGCCATGATAGTCCGCGAATTGTGTGTGTTTGAGCTTGGGGTTGAGCTCCGCCACTTTTTCGAGAAAGTCCAAATCTCCCCAAAGCCCGCGAACCGACGCTGCTTCCGGAGCACTGACAGCAGCCTTCGCCATTTCTTCTTCGGAAGGATCCTTCTGCTTTTTGGGATACATGAATTCGCCGTCGGTTTCTTGATCCCACCAAGTGTAGCCGAGGTAGGGATTAACGAAGGCGTTGCCCTGATGCATATGGCAGTTCATGCACATGCTTGATGGCACTGCGCGCGTAAACTGGTGGACGATCGGGTGGCCCCGTTCATTTTTCGGGATCGTGGGATCCTTGGAAAAACTGAGTCCTTGGTTGCCGTATTTACTCCACCAGCCGGAATTGCTTGGGGAGCGGTCATTGGCGTAGACGACATGGCAGGCGGTGCAACCGCTGGAGCGGTAATCGCCGGGCCGGTCGTTGGAGCCTAGAAAGCCAAGCAAAGGGTCGTGGAGCCTAGTTTTTTGGGCTCCCAAAAAGACAGGGTCGATGCGGTTGAGTGTCCCAAGGCCTCGTTGGGAGAGGCGTCGTTCAGGTTTGCCGGGGGGCTCATCGAGGGTGGGGATGCCAAGGGTGAGCTGGTCGCTACCGCCTTTTTCAAAAATACGGAACAAGTTGCCCGGCTGCGAGATATTGAAGCGAGGCAAGGGGCTGAGGGAGGGGAGGATACCCAGCGTGCGTGTTTCTTCTTCAGTGGGGACGAAGGGGTTTTTAAGGGTGAGGGGCACGCCATCCGCGCCGTAGGCTTGGCCGACGACGGCGTCCTTGATGTTGATTGCGCCGTTGTTGTAAGCGGCTGCGTTCCACAGCATCCCGCCGTGGTTCATCATGGAGTTGGAGACGCGGTCGACGATGTCTCCATGGCAAAGGCCGCAGGCCTCCTTCGCCACGCGCAGGTCGCCTGGGTTCATGAAGCGGATAAACTCCGGAGACTCGTGGTTCAGCGCGACATTGGAGTTCGGCGGGTTGGCTGAGCCTTTCCAGAACTCAGGGTGCAGTGGGTGAACATGGGCGTCGACGATGGTGAGACCTTTACGGGGATCGCCACCATGGCAGTCCGTGCAACCCAAAACCACATTGGGCGAGGCGTGCATGGTGTGGGCGTCGGTTTGAGTGTGGCACTCCACGCAGCCGGCGCTTTTGCGTTTGGCTTCTTCGGGGCTTTGATCAATCCAGTTTTTGGGCGGGCGCGGACCTGCATGCACTGGAGGCGTCTTGCCGGAGGTAGCGGGACCGTGGGCGCTGCTGGCGGATCCATGGGCAGGAGATTCTTTCTGCGAACTAGGTGGAGGAGACTTCGGAGTTGGCTCCTGAGAGGTACTTACAGAAGTTGCTGGGGCGTAATAAGCGCGAGACTGGGTGGTGGTGTCAGTGGCGCGAAATAGAGAGGAAATGGGGGAGGTGGGAGGCGCGGCGGGCGCACTGATTGCCGGACCTGCTCCTGGGGCAGTGGAAGATTGTGCCAGCGCACACCAACCACCGACGAGTAGCACCAAAAGTGGCAGCAGGAGGCCCAGCACTTTCTTTCTAATAAGAGGACGAAAAAGGCTCATTGAAATTAGTAGTTAAGCGTCAGGGTCAAAAGGGCGTTGTAGAGGCAGGGATCCACCTTGCCTGAGCCGGAGTCGTAGCCGGGGACTTGCACAGTGTTTTGTCGGTACAAGTCCCTGTAACCACCGCCCGGAAAAAAGAGGCCGACGCCTGCGGAGATGATCACATTTTCAGTGAGAAACGGCCTGTATTTGACTCCCACGCTGGCGTCCACCCCTAGATCGGAGCGGGCCTTGTCGGTTTGCAGTGCGTATTTGACAGTGGCGGTTTCTGCAAGTCGGACGTAGTTGAGGTTGCCGAAGGCCTTGAGTTTTGGGGTGACGTCCACATCGGTACCCGCGCCAATGATCCAGACCCCGGGGTTGACGAAGTTGGACTGGCCCTGTGTTTTACTGGTGCGCAGGCTGGGCACCAAAGAGTTGCGCTCCTTGAGGTTGACTCCAGTGCCTGGTAGGCTGATCCCTTCGCGCGCGTACCAACTGAAGGGGCCACCAAAAAAGACGGGGTTGTCTATAATTGAGTCGAAGCCGCGGGCAACGCCATCGGTGGGGTTGGAATCGCCGCTGGCGTAGAAGCCGGAAAATTTCCAGCGTACCCAGTCCTTGTCGAGGCTCAGTTCAAGGGCGGCCATCTGAGCGTTGATGGAAACGCTGCGGCCGGCGAGTTGGTTAAATTCGTCGCGGCCCAAGACTTGGTAAAAAGCGTGGCTGATATTGATCTTTCCAATGTGCCCGTCTCCAGTCCAGCCGAGGTAGTAGGATTGTAGATCGTGTCCTAGGGGAGAGCCGTCGGCCTCATTTTGGGGGACGGTGCCGAGGGGGGCGGGGCGCACCAGGAAACCGTTGCGGTCGTATTTGGTGCTGTCTGCGTCTAGATTAGCGTGGAAGCTGAGTTGGGCGGTGTACCCTTTGGTGAGAAAGTCCTGACGATAGACATTGGCGATAAAAACCTGCTGTTGCCTTGAGTCGAAGGTGTTGAGCTCGGAGTAGGTGTCCTTCTCCCGCATTTTAAAATACAACAGGTTATACTGAGACTTGTTGTTGGAGGCGTTGCCGAAGACACGTGCACCCAGGTTGCTGTCTGAGAAGACGAACCCGCGGAAGTCGGACGAAAAGGGCTGGATACCGAATCGGCTGCTGATGAAATCGTAGTTATCAGAGAGGTCGCGCAGATGAATTTCCAAGAAGGCCTCTTGGAGGGAAAGCTTATCTTTTTGCCGGTAAGTGTAGCGGGTCTGGTTGCTTGAGGCGGAGGTCACGCCCTGGTTTTTGAGTTGATCTAAAACGTTGCCCGATGTGCCGGAGCTGGCTGGTTTAAGTATGCTTCCGAAGGACCCTGATGTGATGGTTGGGTTGAAGCTTCCCGTGCTCCCGGGAAAGGCTCCGAAGCCCGAGGTGTTGGGAACGCCGTTTGTGTCCTGAACGTCGCTGCCCCGTGGGTCAGGGTTGAGGAGGTTGTTTTCGCGGGTGCGGACCCAATTATTGTTCTGGACTACGTTCAGGCGCAGAAGCCAAGTCACCGGTTTGAAGGAGGTTTCCCCTTTGAAGATATCGATGGCTACGGAAGTGTCGGTGGAAATCAGAGATTGATTGCCGTTCCCGAAAAACTCGGATCGACCTGGGCTGACAGTGCTAACCCCGCTAGGAACTGGAAGACTACGGAACTCAGAAAACGTGAAGCTCTTCGCTGATATGTTGGTGAAAATATCTTGGCCAAAAATTGGCACATCTCCCTTGAGGCGACTTTGCTGGTAGGGGTGCCAGAGTCTTGTCTTTTCCTGTAAGTAAGGCGTTTCAATACTGGGGTCTAAATAACGCTGCCAGTGCGGGAGAGGAACCGCCCACCGATTAGGAACGGCAGTGCTTAAATTCAACAAACCACGCCCTTCTTCGGCCAAGGGGTAGTCGTGCGCCGCAAATTCGCCAGGCGCGCGCTCCTTTGCGGCGAGCGGTTCGCGAACAATGTCGATAGGGGTCAGGCGTCCGAGCGTTCTAATTGCCTCGGCAAGAGGCGGTGGGGAGACAGTGTCTGCGACAGTTTGAGAAGAGGGCGTGGTCCATGCGCCTGGATCAGGATTGAAAACAGGAGGAAGCTTCGATGGCTTTCCCGCTCCTATCCCCTGTGAATCTCCAGCAGGCGACGCCGCTGCCCAAGCGACGCAGCTAAGCGCCACGAGGCGTTTTAAAGTGAAGATATTTGGGCGGGTGGGTGGGTTCATTTTCACCGTATCCGTTCGATTTAGCCGGTTGTCCGAGAAGCGTGTAGCGGTTTGGTGCTTGAAACAGAAGATAATTAGGGCAAAAAACCACCATGCCAAATGCGATTGAAAATTTTTCAAGCTCTCTGTGCGCGCGAACCTGTGAGGTCGCTTTTGTGCTCTTTAGCGCTTTGACTTGTGTTGCATCGGCAGCCCAGTCCTTGAGCGGGCCGGACGTCATCCTCATTCTTGACCAGGGTGCGGCTTACGCTTCCAAGTACAGCTCCCAGTCTGTGCTGGCCGTGGTGGATCGGGAGGGCTTTGTACTGGGTGTGCGTAACGTTGGCGCCACTGCGCCAGCTCAAGGAGTGATCGCCTCTGCTGTTTCCAGAGCGGGGACGGCGGCATTTTTGAGCAGTAACGAAAATGCATTCACCTCGCGCACTGCTGGGTACATCATCCAGCAGCATTTTCCTCCGGGGATACGAAACTCTCCTCCGGGTCCTCTAGTTGGAGTGGGTTTTTCGAACCTCTTTTTCTCTGACGTCAATCGCTTTAAGAGGATCCCCGCAGGATTTAATGGTTCAGCAACCGTCGCTGTGTCGCCTGGAGCCAGAACCCCAGCCGTACCGTTCACCTCGCTTGATGATTCGCCCGGAGGTGTTCCCCTTTACATTAACGGAGAACTGGTGGGCGGCGTCGGGGTGACGGGCGATTCAAGCCCTTCAAATCTGAGTCCAGCGGCCTTCTTGCTTAGTCGCACCCCTCCAACAAATTCTACGGCCGGCTTCAAAGTGCCCGCGGATACCGATGAAAATGTGGCCCTTGCCGCCCAGAGCGGGTTTCGGCCTTCAACGAAAATCTTGGCGACGAATGTGCTCCTAGGTGGAATTCGTGTGCCCTATGTGATCGGCAATATTTCTAAATTGCCCGAACCCCCTTCTCCTCTTCCATTTCCAGCGGTAGGGAGCGTGGTAACGGATACGGACGGCTTTGTTTACACCCCTCAGGGTTCTCCAGCTAGTTATGACTTCAGCACCCTCGGACCAAGCAGTCTTGGTGGGGTTGCAGGGGAGACTCGTCAGCTCATTCAGGCCGATCCACTTCCGGGAACTATTGGGGCAGGAGCTGCCGCGCGTCTTACCGCGGCCGAAGTGACCAGTATCCTTACGCTCGCCGCGCAGCGTTGTAGCATCATACGCGCGGGAATCAGATTACCCTTAGGGACGCGCGCAAAAACATTTATCACCGTGGTAAACAATCCAAACAGCGACGACAAAGAACCCGCTGTACTCGGCGTTTTTAGGGTCGGCGAGGCGACTATGTTTAGTTGGGACGTAAGTGCGCAGAAGGCCCGTACCGCCGTATTTTTCTCGAATAAGACCACTGCGATGAGCACTCGGGCCGTGGGCTTCCTTGCCCAACGTTTTTTTCCACCCGGCATAGATGGGCGGGCATGGGGGCCGTTTTTCGGACTTCAAGAAGCGGTTTCTTTGAAAACGTCTCCCTTATTAGCGTATCCTGGAAACACTAATCTTCCGAATGGAATGACCATCTTCCCCGGCGGTCTGCCCTTGTACCGAAATGGAGAATTGATCGGAGCCATCGGTGTTTCAGGCGATGGCGTGGATCAGGATGACATGGTTTGCGCGAGTGGAACCGCCAACTTCTTGGCAGCTGATTCAATCCGCTCCGACACTCTTGTTTACCGTGGGGCCCGCCTGCCTTATGTAAAGTTCCCGCGCAACCCGCAGTAAGTAGACGTATTGGCGGGCGCGATGGACTTAACTATTCAGGATGTGGAACGATTCGAAAATGCGCGAGCTCAGTAAAGCGGCGCAGTAAGAACGGTGGCTTACTGTTTCTTGCTGTCCACAGCGCCTAAACTGTTGAGAGAGACTTTCAGTTTACCCAGCGCGGTTGAGAACTTTGCGGGATCGAAGTCTTCGTGTTCCATTGCGAGAAGATGAAGTGTTTGAATGGAGGTTTCGCACTCCGACTGGGCGAAACCAGCTTTGCGGAGTTCGCGCCAGAGCCTGTCCAAGGCGGGCACAAGGACTTCCGCCCTGCGTTGAAGGAGAGCTTTGTCTGTATTTTGAACTTCAAACTCATTGTGAAGCGCTGAGAATTCTTGGAGTTGGGTTTGCACTGCGGTGGTGGACCATAATTTTGGGGCGGCTTTGCGCGCTAAGCCGTCAGCTGCCTTTTGCATGGCGGCGAAGTCCTCAGTTGCAGGGAGTTCCTGTCGACCGAGTTCGGTTTTTTGTAGCAGCCACACTAGGGCTTTCCAGCGAGGGAGAAAGTTTTCGTCCCCTTTCATGGAAAGTTTCCAGCTCATTTCCCGAAGAGCAGCCGCCTGACCTGTGAGCCAAGAGCGAGGCCCCAGCGAGGGGCGGGCGTCGCGGTAGTGCGGTGGTTGGGCGGCACACTGGCCGTCGAGTTCGAAAAACAGCTCGGGATGCCCAGCTTTACGCAGTGACTCGTCCAAATTGAGATGACAACCAACGCAGGAGTTGGCACGGCCGTAAATATCATTGAGATCGCGCATGCCAGCGGCGATAATCTGTTGGTAATCAACGTCTGGACGGGTGTGGAATCTTAGCCAGTTTTCAGCCGCTCCGTGACACGATTCGCATCCGACGCCGCGGTCAGGCTTGAGACCTTTTACAAAAAACTCGGCGTCCACGCCCTGCATGGGAGCGTGACAGACGTTACACTGGATGTCTTTCGCTGGGTCACCTTGAATGCCGAGGGCCTCCGCGATGCGCTGGGATGTTCCTTTGCCGAGAGTCCCGTAGGAGACACCGTGGGGATCCTTCCGCTCAAAGATGATGGATTCGTTATGGATGGTACCTCCGCCGTGGCAGCCGGTAGTGCCGCAAGACTGAGTGCCTGTGAATTTTCCGCTTTGGGCAGAGTTACCGGAATCTGCTGCGAAAGTTGGCAAAACCAAGCAAGTCAGAGAAAGAACGAGAAGCGTTTTGGGGACTTTCATTTCTAAATTTTTATAAGCGAAGTGTTAGCGGAGTAAAAGGTCACTCATAGGGAGCACTTTCAAAAGTGAGAGCGGAGAAGTCTGACAAGAAGTGCCGCGCATCTGGTGATAGATTTCTCAGAGAAAGATACTAATTGGACAAACTTTTAATAAGAAAATGTTTTTTACAACCAAGCATTTTCCCTGTTTACAAGTCAACCATCCAAGAGCCATCCCTGTGTTCGAGGACTTATTTTTAGTTTTCGGAGTTGTTCGCGTATGAGGATTGATCGTTCGCATTTACCTTGGATTTTGTTAATTACTGCACTCACTTTTATTGCAGCGATTTCGTATTCATTGAACTTGCATCCCGATTTATTGCCACGCGGTGTGAAGTTCCCTGCCTTCTTGGGCGCGGTACCGCCCACCCGCGCCAATTATGGAGGAACACCCCTTGGACTGCTGTTCGGCGTGGTGGCCTTTGGGATTTTTCTGTTCGCGGCAGCGTTGGGGGTGCGCAAAAAGAAGCGACTGTGGCCCATCGGAAGCGTACAAACTTGGCTGAAGGCCCATTTGTGGCTGACCGTTTTGACCGTCCCGCTCGTGATATTGCATTCCGGGTTTCGGATCGGTGGGCCGCACACTACGGGGTTGCTGGCGCTTTACACGCTGGTGATGGGGAGCGGAATCTTTGGGGTGATTTTACAGCATTTTTTGCCCACAATAATGCGCGAGCATCTTCCTAGGGAGGTAATATTTGAACAAATTCCGTTTGTTCGAGAATCTCTGTTACAGGCCGCTACCGAACTACGAACGCAAGTGGCGGAGATCGATGCTCTGGGTTTGAGCGGGGACACCTCACCTCAGATTCTGGGACGTTTTTTAGACGACGAATGCCTGCCGTTTCTCGCTGTAAAGAAAAGGTCGCGTAACCGGCACCTTGCGAACGCTCAGTTAGCGGCTGAGATGTTTAAACTATTGAGGGTGAATGTTCATTCTGAATGGCGTCCACGAGTGGATGAGATCGAATCTTGGTGTGAGAGTCGGCGGCTAACGGACTTGCAAACGAAGTTTCAGCATTGGCTTCACGGCTGGCTTTTGGTCCACGTCCCCACCTCTCTAGTTTTGATCATTGTGACAACTTGGCACGCTTGGGCGGGAATTCGTTTCCTAGTCACGCAAACTCCCTGACAATCATGCCTGAAAATCCTGATTCTCAGAAAAACATCTCCAAGGGGTATTCCGGTAATTTGGGGTACTTTAGACGGCCTCATTATTGGCGCCGTCTCCGGTTTTTGTGTTTCAGCCTTGTTGTGACGCTGTGCGCGCTCGGCGTCTTTATTTCTGGCAAATGGGGGTCTCCAAAAAAGTTTAGTCCCGGACCGCTTTCTCAAAATCACGCTCATTTGGTGGACCGCTGTGAGACTTGTCACACAGGATCCGGGGAGTCGTTGGGTGCAGATTTGTTCGAAAATATAACAAAGTTAGCATCCATGAGTTCCTTGGAAGCCATGGACGCGGCGTGCATGGCGTGTCACCCCGGCGCGGGTTTGCACGCTCCCCAGATAATGACCGTGGGGTTCAGCCAAGTCTCTCAAGGGCTGGTTCATGCCTCTTCCTGCGCGAGTTGCCATCGGGAACACGCGGGCCCTCACCGCATGGCGCTCCCCTCAAACCAGACTTGCACCGACTGCCACGGTTCTCTTACGAAGCTCCACGACTCCCGCACGTTGCCCAAGCAGACACCTTCCACCCGCGTAACGCCTCCCGCTGCGGCGGGTGGTCAAATCGTCGAACTTGGTGAGGGACTGCGTGTTTTTCTGCCCTCAGCACGTGCTCCAGAATCGTTGGCTGCATTTGAAAGCTTCGCCCACGGACACCCAGGTTTTGGCTATGAAAGCCCCGAAGCCCGCGATCCCTCAGATCTCAAGTTTAACCATGCGCGGCATTTTCGTGCCGACATTCCCAAGCTCAACAATGCGAAGTTGGATTGTGCCTCTTGTCACCAACCGGATGCCAACGGCGTGTTCTATCAGCCGGTGCGTTATGAAAAGCACTGCCAAGAGTGCCACTCACTTCAAATCCAGCAGTCGCTTCCCGATCTCCATATTCCCCACGGGGACTCCAGAACCGTTAAGCTGTTCCTCGCAGGACTAGACTCGTCGATCGAATCCAGTGTCCGAGCCTCGGGAGTTAATGAGCCTGTGGCGGTTTCCCTCAGGGTCAAGGAGGAGCGGGAGGCCTTGCAGCGAAGGGGCTTATTGTCGGTTGATGATATGGTAAAGCGCGTGTTTCTTCAGGGTGATCCCCAGGATTTCGGTGGCGAACTCCTGATGCGCTCTGGAAAGCCCAAGTTTTTGACGGAGTGCGCCAAGTGCCACACCGTCACGGGTGGTGACGCTGGTTCATCGCCTGAAGTGCAGCCGCCGCTTACTGCGACGCGTTGGCTTGCGAAGGGCGCGTTCAATCACCAACCTCACAACCAATCGGCCTGCACGGACTGCCATGGCGCGGCGTTGAAGAGCAAACTGACCAGCGATATTTTGCTGCCCACCCAGCAGTCCTGCGTAGAGTGTCACCAGCCTCTCACCAGTACAGGGAAAGAGGGAGTGAAGTTCTCTTGCCAGAACTGTCATCACTTCCACAGCTCCGTCACGCCTCCCGTTTTAGAGGCGGCGGTGCATCCGGCCTCTCCTACCACCCCTGCCCTATTCAAACCATGAGTGCTTCGGCGCCCCAGCCTCCTTACGCCCCGGTAGTTGTTCCAGCGTTGCATCGCATCCAGCATCAGTTTGGATACCTGCAGAGTGCTGCCATGGAACAGTTTTCCCAGCAAAGCGGCATTCCGATGGCGCGTTTACAGGCGGTCGGGAGTTTTTTCCCTCATTTCCGATTCAAAGCCCCGCCGAAAGTGAGCGTTCATGTGTGTCGGGATATGGCTTGTCAAATGGCCGGATCCCGCCAAACGACCGACGCGCTGAAACGCTCTTTCCCAGAAGGGGTAGAGGTCCATGGCGTTTCGTGTTTAGGCCGCTGTGACCGGGCCCCCGCTGCATGTCTTTCGACGGCCGGTGACGAGCACGAGTCCTACCATCTTGGGCGTAGTGCCACTGAATTGGAGGGCATCGTGCGAGCTGCTTTACAAGGTTCTCGAACCGCCCATGACAGCGATGCGCGTGACGCTACCAACTCGCCGACTTTTCAGGTGGATCCTTACGAAGGTAAACCTTGCGACTACGCGGGCGTTGGCAAGGTTGTGATTGCCCGAAATAATTCAATTTTGGCGGCATCCAAGCTCGCCGCAGAGAAGTTTCAGCTTGGGCCTCATCAACTGGAGGCTTTCCGCCAGAAAGCGGTCGGAGAGGACAAGGCCGCCAATCAGGAGGATGCGAAAGTTAACCAAGCGGTTCTTGATTGGCAGTCCGACTCCGATTGGGCGAAGGGCAAGGAACTGGGCGGTTGGTCGGAAGCAATTTTGACGGAGTTTGAGGCGGCAGATTTGCGCGGGATGGGTGGCGCAGGGATTCCTGTGTCGCAAAAGCTGCGGGATGTTCGTGACGCTGTGCGTACTGCTCGCGTTCGTGGGACTGACATTCGAGCGTTTGTGGTGGTCAACGGGGACGAGAGTGAGCCGGGCACTTTCAAGGACAGGGAAATTTTGTTGCACACGCCCCATCTTGTGGTTGAGGCCGTCATCATGGCCGGACTCGTGACTGGCGCTTCTCAAGGCTTTATCTACATTCGGCACGAATACACTGAACAAATCGAAGCGTGTCGCGCTGAGATTCTTCGGGCGGAGGAGCTTGGGATGTGTGGGCGCGATGCGCCGGTTTTGGGTCGGCCGTTTCCTGTGAGCGTTTTTGTGAGTCCGGGAGGCTACATTTGCGGGGAACAAAGCGCCTTAATTGAGGCGATGTCCGACCGGCGTGGTGAACCCAGAAACATGCCGCCAAAGCTTGAAACCAACGGGTTACAGGATCTCCCGACGATTGTTAGCAACGTGGAAACCTACGCGTGGATGCCGTACATCTTTTTGCGCAGCGGCGCCACTTACGCGGGCCTCGGGGTAAACGGCTGGAAGGGGCGGCGTTTTTTCTCGATTTCCGGCGATGTCAAAAAACCGGGTGTGTACGAAGTGCCCATGGGGATGACTTTGCGTGAGCTTGTTTACGGAGAAGACTACTGTGGAGGGATCGTGAACGATCTGCCCATGAAAGCTTTCGCGCCCTCTGGTCCCTCGGGTGGCTTTTTGCCGGCCAAACTCAAAGCAGGCGCCGGTTTGCCGAGGGATCACGTCAACAACAAGGCTTGGATTGCGCTGGCTGGCCGTCGCGGGATTGATCCTGCTTCGCCGGAAATCGACATTCTTGATTTGGAATTGGAACTCAACTTGTTCCGAGCATTGAGTCCGACCCAAGCCTTGGGCGCGGGACTTGTGGTTTACGCGGAGGGCCGCGACATGGCGGAGCAGGCTCTTTATTCTATGGAGTTTTATCGCAATGAATCCTGCGGTAAATGCGTGCCTTGCCGGTTGGGGTCGCAGAAAATGACTTCACTAACCGCCAGTCTGTTGGCCGGAAAAATTGACGCCACGACTTGGAAAGAGGAGCTGGTGCCGATGATGAAAGACCTACTTGGGGCGATCGAGATGTCTTCTATCTGTGGGTTGGGCAGGTCGGTTCCTGCGCCTCTGCGGACGTTGATGAACTTTTTTCCAGCCGACGTTACCAAACACCTCACTGCACCCAAGGCGAGCCCGCAACTTAACTCTTAGGAGGCCTTTTCATGCTACCAATCACCGAACACGGCACCCATGTGCTTCGCGAAGACGACGACGAGGGCCTATTTAGCCGCGATATCAATGGCCAGTTGGTGCGTTTAGACGCGCCTGTGGAGCGGGATTACAGCAGGAATGTCACCCTGCAAATCGACGGTCAAACCGTCACCGTTCCCATGGCCGAGCCCTCCAAGGACGCTAATGGAAACATCATTCTGGATCTCGAGGGTCGCACCACTCCCCGCTACACCACCATTTACGACGCCGCCACCAAGCTTTACGTGAAGCAGCCTGGGGACGAGGTCAAAATCCCCATCCCAGTGTTGTGTCATCAGGCGCACATGAAGCCCGTGGCGGTGTGCCGGCTTTGTGTGGTGCAAATTTACGGGCAAAAACGTGGGAAACGCGCGGCGGAGCGCAAGTTGCTCCCAGCCTGTCAGCATCAAGTCAAGGAGGGCATGGAGGTGTTTACCATGGAGGACCCTGGCGCCGATGGGGAACGGGTGCGGAAATCGGTGCGGACCCTTACGGAGTTGCTCGCGGTGGATCATCTCAAGCCGGCTCCTCGGGCTGAACTCGACAGGGAACTGGCTCCGTTTAACGAATTGGGCCGTTTGGTAGAGCGCTGCGGCGCCGACCCCTCGCGCCTCAAACTCGATGTTTTTGCGCCGTTGCAGCCCGAGGCCATCGCGCACAGGCAGCGTTTGGACACCTCGTCTCCGGTGTTTGTGACCGACCACAGCGCGTGCGTGCTGTGCGATCGTTGTGTACGCGCGTGTAACGAGGTGAAGGGCAACAACATCATCGGGCGCACAGGAAAGGGTGCCCAAGCCTCAATCGGCTTCGACTTGGATCAACCCATGGGCGAGAGCGACTGTGTGCAGTGTGGTGAATGCATGATTTCGTGCCCCACTAGCGCGATCACCTTTAACCCTGTGACGGCCGTGAAGCCGGCGACTAAACACGGCGCTGCGGAGAATATTTCGGCGGCTGAACTGCTCAAGGATCCGCTATTTTTTGGGATTCCACCCAAGTTTTTGCTCTGGCAGGAGGGGTTAGTGATGCGCCGCACTGTTCGTGCAGGATCCATGCTTATGCAGCAGGGGGAAGCAGGTAACACTGCGTTTATCATGCGCTCCGGGCGCTATCTCACCACGGTTTACAAACCCGAGCTCCCGGGGGCGAAGGGCACCTTTAGCGCTTGGATGGGCAAGTCCCGCAAAGAGGTTGTCTTTGAGGTCGAGGTGACTTCCGCAGACGTGATCGTGGGGGAAATGTCCTGCTTGAGCGGTTCGCCTAGAAGCGCCGACCTTAAAGTGCTCGAGGACGGGGAAGTGTGGGAAATTCGCCGCAATGTGCTGGACCGTTTGATGCGGTTGCCTAGTCAGCGTCAGAAGTTTGAGAAAGCGTATCGCGATCGAGCCCTTAATCTGGTGCTGCAATCGTCTAGCATTTTCCAAGGCATTCCCAAGGAGGAGTATGCTCGGATTATCGAGTATATGCGCAATCGCATTACCTTTTTGCGCATCAATCCCGGGCAGGTGCTCTTTGAGCAAGGGGATCCAGCGGATTGCCTCTATATCGTCCGCTTGGGTTATATTCGAATTGGAATCCGGCGTTTCGAGGAAGAATCCCGAGTGATTTCCCGTGGTCCAGGCGGGATGATTGGTGAAATTGGGATGCTGGCGCTGGCGGCGGGAGATGCTCATCGGACACCAGACGAGGTGGAGCAAGCCATGTTGCCGATCCTCAATCAGGACGGAGTTGATCTCGCGAGGGCTCTTCCTATCGGGGTGCGTTCGGCGAGTTGCTCGGCTCTTGGCCAATTGGAGGTGGCCCGTCTCAGTCGTGAGGACTTCCTCCCGATGCTACGCGAATTCCCCGCTTTGCGGCGGCACTTGATTGAGCGCTCGCTCGGTTTTCTGAAGGGGGACAGTGAACTGAATCCCATCGTGGACAATTACGTGACTCAGGGACTTTACGAGGGGCGCAGCATTCTGGCCTTGAACATGGATTTGTGCATCCGCTGCGACGAATGCACCAAGGGTTGCGTGGAGCAACACGGCACTCATTCCCACGGAGTGCCTGTCAGTCGTTTGCTTCGGGATGGGATGCGTCTGGGCAACTTCATGGTGGCCACTTCGTGCCGCTCCTGTGTTGAGGCTCATTGTATGGTGGGCTGTCCGGTAGACTCCATTCACAGAGGAAAACATCTCCAGATCGTCATTGAAGACCACTGCATTGGATGCGGTCTCTGCGCCAATAATTGTCCGTATGGCAGCATTTTCATGGTGCCCAATGAACACAATGCGGCGCCGAAAAATAATCAACCGGATTCGTCTTCCCACCACTTCCGGTTGGCTCAACCCAAGGCCGTGGCCTGCGATCTCTGCGACGCGGAAGGGAACAAGGACACGCCCGAGCCGCGGTGCGTCTCCTCCTGCCCCCATGGGGCTGCGGATCGGTACACTGGAGACGAATTGCTACAGCTTGCCCTCTCGGGTAATTCCAGCGGGAAGTGAGCCTAACAAATGTTAAGAAAGAGTCGGAACATTGCTCTCGAACATTCTCATAAGGTGGAATGACTTAAGCTATTCTTTGAAACTGCTTAAGTCAAAACTGCGATTGTCCGACAAATCTTTCTCAGCCTTATTTTGACGTTGGAACCGTTCAAGTTTCTCTCTTCTAGCTATGCTAATTTCGACCCCTCTACCGCACTGTGCGTCTGTTGTGTCTACGCTGCTGCGCGTCGGCACCTGCTTTGCCTCGCTCGCGCTGGCGGGTTCCAGCGCACTGGGGGCAGCGCCGCAAAATCTTAACACGCTCAAGTTCACAGAGGTGGTGGACAAAGTCGTCGTCATTGATGCCGTCACCCAGCGTTCCAGACCAGCAAGCGTCAACCAGACCTTTAAGGTGCCTGATCAGATTTCCACGGGCGCAAACTCTCGGGCGGAACTCGTCGCCCCCGACGGCACAGTGACTCGAGTGGGCGCTAACACCGTCTTTTCCTTCGCTGCGGACAAGCGACAGGTGAATCTGCAAAAGGGCAGTATTCTTTTTCATTCGCCCGAAGGAAAGGGTGGGGGAGTGATCGCTTCCGATGGGGCGCAAGCGGCGGTGATGGGCACGACGTTGATAGTAACAGCGACTGCGAACAAAGGCTTTAAGCTATTGGTCTTAGAAGGCAAGGCGAAGGCCACTTTGCCCGGCGGTAATTCCATGGCAGTGACTGCAGGCCAACTCACGGTCGTTGCTCCGGGGAAAAGTGATTTCGGCCCCGTCCTTAATTTTCGTCTTAAAGAACAAGTGGCGGGCTCTGCCTTGGTGAAAGGCTTTCGCACACCCATCGCCTCCGAGCGTAAGGTGTTGGACTCTGTCGAGCGGCAGGAGCGCATGATCGCCAGTGGTCGTGCTGAATCGACTAACATGAGGGTGCGCGGCGACCAGTTAATGCAGGAAAATGGGCCACCTCCTTTGAATAAGAATGAGCTGCAGCCCCCACGCCCAACCGAGGAGGCGAAAGGCATTATCAGCTCGATCCCAACGGATTTGCTGATTCGTGCTGCGCTCCAACAAGACGTCTCGGTTCTTGGAAAGCTTGGTTCAGAACCAGGCTCGAGTCTGTTTGGTTCAGGCGAAAATCGACTAACTCTCTCAAAGATGTTCAGTCGATTGAGTGTCCCGAGTGGTACAATCTATCCCCCGTCGCTCAGCTCAATTTTTGGAGGCGACACCTATTTCGGCCTACTTTACACCCAAGGCAACAATGATGCGCGCCTGTTACTCGCTCAAAATCTGACTCTCACGGGCCTAGACCACAGCGCAGACCCCACCGCCTCACCAGTCGACCACTTCCCATACGGCGGCAACCTCGCGGAGTTTCTGTTCCCCAATCTATTGATCGACGTCAAAATCGTCGCAGCCTCTGGGGCAGTGTCAATTAACGACAACCGGACCGAAGACGTACTAAACCCCAGTAATTTGACGCTTTCCGTGCAGCCGATCACCCGGTCACCGACTGGTCCTCCACAACCTCAGGTTAATACGGAGTTGAAGGATTTCGTCGCTGAGCTCGCTCAACAGACGGCAACAGACATTTTGAGTCGTCTTTCTGAAATTGATACACTCCGTTCTGATTCCACCAAAACTCTCTCTGAAATCGTTAGCCTCAACACGGAATACAATTCCTTGGAGGCGCAGCTGAACTTGCTAGCCGCGCAAGGCCCCGCCGCAACAGAGAAGCTCTTCTGGGTTCTAGGTCGGTCTGTGACCATGGTGAACACCTTTCTTAAGGCAAAATCCGAGTCGCTCGCTCTGGGAACTTATGATCCCAGCATCAACTCGCCGACGCTCCTAGGTAACTCCATCGTGTTTAACCGCTCTGGCTCGGTTGACGTGCGAGGCGCATCTATCATTGCTGCGAATACCAGCATTTACGCCAGAGGTAACATCTCGCTCTCCTCACTCAGTAGCATTTCCCTAGTCAACACGTGGTCCCGCGAGATTTCAGCCCCCTACAACTCAATCAACATCGTTGCCACGGGAACGAACCCCAACCCGAGGAGCGCCGGTAATCTCACTTTTCAAGGCGTGA
>Ga0114972_10001514_pt1 | contig 17473 bp, 17 predicted proteins | sample M_140807_EF_Meta_FD_87354 | JGI IMG/M metagenome (GOLD analysis project Ga0114972, IMG submission 87354) | Freshwater microbial communities from Lake Montjoie, Canada to study carbon cycling - M_140807_EF_MetaG | ecosystem: Environmental > Aquatic > Freshwater > Lake | place: Lake Montjoie... | reverse complement strand
CGTGCATCGGTCGGCCAAAGGAGACATCGAAGATGTATGATTTCGCTTATCACAAGCCCGCCTCCATCGCCGATGCCGTGAAGCTGCTGGCGGCTGACCCGGAAGCCAAGGTGGTCTCCGGCGGGCATACCCTGCTGCCGGCCCTCAAGCACCGGCTGAACAAGCCCACCTCGCTGATCGACCTCTCCGGCATTGCCGACCTCAAGGGGATCAAGAAGGTTGGCAATTCCATCGTGATCGGCGCGCTGACCCGCCATGTTGAGGTTGCGACCTCCGAGATCGTGGCCGCGGCCATTCCGGCCCTGGCCTATATGGCGAGCCATATTGGTGACAATCAGGTGCGCAACCGCGGCACGATTGGCGGCAGCGTTTCCAACAATGACCCGGCGGCGGATTACCCCGGCGCGGTGCTGGGCCTGGGCGCCACGGTGCATACCTCCAAGCGCAAGATCGCGGCGGATGATTTCTTCCAGGGCATGTTCACCACGGCACTGGAGGCCGATGAGATTCTGACCGCGATCGAATTCCCGATCCCGGAAAAGGCCGGCTATGCCAAGATGAAGAACCCGGCCAGCCGTTATGTCATGGCCGGCGCCTTCGTCTCCAAGGGGCCGATGGGGGTGCGGGTGGTGATCAATGGCGCCGGCCCGGGCGTGTTCCGGCAATCCGCCATGGAAGCCGCGCTGGCGGCGAGCTGGGCGCCGGGTGCGGTGGCTGGCGTCAAGCAGGATGCCGATGGCCTGAACAGCGACATCCATGGCAGTGCCGAATATCGCGCGCATCTGGTGGGCGTGATGGCGAAGCGGGCGATCATCGCCGCCGGCTGAGCCATGTCGGCCGCCGATCTGGGGTTGTTCCTGGCGGCGGCCTTGGTGCTGGCTGTCATGCCGGGGCCTGGGATGCTGTATGTGGGCGCCCGCACTTTGGCGGGCGGTTTGGCTGAGGGGCTGGCGTCGACGGCCGGCACTGGGCTGGGCGGCATGGTTCATGTGGTGGCCGGGGCGCTTGGGCTTTCGGCCGTTGTTATGGCCAGTGCTGAGGCCTTTACGCTGATGAAGCTGTTCGGCGGCTTCTATCTCATTTGGTTGGGTATTCAGGCTTGGCGGCAGGCTCGGTCGTCGCTGCAGTCTGGGGCGGAGTTGCCGCCACTCGGCATCCGGCGCGCCTTTCTCGAGGGGGTGGTGGTCGAGGCCTTGAATCCTAAGACGGCGGCGTTCTTTTTGGCCTTCATCCCGCAATTCCTTGATCCGGCGCGGGGGGATGTTGGCTGGCGGTTTGTGTTGCTTGGTAGCATTTGCGTGGCGGCGAATACCTTGGCCGATGCCGTGGTGGCGCTGGCCGCTGGCCGGCTGCGCGATGTGGCGGGGCGGCGCGGCACGCTGTTGTTGCGGATGCGCCAGGCGGGGGCGGGGTTGATGATGGCGCTGGGCCTGGGGCGTAGTGCTGCTGCGCCGGCCCGCGGCCTGACGGGGCTTTCCCCGCAGGCCGTGGCATGGCCCAATGCCTGCCATGCAGCTCGATGACCCCCAGATCCACGCCCAGGTGCGAGACACCTTCGACCGCTATGAAGCCGCCATCGCGGCCAATGATACGGCGGTGCTGGACAGTATTTTCTGGGCCGATCCGCGCACTGTGCGCTTTGGCACCACGGAAATTCTGTATGGCCATGATGCCATCCGTGCATTTCGCGCCAGCGTGTCGCGCTATGCTGCGCGCACCACGCGGAAAATCCACATCGTGACCTTTGGCCAGGATTTCGCCGCCACCCATCTTGAATATGAGCGGGTGGAAACTGGGCTGATTGGCCGCGAGACCAAGATCATGGCGCGCATGGCAGAGGGCTGGCGGGTGGTTTCGGCCCATGTCTAGCTGCTGGCGCCGGAGGATGTGGGGCTGCGGCTGAAGTGACCCATCTGATCGTCATCGGCGCTGGCATTATGGGCGCCTGCACCGCCTTGGAGGGGCTCAAGCGCGGCTGGCAGGTGACTATTCTTGACCCTGGCACGCCGGGGGGAGAGCAGGCGGCGAGCTATGGCAATGGTTGCTGGCTGAACCCACTCAGCGTCATTCCGCCATCGCTGCCTGGCTTGTGGAAGAAACTGCCGAAATTTCTGCTGGACCCATTGGGGCCGCTGGCCATTCGCTGGCGCTATTTCCCTAAGGTGGCGCCCTGGCTGATGCGCTATCTTGCCGCTGGCTGGACCGAGGCGCGGGTGCTGCGCACGGCCCGCGCGCTGCGTGGCCTGCTGGCCGATGCGCCCGCCCGGCATCTTGCCCTGGCGCGCGAGGCGGGCGTGGAGCATCTGATCGAGCGGAAGGGCCTGATGTATGTCTGGGCTGACCGTGCCGGTTTCGAGGCTGAGGCCCTGGCTTGGCGCATTCGTGCCCAGGTGGGCTGCAGTTGGCGCGAGTTGGATGAGGATGCGCTGCGCCAGCAGGAGCCGGCGCTGGACCGGCGCTATCGCTTTGGTATCATGACCGATGAGGGCGCGAGTTGTGCCGACCCCGGCGCTTATGTTGCGGCTCTGGTGGCGCTGGCCCAGGCCCTGGGGGCGCGGCTGCACCGCGCCGCCGCCACTGGTTTTCGGTTGGAGCGCGGCAGGCTGCGCGCCGTGACCACTGGAGAGGGCGAGGTTGTGGGGGATATGGCGGTGATTGCCGCCGGTGCGCGTTCCAAGCCCTTGGCGGCGTTGGCGGGCGATGACCTGCCGCTGGAGAGCGAACGCGGCTACCATGCCGAGATCATCGCTCCCGAGGTATCGATCCGCACCCCTTTGATGCCGCATGACGGCAAGATGAGCGTGATCCGCACACGCAATGGCTTGCGTGCGGCTGGGCAGGTGGAAATTGCCGGTATCGATGCCCTGCCGAATTGGCAGCGGGCCGAGATTTTGCGGGACCATGTGATCCGTACCGTGCCTGGCCTGCCGGCGGGCCTGCCGGCCGAGCGGGTTCGCGTCTGGCTGGGCCACCGGCCCTCCATGCCCGATGGTATGCCATGCCTGGGCCTGGCTTCCGCCTCCCGTGATATAGCGCATGGCTTTGGTCATGGTCATGTTGGGCTGGTGGGTGCACCCCGTAGCGCGGCAATCATTGTGGGGTTGCTGGCGGGGGAAGTGATACCTGAATCGGCGGTTTTTTCTTCCGCGCGCTTCATGTCATGATTCCTCTCGCCTTTCGTTCTGCATGGTGGCATACTCGCGACAAGGCTTTGCATCCCGCAGCGTCTTTTTTCTGAATCTGGATTGTGCACCAACGTGTCTGACAATATGCCGGAAGGCGGGCTGATTGAAGCCAAGGTGAAGTGGTACAACGGGCGCAAGGGCTTCGGCTTTGTGCTGGGACCAGACGGGCAGGACGTGTTTTTTCATGCATCCGCCCTGACTGATGCGGGCATTGAACAGCCCGATACGGACGACACGCTGGTGTGCGAGATCGGTTCTGATCGCACGGGTCGGCGCCTCGTCACACGGATCACGGAATTGAAGCGTGGTCCAGGCGGTGGTGCTTCGCGCGGGTTTGTTGGCGCCCCTGGTGGGTTTGGTGACCGTCCGCCGCGCGGCAATTTCGGTGATCGCCCGCCGCGCCGCGATTTTGGCGCGCCTTCGGGTGGTGGCTTTGGTGCCCCCGGTGGTTTTGGTGACCGTCCGCCGCGGCGCGACTTTGGTGACCGTCCGCCGCGCCGCGATTTTGGCGCTCCGGGTGGCTTCGGCGGCGGTGGTGCCGGCGGTGGCTTCGGTGGTGGTGGTGGCTTTGGCGACCGTCCGCCCCGTCGTGACTTCGGTGGTCCGCCGGGTGGCGGTATGGGTGGTGATCGCCCGCGTCGTGACTTCGGCGGCGGCGGTGACGCCGGCGGGCCTACCTATGGCGTCAATGGCACCGTGAAGTGGTTTGATCAGGTGCGTGGCTTCGGCTTCGTGACCCCTGATGATGGTGGCCAGGATGTCTTCCTGCATTCCTCCGTGCTGCAGCGCGCCGGCAAGCAGGATGTGCAGCAGGGCGAGAAGGTGGCTCTTGATGTCCGTGATGGGCAGCGTGGGCGCCAGGCCGTCACCATGAAATAAGCCACCCCCGCGGGGATGGTTTGATGAGGCCTCGGCAGAGATGCCGGGGCCTTTTTCATGTTTGGGTAACGCGCCCCGGGGCATGATGGGGCGATGTGGTGGTTTGCATTTCTTCTTCTGCCCGGGCTGGCTTCGGCGCAGCCCGCCTGCAATGCGCAGCGGGAGGGGCAGGTAGCCTGCATGGCGGGCCGGCTTTGCGCCTGCCGGTACGAGACCGGCGGAAGCCTGACCGGCAGGCCATCGGCGCATCGCTGGGATTGCGGGGCGCTGCGGCCAGATTGCCGGCCTGATCCATTGCCGGTGCCTGACAATTCGGCGCTGCCATGGTTGGCCGTGCCACCGCGTGTTGTGACACCGCGTGCCGTGCCACCGCGTGCCATGCCTGGGCAAGGCGGCGAGGCTGATGGTTCCCCCGGAGCCCGGTCTGGCGTTATAATCACTGGGAAATGAGGGGCCGGGCCATGCAACGCCGCAGTTTTGTCGCCGCCATGCTGGCCGCTCCGGCGGTGGCGCAACCGCAATGGCCCGACCGCCCGGTCCGCATTGTGGTGCCCGATGCCCCGGGCGGCGGCAATGATATCACCGGCCGCATCTTCGCCCATCATCTGCAAACCGCGCTTGGGCAGGCCTTTCCGGTGGAGAATCGGGTTGGGGCGGGCGGGCGGATTGGGGTGGAGCATGTTTTCCGCAGCCCGGCCGATGGCACCACGCTGCTGCTGGGCAATGCTGGCTCCAATGGCATCAATGCCGCGCTCTACCAGAACCTGCCCTATAGTCTTGAGACCGATTTTACGCCGATATCGCTGCTGGTCTCAGGGCCGAATGCGCTGTGCATCAACCCGCAGGCGCTGCCGGCGGCGAATATGGCCGAATTATTGGCCATGCTGCGGGCGCGGCCGCCGGGCAGCGTGAATTACGCCTCGGCCGGGCCGGGCTCTTCATCGCATTTCTCGGGCGAGCTTTTTAAGGCCATGGCCAGGCTCGACCTCACCCATATTCCCTTTCGCGGCGCGGCGCAGATGGGCCAGGCGACGGCCTCTGGCGATACGCCTTTGGTGATCGGCAACCTGGTCAATCTGCAGGGCTTTATCGCCCGCGGTGAGATACGGCTGATGGCGGTGACCTCGCTGGTGCGCTGGCCGGCCACGCCCGATGTGCCCACGTTGCATGAGAGCGGCCTGCCGGGCTTTGAGACCCTGGCATGGAATGGGTTGTTTGGCCCGGCTGGCCTGTCGCCTGCCATCACCGCCCGGCTGCTGCCCGAGTTGCGCCGAATTGCTGGCCTGGCCGAAGTGCAGGAGCGTATCGCCACCATTGGCGGCCAGTTGGTGGTGAGCGAGCCGGCGGCGCTGGCCATGCGGGTGCGCGATGACATCACGAAATGGCGACGCCTGGCCGCGCAAGCCAATATCAGGGTCGATTGAGATGCGCATCACCGGGATTGATTTCTGCGGCGTGGCGGTGACGCCCCGCACCAATTGGTGCTTCCTGCTGGTTCGCACCGAGGATGGCCGCACGGGGCTGGGCGAATGCACCCTGGCCAATCAGGAGGCACTGCTGGCGGCCGAGGCGGCGCGGCTGGCCACCCGCGTCGTTGGCTGGGATGCCCATGCGCGCAACCGCTTGGCCCGGCTGCTGCCGCATGCCCAGGGCGGGTTGGTGGCGCAAACCGTGCTGAGTGCCTTCGAGGGCGCGCTATGGGATTTGGCCGGACAGGAGCAGGGCCGGCCCATCCATGCCCTGCTGGGCGGCGCGCTGCGCGAGACGGTGCCGCTCTATGCCAATATCAATCGCGGCACCAATCCCCGCACGCCCGAGGGCTTTGCCGCAGCGGCCGGGCGAGCGCTGGCGGCCGGGTTTCGCGCCATCAAGCTGGCGCCTTTCGATCCGATCATCTGGGAAGACGCGGCCGAGCCCGCCTGGCGCCAGGGCTATGCCGAGGGGCTGGCACGCATCGCCGCGGTGCGCGCTGCCATTGGCCCCGAGCATGCGCTGATGGTGGATGCGCATTGGCGCTTCTCGCCCGGTGGAGCGGCGCGGTTGATCCAGGATGTGGCGGGGTTTGACCTCTTCTGGCTGGAATGCCCGGTGGCCGAGGCCAATCACGCCGAAATCCGCCGCCTGCGCGGCATGGCCAATGACCGTGGCATGCGCCTGGCCGGGGCGGAGGCGCTGGCGGGGCTCGCCGCCTATCGCCCGTTGATCGAGACTGGCTGCTATGATGTGCTGATGCCCGACATGAAACATTGCGGCGGGCATGAGGAAATGCGTCGCATCGCGGCACTCGCGTTGACCGCGGGGGTGGAGATTGCTCCGCATAACCCCACCGGCCCTGGCTGCCACGCCCATTCGCTGCATGCCTGCGCCACGCTGCCCAATCTGCTGCCGCTGGAGGTGCAGTTTGGCGAGACGGCGCGCTTCTTCACCCTTTGCCCCGGTGCCAGCCTGGAGTTTTCGGCCGGCGGGGCCGCTGTGCCGGGCTGGGCTGGGCTGGGCGTGGCGCTGGATGAGGCGGATGCGCGGGCGACGCCCTGGAAGCCCCAGGCCACGCCATGGCTGGACCCGCGGCTGGGCTAGCGCGGGCGGGGGCCGACGTTCAGAATTGCCTTGGCCGAAGCGCGGCCGGGAACCAGGAGAGCCTGCATGCATCGCCGCACATTCTTTGCCCTGCCGCTGCTCGCGGCACCCGCCCTGGCGCAGGAGGGGCCATGGCCGTCGCGCCCCATCACCCTGTTGTCGGGTTTTCCCAATGGCGCGGGGACGGATATTTATTCCCGCCGACTGGCCGAGCCGCTCACCCGCCTGCTGGGCCAGCCCGTCATTGTCGATAACCGCACCGGGGCTGGCGGCAATATTGCGTCGGACCTGGTGGCCAAGGCGCGGCCCGATGGCTATCTGCTTCTCCTGGGCACGGGCGGCACCCATGCGATCAACCAGACGCTGTATCGCAGCCTGCCGTTTCATGTGGTCAATGACTTCACGCCCATCGCCCATCTGGGGGATGTGCCCAATGTGCTGACCACCAGCCTGCCGCGGCGGCCGCAATTCCCGAACTGCGCGGATGTGCTGACGGCGGCGCGCGCACGGCCCCAGGCGGTGAGCTATGCCTCCACCGGCAATGGTGCCTCCACCCATCTCGCCGGTGCGCAATTCGCGGCGGCGGCGAATATTGATCTGCTGCATGTGCCCTATCGGGGCCAGCCCGGCGCCCAGGCTGCGGTGTTGGCGGGGGATGTGGACATCTTCTTCAACCAGGTTGGCCCGGCGCTTGGCGCCATCCAGGGTGGCCAGACCCGCGCCCTGGCGGTGACCACGGCCGAGCCGGTGGCGGCGCTCCCTGGCGTGCCCACGGTGGCTGAGGCGTGTGGCCTGCCGGGCTTCGTTTCCACCACCTGGTATGGGCTTTTCGGCCCTGCCGGCCTGCCGCCTTCCATTGTTGCGCGCATCAATGAGGCTATCCAGCAGGTGATCACCACGGCGGAGTTCTCGCAATGGCTGATCACCAACCAGGGCATAGCGCCCGCGCCGGTTACCACGCCCGAGGCTTTTGCCGCCATTCAGCGCCGCGATGTGGCGAGTTGGGCCGAGGTTGTGCGCCGTTCCGGCGCCACGGTGGATTGACCGGGCCGCCGCCGCGCGTGAGGTTGATGGCATGATCTTTCACCTGCGCTCCGGCGGCAGCTTCATCACAAAGCGGCAGGAGGCGCCGGGCCGGGGGGCTGGGCGCGCCCTGTGATCCCGGCCTGGGTGCTCTTCACCGTCTCGGCGGCGGCGTTTCAGTGCTGGCGGACGGCCAAGCAGCAAAAATTGCGTGGGCAACTCTCGGTCAATGGTGCGGGCGTGGTGCGCTACCTCTATGGCGTGCCCATGGGGCTGGCCATTTTGAGCTGCTACTGGCTGGCCTTTGGCGGTGCGGTGGACGGGTTTTCCTGGGTGTTCTGGGCCTATTGCCTGGGCGGGGGCTTGGGGCAGATTCTGGGCACGAATCTGCTGATCATGAGTTTTGACAAGCGCGGCTTTGCCGTGGGCACCGCTTATTCCAAGACCGAGGCGATCCAGGCCTCGATCATCGCCATTGTGCTGCTGGGTGAGACGATACCGCTGCTCTCCTGGCTGGGCATCGCGGTCTCGGTGGGCGGGGTGCTGTATCTCTCGCTGGCCGGGCGCAATCTTTCGCCGCGCGGATTGCTGGAGGCGACATTTCAGCCCGCGGCCATTCTGGGCATCGCGGCGGGCTTTGCTTTTGCGGTGTGTTCGGTCTTCATCAAATCGGCCAATCAGGCGCTGGAGGGCGGCGATCTGGTGCTCAAGGCGCTGGTCTGCCTGGTGATCATCAACGGGATGCAAACGCTGATGCAAGGCGGCTTTTTGCTGGCGCGCGAGCCGGGCGAGATGGCCCGGGTGTTCAGCAGCTGGCGGGATTCGGCGGTGGTGGGCGCGCTGTCGGCCTGCGGTTCGGCCTGCTGGTTCTCGGGCTTTGCGCTGGCACCGGTGGCCATGGTGCGCGCGGTGGGGCAGGTGGAGATCATCTTCACCCTGCTTGTCAGCCGCTTCTATCTGGGGGAGCGTATCCGGATGGCGGAGCGTATTGGTGCGCTTGTCGTGGTGGCGGGTGTGGTGCTGGTGCTGCTGGGGAAATATAATTGGGGCTGACGGTTTCGGACGCCAGCATCGAAGCCCATTCGATTTTAACCCGGCGGGCCTGCTTGCCAGCATTCGCCCGCATCAAGGAAGACTGTCATGCAACACGCCGCCTTTCGCGCCCAGGAGCTTAATCCCGCGCGCCTTGCTGCGCTTTATCGCCGGCAATTTGCCATGTCGAAGGTGGCCAAGGGTGAGACGGTGGCCTGCATTTCCGACCTTTCGACCCGGCGCGAATATATCCAGGCCGCCTTCGCCGCGGCGGACGAGCTGGGGGCCGATGTCTATGAGATTTGCGTCAATTCCGTACCCAGCTGGTCACGGGTGGGGGTGCCCACCATTGGGCAGAGCAAGGGCACGCTGGAGGCGGTGAAGGCGGCTGATATCATCGTCATCTTCCACGTGCCGCTCTTCACCAAATGGCTGAAGGAGGTGATGGGCGGCGGCACGCGGGTGTTGATGATTATTGATGCGCCGGATGATCTGGAAAACCTGCTCTCACCACCCGGGCTGAAGGAGGCGGTGAAGCATGCCGAGGCGCGCTATCGCGCCACCCGTGAGGTGCGCGTGACCTCCGCCGCCGGCACGGATTTTTCTTATCGCACCGGCGATTATCCGGTGATGTCGCAATGGGGTTATGCGGATGAGCCGGGGCATTTTGATCATTGGGGGGCGGGCCATATCCATACCTTCCCCAATGAAGGCTCGGCCACCGGCCGCGTTGTCCTGTCGCCTGGCGACATCATTATTCTGCCCTATTGCCGCTATGTGCAGGATGCGGTGGAACTGACGGTGGAGAAGGGTTTTATTACCAAGATCGAGGGCGGGCTGGACGCCAAGCTGATGGATGACTGGCTGAGCGACCATAAGGAAAGCCCGGAGGATATGGACCCCTTCGCCGTCTCGCATCTGGGCTGGGGGCTGAACCCGCAATCGCTGTGGCGCTCCATCGCCCAGAATGGCGATGACCCGGAGCGCTCGCGCGCTGCCGCCCGCACCTTTCCTGGGAATTTTCTGTTCTCCACCGGCCCCAATACCCAGGGTGGCGGTAAGCGTGGCACGCGCGGCCATTATGATGTGCCGATGCGCGACTGCACGATCACCCTCGACAATGAAGTGGTGATCGAGCGCGGCCGGCTGGTGGACCCGGCCATGGTGGTGCCGCGGGTGCGCATCCTGTGAGGGGCTATCCGGCGCAAGAGCCCTTCTCGCCGATTGGCGAGCGCTACCATGTTGAGGCGCTGCGCCTGGGCGAGGGTCTTTCTGGTGAGGAGAGCGCCTATGGGCCGGACCCCTATCAGGGGCTGCTGCGCTTTCCGGCGGGGGAGGCTGCGGGCGCCGATACGCTGCTGTTCTTCCATGGTGGCGGCTGGACCAATGGCTACAAGGAATGGATGGCCTTCATGGCGCCGGGGCTGAATGCCGGTGGCGTCAATCTGGTGAGTGCCGGCTATCGGCTGGCGCCGGGCCATGTTTTTCCCACCGGGCTGGAGGATTGTACGGCGGCGTTGCTGGCGGTGCTGGAGGGCGCGCGGGGGCGGGTTTTTGTCGGCGGGCATTCGGCTGGTGGGCATTACGCGGCGCTGCTGGCGCTGGGGTCGCATCGGGCGCGGATTGCGGGCTGCCTGCCGGTCTCGGGCGTGTTTGAATTTGGCGAGGGCTCGGGCCTGCCATCACGGCCGCGTTTTCTGGGGGCTGACCCGGCGAATGATGCGGCGGCCTCGACCGCGCGGCATGTGGTGGCACCGCATCCGCCTTTCCTGCTGGCCTGGGGCGAGCGGGATTTCCCGCATCTGATTGCCCAGGCTGAGCGTTTTGCCGGGCTGCTGGGCGATGCGACGACGTTGGTATTGCCAGGCTGCGACCATCTTGGCGCCAGTTACGACACGGGCCGGGTGGATGGTGCCTGGCTGCCGGCGGCTTTGGCCTGGATGGCGGCTCAGGCCTGAAGGTTGAACTGGGCGCCGCGCGGGGCGCTGGATGCCAGGGCGGGTGGCGGGTTGCCCAGTAGGTTGCCCAGTGAGGCTGGCTGACCGGCCATGATGATGTGCGCCTTGATGCCCACATCGCCCGGCGCAGCGGGCATGGCGGCTTGGGGGGATGGGTTGGGCGGCTCGGGCGCCTTCTTCGCCTGGGCGGCGTTGATTTTGGCCATGGTGGCCTGTGCGGCACCGAGCGGATTGGCGAAGTTCGCCTCCGCCGCCATTTCCTCCGCCGAGACGCGGCCAGGCTCCTTCTGGCCTGGGCTGGGGACGTCATTGCAGCTGCAGCGCGTTGGCGGCATCTGCATCACGGCATTTCGCGCCACGCTGAGCAACATTGCGGGAACCTCCTGTCGCAATTTTGATGCAAGCCGGTGAACGAGAGCTTAAGGCCGGCGCGAAAAAAACCAGCATCAATCCAGTCGGATATTCGCCGCCTTCACCACCGCCTCGTATCGGGTCATTTCCGAGCGCAACAGCCGGCCCAGCGCCGCCAGTGAGAGCTGTGAACCGGTCATGCCAATGCCGGCCAGGCGGCGCTGCGTCTCGGGCTCATCCATCGCCATTTGGATCTCGGCAGCCAGGCGTTCGACAATGGCCGTATCGGTGCGCGCGGGGGCGAAAATGCCCTGCCAGACCTCCATCTCGAAGCCTGCCATGGCAGGCAGGCTGGCCAGTGGTGGCACCGAGGGCATGGAGGGATGCGGGCTTGCGGCGCTGACGGCAAAGCCCTTGATCCGGCCCTCCCGCACCAGCGGTGCGGCCACGGTGACGGCGAGGATGGCGAGGTCGAGCCGCCCGCCCATCAGGTCGGTCGGGATTTGGCCGGTGATGCGATAGGGCACATGTTCCAGCCTCGCGCCGGTGCGGGCGGCGATGATCTCGCCCAGCAGATGCAGTGAGGTGCCGGTGCCCGAGGTGGCATAGGTCAGCCCGGAACTGCTCGCCCGCGCCAGGGCGATGAGGGCTGGCAGATCGGCCGCCGGCAGGTCCGGCCGGCCCACCAGGGTGAGCGGCAGGGTGGCCAGCATGGCCACTGGGGCGAAATCCGCGACCGGGTCATAGCGCACGGCGCCGGGGGTGACGAAGGGGGCGATGGCCAGCGTGCTCTCCACCGCGACCAGCAGGGTATGGCCATCGGGGGTGGCGCGGGCCACGCGCTCGGTGGCGATGGTGCCGCCGGCGCCGGGGGCATTTTCAACCACCACATTGTGGCCCAGCCGGCGGGAGAGTTCGGGGGCGAGCAGCCGTGTCACCGCATCGACATTGCCGCCTGCGGCGAAGGGCACCACCAGGGTGATCGGCCGGCTGGGCCAGGCCTGGGCCCGGGCGAGGCTGGGCAGGGCCAAAAGGGGAAGGGTGCGGCGGTTGATCATGGGGCTATCTCCTGCAGCAGGGCGTCGAATTCGGCGGTGAATTGCTTCCGCCAGGCAGCCTTCGTGCCTGCATCGACAAAGGCGCCCTCGATGCCGTTGAGCATGAATTGCCGGATATCGGCGGCGCCGAAGCCAAAGGCCTCATGCATCATCGCCCAGCAGCCTTCCGGGTCGATATGGTGGATGGGCGGGTCATCGGTATTGGGGTGAATGGCGAGGCCCGCTGCTGGCATGCGGCGGATGGGGTGGTCCTTGGCCCAGCGCTCCGGGGGCAGGGTGCGGCGGTAATAGGTGTTGGTGGGCACCACGGTGATGACCACGCCGCGATCGGCGATCTCGCGGCAGAGATCGGGCTCTTCGAGCGCGGTGTAGCAATGGTCCAGCCGTTCCACTGCCAGATCGTGCAGGGTGGTGCGGATATGCGCGGCGGGGCAGCCGAATTCGCCGGCATGGGCGGTGCGCTTCAGCCCGTGCCGCCCGGCCAGGGCATAGGCGGCGGTGAATAATTCGGGCGGTCCCTTATTCTCATTGTAGTCGATGCCGATGCCAATCGCCCTGGGGTCGGGGCGGGCGATCATCCATTCCACCATGGCCAGCGCTGCCTCTGGTGGTGCCTCGCGGTCGATGGAGGGGATCACCAGTGCGCTGATGCCATGATCGGCCTGGGCATCGGCCATGGCCGCGGTGATGCCCGAGAGCAGCCTTGCATAGCCTGCGGCATCGGCCACGCTGGGCGTGGGGTTCCAGAAGATCTCGGCATGGCGCACGCCCTGAGCAGCGTGGCCGGCGAGGTATTCATAGGTGATGCGATGGAAATCCGAGGCTTCCCGTAGGACCTGGGTTTCCAGCACCCTCAGCACCCGCATGGCGCCGAGTTTTTTCGCCGGATCATAGAGATCGGCGATTTCGGCATCGGTGATCGCGGCGCCACGTGCCCGGGCCAGGGCCTGGAAGGTGGTGCAAGCGATGGTGCCCAACAGGTGATCATGCAGCGCGAGTTTGGGCATGCGGCGAAAGAGGTCACGGTCGAGCGGCCTCATGGGCGCTGGCTTGGGATGGGGGGCGGGAGGGTCATGCGCATGCGCTCACTGACAGCAGGGGCGGAAGGGTTGCAAGCCCGCGCGCCACGCGCAAGTTTGGCCGCCTGTGGAGGATACCCAGCATGACTTTCCCCCGGCCGGCGATTCGCCCGGCGCGCCCTGAATTCTCCTCCGGCCCATGTGCGAAGCGGCCGGGCTGGTCGCTGGCCGCGCTGGAAGGCGCTTGGCTGGGGCGCAGCCACCGCGCCACGGCGCCCAAGGCGGCGCTGGCCGAGGTGATTGCCCGCAGCAAGGCGGTGCTGGGCATGCCCGAGGGGTGGCGGCTGGGCATTGTGCCGGCCTCGGATACCGGCGCGATTGAGATGGCGATGTGGAGCCTGCTCGGCCCGCGTGGCGTGGATGTGGTGGCGTTTGAGAGTTTTGGTGATGCCTGGGCCGCGGATATCCGGCAGCAATTGCGGCTGCCGGCGCGGGTGCTGGCCGCGCCTTATGGCGCGCTGCCCGATCTCGCCCAGGTGGATTGGCGCAATGACTGCGTCTTCACCTGGAACGGCACCACCTCGGGCGTGCGGATGACCGATGGCGATTGGATCGCGGCTGACCGCGAGGGGCTGGCGATCTGTGATGCCACCTCGGCCGCCTTCGCCATGGAACTGCCATGGGAGAAGCTCGATGTCGTCACCTGGTCCTGGCAGAAGGTGCTGGGGGGGGAGGCAGCGCATGGCATGATTGCCCTCTCGCCGCGGGCCGTGGAGCGGTTGGAAGGCTACACGCCCCCCTGGCCGATGCCGAAGATTTTCCGGCTGACCAATGGTGGCAGCCTGATCGAAGGCATCTTCAAGGGCGATACCATCAATACCCCCAGCATGCTGTGCGTGGAGGATGCGCTGGATGGGTTGCGCTGGGCTGAGGGCCTGGGCGGGTTGCGCGGGCTGATTGCGCGAAGTGAGGCCAATCTGGCTGAGATCGCTGGCTTCGTGGCGCAGGGCGGATGGCGGTTTCTGGCCGAGGTGCGGGCGCAACGCTCCTGCACCGCGATTTGCATCGCGCCCACTGCAGAATGGTTTGTCGCGCTGCCCGGCACTGGCCAGGCGGCGGTGATGAAAAAGCTTGCCGCGCTGCTGGAGGCTGAGGGCGTGGCGCTGGATGCCGGCGGGTATCGCGATGCGCCGCCCAGCCTGCGGATATGGGGCGGGGCTACGGTGGAGCGGGCTGATATTGCCGCGCTGCTGCCGTGGTTGGATTGGGGGCTGGCCACGGTGCGGGGATGAGGGTGGCCCTTGGGGAGGGCTCTGCCTTGCCCAAACCCCATCCGCCAGGTGCTAAGGGCACCTGGACCGCCGTGGAATAAAGCCTAGGGAAGGGAGGGGGCTGGGCGGGTCCTGCGGATTGCGGGCCCCCGCCGCTCCCTCACCCGGGCTTTTTGATGGGATCAAAGGGCCTCCCGGCCCTTTGCGGGTGGGTTTGGGAGGGCCGCGCCCTCCCAAGAGGCCACCGCCGCTACATCTCCACAATCCGCCCCGGATGCGCCTGGCCCGTCAGCACATGCCAAAGCCCGCGCAGATTGCCCTGGAACCGCCCCCAGCGATCCACTTCCGGTTCCGGCCGCAGGGATTTCACCCCATTGGCCAGCATATGCCGGCCAATGCTGCGCAGCGCGTGGCTCCAGGGGTAGCTGCCTTTGCGGGCGAGATAGACCGAGTTCACCACCTGCGAGTAGCCGAGGCGGCGGCCCGGCTGGCGGCCGATCTTGGCGCCCAGATGCACACCGCGCGCGCCGGTGAGGCGCAGGATGCTGCCATAGGGCAGCAGGCGGCGGGAAAAATCGATATCCTCGTACCAGGCATAGGCCGGCAGGGCTTCGTCAAAGCGCAGGGCGTGTTCGCGGATCGGCGCCATGCGGAAGGCCATGTTGCAGCCATAGCCGTTGAAATGCGGCGTCACCGCCAGCGGGTCCGCAGGTTGTGTATCGGCGGCGAGGATGGCGCGGGCTTCCTCCACCGAAATGCCGGGGCCTTTGGCACCATCGGCGATGACGGTGCCGGTGGCGACCACGCAATCGGGATGGGTGTGCAGCACGGCTTCCAGCACGGAAAGCCAGTCGGGCGCGGCCAGGAAATCATCATCGATGAAGAGGATGGCATCGGCGGCCGGTGCGGCAGCGATGATGGCATTGCGCTGGCGCGGCAGCCCGGCCTCGGCGGTGATGAAGCGCACGCCCGGGAAGCGTGCCGGCAGGTCGGTCACGTCGCCGTCGCTGACATGGCAGATGATGACGGCCTGCGGCGGGCGGCTTTGCCGGTCGATCTCGGCCAGTACCTCGCCCAGGATGGCGGGGCGGCCGCGGGTGGCGATGCCGATGGTGATGTTCATGGCGTCATCGGCGTTGGTGGTGGGGTTTGGGGCGAGAGAAAGCCGCCCAGCCGGCCGCGAAAACTTTGCCAATAATAGGCGGCGTGGTGCAGGCGGCCGCGCAGCAAAGCCAGCGCCGCGCCCACCACTGGGCGATAAAGAAAGGCTGACCAGACCGCGAAGGGCACGGCGTGGCGGCGCAGCACGAAGCCCAGGCCCATGCCGTAGCGATAGGCCCGCTCGGCCGCGACATCGGAGAGCCGCTTATCGGGGTGCAGCACCAGCAGGGTGGGTTGATATTCGGCGCGCAGCCCGGCGGCCATGGCGCGGCAGACCAGGTCATTGCCCTCGGCGCTGCCATGGGCGCTGCCGGGGCCTAGGTTTTCGTCAAAACCGCCCAGGGCCAGCGCCGTGTCGCGCCGCAGCCAGAGGTTGAACTCGATCACCGAGGTCCAGACGGTGGCCAGGGTAATCGGCCCGCCCTGGCTGTGCCAGCGGCCAGAGCCCAGCCCGCCCTCGGGCGCGGCGGCGGGGCCGGTCAGCACCGCCAGCCCTGCATCGCCGAAGGCCCGCACCACACGGGCCAGGGTGCCGGGGGGCAGGGTGCAGTCATCATCGGGGAAGGCCACGATATCGCCGATGGCGGCGCGCAGGCCCAGATTGCGCGCGGCATTGGCATGTGGCCTTGGGCTGCGGATGTGGCGCAACGTCAGGCGCTGGGCATAGGCCGCCACCACCGGTGCCAGACGATCATCACCGTTCTGATCGACCAGGATCACGTCCAGCGCCGGGTGATGTTGCGCGACCAGGCTGTCGAAGAGGTCATGCAGTTCCGCCACCCGGCCCATGGTGGCGATGATGAGGGAGATATGCGTCATCCCATCACCTCGGCGATGAGGGCCGCGCGGAAATTCTCTTCCGAGAAGCGGGTGGCATTGGCGTGGCAGGCGGCGGGGGAGAGGGCGGGGGCGGCGATGAAGCGCTGCACTGCCGCGCGCACCGCCTCGGCGGTTTGTTCGGCGAAGAGGAAGCCGGTTTCGCCCTCGATCACGATGTCCCTCGCACCGCCGCGGCCATAGGCGATGAGCGGCGTACCGGCGGCCTGGGCCTCGACCATGGCGATGCCGAAATCCTCTTCGGCGGCGAAGACGAAGGCGCGGGCGGTTTGCGTCAGGCGCACCAATTCGGCCTGCGGCACCCGGCCGCGCAGCTCGATGTTTTTGGCCCCGGTGGCGGCCGCAGTGACGAGCGGCGCGGAGGGGCCGTCACCCACCACGATCAGCCGCTGGTCAGGCAGTTTTGCAAAGGCCTCCACCACCAACTCGATCCGCTTATAGGGCACCTGGCGGGAGGCGATGAGGAAGTGGCCCTGCTTTTGCTCACACAGCGGGAAGCCGGCGAGATTGACCGGCGGGTGCAGCACCCGGGCCTCGCGCCGCCAGGCCTTCTGGATGCGCTCGGCGATGTAGCGGCTATTGGCCAGCAGGGTATCGGGCCGCGCCGCGCTGGCCTGGTCCCATAGGCGCAGGCGGTGCAGCAGCCAGCGTGTGTAAAGCGAGGCCAGGCCGCGCGTCATGCCGGCCTGGCGCAGATATTGGTGTTGCAAATCCCAGGCATAGCGCATGGGCGAATGGATGTAGGCGATGTGCCTCTGGCCGGGGCCGGTGATGGCGCCCTTGGCCACGGCATGGCTGGAACTGAGCACCACATCATAGCCCTGCAGGTCGAATTGCTCGACGGCGATGGGCATCAATTGGAGATAGTTGCGGAAGCGCTTTTTTGCCAAGGGCAGGCGCTGGACAAAGCTGGTGCGCGGGGTGCGGCCATGCAGGAAATGGCGCTCCGCCTCGGGCAGGAAATCGCAGAGCACGAAGAGATCCGCCGTGGGGAAGGCGAGCAGCATTTGTTCCAGCACGCGTTCGCTGCCGGCATAGCTGTCGAGCCATTCATGGATGATGGCGATTTTTGTCATGCGTCTTGCGCCAATTGCAGCAGGCGCGCCGCGGCGGCGGGCCAGG
>Ga0114972_10001513_pt1 | contig 17473 bp, 15 predicted proteins | sample M_140807_EF_Meta_FD_87354 | JGI IMG/M metagenome (GOLD analysis project Ga0114972, IMG submission 87354) | Freshwater microbial communities from Lake Montjoie, Canada to study carbon cycling - M_140807_EF_MetaG | ecosystem: Environmental > Aquatic > Freshwater > Lake | place: Lake Montjoie... | reverse complement strand
TGTGTCAAACTGCCTTGCACCGATCAGGTGGCGGAAAAGGCAATGGAATTGTCCCTGCGCTGGGCCGAACGCTGCAAGACCGCTTTCGGAGTGCAGGACGGCAAGGCCATGTTCGGCATCGTGCAGGGCGGCGCGGTGCCGCTGTTGCGCGAGCGCAGCGCGCAAGCATTGGCGGGTATGGACCTCAAAGGCTATGCGGTGGGCGGTTTGGCAGTGGGCGAGCCGCAAGAGGTGATGATGCGGATGATCGAGGTGGTCGAACCGCATCTGCCAAGTGACAAGCCGCGCTATCTGATGGGCGTGGGGACGCCCGATGATATCGTCGAGGCGGTGCGGCGCGGCATTGATATGTTTGACTGCGTGATGCCGACGCGCGCCGGACGCCACGGGCTGGTGTTCAGCCGCTTCGGCAAGATCAATCTGCGCAATGCCCGCCATGCCGATGATCCGCGTCCGCTTGATCCGCTCTCGGCCTGTCCGGCCGCGCGTGATTATTCGCGTGCTTACCTGCATCATCTGGTCAAAGCCGGAGAAATTCTCGGCATGATGCTGCTGACATGGGTCAATCTGGCCTATTATCAGGATCTGATGGCAGGCTTGCGGGCGGCGATCGAAGCCGACAGGCTCGATGATTTCATCGGCGAGACCAAAGAGGCATGGGCCAGAGGCGATATTGAACCCTTTGCCGGTTGATAAAAGACTGTGCCTTGAGCCGCGCTGCGCTATATAACGCATAAACCGCTTTCAGATTGAAGAGTTCGCCATGACCGGAACCGTGCGCACCACCGCCGAGCTTGATCCCCACCGCCGCAAATTGCTGTTTCGGGCATGGCACAGGGGCACGCGCGAGATGGATCTGATCATCGGCGGCTTTGCCGATGCCCATATCATCGGGTTCACCGATGAGGAACTGGCCGCCTTCGAGCATGTCTGTCAGGCTTCCGATCAGGATTTGATGACATGGATTGTCGGTGCCGTGCCGGTCTCCGAAGAATATGACACCCCGATGTTCCACCGCATCAAATCCTTCCATTCCCATCTGGTGCCGGTCAACCGCTGACAGTGCGTCGGTGACCGATTGTCCTCCAAACAGAAACTGACCTGATGAAGCCGCTTCTCGACCGTCTGCTGGGCCATATTGAGGGCGCACAAAAGCTCACTTTGGCCCGCGTGCCCGATGGCTTCGATGCCCTGATTCTGGCCGATCTGACACGTGCGCTGGCCCGCAAGGCCCCCGAACGCGCCGCCACTCTGGTGATGGTGGCGCGCGATGCCCAGCGGCAGGCCCAGCTTGAAGCGGGCATGGCCTTTGTCGCCCCCGAGCTTGAAGTGCTGACTTTTCCCAATTGGGATTGCCAGCCCTATGACCGCGTCTCGCCCAACGGGGCGATTGTGGCACGCCGCATGACGGTGCTGTCGCGGCTGGCGCGCTCTAAAGCCGGAGCCGACAAGCCGCGCTTGCTGATTGTGACCGCCAACGGACTGGTGCAGCGGGTGCCGCGTCGCGACAAAATGGCTGCAGAGACCTTTTCCTGCGCGCCGGGCAATATGATCGACATTCAGGCGCTGGCCGTCTGGCTCGAACATCACGGCTATCTGCGCGGGCCGACGGTGCGGGAAACCGGTGAATATGCGGTGCGCGGCGGCATTGTCGATCTGTTTCCGCCCGGTCTGCCGACCCCGATCCGGCTTGATTTTTTCGGTGATACGCTGGAATCCATCCGCTCCTTCGACCCCGAAACGCAACGCTCGGTCGGCCAGATGCGCGCGCTTGATCTGGTGCCGATGAGCGAAGTGCAGCTGACCAGCGAGACCATCAAGCGGTTCCGCCAGTCCTATGTCGCCCAATTCGGCGCGGCCACCCCGTCCGACACGCTGTATGAGGCGATCAGCGAAGGCCGCCGTTATGCGGGGCTGGAACATTGGCTGCCTTTGTTCCATGACGGGTTGGATACGCTGTTCGATTATATCGCCGACAGCCCGCTGGTGCTCGATCCACTGGTGGAGGAGGCGGGGCTTGAGCGCATCACCTCGATCAACGACCATTACGATGCCCGCCATGCGGCCATGACCGCCCCGCAGGCGGGAACGACGCCCTATAAGGCGATGCCGCCGATCAGCCTCTATCTCGAAAAGGCGCAATGGACCGAAAAGCTCGGGGCGCAATCGGATGTGTCGGTGATCCGGCTGGCGCCGTTTGACCATCCCGACAGCAGCGAGCGGCTGGTGGTGGATGCGGGTGGGCAGTTGAGCCGCTCCTTCGCGCCCGAACGCAAGCGGGCCGAAGCGGGCGAGGATGTCAATATTTTCGATGTGGTGGCAGGTCATATCCGCGAGGCCGGACAACACAAACGCGTGATGGTGGCGGCGTGGTCGGAAGGAGCGCGCGAGCGCATTTCCGGTGTGCTGCATGATCACGGTGTCAAAACGCTCAAATCTGTCTCACGCTTCTCCGAATTGGCCGGATTGAAGGCGGGGGAGACCGCAACCGCGGTCTGGGGGCTCGAAAGCGGCTTCGAGACAGACGCGCTGGTGGTGATTTCCGAGCAGGATATTCTGGGTGACCGTCTGGTGCGCCGCGCCAAGCGCAACCGCCGAGCGCAGGATGTGATTGCCGAAGTCGGCGCCCTGACGCCGGGTGATCTGGTGGTGCATGTCGAGCACGGGATCGGCCGCTTTGTCGGTTTGAAAAACATCGAGGCGGCCGGTGCGCCCCATGATTGTGTCGAATTGCATTATGCGGGTGGCGACCGGCTGTTTCTGCCGGTCGAAAATCTGGAATTGCTGTCTCGCTACGGTTCCGAGGATTCGGATGCGCCGCTTGACCGGTTAGGCGGCGGGGCATGGCAGGCCCGCAAGGCCAAGATGAAGCAGCGCATCCGCGAAATGGCGCATGCTCTGATCAAGATTGCCGCCGCCCGCGCGTTGAACGAGGCCCCCAAGCTGATCCCCGCCGAAGGGCTTTACGAGGAATTTGCCGCCCGTTTTGCCTATGACGAGACCGAGGACCAGCAACGCGCCATCGATGCGGTGCTGGATGATCTGGCTTCGGGCCATCCTATGGACCGGCTGGTCTGCGGCGATGTCGGCTTCGGCAAGACGGAAGTGGCACTGCGGGCGGCATTTGTGGCGGCGATTTCGGGCCGTCAGGTCGCGCTTGTGGTACCCACCACCTTGCTGGCCCGCCAGCATTACCGAAATTTCGCCGAACGCTTCAAGGGTCTGCCTATTGTGGTGCGTCAGGCCTCGCGTTTCGTGCCTGCCAAAGAGCTGGCCGAGACCAAAAAAGGCTTGGCGGATGGCACCGTTGATATCGTGATCGGCACCCATGCCTTGCTGAGCAAAACCATTGCCTTCCGTGATCTGTCTTTGTTGATCATCGATGAAGAGCAACATTTCGGCGTCAACCACAAAGAACGCCTGAAAGAAATGCGCGCTTCGGTGCATGTCTTGACCCTCTCGGCCACTCCGATTCCGCGCACCTTGCAGCTGGCTTTGACGGGTGTTCGTGAATTGTCGATGATTGCCACGCCGCCGGTCGACCGCTTGGCCGTGCGCAGTTTTGTAACGCCGTTTGATCCGCTGATCATCCGCGAAGCCCTGTTGCGTGAACGTTATCGCGGCGGCCAGAGTTTTTATGTCTGCCCGCGCATCGAGGATATCCAGGAGGCCCGCGATTTCCTCGCCCGCGAAGTGCCTGAAGCCAAAGTGGCCGTGGCCCACGGGCAAATGCCCGCCACCGAACTTGAAAGCGTGATGACGGCCTTTTACGAGGGCCAATATGATGTGCTGTTGTCCACGGCCATCGTGGAATCGGGTCTGGATATCCCTTCCGCCAATACGCTGATTGTCCATCGCGCCGATATGTTCGGTCTGGCGCAGTTATATCAGCTGCGCGGCCGTGTCGGACGCGGCAAAATCCGCGCTTATGCGCTGTTTACCGTGCCGGCCAGCAAACCGGTGACCGATCAGGCCGAAAAGCGGCTCAAAGTGCTGCAATCGCTCGATGGTCTCGGGGCGGGCTTTATGCTGGCTTCCCATGATCTCGATCTGCGCGGGGCGGGCAATCTGTTGGGCGACGAGCAATCGGGCCACATCAAGGAAGTCGGTTACGAGCTCTACCAGAAAATGCTGGAAGAGGCCGTTGCCGCCCTCAAAGCCGGTGTGGGCGATGACGACGATATTGCCGACACGCAATGGTCGCCATCGATCACCATCGGCACGCCGGTGATGATCCCCGAACATTATGTCAGCGATCTGACCCTGCGGCTGGGCCTGTATAAGCGCCTGTCGACCATGCACGACAATGCCGAAATCGAGGGCTTTGCAGCCGAAATGGTCGACCGTTTCGGGCCGCTGCCCGACGAGGTCGAACAGTTGTTCGCGCTGGTGCGGATCAAGGCCCTGTGCCGCCGCGCCAATATCGACAAGCTGGAAGCCGGACCGCGCGGCATTATCCTGTCATTCCGCGACAATTCCTTCGCCGAACCCGAAGGCCTGATGCGCTTCATCCAGCAACAGGGCTCGCTGGCCAAAGTGCGGCCGGATATGCGGATTGTCTTTATCGACGATTTCCCCAAACCCGCCCAGCGGCTCAAAGGCGCAGGCCGGATTTTGAAAGATCTGGTCAAAATCGCCGAAGGCGGCAAGGCGGCTTAATCGTGCTCGATCAGATCTTCGATCCGCACCGATAAAGCCCGCGCCAGTTTCATGAATAAGGCAGGATCGCCCTTGCGTTTGCCTGCTTCGAGATTGGCAATGTAGCTTTGCGAGACGCCGACCGTGGCCGCCAGCTGCGTCTGGCTGATCATTCGCTTGTTGCGCCAGAAGGCCAGCGGCGTCGGGGATTGCAGGGATTGCAGAATGTCGGCCTGTGTCAGCCATTCCTGCTTGCCTGCGTCAACCTCCTGCATGGTCTTGTGATGAAGCATCGCCTCAAGTGCATCGCGCATGGCGGTGTAATCCGCGCGCGGCAACATGATCATTTCATCGCCTGAAGGGGTTGTGAACGCGGTATGCAATTCATGATTCATAGGGCTGGCCCTTAGTCATAGGCAGAACCGCGCGGGGCAATGCGGGTGACACGGATTTCTTCGGCTGTTTCTTCGAAAATCACCCTGAAATCACCGATCCGCAATCGCAACGCCGTGCTTCCCACCAGTTGCGTCACATCACCCGCACCGGTCTGTGCATAACGCTCGATCTTTTGAATCAGGCGAAGCGCCTGATTGCGGTGTTTGTGCAAGGCACGCCTGGCGTCCGATGAATAGAGAATGGCTTTCATCAAAATATATCATATTGAAATAATAAATCAAGACTATTTCAATATGATATAAAAATCAAGCCGGATCAATCGGCCCGTTCAATTCTTCCAGCGCGGCGTCGATGGCCGTGGCGATGGTTTCGGGTGTCTCGGCGCCGTTGACGGCGACCTTCGAGCCGAAAATGAAACAGGGCACGCCGCGGATGCCCATTTGCTGGGCCTGCATGAATTCCATGCTGACGGTGTTCTTGTCGTCGTCACCGGCCAGCATTTTGGCGACCCCTTCGGGACGCATGCCCGCGACATTGCCGATATCGACCAGCACCTCGTGATCGCCGATGTCGCGGCCATCCTCGAAAAAGGCACGAAACAGGCCGGAGACCACTTCGTCGACCAGACCGACATCATAGGCCCAGCGGATCATCCGGTGGGCATCCAGCGTATGCGGCGTGCGCTCGATCGCCCCGAAATTGAAATGGATGCCTTCTTCGAGCCCGACAGCGGCAATGCGCTGGTGCATTTCGACAATTTTATGCGGATCGCCGAATTTCTGCAGCATATAGAGCTGCCTGTCGATTCCGCCCATCGGAATGGTCGGATCGAGCTGATAGGGCCGCCAGCGGATCTCGGTGGCGACATCGGGACGCAGTGCCAGTCCCTTTTCCAGACGCTTCTTGCCGATATAGCACCACGGGCAGATCACATCGGAAATAACGTCAATGGTCAGGATTTCGGTTTCATCAAACATGGCACGCGTCTCGTTCAAATGGGGCAAAGGGCAGGCTGCCGCAGGTCAGCGCAGCGGCTTCTCTATAGCCTGCCGGATCGCCTTTGTCGCGCCCCGGCTTGCCTAGGGCGCGTCGTCCACCCAGAAGGTTTCGGGCGCAGTGCCCAGCAAAGGCAGGCGGGCGGGATGTTTGACGCTTGATTTGCGTGCCATCCACAGATCGGGTGCATAAAACAGCGGCACGACATAGAAACCCGACAGCAGGACCCGATCCAGCGCATGAATGGCGGTCAGATAGGCTTGCGGCGTTTGGGCCGCCAGCAGCGCTTCGATCATCGCATCGATGGCAGGGCTTTTGGCTCCTGCATAATTCAGCGAACCTTCCCGCTCGGCGGCTTTCGATCCCCAGCGGTGATATTGCTCGTTGCCGGGGGCGGGGGAACCTGCCCAGGTGAACTGGATCATATCGAAATCGAAGGCCGACAGCCGCCGCCAATACTGGATCTCGTCGATCAGCCGCACTTTCAGCGTGATGCCGATGCGCGCCAGTGACTGGGCATAGTTGAGGGCCAGTTTTTCCTGCAATCGGCTGTTGACCAGCAACTCGAAGGCAAACACGTCATTGGCTTGGTTGATCAGTTGACCGTCGCGCAAGCTCCATCCGGCCCGAGCGAGCAGAGCGAGGGCCGCCGAGGCCGCTTTGCGGTCGCGGCCCGTGCCATCGGGCTGCGGCGGTTGCCATCGGCCTTCCAGAATATCGGGGCGCACGGCATCGGGATAACGGGCCAGCAAGGCCCGTTCCCCGTCACTGGCCGGCAGGCCTGCCGCCGACAGGGCCGAGCCGGAAAAATAGCTGTTGGAGCGTTTATACAGCCCGAAAAACAGGCTGCGATTGATCCATTCGAAATCCAGCATCATGCCCAGTGCTTCCCTGATGCGGATATCGGCAAACAGGATTTTGCGGGTGTTGAACACAAAACCCGTCATGCCTTTGGGGATGGAGACCGGCAGGGTTTCGCGGACCACGCGCCCCTCTTTGAGGGCAGGAAAATCATAGTCCTGCGCCCAGCGGCCCGGATTGTCCTCGATGCGGACATCGACCAGCCCGCCTTTGAAGGCCTCGAACAGGGTGTTGGAATCCCGGAAATAGTCGAAACGGATGGTTTGAGGATGATACAGCCCGCGATAGATCGGCTTGTCCTTGCCCCAGAAATCGGGGTTCTTCTCGTAACGGATGCTTTCGCCTGCTTTGACTTCGGCGACGCGATAGGGTCCCGATCCGACCGGCGGCACAAGGCTGGTTTCCTCGAAACGGGCCGCTTGGGTGGCATGTTCGGGCAAAACCGGCATCAAGGCGATGATCAGCGGCAATTCGCGGTCATGCCCTTCGAACCGGAAGCGGATGGTCAGCGGATCAAGCACGGTCACGGCGGTGACTTTGCCGTAATAGCCGCGAAAGGTCGGCCGTCCCTTCTCTTTCAACAGCGCGAAGGAAAAGGCGACATCTTCGGCACGAACCTGTTTGCCATCGGAAAAGCGGGCATTTGGTTCCAGATGCACGGTCATGGAGGAAAAATCATCGGTGAGATCAACGCTTTTGGCGAGACCGCCATAGACGCTAAACGGCTCGTCGGCCGAACGGATCATCAGGCTTTGAAACACCAGCCCCATCGGCGGGGCCAGCCCTTGCGCGGCAATTCCGCGGATCACAAAGGGATTGAGCGTATCAAACACGCCTTGCGCACCGAACACGATCCGCCCGCCAGCAGGGGCATCGCTTTGTGCATAGGGCAGCGGTTGATTGGCCGCCAGAAGCGGTGCGCCGTGCAAGGCCAGCCCGTGGCTTCCCGCGCCGGTCTCTTGGCCCCGAACAGCGGTGCACAGGGCCAAAATCCATAACATCAGGCCAAAAGCCAGCATCCCGGCAAACCGGTGTGCAGCGGAGGCAGGGCGCAATCGAATCGTCGGGATCATCAGCATGTCACCAGTGTTACCCGATCGGCAAAAAACGCGCAAAATGTGAGGAATTTGCTGGAAAGCCTGCCAGCAAAGGGATAAAGCGTTCTGGAGTGTTTTGGCCAGCCATGATTCGAATGGTGGGTCGGGCTTTGGTCAAAACCTGATTTTAAAAGGATTCGGATGATGCTTTCTTCGAGAATTTTTGCAGGTCTCGCTGTGGCCCTCGCTCTGGTTTCGGGTGCCCTGCAGCCAAGTTTTGCCCAGCAGCCCGCCAAGCCACCCGCCAAGCCCGCTGCGCCCGCGCCTGCACCAACGGCTGCACCTGCGGCTCCAGCACCGACCATCGTGCAGTTGAAGCCCGAACCTTCCCAGCAGGATTGGCTGAAGGTTTGCGGTGAAGATCAGGTGGCCAAGAAGAAGGTCTGCTACACCACCCGCGATTTCGTGTCCGATCAGGACCAGCCTGTTGTGGCCGTTGCCGTTTATGACGTGCAGGGCGAGCCGCAAAAGGTCGTGCGCTTCCTGATGCCGCTTGGCCTGTTGATGCAGCCCGGTATCCGCTTTGCCGCCGATCAGGGGCAGGGCATTCCCGGCAAATACGCGATCTGCTTCCCCAATGGTTGCTTCGCCGAAGGCGCCGTGAAAGACGACACCATCGCCGCTTTCAAAAAAGGCAATGTTCTGTCGATCAGCGTGCAGAACCAGTTCGGTCAGGAAGTGTCCTTCCAGGTGCCGCTGGCCGGTTTCGGCAAGGCTTTTGACGGTCCTCCCATTGATCCTGCCGTTCTGGAAGCCCAGCAGAAAAAGCTGGAAGAACAGATGCAGAAGCAGGCCGAAGAAATGCGCCAGAAGATGCAGCAGCAGCAAGGCGGCGCGGCCCCCGCTCCGGCTCCCGCACCCAAGCAGTAAACTGCGTCACAGGCTCAAACAAAAACCGGCTTGCGAGCCGGTTTTTTTGTGCGCGTTTCTGGGTAATCAATGCAACAAGGGGTCGAAAAAAGCTCAATTCATATAGAGCGTGCGGGCCTTGTAGCGGCCTTTTTCGTCGATATCGAATACTTCGGCAATTTGCGGGTGGCGCACGGGTTCATTGGAGGTGTCGGGCAACAGATTTTGCTCGGACACATAGGCCACATATTCGGTTTCGGCATTTTCGGCGAACAGGTGATAGAACGGCTGGTCCTTGGTCGGCCGCACCTCTTCGGGGATGGAATTATACCATTCCTCGGAATTGGAAAATGTCGGATCGACATCGAAAATCACGCCGCGAAACGAGTAAACCCGGTGCCGCACGATATCGCCGATTGCATATTTGGCCTGACGTTCTTTCATGCAACATGAGGTAATCTTTGCCCCTCGCTCTGTCAATAACAAGCGGGGGACGGGCAGCCTGATTGTGGTTTTGTCCGCCTCAAAATCCGTAAACAGCCGCGAGTTCCGGATCGCGGCTCGCGACGAAGCGGGCGAGGTCGACAATGACTTTGGCTTGCTTCCAGGTCGCGTCGTCCTGCATCTTGCCGTCGATCATCACCGCGCCTGCGCCGTCGGGCATGGCGTCCAGAATTTTGCGGGCGAAAGCGACTTCGTTGTGATCGGGGCTGAACACCGATTTGGCGATACCGATTTGCGAGGGGTGCAGGGTCCATGCGCCCGCGCAGCCGAGCAGGAAGGCATTGCGGAATTGGGTTTCGCAGGCCTGCACGTCGGCAAAATCGCCGAAGGGGCCATAAAAGGCTTTCAGCCCGTTGGCGGCGCAGGCATCGACCATTTTGGCGATGGTGTAATGCCATAAATCCTGCTGGTGGACCGCGCGCGGCTTGTCGCCGTCGGGATCGGCCAGCACCTTGTATTCGGGATGGCCGCCGCCGACGCGGGTGGTTTTCATGGCGCGGGACGCCGCAAGATCGGCGGGGCCGAGGCTCATGCCGTGCATGCGCGGGGAGGCGGCGGCGATCTCCTCGACATTTTTGACGCCTTCGGCGGTTTCCAGAATGGCGTGGATCAGGATCGGGGTTTTGATGCCGTGGCGGGCTTCGAGTTGGGCCAGCAACTGGTCGCAATAATGGATGTCCCAGACGCCTTCCACCTTGGGCACCATCACGACATCGAGCTTGTCGCCGACCTCGCCGACAATTTCGGTCAGATCATCAAGCACCCACGGGCTGTTGAGCGCATTGATGCGGGTCCATAGGCCGGTCTGGCCAAAATCATTGGCCTTGGCCATGGCAATGAAGCCTTTGCGGGCGGCCACTTTCTGGTCAAGCGGAATTGCATCTTCTAAATTGCCCAACACCACATCGACCTCGTGGATCAATTCGGGCACTTTGGCGCGGACTTTTTCGATATGCGGGGGGACGAAATGGATCATCCGCTCCAGCCGCACCGGCAATTCACGCATGGGTTCGGGTGCGCCGATGGCCAGCGGGCGGAAAAAGGACCGTGCAAGTTTCATCACCATCTCCATCGGCAATCAATGACCGGCATATGGTCGTTGCCGGTCGAATTGTTCTGCCTTCTAAGATCATGAGGCAGGCGGGGATGGCAAGTCGCCTTTGGGAGCATGGGCGGCATCATGACAGGCCGTTATGCCGCAATCAGGGGCCTCAGCCCCAGCGGCGATGGCCCCACATCCATTGGCCCGGCGTCTCGCGCACCCATGTCTCGAATTGCGCTTGGATATTGGCGGTTGTTGCCAGAATATCGGCCTCGCGGTCATCGGTGTGGGGCACCTCGATCAATTCGCAATGGACGGTGTAGCGGCCTGCCGATTGGCGCAGCACGCGGGCGGCGACCAGCGGCAATTTGCGGCCGCGCGCCAGCAGGGCCGGAAAGGGATTGCTCGGAGCCGCACGGCCGAAAAACGGCACGCCCAGCCCGCGCCCTTCGCGCACATCGGCCAGCAGGGCGACGGTATCGCCTTCGCCGACCACCCGCATCAGGCCTTTGACGGCCTCATGGCCTTTGCTGAACAGGCCTTTGGGGTAAAAATCCACCCGCAAGGCGCGGATCATCTCGTCGACCAGCGGGTTTTTGATGCGCTGATAGACACCGGCCAGCCGCAAACCGCGCTGTTTGGCGGCGAGCGCGTTGATTTCCCAGTTGCCCATATGCAGCGACACCATGACCAGACCGTGATGGTCGGCCATGGCTCGGGCGGCGGCCTCGGAGGCCGTGATGGTCATCCGTTCGGGTTCGCGCACGATCTGGTCGAGGTGGAAGCTCTCGGCAAAGGTCGCGCCCAGTGTCGACCACATGTCCAGCGCGATGGCCCTGCATTCGGCCTCGCTTTTATCGGGAAAGGCCAGTGCCAGATGGGTCATCGCGCGTTTGTGGCGGTAGAGTTTCGGCGCCAGCGCCCGCCACAGCCACGCCGAAAAGCGCGAGGCGGTTTCAAGCGTCATCGACCGCATCAACCCCATCACCAGCCTGAAACCAAGGGCCTCGAGCCGCGACCACAGGCCGAACGGCCCCGACAGCTTCGGTTCGGGGGCGGGGGAGGCTTTGGCTTGGTTCTTATCAGCTGGGTCGGACAAAACGGGGCAGGGCCTTTTGAAAAAACCGGATAGATATTCCCTTTGGCTAGCACGGCTTGCCTTGTGGCGAAAGGGTGGGAGGGTGTGATGCCCTGTGCATGGCGGCTTTGCTTTTGTTTGCAAGACAAATGGTTCCCAAGTCGCTAGAAGGAGAACAAAGCCCTTGGTGGCTCGCGATCATGGCTTAAGGGAGCCTGTGCTTTGGGCGATGTTCTTTCTCTGGCAATGCCATTTTTCGGGTTGATTTTTCTCGGTTTTTTCTGCGGAAAGCTGATGGATTATCCCGAAGACGGCCTCAGGTGGATGAATTTTTTCATCATTTACGTTTCGCTGCCGGCCATGATGTTCAAACTGGTGTCTGCCGCGCCGGTCGAACAGCTGACCAATTGGCCGTTTGTGGTGGGCACGACGCTTTCAACCCTGTTGGCTTTTGTGCTGGCTTTCGGGGTCGGCTTGCTCTCGACCCGTGACATCCGCATGGCGACGGTTCAGTCGGTGGCAGGGGCCTATGCCAATATCGGCTATATGGGGCCGGGGCTGACTTTGGCCGCGCTCGGCCCCTCGGCGATTGTGCCGACGGCGTTGATCTTCGTATTCGACAACACTTTGCATTTCACGCTCGTGCCGTTTCTGATGGCTTTGGGAAGCGGTGAACGGATGCGGATCGGCGAAACGGTCTGGTTCGTCATCAAGCGGGTGATCACCCATCCTTTCAACATCGCCACCGCTTTGGGGTTGATGGCGGCGACCACGCATTTTGTCGCGCCTGCGCCGGTTGAAACCATTCTGCAATTTCTCAAAAATGCCGCCGCACCCTGCGCCTTGTTCACGCTCGGGGTAACGGTGGCACTGCGGCCTCTCAAGACGGTGCCGGTCGAACTGCCTGCTCTGATCGGCATCAAACTGGTGCTGCATCCGCTGATTGTCTGGCTGATGCTGTCATGGCTCGGCGATTTCGGGTGGGAATGGACCATGACAGCGGTGCTGATGGCCGCTTTGCCGCCTGCCTTGAATGTGTTCGTGATTGCCAACCAGTACAAGGTCTATGTCGAACAGGCTTCGACCGCCATTCTGGTCGGAACGGTGCTGTCGGTCGGGACTGTCACGGGGCTGTTGTGGCTGATGGGCAACCATGTGTTGCCGCAACGCTTTGTCTGGCCTTGGTAAAAACCTAACGCCCGATCCCCTGCCGCATCACGAATTGCCGCAACGGCCCGATCGAGGCCAGCGCAAGAAGGCCCGCGCCTCTGGCAAAATCGACGGGTAAATAAGGGCTCAGCAGCGAGCGGTTGAGCATGTCGACGCCCAGCGTGCGGGTGGAAATATCCTTGTGCCGCATGGATTGATAGCCTCGGGTGACTTCCGGCGCACCGGCATCCGAACTGTGATCGAGACAGGCGAGCAGATCGCTAATGTCGCGCAGGCCCAAATTCAGCCCCTGTGCCCCGATGGGCGGGAAGGCATGGGCGGCATCGCCCATCAGCACACAGCGCGGGGCGGTGATGGTGTCGATCCGGTCGATTCCCATGCCGATCTTGCCGCGCGGTCCGGCCAGTTCCATCTTGCCGAGCATGGATTGTGCCTGATCCTCGACCGCCCGCCCGAAGGCGTCGTCATCCAGTCCCGACAGGGTGTCTGCCTTTTCGGGCGAAGTCAGCCAGACCAGACTGGAACAGCGACCGGGCAAGGGCACCAATGTGAAGGGTCCGTGGCGGGTGTGGAATTCGGTGGAGGTGAAGCGGTGGTCGCGCTCGTGGCGCAAAATGGCGGTCAGGGCCACTTGCGGATAGGCCTTGTGGGCCACACGAATATCAAGCGCGTTGCGAATGGCCGAGCGGCGACCGTCGGCGGCCACCAGCAAGGGCGTTTCGATGTCCTGACGGGCGGCCAGCAGGACTTGCCGCGAGCCGTTGCCATCCTTTGTGCCGGTCACTTGATCGTTTATGACTGTGATGGCGGGGTGATCATCTATCCGCGCCGACAAGGCTTTCAGCAAAGCATGGTTTTCGATGTTGGTGGCAAAGCGCTCCAGCCCCAATTCGCGCGCCTCGAAGGCGACCGAGGGCGGACGGAACAGGCTACCACTGTCATCGATCAGCCGCAGGATTTCCAGGGGTGCGCCTGATCGGGCCAAAGTGTCGGCCAGTCCGAGCGAGTCGAGCAAAGCGAGGGACTGCGGCATCAAGGCGACCGTGCGCCCATCAGGGGGGGGAGTGGAACCGCTGACCAGAATCACAGCCCAGCCGTGATCGGCCAAAGCGAGTGCCGCTGCCATACCGACCAATCCGCCACCGGCCACAACAATCGGGGGCGTGGCAGACACGGTGCGGGGCGGGCGTGGGGGGGTATCAGTCATCAAGGTGGCCTTGGCAAAGCGCATCAACGGGCGGCATAGCATTGGCAATCCCGATCGGGATATCATCTGCCACAATTTTGCCGAATGAGCTTGATAATGCCCAGAACGGCAACAGATTATCAACGCTTTGTTTATATTGATCTGTCAGGAAAGTCTCTACTGTGGCCGCGTGGCTCGTGGCAGTTGAGTCGTGATGTTGAAGAAGTTTGAAAGATCGGGCAAGAGATGACACGTCAATATTCAGAAGCCAGCATGTCGCGGACAAGTTTTTCGCGCAGACAAGTCAGCTTTTCGGCTTTGTCCTTGTTGCTGGGTGCATCCGTGCTGCCGAAGCAGGCATGGGCGGCCCCCGCCGAGACCGAAGACCAGCAGGCGGAGTGGGGCCAAGCCTATGATGCCGCAGCATCGATGAAAATCCAGCGGTCGCAAAGCCCGATTCTCTCACCCGCTACCCTGTCGGCCACCGAAGCAGCCATCGAGCAGATGCGCAATGTCGTGGCTCAGGGCGGTTGGACGCAAATGCCCAAAGGCAATCTGAAACTCGGCATGCGCGACAAGAACGTGATTGCCCTGCGCCGCCGCCTGATCGCCAGCGGTGATCTGGATGCATCTCTCGGCAATTCCAATGTCTTTGATTCTTATGTCGAAGCGGCTATGCGCAAATTCCAGGGCCGCCATGGTCTTTCGCCCAGCGGCGAATTCGGCACTCAGTCGCTGACCGCCATGAATATTCCCGCGGATGTGCGCCTGCGCCAGCTCGAAATAAATCAGGTCCGCTTGCGATCTTACGCCTCGACACCGGGCTATCGTTTCGTGGTCGCCAATATTCCGGCAGCGATTGTGGAAACAGTTGAAAACGGACAGGTTGTGACCCGCCACGCGGCAGGCGTCGGCAAGATCGACCGCCAGTCGCCCGTGATGACCACGCGGGCTACCGATATCAATTTCAACCCGTTCTGGACTGTGCCCGCCTCGATCATCCGCAAGGATCTGATCCCCAAAATGCAGGCCGACCCCAAATATCTGACCGATAACCACATCCGTGTCTATGACCACGGGGGGCAAGAGGTGCAACCTGCTCGTATCAATTGGCGCTCGGACGAGGCTACCCGCTATGTGTTCCGTCAGGATACGGGCGGCGAGTTCAACTCGCTTGGCTTTGTGCGCATCAATATTGCCAATCCCTATGGCGTTTACATGCATGATACGCCTGCCAAGGGGATTTTCGGAGATGATTTCCGTTTCGTGTCTTCGGGCTGCATGCGCCTGCAAAATGTCCGCGATTATGTGACTTGGCTGTTGAAAGACACTCCGGGCTGGACGCGCGACCGGATCGACGAGGTAATTGCCTCGGGCCAGCGGGTCGATGCCCGTTTGACGCAGACGGTACCGGTGTACTGGATCTACATCACCGCCTGGGCAACGCCAGAAGGCACGATGGAATTCCGCGACGATATCTACAACAAAGACGGTCTTGGCGCTGTGCCTGTGGCCGCCGCTATTTCCGATCAGGATTGAGTTGAACAAGGTGCAGAACAAGGGGGCAGTATCCCTTGTTTTGCAAGGCTGCTCCTGATTTTTTCCCCTTGCAATCATATATGCGCCGTTTCATAACCCAATCATCAATGCGAGGGGGTACGGTGCATGGCAAAAGTTTACTCAGACGCAACTTCGGCTTTGGCAGGCTTGCTGAAAGATGACATGGTCATCATGGCTGGCGGCTTCGGCCTGTGCGGCATTCCGTCATTGCTGATCAAGGCGATCCGCGATTCAGGCGTCAAAAATCTCACCATCATTTCCAACAATGCCGGTATCGACGGCGAGGGCCTCGGCCTTCTGCTCGAAACACGGCAGGTGAAAAAGATGATTTCATCCTATGTGGGTGAAAACAAAACCTTCGCCCAGCAATATCTGGCTGGCGAGCTGGAAATCGAATTCAACCCGCAAGGCACGCTGGCCGAGCGCATCCGGGCAGGCGGCGCGGGTATACCGGCCTTCTACACCAAAACCGGTGTCGGCACGCTGATCGCACAGGGCAAGGACGAGGGCGAGTTCAATGGCGAGAAATATGTCATGGAAACCGGATTGCTTGCCGATCTGGCGGTCGTGCATGCGTGGAAGGGCGATACCGAAGGCAATCTGGTCTATCGCAAGTCGGCGCGTAATTTTAACCCGATGATGGCCACCGCCGGGAAAGTCACCGTCGCGCAGGTAGAACATCTGGTCGAATGCGGCACGATTGACCCCGACCATATCATCACACCGGGCATTTTTGTGCAGCGGATTATCCATGCGGCCGGTCTTGAAAAGAAGATCGAGCAACGCACCGTGCGTCAACGTGCTTAACAGGGAGGCTGATCATGGCTTGGACACGCGAAGAAATGGCAGCCCGCGCGGCAAAAGAATTGCGCGACGGCTATTACGTCAATCTGGGGATCGGCATTCCGACCCTTGTTTCCAACTACATTCCCGATGGCATGACGGTGCAGCTGCAAAGCGAAAACGGCATGCTGGGCATGGGTCCGTTCCCCTTCGAGGGCGATGAGGACCCCGATCTGATCAATGCCGGCAAGCAGACCATCACCGAATTGCCGACCACCAGCTATTTCAGCTCGGCCGACAGTTTTGCGATGATCCGCGGCGGCCATATCGACCTGTCGATTCTGGGCGCGATGCAGGTGGCCGAAAACGGCGATCTCGCCAATTGGATGATCCCCGGCAAGATGGTCAAAGGCATGGGCGGCGCGATGGATCTGGTCGCGGGCGTCAAAAAGGTCGTCGTGTTGATGGAACATGTCGCCAAGGAAGAAAAGAAGCTTCTGAAGCGTTGCACCCTGCCGCTGACCGGCGCAGGCGTGGTCAATATGGTGATCACCGATCTCGGCGTGTTCACGGTGGGCAAAGACGGCATGACCGCCATCGAAATCGCCCCGCACGTGACCCGCGAGGAAATCTCCGCCAAGACCGAAGCCAGCTTGCGCTTTGCAGACAATCTGGTCCAGCACTAAGCAGGACTTCCAGACCAGCAACAAAAAACCGGCCTGAGTGATCAGGCCGGTTTTTTTATTGGCGGGATAAAGGCTCAAGCCTGTTTGGCTTTCGCGTCCTGGATCGCCTGCCAGACCAGCTGCGGGGTGGCGGGCATGTCGATATGGGTGATGCCATAGACTGACAAAGCATCGACCAGCGCATTCATGACAGAGGAGAGCGAGCCCGCACAGCCCGCTTCGCCGCAGCCCTTGGCGCCCAGCACATTGGTTGTGGCAGGCACGGAATGATAGCTGACGCTGAACGGCGGTGTCATATCGGCGCGTGGCAGGCCGTAATCCATGAAGGAGCCGGTTACCAGCTGGCCGTCCTCGTCATAAACGGTGTGTTCCAGCAAAGCCTGCCCGATGCCCTGCATCACCCCGCCATGCAACTGGCCTTCGACCAGCATCGGATTGATCACCGTGCCGAAATCATTGACCGCGGTATAGCGCACAATCGCTACGGTGCCGGTGTCGGGATCAACCTCGACCTCGGCGACATGGCAGCCATTGGGATAGGCCGAGGGGGCTTCCTTGTGGATGTGGTCGACATCCAGCGTGGCAGGCACATCGGCGGGCAGGGCAATCAGACCGTCCTGCAGGCGG
>Ga0114972_10001511_pt1 | contig 17484 bp, 15 predicted proteins | sample M_140807_EF_Meta_FD_87354 | JGI IMG/M metagenome (GOLD analysis project Ga0114972, IMG submission 87354) | Freshwater microbial communities from Lake Montjoie, Canada to study carbon cycling - M_140807_EF_MetaG | ecosystem: Environmental > Aquatic > Freshwater > Lake | place: Lake Montjoie... | reverse complement strand
GAGGGCAGCAGAAAACGCACCTCGCGGCGCGGAGGGCTCGTCTGCGTTTGCACCGCACGGCGGTGCATGTCGCGCAAGATCTCGCGATCGAGCGGAAACACGCAGGGCAGCATGTCACGTCCGATGAGCTCCTCGGCCTTGCGCCCCGTGAGGGCCTCGAAGGCTGGATTGGCCGCGACGACGCGGAGGGTTTCGTCAACGAGGACGAGCGAGAGCGGCGACGAACGCCAAGCCTCCTCGATCCGAATCAGCCCGAGCAGGGACTCGATCACCAGCGCGAATTGCCTCAGCACCTCGCGCTGCCGTTCGTCGAAGGTGCGTGGCTTGTGATCGAGGAGGCACAGCGTGCCGATCGCAGACCTGCCTTCCCCACCGAGCAGCGGCCACGCCGCGTAGAAGCGGACGCGCGGCTCGCCAAGGACGAGGGGGTTGTCCGCGAATCGCGGATCCTCGGCGGCGTCCGGAACGATGAAGGCGCCGGACTCAACGATGGCGTGCCCGCAGAAGCTCACGTCGCGAGGTGTTTCCGTCGCGTCCAGGCCGACGCGCGCATGAAAATGCTGGCGAGTTTCTTCGACCAGCGAAACGAGGCCGATCGGCACGTCGAACGCTTCGGTTGCGAGCTTGAGCACGCGATCGAGGCGCGCGTCCGGCGCGAGCGCTTCACCGACGGCGCCGTGCAGTCTCCGCAGTCGCTCGGCTTCGTCCGCCGGAATGGGCGCCGCTTTCAAGCGTGCGCCAAGTGGGTTCCAAGGTGCGCGAGCGTCCGTGTCCAGGTGTCGGCGGCGGCGCTGGGCACGTAGACCTCGGGGCGTGTGTCGTTGAAGAACGCGTGACCTGCGCCCGGGTAGATGCGGACCTCGGTCGCGACGCCGCGCGCCGTCTGGGAATCCGCGAACGCGCGCGCGTCCTCCACCGAGAAGAAGTTTTCGTTTTCACCGAAGAAAATCAGGCCCGGCGCTGCGATCTTCGCGACGTCTGCGGCGCCCGCCGGGGGAAAGCCGTAGTAGGCGACGTACGCATCGACGCGTGCGACCGAGGACGCGATCATCGCCAGGGCGCCGCCCATGCAGAAGCCGACGACCGCCACGCGCTCGCACCCGCACGCGGTGCGTAGGTGCTCGACCGCGCCCGCGAGTTCCTGCGCGGCGCGCCCGAAGTCGAGGCCGTGCATGAGGTGCGACGCCTCCTCGGCATCGACGGTCTTCTTCCCGCGGTAGAGATCCGGTGCGAGCACGGTGTAGCCGAGGGCCGCAAAGCGCTGCGCCACGTCTTCGATGTGGGGCACGAGCCCCCACCACTCTTGGACGAGCACGATGCCTCGCTTGGCGGCAGGGGCCGAGACGAGCAGACCCGAGGTTGGGCCAGGGGCGGACGAGAAGGTCACGGTGGCAGTCGGATTCACCCTGCGACCGTACCGCAACCGAACAGGGTCGCAAGCGGCTTCAGGTCCTTGTTCGGCTTGCCTGGCCGCGGCTCGTGGCGTACGTCGGAGGTTCCAAGAGGAATACCCGCATGACGATCAAGGTTGGAGACAAGGTTCCGAGCGCGAAGTTTCAGGTCGTGAACGAAGGCGGCATGGGCGATACCGTGGCCGCCAGCGACTTTTTCGCTGGAAAAAAGGTCGTGCTCTTTGCGTTGCCGGGGGCGTACACGCCGACCTGCTCGAAGCAGCATTTGCCCGGGTTCGTCGCCAAGGCCGCGCAGTTCGGCGAGAAGGGGATCGATGTCGTCGCCTGCCTTTCGGTGAACGATTCGTTCGTCATGGCCGCGTGGGGCTCAGACCAGGGCGCGTTCGGCAAGGTCGCGATGCTCGCCGATGGCAACGCCGACTTCACCAAGGCCGTCGGCCTGGGGGTTGACCTCTCGGGCTTCGGCCTCGGCTATCGGAGCCAGCGCTACGCAATGGTCGTCGAGGACGGCGTCGTGACCACGCTCGACGTCGAAGAAGGCGGCAAGTTCGAGGTGTCGAGCTGCGATGCGGTCCTGAAGAAGGTCTGAGCCGCTCGGTCCGTTCGATGGCAAATAACGCCCTCGGTCGAAAACGACCGGGGGCGTTTGCGTTCGAGGTGCGGTAACGTTCCGGATTGGAGGCGCTTGGCTGGCTGGTGCCGCCTGCGGTTTTCAAAACCGTTGTGAGGCAGTTAGGCTGTCTCGGGCAGGTTCGATTCCTGTGCGCCTCCGCTGAGCTTCAACGCCTGCAATGACGCTATCCGCGGAGGCTCGCCCATGGCACTCCCTAGCGCGGAGCCGAACGACCCATGACGATTCGCATCAAAACGGCGACGGGCCTGCTCTTCGGTTACAAGGCTGCGCTGCGGCAGCCCCGGCGTCCCGAGATGGCGTTCGTGGTGCGTGGGCGATACCGCCTTGAGCACGGCATGCCGCTCGAACTACGCCGCAGCGACGAGATCCCGGCCGCGTTGATCGACAAGACGCGCAAGGACAGCGCCAAGGCTGCCGACCAACTCGACGCGGCGAGCCTGACGCTCGGCCAAGGCACCCTCTCCGGCGAGCGTTACGAGGAAGCCGATGAGGACCAGGTCGGCGCGCCGCGCTATCCGGGGGACTTCGCCGATTTCAAGCCCACCGCGGAGGTGATGTTGCGCGGCGTGTGCCATCCGCCTCACCGAAGCGATGCCACCTGCGACGTCTCGTTTCGTGTCGGTGACTGGAAGAAAACGCTCAAGGTGGTGGGTCACCGGGTGTGGGTCGATCACGCCGCGGGCGGGAAACACACCGAACCGACGGCCATCGGCTCGATTCCAGTCGATTACGCGCACGCCTACGGCGGCCCGGGATTTTTGAACAACCCCATCGGCAAGGGCCACGTCGAGAAGCTCGCCGGCGACGGCGAAGAACTCTACCAACCGCCCCGCTCCGGGCGCTCGGTGGTGATGCCGACCGAGCAACTCCCGAACGTCGTTTATGCGGACGGGGACTCCCACAAGCACGGGCTCCCCGCAGGTTTTGGACCGATCAACGCCAACTGGCCGTTTCGCAGCCGAAAGCTCGGCACGCAATACGATCAAGAATGGCTCGACACGCGCGCTCCCTGCTTCGCGGCGGACATGGACTGGACGTACTTCAACGTCGCGCCACCGGATCAGCAGCTCAAGGGGTACCTGCGTGGCGATGAGGAGGTGACGATCGAGAACCTCCATCCTTCGCGCAGCCGATTGTCCGTGAAGTTGCCGTCCGTGCGCGTGCGCGTGTTCGTGCGTGACGTCGATGCCGATGCGCGCGAGATCGCGATGAAGCTCGATACGCTGTTCGTCGACGTGGAGGACGGCTCCCTCTACCTGACCTGGCGAGGCATGACGCCCGTCAAAGAGGAAGACCTGACGGACGTCGCTTACGGGCTCGTCGTCACCGAGCCGCTGGCCGAGGCGCTGCGGCCTGCGAGCGAGTACCTCGCCGAGCTCGAGGCGTTCGCGGCCGATCCGATCGGGCTGAAGGACGCCTTCCCGGAGGGCTTCATGGAGTTCGCGGACAAGGCGAAGAAGCTCAAGGATGCGACCGACGAGGAGCTCGAGGCGATGCTCGAGAACGCCGACGGAAACAGCCCTCCGGTCGCCGTTGCCAAGAACATCTTCGGTCGGCTTCTGCCTCCCGAAATCAACGCGATGGACGCGACCTGGGCAAAGGCAACGACGACCGAAGGCGTCGATGCCGCTCCGATGAAGGCGAAGCTTCTGGAGAGCCTCAAGGAAAGTGCCCGCGGAGGCGGCGGCGGCGGCATCGGCATGCGCTTGCCCGTGCGGGAGGGTGACAAGCTCGTCTTCCCGATTGGGAATGTGGTTCGCGAGCAAGAGAAAAGACTGCTCGAAGTAAAAAAGCAATTGCCCAAAGAAGCGGGGCCCGAGGTCGCCGCGAAACTCGACGCCGCGCTCGTGAAGCTCCGCACGAACCCAACCCTGCTCGCCGCCGATTCGCACTACCGGCCGTACAGCGAGGACGACCCTCCGCCCGACGAGCCGGGACCTGGGGCGGATCTCCAGGGACGCGACTTGAGTGACCTCGACTTGCGAGGCTGTGACCTTTCCGGCGCGGATCTCCAGTGCGCGTTCCTCGCGAGAACCAACCTCTCGGGAGCGCAGTTGAAGGGTGCAAAGCTCGGCGGCGCTCGTCTCACACGGGTGAACCTCGACGGCGCCGATCTGACCGGCGTCGACTTGACCTCGGCTTCGTTCGATGAGGTCTCCGCGATGGGGGCGCGTTTCGACGGCTGCCGCCTCGACATGTTTCGCGCGACGGAGACCGAGTTCACCGACGCGAGGTTCGTCGGTGCCGAAGGGCTGCTCGGTACGTTCAGCAAATCGGTGTTCACCCGCGCGGACTTCGCAGGGGCCTACCTTCACATGGCAAGCTTCGATGCCTGCTCGTTCGAGACGGCGCGCTTCGGTGCGAAGCTCGAGCAGGTCCGCTTCAACGATTGCGACGGCCCGGGGCTCGTGCTTCGAGGCGCGGAGTTGCTTGGCACGAGCTTCCACAAGTGCCGCCTACCGGACGCAGAGGTCTCCGGCGCGACGGGCACAGGTCCCATTTGGTTTGGCTGCGACCTCCACCGGGCGCGGTTTTACAAGGCGTCCTTCGACGCATCGCACTTTCATTCGGCGGATGCGACTGGGGCCGATTTTAGCTGGGCGAACCTCCCTGGCGCGCGCTTCGACCGCGCGATTTTGAACGATGCGAGCTTCGAGCGCGCGAACCTTCTCAACGCCGACCTGAGGAAAGCCGTGCTGACCAGAACGCGCTTCCGCCACGCCGTCCTCCACGACGCGAAGCTCACCGAAACCGCCGGCACGGACGTCGACGTCACGTCCGCGGACATGGTCGGCGTGAACCTGCAACGCTCCAACCTGACCTTCATCGGAGGGCGCGCGCGATGAGTCCTGCCGACGCACTGGTCGCGCGCATTCGCGCTGGGGAATTGCTCGAAGGCGTCGAGCTCCTACGGCTCGATTTGCGCGACCGTAATCTGTCCGGCGCAAAGCTCGCCGGTGCGAAATTGATTCACGTGCTGCTCGACGGCGCCGATCTCACCGACGCCGATCTCAGCGACGCCGAGTTCGTCGAGTGTTCGCTCGACGAGGCGCTCGTCGAGGGGACCGATTTGCGGGGCGCGAAAGCGGCGATGTCGAGCTTCGGTCGCGTGGACTTTCGCTCGGCCAAGCTCGACAAAGCGAAGCTCGTGCAGTGCCAATTGCCGGCGGCGCGGTTCGATGGCGCGGCGCTCGTCGAGGCGAGCTTCATCAAAAGCGAGCTCCCCGGAGCGCGCTTCGAGAACGCGACGCTAGCCAAAACGAATTTCGACGCTTCCGACCTCACGAACGCGAATTTCGCGGGCGTCCGCGCCACCGAGGCGACCTTCAGTCGTGCCACGCTGAAGGAGGCTTCGTTCGCCGGAGCGAGCCTGGAAAAATGCGTGTTCGCGAGTGCGCGCCTGACCCAGGCGAACTTCGCCGACGCGCGCCTTGCACAGACCGTCTTTGCGGGCGCCGATCTCACGGGCATGCACGTCGCGAAATCGATGACGGGATGCCTCTTTCTCGGTGCGTATACGGTACCGCTTGGCGCCGAGCACGTCTCCGAGGACGAGGTCGGTGAGCTTCCGCTCGACTGGACGGGCATCGATCTTCGAGGAGCGACGCTCGACGGCTGCATTTTTTCCGGGGCGATCTTGCGCGGTGCAGACTTGCGTGAGGCGAGCCTCGAGGGCGCCTCGCTCGACAAGTGCGATCTCACCGGAGCACGGCTCGAGGGGGCGAACCTCTTCCGCAGCATCTTCACGGGCGCCACGCTCTCGGGTGTCAACCTCCGCGGGCAGCGCCTGCGGCTCGTGGTTTGGCGGGGCGCCGATCTCCGCATGGCGGACTTGAGTGGCGCCCACATCGACCTCTCCCTGCTGCAGGAGTGCAACCTGCAGGGTGCCAACTTCAAGCACGCGGTGCTCGAGGGCGTGAGCCTCGACAAGGCGAACCTCGACGGGATCGTCGTCGGCAAGACCCGCTTCGAGAAGGTCGCCTTCGCGAAGCTCGACATGCGCTCGTTCCCCTTCGACGGCCTGGCGATGCGGGCGTGCGACTTTACCAAGTGCAATCTCTCCGGCATGCGCATCGCGGATTGCGACTTTTCCAAGAGCAACTTCAGCGAAGCGAACATGAGCCGAACGGTGCTCGACCACTGTTCGCTCGCGATGGCGACCGGGAAGAAAGTGAACCTCGAAAAGGCGAGCCTGCGCGGAGTCACCGCAAAAGGCGCCTATTTCGGTGAGGCGTCGCTCCAGGAAGCGAGCTTCACGGAGGCGAAGCTTCGCTACGCGTCGTTTACCGGCGCCAACATGAGCGGCGCCATTTTCCTCGAGGCCGATCTGCGCGACGCGATGCTCGACAAGGTGATCGCGCGCAAGACCTGCTTTCAGTCGGCGCGCCTCGTGTACGCCGACTTCTCTCACGCCGACGCGACAGGTGCGGACTTCAGCATGGCCAACCTGCGAGGCGCGAAGGTCCACAATCTCAAGGACGAAGGCGCCTCGTACAGCGGCGCAATGACGGCGCTGCGGCGCAAGACGGATGCCGCGCTGCTCGAGGCCGAAACGTACAATCCCGCCCGGTCCACGTGAGGACATCCGCATGATGGATGTCAATCAAAGCGCGTCCGGTCCAGCGTCCGCGGATGGGCTGGGGGGACTCGACGAGTACCTCGGTGCGGCACGCGTCGTTCGCGTCTTTCCGGGTTCGCTTCAGGTCGCGCTCGAGGAGCCGACCGTGCCTGAGCACACGCGGGTCCAGGCCATCCCGGCGCTCGCCTTCCCGTACCAGCCCGTCGTGGGCGACCAGTTGCTCGTGGTGGGCGATGCTCACGCTTTCTACGTGATTGGTGTCCTTTCGGGGCGAGGGTCCAGCGTTCTGTCGAATCCTCGCGGAGTGTCGTTGCGCGCCGAAGGGGGACGCCTGCGGCTCGCGGGAGAGCGAGCGTTGCGGGTGCGCGGGAGCCGGATCCGCGTCGAGGCGGAGCGGCTGCGCCAACTCGCCGTCGAGGCCGTGTTCGGTTTCGGAGAGCGCACGACGCGGGTGCGCGATGGTTCGAAGACGGAGGCCGGTTCGGTCGATGAGCAGAGCCAGAGTCACTGGATTCTGCAGGCGGGGCGCGTCGTGATGAAGGCGCTCTTGGGCGCGCGTATCAAGAGCACCACGGTGCGCGTAGGATAAGGCGCGTAGGATAAGGATCGAGGTCGACATGCTTCCAGCAAGCAATCGAGGCGCAGGCTCTGCTCTCAATTTTCCGGACGTCTGCAAGACGCCGGCTCCCCCCTTGCCGTTCATCCCGGTTCCGTATCCGGACATCGGTCTGAACATGCAGGCGGCGCCGTTCTCGCCCAACGTGATGGTCGGTTTCATGCCCGCGACCAACATGGGCACGATGAAGGTGATGACCAACGGGGACGAAGCGGGCGCGATGGGGGGCATGCTCACGGGCGCCATCAAGGGGCCGGGGCGCACCACGATGGGCAACCCGACGGTGCTTGTCTCCGGCCTGCCGGCGGAGTCGCTGCTCTCGCCGACGAGCGGCAACAACATGAACGCCCCGCTCGGCGCGCAGCTCGTGCCGAGCGTCGTCAACGTTCTGTACAGCTTTCGCGAAGGGCCCGTCTCAGGCGGCGCGCCAAACTCCGAGAGCGCCACGTTGCCTTCGCTCGAACTCTCCGAGCTTCGCGCCCTGGGCGACGTGACGCGCGGTCAGGGGGATGCCGAAGCGGCCGCCCAAGTCGTGGCGTCGTGGCTCGCTCCGGGGGTCGCCCTCGTGCGCCTCGCGCTCTTCAGCTCGCACGCGGACAGCGCCCTCTTCAACGCGCTCTCCACTCTCGATGGGGAGGCACTTCGCGGCGTCGTCCTCGACCTTCGTGGCAACCCTGGTGGGGAGTCCGCTGCCGCCTTGCGCCTGGCTGCCGCGTGGCTGCCGCGCGGGACGGTGGTGCTCCGCGAGCGCGAACTCGATGGCGACGAGGAGCCCGTCGTCGCGCGCGGCGAGCCGAGCTACGCGATTCCGCTTTGCATTCTCATCGACGGCTTCAGCGCTTCGGCCGCGGAGCTCGTGGCTGCGTCGTTGCAGTACCATGGTCGCGCGACCGTGGTCGGACGGCCGAGCTACGGCAAGGCCACGGCGCAGCGAGCACTCGGGTGCTCCGATGGTGCAACGCGCTACGCGACCGTGGCGGAGTACGTGTTGCCGAACGGCGCGCCGATTCACGGTCGCGGCGTCCTACCTGACGTGCTGGTCGAAGCCGCTCCTGCCGATGCTCTCGTCCGCACGTGGGACGACCCCGACTGCCGCGCGGCGCTACGAGTTCTCGAAGCGACCTGAAGGGCCGTCTTGTCGCGTCCGCGGTCACGTGCAACGACGCCGCATGACCGTCGAGAATCGCTCCGCCGCGCCGCCTACGGGCGCTGACGAACTCGCTGTTCCGACCGGCGCCGAACGGCGAGCGGTCCCCCTTCGTTGCATGCGCGGCGCATCGGCACCGCCCGAGCTCGGCCCCCATCTCGCGAGCCTGCTTTCCTTGCCGGCCGACGTGCGGAGCACCCTCTCCGAGGTGTTCGAGGCCTTCCTCGTTCCCGTGCTCGACGACCGCGCGGAGACGTTCCTCAAACGCTATGCGCGCCGCTACGAGTTCGAGCCGGCGCGGCTGCTCCCGGCGGCCATGGCGGTTCGGTTGCTGGTCACGAGCGCGGTCAAGGCTTCGGTCGACAGCGCCGCGTTCGCGGCCGATGTTCGGCTGCTCGTGGGCGAACCGGGCGGGACGGCGTTGCTCGAACTCCTCGTGCCGCTCTTCGACGCCGCGTATCCGCGACTGCGCGAGGCTGCGGTCTTTCAAAGCGTCGCGGAGCATGGCCGCGTCGTGCGTGCCGTTCGCTGGCGAATGGACACGATCCGCGCCTCCGATCACGGCCTTGGGCTCGATGTCCCTGTCGCCACGATCACCTTCCAGTACCAGGATGGGCCGAACCGTGGCCAGGCGAGCTACCAGCTCCTGCCCGAGCAAGCGCTCGAGCTGAAGCGCGCCTTGGGTTTCATCCTCGAGTGAGCACCACTCAGCGAAGCGCTTGCTCGCAGGCGTGGAGCAGCTTTCTCAGCTCGTCGGGGAGGACCTGTACGGTCATCTGACCACCGTGTTCTCCCTCGCGGTAACGGAGGGTCAGGATCGTCACCGGCACGTTGATGGACTCGCCGGTGTTGGCGTGGCTCACGTTGTCGACGCGCCACTTTACGTCGGTGATGACGCGGCCGTGATCGGTCAAGGCTTCGTAAATCGCCTTCACTCGGAGCGTTCGCGCCGCGCGCTCGTAGTAGGGGAGCAACCACGCGCACGCCGCGGAGAGCGTGGCCTCGTCCGCTTTTTCCCCCGCGAGCAACTGCCGAAGATCTTCCTCCATCAACGCGGGAGCGGTGTTTCGCTCGGCGCCGCGCTGAAAGAGAAAGCGGCAGGCTCCGACGACCGGTGTGAGGGCGCGCGGGTCGAGGCCATGCTTCTCGCAGAAAGTTCCGACGGCCGCTGCGGAGTGCGGCGTGTTGATGGCACCCATGTGGGCGTCGAGCACCGCCCACAGATCGGCGCGGACGGCGTCTGGCAGGTCGAGCACGTGGGACAGGTCGCCCGCGAGGCTTGGCGGGCAGGGTTGCTTGCCGAGGCAGTTGAGGACCGTCGTGCCGGTAAGTGCCGAGAGGGCTGCCGCCGTAAGCTTGTCGACGTCGGTTTCCTGTGCAGCGGCCGGGTTTGCCATGCCGTACCCGGTAGGCACGGCTTGGCGCTGCGTAAAGCGTAATGGCGCGGCGCCCATCGCGCGGTCGCGCTTGCTTCCGAGTGCCATGTCGCGCGATGCTTCGCGCTCGTAAATGCGCGTCAATTTACTGCGCGCAGAAAACGGAGCCTAGAATGACTGCGGTACGTTCTTTCGTGGGCCAAGAGGCGCCTTTGGCGCTCGGCAAAAGGGCGCTGCTTCCAGCGACGGTCACGCGCGTCGGCGCCGCAGCCCTCGAGGTCTCGTTGCCAACGGGCGAGGTGGTTTGTCCGCAGCTCGCGCTCGCGTTTCCGTTCGTTCCTGCGCCGGGCGATACCTTGCTCGTCCTTGGGCAGGAGGAGCGCTACTTCGTCATCGGCGTCATCGAGAGCCGTGGGCGCACCGAGTTGCGTTTTCGCGGGGACGTGGAGCTGCGAGCGGTGGAAGGCTCGCTCGAGCTTCACGGCGAGCACGGGGTGGAGCTCACCGGACCTCAAATCGATCTCAAGACCAAGCGGCTCAACGTGGTGGCCGACGTGGTCACCGAGGCGTTTGGGAGCCTCTTTACGCGCGTCAAATCGCTGATGAGCGTCCACGCAGGCGCGAGCGACACGGTGGTGCGGGGCGAGTGGAGCCACCGCTCCGAACGGGCCGCCATCACCAGCCAAGAGGCTGTTTCGGTGAACGGTAAGGAAGTCCACCTGGGCTGACTCGCAACAGAACGAGGCGAAACGATGTCGACGAACGAAGACTCCGGCGTGGATACGAACGACTTCATTGGCCACGATGCGGCGGGCAAGCACCTGCTGTTGCTCGTGCCCGACTACGAAGACAGCGGGGTCGGAACCCGCTACCAGGTGCGCAAGAACACTTACCTCAACCTAGGCCGTGGGGTTGGCAATGCCGATCAATCGCTGCCCGCGTGGTACCCGTCCAACTGGACTGCAGAAGGGCTCGCCGCCACGGTGTACTCTGCGCCCCAAAACAGCGGCGACGATCTCCTCGCCTCCTTCGAAGGATTCACCGACGACACGCGCATGCGCGGCACGGGGACCGCCGCAGGAGGCTCGTTTGGGGCAACCGGGGCGACGCCTCCGAACGAAACCACGGCGCGCACGGCGGCAGCCTACAGCGGCGCGAGTGCCGCTCCGGGAAGCCCGGCCAGCCAAAACGCCGCCGTCACGCAGACCATCCCCGACTACTTGGGGTGGCGCGATCACACCGACGGCCATCGCATCACGACGACCCGCGGCGACAAAATCGAGATCATCGGCGGCAATTACAAGCTCGTGAGCTTGGGCCGAGCGACGGGCACCGCCGTGTTCGAGATGTCCGGCGGCCTCATCACCGGCGGAGACGAGGCGCCTGGCTCCGTGACGAGCGTGAGCTGGGTTGTGTGTCCGACGGGTGCGACGGGCGAACAGGGATGGCGGGTCACCGAGCAGACCGTCAAAGGCAACACGGTGGAGCGCTTCCACGGCACGAAGCGGGAAGAGTCCTACGGGAACGAGTTCATTTCCGTCACGGGCGCGCCCTCGAGCCGCAGGTCCACTTCGGTGGACGTTTGCAAGTCCGACGGCGCGAGCGCGACCATCACGGAGCTCACCTTCGACACGCATTCGAACTTTCCTGACGGAGGCGCACTTCCAACGCAGTGGGACCAAGAGGACTCCGCACCAACTCTTCAGAAGCCGACCATCAGAGAGTCGACGTGGGCGCAAAAAGTCGTGTCGTTCACGGATGTGGAGGAGGACGTGGTCGAGCGCGCCGTCTATCGAGGCCGCAAGGACGTCCAAGAAGAGTTCACGAGCGATGGGTACTTGTCAGAAATCACGTTGCACACGGTTGGGAAGCGCTTTTCCGAGTGGTGGTATCTGGCGGGAAGCGAGGGGTTCTATGAGTACTTCCAAGGCGCGAAGAGCGAGTTTTTTCTCGGTGCCAGCACCACCCTCGGTCTGGCGAACCGGTTCGAGTGTTTCGTCGGGACGGAAGAGCAGATAAACCTTGGGCTTGCGCTTTCGCTCGCGATTGCGTTGAAGGCCGACATCACCGTTGCGGCGGCGATGGAAATCAACATTGGTCCGAAGGCGGAATCCAGCACTTATAAATGGGAACTCGACTGGGAAAAAAATTGGGTCGCCGGGCAATCCACTGGCGCGGCACTGGCGCAGTCGAGCAACGCACTGACGACCCAGCAGACGGCACTCGTCAACAACAGCAGCGCGGCGTTGACAAACCTCGGCCCCTGACGCTTCGATCCGATGCCAGCGTTCGTCATCCGCACCCTCGGAGCGCCACCTCGCAAAGTGGTTGTCGATGAGGCACCGATCCGCGTTGGCCGGGATCCTTCGAGCGAAATCGTCCTTCACGGTGACACGGTCTCGCGCGAGCACGCCGTGTTCGTCTCGGAGGGCAACGGCCGCTGGCTCGTCAGTTGCGTTTCGGACACGAACCCGATCGTCGTCAACGGGCAGTTCGTCACCACGGGCGCTCCGGTTGGGGAGGGGACCGAGATCGTGATCGGCTCCGAGGCGATGCTCGTCGTCTCCGAGAACGCGTTCACTGCCGCCGCGTACATGGGCGGCCAACGCTCGTTCGAGAAAATCCGCTGTCCGAACTGCGGCTGGGAGGGGCTCGTCAGCACGGCGCGCAGCGTGACCGGCTGCCCTCGCTGCACCCACACCCTTCACGCGGCGATGGCGCACGCGCCGGACAACGAGAAGGGCTTCGTGACGAACTCGGGGGCGGAGGACCAGCCGACGAGCATGGTCGATTCCGCGCGCATGTTTGCGCTCGTCGATCGCCTCCGCATGGCGCAGCACAGCCGAATCGACCGAGCCGACGCGTACACGGATGGTCGCACGACCGCCCCGCTGGGCATGGAGACGAAGGTCACGCTCGCGAAGAGCCCAGATGCGACGTTGCGCCTCCACGGCCTGTTCGTATTTGGCTCGGCCACGATCGCTTGGGAAGGTGAGCGCTACGTCGTCACGAGCGCCATGTCGTTCCCGTCGCTCAAGGTCAACGGAGTCGCGACCGAGCGGACAGCGTTGTCCCACGGCGATTTGATTTCCATCGGCTCGAATCGCTTTCGTTTTGCCGTCGCGAAGTGACCGTTCCCTCGCGTTCGAACGTTGGCGGACAATTCCGCTCCCGGTTGTGGCGCGGCTCGAATACGGTCTGCGCCATGAGCGAGCCGCTGCGCTTCGAAATCGTCTCCGACTACATTTGACCCTGGTGCTACCTCGGCACGGTCCGTGCTGAAAAACTTCGCCAGAACTACGACATCGAGCTCGCCTACGTGCCGTTTCCGTTGCATCCGGACACGCCACCTGAGGGCCTTGACCTGAAGGCCTACTTGAAAAGCCGCGGCATCGATCCGAAGGCATCCTTCGAGCGGCTCGCAGGGCTCATGAAGGCGGAAGGTTTGCCCTACGCCGAGCGCGACCGCACCTCGCAGAGTCGGCTCGCCCAAGAGCTCGCCACGTGGGCGGTGCGGCAGGGCGTGTTCGCGATCCACGACGCGCTCTTTCGAGCCTACTTCGTCGACGGCAAGAACATCGGCGACCTCGAGACGTTGGTCTCGATCGCGGAGAGCGTCGGTCTGTCGGGCGACGAGGCGAGGCGCGTGCTCGTCGAGCGAACCGAGCGCGCGGCTGTCGACGGCGACTGGCAGCGCGTTCGGGCGATGGGCGTCACCGGCGTGCCGACCTTCGTCGCGAACGGTTACGGCGTCGTCGGCGCGCAGCCTTACGAGGTGCTCGAGAAGCTGGTCGAAGAGGCCGGCGGCGTGCGGCGTTAGGGTGCGGGGAGGAAGGCGGATTCGGCTGGCCGTCCGCATCGGGACGCGCGAGACTCTAGGGGCGTCAACGCGTCGTCCCCTCCGCGCGCCGGATGAAAGAATTCGCACATGTCCGTCAACCTGCCTCGGCCGAACTACACCAAGACCACCTCGCTCGTTCCCGGCATCTGCCATACGCCGTCGCCCGGCCAAGCTGCCTGGTACCCTCCGGTGATGGCCGGTGCGGACACGCTCGGCGCCAAGGTCTCGCGCGCGGAGACGGTTCTCCAAGCGCTCGTGCTGATGCAGCGCCTGTCGCCGGACGCGTACACGACCTACTTGAAGGACTTTTACAGTCAGGGCCTCGAGCGTTTCGGGTCGCACTGGCGGTACGCGGACATCGTGACGGTGCTGCTCTGCCTTACGGAGGCGCTGAAGCCCCGCACCTACCTCGAGGTTGGCGTGCGCCGGGGACGAAGCGCGGCGGCTGTCGCGTCGAAGGCGCCAAACTGCACCATGGCGCTCTTTGACATGTGGCAAGCGAACTACGCCGGGATGGAGAACCCGGGGCCCGACTTCGTAAAGCAGGAGCTGCAGCGCATCGGCTTCAAGGGCCAACTCGGCTTCGTCGATGGGAACTCGCACGAGACGTTGCCCGCGTTTTTCGCGAAGAACCCTGACGTCATGTTCGACATCATCACCGTGGACGGGGACCATTCGGAGCTCGGCGCGGCGCAAGACATGTGCGACGTGCTCCCTCGCCTCGCCATCGGCGGCGCCATCGTGTTCGATGACATCTCGCACCCCATCCACCCCGAGCTGAATCGCGTGTGGGAAGCTCTGGTCGTCAGCGACGATCGCTTCTCGACCTTCAGCTACCGCGAGGCCGGCTACGGCGTGGGTTTCGCGATTCGTAAGTATTGAGGGGAGGTGGCGACGGCTTTCCTTCCCGGAACGGCCGATTCGAAGGTACCGTTGCACCATGCTGCGCGCTGCCTTCCGCTCTCCTGGTTCTCTCTCCCTCGTGCTGGTCTCGTCCGCACTGGGCTGCCATGCGGTCTCCGGCGTCGATGAACTCCAGGTGTCGATGTCGAGCGCCTCGGTGTCTGCATCGACTTCCGCGACGGGGTCGAGCGCTTCGTCGGGACAGGGCGGCACCGGAGGCGCAAGTACCGCGTCGTCGGGGGCCGGTGGCACGGCCGCATCGGGCGGGGGAAGCGCGGTAACGACGACGACCTCGGCGTCCATTTCCACGACGTCTGGCACCGGCGGAGGAGGCGGAGCGGGTGGAGGGGCTGCCCTACCGCAACCGAGTTGCGACGGTTTGGCTTCAACCTGTGGCAGCGCCAACGTGGACTGCTGCACGAGCGACCTCGTCGTCGGCGGCTCGTTCGTGCGGGACAACGATCCGAAACTGCCTGCCACCGTCTCGAGCTTTCGCCTCGATCGCTTCGAAGTCACCGTGGGGCGCTACCGCAAGTTCGTCGATGCCGTCGTCAACGGCGGCTGGAAGCCGCAGGTCGGCGCGGGCAAGCACCTGCACGTTGGCAATGGGAAGGGCTTGGACGGTGAGCTCGGGTGGGTCGATGCGTGGAGCGCCATGCTCCCTTCGACGAGTGCCGATTGGAATTCGACGCTCGCATGCCCAACGGAGTCCGCGTCGGATTACCAGACCTGGACGAGCAACGTGGGCGGCAACGAAAACAAGCCGATCAACTGCGTATCCTGGTTTCAGGCTTACGCATTTTGCATTTGGGATGGCGGCTTCCTTCCGACCGAGAACGAGCTGAACTTCGCGTCCGCCTCGACGGCAAACAACCTCTACCCGTGGGGCGCGGCTGCGCCGACGCAGGCGTACGCGACGTACCTCTGTGGCGGCGACGCGTGCTCGAAGACGTCGTCCGAAATCTTCGAGGTCGGCAAGAAGCCCATGGGCGACGGTTTTTTCAAAACGACCGACTTGGCTGGCAACGTCGCCGAGTGGGCGCTCGACGTTTGGCAGCTCAAGTCGAGTCTTCCGTTTTCGTGCAAGGACTGCGTGAACGTCCCAACGGGGAACACGGGCGAGTCCGGTGTGCAGCGAGGAGGCAGCTTCGGATCCTCGGCCGCCGCGCAGCTGGGCAACGCGTCCAATCGCTACGATTACACGCAGAAGAATCCTGCGTCCGCGATTGGCGTCCGCTGCGCCTACACGCCCTGACGGTGGGTTTCCTGAGCCCCCGCACGGCACCTCACGAGCGAGTTCGGGCTCAGGAGCCCATCGTGACGAAGCCGTCGCGCAGCTTGCGGGCCGGAACGCCGACGTACACGGCCGCAGCAACGCAGTCGCGCGTGACAACGGCGCCCGCTCCGATCGTGGCGTCCTCACCGATGCGCAGCTTCCGGTCCGTCTTTCCTTGGATAACCGTCGCTCCGGTTCCTATCCACGCACGCCGTGCGAGGTGCACGTTGCCGGAGATCGATGCTCCAGGGGAAACGTTCACGAACGCTTCGATGGTGCAGTCGTGTCCGACCGTCGCGTTGAGGTTGAAGATCGAGAAGTCTCCGACTTCGATGCCGTTCGTGAAGCGAACACCCGAGCAAACGATGATCCCCCGCTGCGCATCGATTGCCTCTCGCTGACGCACACCGAAGGTGGCCGAGGGGTGAATCAAATTGCAAAAGTGAAGTTCGTTTGCGTAGCGAGTAGCGATTCGCTCACGAACGCGGTTGTCGCCGACTCCAATGGTAAATTCTGTGGAGTCGAGCGAGTGGAGGTCGGTTTCTAGGACGACGTCATCCGGCCAAGACCATCGCTCGAGCTCGATGCGATCACGCACGACGAAGAGCGGCTTGTGACCCAGTGCGGTCACGATGTCGGCCACCTCGCGGGCAAATCCTGACGAGCCGAAAATGCCGATTCTTCGCATGCGTAAACTCAGCCATCTTCCTCGCCCCCCGAGCCTCGTAGCTTAGGAGACTAGCCTCTCTCGGCTCGCAACGCCTTGACCCCCATCGTGTCCAAGAGTTCGTCCGCTTCGAAATTGCGCCAGGCCGGGGTGCCGAGAATCGCATCGAACAGCAAGGGCGACAGGCCGTGACCGGGCCGTTTTGCGGACACGTTCTCTTCCGAGAAGAGTTCTCCCATGGCGATCGCCTTCGATGCGACCAGGCTCCGGCGCGCAATAGGCAGATTTTTCGCTTCGCTCGGACTCGGGACTTTTCGCGTGTGGCCGAGGGAGGCCGAAACCTGCCGAACGCCTTCGACGAGAGCGACGAGTTCTTGGGGGTCGAGCGAAGCACGGTGATCCGGACCCGGAAGCGACTTGTCGAGGGTGAAGTGCTTCTCGATCACCTCCGCTCCGAGCGCGACGGCCGCGAGCGATGCGGCGATGCCCGGTGTGTGATCCGAAAATCCGACGGGCAGTCCGAATGCTTGGGAAAGCGTCGTCATGGCGCGGAGGTTCACGTCTTCGAACGGAGCAGGGTACTCCGTCGTGCAGTGAAGCAGCGTCACTCGCTCACGCAGCAGTCGCTGGCCTTCGGTGGAGGCGAATGCTTTGTCGAGCGCTCGTGGCGTTCCTAGCCAACTGGCGGCGAGTACGGCGAGTGCTTTTTCTACGTCGCCGAGCGTGGCCATTCCTGTCGACATGATGACGGGAAGGTTCGTGGCTGCGACGCGTCGCAGGAGCAGGGGATTCGTGATCTCACCGGACGGCACCTTGAGGCGGTCGACGCCGAGCTTCACGAGGCTGCCGACGCTCGGTTCGTCGAATGGGGTCGAAAGGAAGCGAACGCCCTGGCGCTCGGCGTGGTGTTTGAGGGCGCCGAACTGGGCGTCGGAGAGCTCGAGCTTCCGAATCATGTCGAGCTGGGATTCGCCGCCTCCCGTCGCTAGTTCCTGATACTCCGCCTTCTTGGCCGAGCGGCTGACGACGAGCG
>Ga0114972_10001509_pt1 | contig 17490 bp, 7 predicted proteins | sample M_140807_EF_Meta_FD_87354 | JGI IMG/M metagenome (GOLD analysis project Ga0114972, IMG submission 87354) | Freshwater microbial communities from Lake Montjoie, Canada to study carbon cycling - M_140807_EF_MetaG | ecosystem: Environmental > Aquatic > Freshwater > Lake | place: Lake Montjoie... | reverse complement strand
GCGTAGTCCTCGGTAAGCTCGCACAAGCGCTCGATGTCATCGTGCATCGCCGAGTCGGTCGGCGTACCCTCAGAGTACACCTCGAGCAACGCACGGATCGCTGTGTCTCGCGCCCGCTCGAGGGCGTCGAGCTGTTCTTCGAGGACGCGCGCCATTCCAAGCAGCGTCTCTGCACGATCGAGCGCGTCGCTCTGAGCCGAGACTCGAAGATCCATCACGTCGACGAGTTCCTCGAAACGGCCAGCGTGCGCGTAGATGGGCTCGAGCAGCGCCGTGATCTCGAGACGGAGGTCCTCGTCTTCCCGTGCGAGCCGATGCACGGTCGCTGTCGCGTGCGCATCCTCGGGCGACTCCTCGAGCACCATTCGATAGAACTCGAGGGCGTCGGTCTGGCGACGCAGCTCGCTCAAGCAGAGGTCGCCCATGCGGTTGCGTAGCGTGGCGCGCTTCTCGACGTCTTCGGCGAGCTCGGCTTGCGTGTTCAGGTTATCCAGCAAATCCGACCAGCGCTCGTCCGCTCCGTAGAGCCGCTCGAGGGAGGCAAGAACCGCGAGATCGTCTGCGACGATGTCGCGCGCTTGCTCGAGCATCCGAATCGCCTCGGTCGGACGTTCGAGTTCTTTCTCAAACACCTCCGCCGCTCGAACGCAGAACTCGTGGCGCCGCTCGTCGTCGTCTTGGGTCGCATCGATGCGCTGCTCGAGAAGTGCGACAAGGCGTCGCGGATCGCGCGCCTCGTGCAACCAGATGAGCCGATCGAGCGCGGCGATCGACTGGCTGTCGAGAAGGATCGCCTGCTCGAGAACCGCGACGGCACCGTCCTCGTCGTCGAGCATGTCCTGACGAATTTCGCCCAATCGCTCGAGGAGGCGCGCCTTCTGGTCCGCGTCGTCGACGTCTTCGACGCGCTCCTCGATGGCCTTTGCGAGCGTCTCCCACTGGCCGAGTTGCACGCAAAGCTCATCGATCCGCGCAAGGATCGTCTCGTCGGACGGGTCAAGCGGAGCCAGCGCCACGAGCGCCGCGAGCGAGCGGGTCGGGTCGTTCAGGTGGTGCTCGCAGACCTCCGCGATCGCTGCGTAAAAGGTGAGCTTCGATTGCCTATCGGAAACCGTCCGGGCCGCGGCCTCGTACGCTTGCGCGAGCGGTGCCCACGACGAAGTCGACTCGGCGAGGCGCTCGAGCTGCGCGCGGACATCTTCGCTCTCGGGAGCAAGCTCGAACGCCTGCCGTGCGATCTCGAAGGCGCGCATCAAATCGCGGCCGCGCTCCTCCCAAACCAACGCCGAATCGAGCAAAATCGCTGCACGGTCGAGCGGTTCGGTCTGGAGGGCGAGTCGATGGTCGCTCAGGCCGACGAGCTTGCGCCAATCATCGTTCCGCTCGTAAAGCCGCGCGAGAATCTCGATGACGCGTTCTTTCCGGGCGTCATCCTCGAGCAGCTTCTCGAGCTCCGACGTGGCTTCCTCGTGACTTGGGACGGCTTCCGCAATCTGTTCGAGTTGCTCGAGGGCACGATCGCGATCGCTTTCGTTGGTTGCAAGCAAACGAGCGAGTTCGAGACGGTACGCGGCTGCCCGCTCCGGCTCCGGCGCGAGGTCGGCTCGCCGCTCGTAGAGTTCGGCGAGGTCATCGCGGCGCTCGGCTGCGCGGTACAGTTCGGTGAGCCCATCGAGCGCGACCTCATCGTCGGTCGCGAGGTCCACAAGGTCTCGGTAGGTCTGGATCGCGTCGCCGTCGCGTCCGAGCTGACGCTGGAGCTTCGCGATGACGTGGAAGTACACGACGCGCTTGTCCGCATCGACCACCGCTTCGACGCCCTGCTTGTAATGCTCAACGCGGTCCTCTTTGCGATCGAGCGTGACGAGCAAACCATCGATGGCGTGAAACAAGGTCTCGCTGTCGGGGCTGAAATCGTAGCTCCGCCGGTACCAACGCAGCGCGTCCTCGTGGCGCTCCGCCATCGCGAAAAGCTCACCCGTGCGCTCGCTGAGTTGGGCCGTCTTCGGGTCGTCGGAATCGACACCCGTGAGCGCGGAGGCGAAGATTTCCGCTACCCGCGCCTCGGCACCGGTCCCAATGAGTCCACCGAGGCTCTCGATCTTGTCCCAGATGCGCTCGTTGCTCGTGTCCTCGCGCAGCCGTCGAGCGACGGTCTCGAGCGCCATCGAGTAGTCCTCGAGCTGCTCTTCGTAGTGTTGCGCAAGCTTGTCGAGGAGCGCTCCTCGCTCGGAGGGATCCCCCGCAGCATCCACCCGTGCCTCAAGCGCGTTCTTGAGCTTTTGCCAGTCGGCCGTGCTCCGGTAAACGGGCTCGAGCGCCTTCGCGACGTGCGCCTTGTGCTCGGGATCCGTGACCTTATCGAGAAGTCCCTCGAGGGTCGCAATTGCACCCTTGTGCATCGAGTCAACGTCGAGCGCGCAATCGAGCTCTTCGAGAGCGCGGCCGATGTCGGCGAGGTGCTCGATCAGCACCGTCGCGAGCTTTACGCGAAGATCGCCAACAAGCTTGCCCGACGCGACGTCCACCTGGCGCTCGAGAAGGGCCACGAGACGGTCGAACTGCGCCTCCGAACGGTAAAGAGCGTCGAGCGCCTCTACCGCTTCCGAGTGCAGCGTAATTTCGAGAACTTCTTCGTACTTTCGAATCGCAGCGGAACGGTCTCCCAACGATTCCGCTTGGAGTTTGCCAGCCCGGAGCAGAAAGCCAATCCGCTCGCCCTCGGGCGCGTTCTCCGCGCGCAGCACCAGGATCTCGAACAGATGCGCGTCGTCTTTGACCGCCGTGTAGAGTTCCTCGAGCGCGCGAAGCGCCGCGGGATCGTCTCCGCGAGCGTCGAGCGCCGCGCGGTAGTGTCGAATCGCACGAGCATTGTCGCCGAGTTTCGTGCGCGCGAGTTCTCCGGACCGAAGGCGCGTTTCGTGTTGGACCTCGGCGTCGAGGATTTGCTCGATGACACCGTCGACGAGATCGAGCAAGTCACCGAAGCGCTCCGTCAACCTCGCGAGGCGCTCAGCGGTGGCAATCCACGTCGCAATCGTGGGCTCCGCCGTCGCTTCTCGGACGCCTCGCGCCGCGTACTCGAACGCTTGATTGGGATTGTCGAGGACATCTTCCGCGGTCCCCAGCGCGCGATCGAGGATCTCGAGACGCGCGCCGATGTCGGTGGTGGCCTCGGCTTCGATCTCGAGGACCTTCAGCAGCTTCTGGGCGTCGTTGTCGGCACGGTAAATCGGGCCGAGGATCTCGGCCGCCTCACGACGGACGTCGGAAGTCTCGTGTCCGAGCAGCGCCTCGAGTCCGGCGCGTGCGGGCCCGTGGCCTCGGTCCCGTTCTAGAACGGCTCGGTAACACGCCATCGCGTCGGAGGGCGCAGCGAGGTGCGATCGACGGACGTCACCGAGGCGAACGTAGAGATCCACCTTCGCGGCATCCGCCGCGATCGAGAGCCACGTGTCGAGGGTGTCGGCGAGATCTTGGTAGCGCTCGCCCTTCTCGTACAGCGCCGCGAGGGGCTGCAACACGGCCGGCTCCGGGCCGAAATCGTCCTGCACGGCGCGCCACGCGTCGATGGCCTCGGTCACCGCTTCGAGCTCGTCGCCGAGGACGCGGGCAACCTTCGTCATGCACCGCTTGCGCTCGGTCGCTTCTGCACTCGATTGCTCGATGCGGCGAAGGATGTCGAGGAGTTCGCGCCATCGGCTCGTGTCTCCATAGAGCCGCTCGAGCGCGGAGAGCGCCGTGATGTCCGTCGGCTCGTCGGCGAGACGCTGGTTCCACGCGCCGATGGCGGCGTCGCGCTGAGTTAGCTTGGTTTCGTAAAGTCCCGCGATACGCTCGAAGAGGCGGGCGCGCTCTTCGCCATCGGCGACGAGCTTGACCTCCGTCTCGAGCGTCGCCGCGAGGCTCGCGTGATCGGAACGCTTCTCGTAGATTTCCGACAGCGCACGCGCTGCGGGGATCGCGAGCAACGCATCGTCCGGATCGAGCGAGAGCGTCTCCCTAAGCAATTTCTCGGCTCGAACGTCATCGCCGAGCTCGCCACGAGCCACGCCCGCGGCCGCCATCAGGAGTTCGCCACGAGCCTGCTGCGCCTGACAGTTGGAGGCCGCCTGTGTGAGGGCGGCGGCCACTTCCTCGTGCGCGGCGATGCGCTGCCCGATCTGGATGAAACGGTCGCGAAGGACCGCATCTTCGGGCTCGAGAGGAACAAGTTCTGCGAGAGCCTCGAACGCCGCAGCGTCGTCCTTGAGGCGCTCGTCGCGAAGCGTAGCGAGTCGCCGCAGAAGCTCGCGGCGCTGGTCGTCGGAGTCTGCCCCTTCGAGACGAACCGCGATGATTCGGGTCAGGTCGCGAATTTCGTCGCGCCGCTCGTAGACGGCGTCGAGGAGGCTCGCCGCGGGCTGACGGAGCGCGTCGATAGAGAGGCACTCTTCGGTGAGCGCGCGAGCCTGAGCTTCGCCGGGATCGCCTTCGAGAACAGAGGTCAGATGCGAGAGCACTCGCGTGTGCACCTTGACCTTGTGCAAGTAGAGATCGACCAGGCGCAGCCGAATCGCAACGTTCGCGTCGTCGTCCAGCCTCTCCAAACGTGCTTCGAGCAACCTCGCGAGTGCATCGAACCGCGACGTGCGCGCGTAGAGGCGCTCGAGGGCCGCATCGGCGTCGGCGTGGGTCGCATCGAGCGCCACGACACGCTCGTAGTGACCGACGGCCTTCGCGTCGTCCTGCAAGAGCTCTTCGGCGAGCAACGCAGACTGCAACAAGTGTTCGATGCGGGTCGCGTCATCCTCGGCGCTGTCGATCGCGCGACCGTACAGCGTCTCGAGGTCCTGCCAGCGCGAGGCTCCCGTCAGGATCGCCTTGAGCCTGGCAAAGGCCCTCTCGTGATTCTTGTCGAGAGCAAGAACCTGCTGAAGGTAAGGAATCGCGCCCTCGGAGTCGTCGAGCTTCTCTTCGTGAAGCGCAGCGGCTCGCTCGCACAAGTCGATGCGAAGCTCCTTGCTGTAATTCGAAGCCTCCGCGTCGTCACCGACGTGCCGGTGATAGGCGGCAGCCAAGTCCTTCGGGCGGGCCGCCGCAGCTGCAAGCCGCTCGACGCGATCCCAAAGCTCGAGCTCGTCGGAGGCCTCCGCGAGCGCTTGCAGCGTCACTTCGAACGCGCCCCGCACGTCCGACAGGTCGCGCTCGAGCGCGTCGGCAAGGTTGCGCCGCAGCTCGAGGCGTTGGGCAAGCTTCTCTTCGTGCTCGAGCATCGCGCGGAGGGCCCGAACGCGCTCCGTCGCCTTGCCCACTCGATGGTAGTGCTCCTCGAGCACCTTCGCCGCGCGCGCGCGCACGCTGCCCGGGTCGGCTTTCGCACCCTCCGGCAGCGGCGACGTGAGCCTCTCGAGGATCGCGATGGCACGCTCGTTCTCAGGATCGAACTCGAGGGCGCGAACGCACGCCTCAAACGCCGACTCGGGCGCCGCGAGACGCTCGAGGTACATCGTCGCAAGTTCCGTTTCGAGCCGCACGCGAACGGAACCGGTCTCGGCGTCACGGTGGGCAAGCATCACCTCGGACGCGCGGTCGTACCGATCGCTCGCAACGAGCAAGCGGGTGAGTTCAGCGAGGGAACCCGTCCGGGTCGCGTCTTCAGCGAAAACTCGCTCAAGGAGCGATATCGAGCGCTCGGGCTCACCGAACACGTCTTGCTCGACCTGCGCCCATTCTTCGAGGGCGGCCACGCGTCCGAGGCCCGTAAAACGATTCGCCTTCAGCTCGAAAAGCCAGCGGAGATCGTCCTTGCGGCCGTTGGCGCGCAGGAGATGGTCGAACGTGCCGACCGTCGACTCATCGTGCGGATCGGCTTCGACGAGGCGTCGAAAAATGGCGACGGCCTCATCGAGCTTTCCGAGGTGCTGCGCGTAGACGTCGGCGAGTGTCGACTCGAGCTCGCGGGCACGCTTCGGATCGTTGGCCGCCTCGACCAGGCGGGCGCGGAGCACCTCCATGAACGGTGACCAATCGGAAGCCAGTTGCGACCACTCGCGCAAGCGCCCGAGCCCCTCGTCGTCCGGACGCAGGTCGTACGCTTGGCGGGAGTACTGAAGCGCCGCCGCTTTGTTCGCGAGCTGGACTCCCGTAATGCTCGCCATTTTGAGCAAAATCGCGACTTTTTCGCCAACGTCGTCGGTCGCCGCAAGCAGCACGCCATGCAGCCCTGGCAAGCGCGACCACTTCCCCTCTTGTTCGTAGAGCGGGAGCAGCGCACTCGCGGCTTGAAGGTTCTTTGGCTCGGCGGACAACACCCGCTCGTAGGAGCGCGCGGCGCGCTCGGGAGCACCAAGCTTTTCCTCGTAAATACGGGCTGCGCGGAACGACAGGCCGACCTTGTCGAGTTCGGGGTCGGTACGATCGGCGGTCGTCGACAAGAAGTCCGCGAGGCCCTCCCAGTCGTTCTGCGACGCGTAGAGTTCCTCGAGGCCGTCCCAGTCGCGGGCCTCGACGAACGACTGCCGCAACACGCGGAGCGCACGCGTGTGGCCAGGCGAAAGCTCGAGCACACGACGCCAACTGCGATTCGCAGCCTTGGTGTCGGCAAGCTTCTCGGCTTGGAGTGCACCGAGCTTCTGCAGCAGCGCGATCTTCTTCTCGAGGTCGCCCTGTTCCACCCTCGCTTCGAGAACGAAGGCCGCGGTGTGGAAGTCTTTTTGACGTTCCGACTGCTTCTCGAGGGCGTCCAAAACGCCCTCGGTCTCGGGCGCCTCCGAGTAAACCTGGCGCCAAAGGCGGATGGCTTCATCGCCTTTGTCGAGCCGCTCCGCGGCGAGCTTCGCCATCTCACCGAGGAGCTTGATGCGACCCTCGCCCTCGGCCTGTTCGAGCTGCTTTTCGTAGAGCTCATAGAGCTTCGGCCACGTGCGTCGCTTTTGGTAAAGCTCGATGAGCTGGTCTCGCGCTTCGGCATCGTCCCCGGTCGCCTCAAGGAGCGACTCGTACGCTCCAATCGCGTTCTGGACGTTCGAGAACTGCTCGAGCCATCGACGTGCAACGGCGCGCAAGAGCTCGACGCGCTCGGCAGCGTCGTCCGTGATGTCCGCAAGCTTCTGCTGCGTGCTGAGGAGGTCACGCCAACGGCTCAGCGCTTCGTAGACCGAGATGAGTCCGCGGACCGCATCGATGTCGCGCTCATCGAGCTGAAGAATCTGCGTCAGCACCGTAAGAAGCGCGGTGTCGCTCTTCATTCGGTCGCGGTAGATCTCGGCCATCTGGCGCAAAATGGCGATGCGTGCAGGTGCGTCGTCCTTCGAAAGCCGCTGCAAATCCTGGCGGTACAGCTCCACGAGCGCGTTGAACGACTCGGTCTGCAGGTAGAGCTTCTTCAGCTTCTCTCGAGCGTCCGAGTCGTTCGGATCGCTGCGCAGAATCGTCTTGTACTGCTCGATCGCGTGCTTGGCGTTCTCCTGGCTCTCGGCGAGTTCGGCGATCTCTTCGGCCAACTTGCGCTTCGTCTCGTCCTCGGAGGTCGCTCGCTGGGCGTCGGTGAGGATCGCCATCAGGCGAGGCGCGTCCTCCTTGGTGCGGCAACGCTCGCGGAAGAACCGCAGCATCGTCGGATGGAGTGGGTCCGCCTTTCGAATTTTCTCGAAATAAGGCTCTGCGGCTTCCGGATTCGAGAGCGCCTCCCAGCTGAGGTTCGCCACCTGAAGCCAGATCGCGAACTCCTCGGCTTGCTTCACCGTACCGGCACCGAGCATTCGCTCGAAAAGCGCAACGAGGGCGGGCCAAGCTTCGGTCTTGGTGTAGAGCTCGCGCAGATAACCGACAGCGACCGGGTTCCCTGGGTCGAGCTCGAGCAGGGCCTCGTGAGCCACCGTGGAGGCCGATTGGTCGTCAAGCCGCGTGCGATGCAGCCGTGCCGCGCGCGCAGCGGTCGCAATTTTGTCACCCTTTGCAGGCAAGACCTGCGTGAGCTTCGCGAGGACCCGCGCCGCGTCGTGCCAACGCTGCAGCTCCTCGTAGACCACGGCCGCGAGGGTAAGCGCCCGACGATTCTCGGGGTCGGCGGAAAGTGCGGCGTCGAGATGCCCGGCCACGCGCGCGAGGCTCGCTGCGCTGCGCTCGGCGTGACGGAGGGTGGTGTCGGCGGCGGCAACGAGGAAGCGCGCCTTTCGGGTGCCGTCGCCAGCCTCCCCGGCATCGACCAAGAGCTGCGACACGGTGGCTTCCCACTTTTCGCGCTGAGCGAGAATGTCGGCGATTGCGGCCTTCGCCTTCGCATCGTCGGGGCGTGCCGAGAGGGCTCCTCGGAATGCCTCGAGGGCGTCGTCGTCCCGGTACAGCTCTTCGTGAAAAATGCGCGCTCGCAGAAGATGCTTGGACGCGATCGCCGAGGCGCCTTGGGTTACGCGCAGCTCAATGTCGAGGAGACGCGCCGCTGCCTGCCAGGAGTGTTGTTTCTCATGCTCGAGCCGAGCCCGTTCGAGTTCGCGCGAGAGCTGCTCGCCCCCGTCACCGGCTGTCGCGTCGTGCAACTCGGCCCAAGCGCTCGAGTTCTGGGGATCGGAGATCAGGGCCGCGAGGGCCGTGCGAATCGATTCGACGCTCATGCTTTCTCCGGCTGGCAAGCAGCCATGGCCACGCGATCGTTCAGAAAAATTCCTGCGCGAGGGCGTGATCGACGCGCCATTAAACCTGCCCTTTACCCCCGTTGCAACCTGGACATCCGCCCCCTGTGACGCCGATCGTTTCGTTGGCGACTCGGCGTGAGCGGGAACAGCTTTGCGGCTACCGTCCGCCGGCCGCTCGGGGTTAGATCGGGCCACCATGACCGACCCGAAGGCAGCCACGAACGATCGCGCCATCGTCTCGCTCCTCCGCGAGGACCGCCGCTTCGCTCCCCCGACCGCGTTCGCCGAACGCGCGCGATTGGGCCTTCGCGAGGAATACGAAAAGCTTTACCGCGAGAGCCTTGAGGACCCGGAATCGTTCTGGCGTCGCGAGACGCGCGATCTTGTCTTCCGAAAGCCGTGGACAAAGACGCTGGATTGGCAGCCACCGCATGCCTCATGGTTTCTCGGCGCCGAGCTGAACGTGAGCGAGAGCTGCCTCGACCGCCATCTATCAGGCGCCCGCAAGAACAAGGCGGCGATCGTCTGGGAGGCGGAAACCGGCGAGGTCGTGACGTTGACCTATGCTCAGCTTCACCGCGAGGTGTGCGCCCTCGCACGCGGCCTCCGTAAGCTCGGCGTCGGGCCGGGCGACCGAGTGGCCATTTACATGGGAATGCATCCCTGCGCCGCGGTCGCGATGCTCGCCTGCGCTCGTATTGGAGCCGTGCACACCGTCGTTTTCGGTGGCTTTGCCCCGGAAGCGCTGCGGGACCGCATCGCAGACTCGTCCGCAAAGGTGGTGATCACGCAGGACGCAGCCTTTCGCCGCGGAAAACTCATCCCCCTCAAGCAATTGGTCGACGAGGCGCTCGAAAGTTCGAGCGCCGCGAGCGTCGAGGCCGTGGTGGTGCTGCGACGACTGACCGAGAGCGCAGCGAGGGAGCACAACGTTGCCCCCAGCTCGCTGCGACCCGGTCGTGACCACGATTGGCGAGAACTTTGCGCGGCCGCCAAAGCCGAGAGCGACGCCGCAGCCTCGGTACCCGCCGAACACCCCCTGTTCATCCTGTACACGTCCGGTTCGACGGGCAAACCCAAGGGCGTCCTCCACACCTCCGCCGGGTACCTCGCCGGGGTGCACGTCACGAGCAAGTACGTCTTCGACCTGCGCGAAGACGACATCTACTGGTGCACCGCCGACGTCGGCTGGGTGACGGGCCACAGTTACATCGTCTACGGGCCGCTCTCGTGCGGAGCGACCTGCCTCATGTACGAGGGGGCCCCCAATTTTCCAGACTGGGGCCGCTTCTGGGACATCGTCGAACGGCACGGGGTCACGATTCTGTACACGGCCCCGACCGCCATACGGGCGTTCATGCGCGCCGGCCGCGAATGGCCTGATCGCTACGATTTGTCGAGCCTCAGGCTGCTGGGCTCCGTCGGAGAACCCATCAACCCAGAAGCATGGATCTGGTACCGCGAGGTCATTGGGCGAGAGCGTTGCCCGATCGTGGACACGTGGTGGCAGACGGAAACGGGCGCCATCATGCTCGTGACGCTGCCGGGCGCGAGCGATGCGAAGCCTGGGGCGACGGGCTTGCCGTTTTTTGGGGTCGAGCCCGCGATCGTGGACGCGAGCGGAGCCTCCCAGCCAACCGACGCCGGCGGGCTGCTCGTTGTCAAGCGGCCGTGGCCCTCGATGATCCGGACGGTGTGGGGCGACGATGAACGGTTCCGCCGACAGTACTTCGGCGAAATCGAGGGCGTCTACTTCACGGGCGATGGCGCGCGACGCGACGCCGACGGCTACTTCTGGGTCGTCGGCCGCGTCGATGACGTCCTCAACGTCGCGGGACATCGCATCGGGACGGCGGAAATTGAGAGCGCGCTGGTCTCTCACCCGCTCGTCGTCGAGGCGGCCGCAGTCGGTCGGCCCGACGAGCTGAAAGGCCAAGCCCTCGTCGTCTTCGTCACGGTGCGCAACGGCGTCGAAGTTGGCGCCTCGCTCGGGGACGAGCTCGCGGAGCATGTTGGACACTGCCTCGGAAGGTTCGCGCGGCCCGACACGGTGCGCTTCGCCGAATCGCTTCCTAAGACCCGCAGCGGAAAGATCATGAGGCGGCTCCTCAAGGACGTTGCTGCGGGGCGCGAGTCGACAGGCGACTTGTCGACGCTCGAAGACTTCTCGGTGCTCTCCAAACTCCGCGACGACCAGGAATAAGCGGCATCGGCGAAGGGGCGGAAGGGAAGAACGCTCGGTAAATCTTTCCGCGGGAGAGCCATCGGGCTAGCCTTCGCGCATGCGTGCGGTGCGGGTTTGCGTTCGTCTTGTCGCAGGTCTTGCGTTCGCAAGCAGCTTCGCGGTGGCCGCCGAAGCCCGCGCGCAGCACTGCGCGGCACCGCCGAAGGCTACCCCCTCGGCCGCAGACATGGAGACGGCGAAAAAGAGCATGGCCGGCGGCGTGACGTTCATGCAGGACGCCGAGGGGGTGCGCTACGAGGAAGCGTACCCTCAGTTCAAGCGCGCCTACCAGCTCTCCGGGTCCCTGAATGCCCTTGAAAACATGGCCGTCTGCGCATCGAAGCTGGAGCTCGATGGCGAGGCCATCGAGTGCTTCAGGCGCTACCTCGAGAAGAAGGGCAGCGACATCGCCCCGGACGACAAACTCCAAGTCGAGAGCGACCTGAGGACCCTCGAAGCGGGCGTTGCCTATGTCACGATCTCGAGCGACCTGCCCGCGGTGACTTTGCAAGACACGCGCACGCCGAGGCGCGGCGCGGTGGTTCGCAACAGCTACAAGCTCGGGTCGGACGCGCTGAGGTTGGGGCTCCATCCTGGCGAGCACCTCATCGTCGCGTCAGCCAACGGTCACCCCGACCAGAAATGGACCGTCGAGGTGAAAAGCGGGGACAAACTCTCGAAGGAATTCCTGTTCGACGTAGGAAAGCCGGTAACGGCCGAAGGCTTTACGGATGCGGACGCCGGCAAGACCGCCACGACAGAGAAAGCGCCGGAAGTTGCAAGCACCTCCTCGGGCGGCCTCCCGACCTCGGTCTGGGTCGTCGGAGGAATCACGGTGGCTTCGGGTATCGGCTGGGGGGTCACAGGCGCGCTCGCCCTCTCGAAGAAGAGCGCCTACGACGACGCAAACACCCCGGAAAACGCAGCGGCTGGGGTCGATCTCGCCGCCCAGCAAGCCACCGTAAAAACGCTGAATCTCGTTGCCGACGTCATGATGGGAGTCACGGCAGCATCGGCGATCACGACCCTTGTGCTCGGCTTGACCAGCTCCGGCTCGAGTCCGCCCCCCAAAGCCGCCCTCGTGCACGACTGGACTTTGACCCCCTACGCGAGCGGCGCCGGGGTCGGCGCCCTTGCCGTGGGCCGCTTCTGACCCGTGCTGGAGAACGCTGTTGGCCATTGAACGCGGAACACTGATTGCCGGACGCTACCGAGTGGAGGCTCCGCTCGGCAAAGGGGGTATGGGCGAGGTCTTCTCCGCGGAGAACACCCGTACCGGACGGCGCGTTGCGGTGAAGGTCTTGCGGGCAGAGGCCAAGGACAAAACGACGGCGATCGAGCGTTTTCGACGGGAGGCCCGCGCGGCGGGAGCGATCACAAGCGAGTTCGTGACGCAGGTGTTCGACGTCGAGGACGACGCGGAGCACGGCATCGTCATCGTGTTCGAGTTGCTCGAGGGCGAATCGCTCGTCGAGCGCCTGAAACGGACGGGCCCCATCGAGATGGTGGAACTGTGGGGGATCGTCGAAGCGGTGTGGGTAGGTCTCGCGGACGCCCACGCTGCGGGCATCATTCATCGCGATCTGAAGCCGTCCAACGTGTTTCTCGAGGCGAAAAATGGCCCGCTCAAGGTCAAAATCCTCGATTTCGGCATCTCGAAACTACCCAAGGAGTTCACGGAACACAGCCTGACCCAGGTTGGCCAAAGCCTTGGAACCTTCTCCTTCATGCCACCCGAGCAAATCGGCAAGGCAAAGACGGTCGATCACCGCGCCGACATCTATGCGTGCGCCACGCTGATCTACCAAGCACTCACGGGGAAGCTTCCATTCCAGGCAAAAAATGCCGTCGTCATGATGGAGCTAAAGATGCGCCAAAATGCGCTCTCGCTCGCGGACGCCCTCGGAAAACCCGTCGAGCCTTCCCTCGAAGCGTTCGTCGCGAAAGGGCTGGCGCGCTCACCTGAAGATCGGTTCCAGACCGCGGTAGAAGCTCTCGAAGCGTGGCGCGAGCTTCGCCCCGCCGGTGCGCCTTCAATCGTTGTGGGCGCTGGGTCACGCCCCGCCAATCGGGAAGTGGACGAAGACCCGCACACCATCCAAGCGCGGCCGGCGCAAACGCCGGCGGCGGCCCCACTTGCGCCCCAGGAACCATCGGGAGCCCGTGCCGCCGGAGCTCAAGCGCCAAGGCTCGTCACGTCGGCGCCCCCCATCGCGGCGCCCCCGAACGCCCCGGATGCCGCGCAAGCGTCCCCGGACGACGAGGCGTCGGTGAGCGAAGAGGCAGCGACGCTCCTCCGCCGTCCTCCCGAACTCGAAGCGCTCCTTGCGAAAGTGGCAGAAGGACGCCTCAAGGCGGCCGCCGCGGCGGCCCCGGCAAGTGCTCCCATTGCGGCTCCCACGTCTCACGACAGCGTTGCGGTAAGCTTCAGCGACCCGGGCACCTCGACCACCACGGCGAAAGGTGTGACGAAGCTCGTTCTCGGCGCCATCGCGCTGATGCTGCTCGGCTTCGCGCTCGTCGCGTTGGCGGCCCGTCTCGTCCGTTAACCCAACCCGTTCGCCCGGTCGCGCCGCGAGGCCACACTTGCATCGCACGCCGAGGCGCGAGTAGGTTCTCGGCACAAGGTTGTGACAGTGGGGCTGAAGCAAATCCACCTGCGCGTCTACGGGCGTGTTCAGGGAGTTTATTACCGGGCGTCCGCACAGCGAGAAGCCAGGCGCCTCGGACTCACCGGCTGGGTCAAAAACCGCCAAGACGCCTCCGTGGAAATCGTCGCCGAAGGCGAAGAAACCGGCATCAAAGACTTGGTGGCTTGGGCCCATCACGGACCCGGAGCCGCGCGGGTAGAGCGGGTTGAAATTCGCTGGCGAAGCTACGTCGGCGACTTTTTCGATTTCCGAATCGTCGACTGACCCTCACGGCGATCCGGAAGCCAATCGACGTCATCGTCGTTCCCACGCCATGCGTCGTTCGGCTCTTCTCGTTCTCCTCGCGCTCAGCGCCGGCCCAAGCGCGATGGCGGACGCGCCGCCCGCAACGTCCGCCTCCTCAAAGGTTGCCGACGTACCTCTTCCCGACCTGCCGGCGATGCCGGCGGTGGCGCTTCCGGCGCCGAAAGCGGCCGCTGTTCAATCGCTCGAAGCCCGCCTCGAGCACCTTCTAAACCAACGAGCAACGCACCCCCTTGAACCGAAGCTCGACTTCTCCCCGCTGATCGGTGACCTGGACGAAGACATCGTGCCGGCCATCGCGCAACGGTTCGAGCAGCTTCGCCGCTCGATCGACGGCCCCGCGGCGCTCGCGGTTCTGGAGCGAGCACGCAAAGAAGGCTCCAAGGCGCTCGGCACAGGAAAAAAACGCTCCCCAAAGGGCGAAAAGGCCGCAAAAAGCGAGGACCACGGCGAGCGCGACGGAGACTGGCTCCAATTCGTCCTCGCCGTTGGAAAGCCGGACAACCCAGCTTGGCGGGACCTCGTGCAAGTCTACGGCATGCTCCGCATGCTCGAGGCGGTCGGTTCCACGTCGAGCGTCCGCGAGATGCTCAACGCTTACGGCTATTACGGTGAGCTCGTCCGCATCGACCTTCAGCGCGCCATCGAGAGGCTCGGCGAAAAGGCGGTGCCTGCCCTCATCGAAGCTCGAGAGCACGACGCACGAAAAGTCCGAGACTGGGCCCGACGGGAGCTCGACATCCTTGGTCGCGCCATACCCGGCGAAGCCGTCTCGACGAACGACACCAATGTCCTCGCCGACGTTCTCCTCGCGTTCGGGCGCGTGCGCGACGTCGATGCCGCGCGCGTCGTCTTGAGCTTCGTTGCAAGCGAGCGCGTGCAACTCAGAAAAGCCGCGAGACAGTCCGTCGTAGCCTTGGGAGAGCCTGCACTATGGCACCTGCGCGACGCCTACGAGAGCGCGACGGGAGAAAAACCTCCCCGAAATTGGGACCACAAGCGCCTGGCCCAAGAGCTCTTTCGCCTGCATGACCGCGCGGGGATGACCGCAATTTACGAGCTGATGGAACAGGGTGTCGCGCTCGCGAAGAACGGCGACGCAACGAATGCGGCGGTCCGATTTGACCAAGTGCTGGCGCGCGCGCCGCTCTTCGAGCGCCGCAAGGAAATGGCCCCGACGTACACGACCATCGCAAGCGCGCACGAGAAGGAGGGAAAACACCAAGAAGCGCTGGCAGCACTCCGCAAGGCGCTGCGGCTGGACCCAGAATCACCGAACCTCGCGCACCTTGAGTCCCGGATCGCCACGCTGGAAGGGCGCCTCCTCATCGAGCGTGGGACCCCCGACCCCTTCATCCTGAAGCGAGCCGTCGAGCTCGACCCGAAAAACACGGACGCGAGAGAACTCCTCGCCAACTTGGAAGCACAGACCACCAAGGTGGAGAGCCAACTCAAGCGCCAAGGCGCCGCACTGTTCGTCACGCTCGCTGGCATCCTTTCGATGGTCTGGCTGGCTCGGCGCCGCGAGCCCACAGGCGCCACGACGCAAGCGCAGGAATCGCCGCCTCAAGCCGCCGAGCTTGAGGGCGCCGCCGCCCCCAAGCCAACGGAAGCCGATGGCCGGACGGCCTCGTTCACGCCGTCGGACACACCGCCAGCAGAACCGCCGGAAGGGAAGGCCACGGCCTCACCCAAGAACACCGCGCCCGACCCGCCGCCCGAAGGCCCCTGAGGCCTCGCCCACGCCGGCGCCAAGGCGACAAAAAAACGAACGGCGGACAACGCAACCCCGTGGGTGTTGCGCGCCCGCCGCCTTGTGGTCGGCGAAGCTTGAGTCACTCCGCCGTGGCGGATTCGTCTCGCGCTTCGACCGGCTGAACCGGCGGAGCATCAACGAACTCGATGATGCTCATCGAAGCGTTGTCGCCCCGGCGGGGCCCAAGCTTCGTGATCCGCGTGTAGCCACCCGGGCGCTCGGACATGCGCTTCGAGAGGTCGATAAGGACCTTCTCGATAAGGTCACGCTTTTCCCCGTTTCGCTCAACACCCCAGCGCGGAAGAAAACCGCCGAGGAGCCGCGCAACGTGCAGCCGCTTAGCCTTGTCCGCTGCGGAGAGGTGATCGTTCGGAGTGTATCCGAGCGCACCAAGACGCTTTGCCTTGGTGATAAGGCGCTCAGCGACTCGCCGAAGCTCCTTTGCCTTCGCGTCGGTCGTGATGATCCGCTCGTGGGTGACCAGGTTGGCCGCCAAATTGCGGAACATCGCGCGCCGATGCGCCGTATTTCTACTAAACTGCCTGCCGTCTTTACCGTGACGCATGGTGCTACCTCGTGGCTAAGTGCCTGCTGCCGGATCTACCCGGCCCCAGACTTCTTGCCTGAAACATCTCACTGATTCTTCGCCGCCTGCCAACGCTCGAGCAACATCGGCCAGCTCTCGATTTTCATACCGAGGGAGAGCCCCATGCTCGTCAGGATTTCTTTGATTTCCTTCAGCGACTTGCGACCAAAATTCTTGGTCTTGAGCATGTCCTGCTCGGACCGCTGAACGAGCTCGCCGATCAGCTGAATGTTCGCATTTTGCAAGCAATTCGCTGAACGAACGCTGAGCTCGAGCTCCTCAACGGACCGGAAAAGGTTCTCGTTGAGCGGCTCTTCCTCGTTGCCCGGCGCGTAATAGGTCTCTTCGACTTCCTCGAAGTTGATCCAAATGCTGAGCTGCTCCTTCAGGATCTTGGCCGCAAACGCAACGGCATCCGCCGGGGACACCGCTCCGTTGGTCCAAACTTCCAGCGTCAGCTTGTCATAATCGGTGACCTGCCCAACGCGCGCGTTCGTTACGGTGTAATTCACCTTGCGAATCGGCGAAAAGAGCGCATCGACCGGAATCGTCCCGAGCGCCATCGTCGGAGTCTTGTTGCGCTCCGCTTGAACGTAGCCTCGGTTGGCCGAAACCGAAAGTTCGACCTGGAACGGGCCCTTCTTGTCGAGCACGCAGACCAGATGGTCCGGGTTCAACACCTTAAGACCATCGACCAACTGGATATCGCCGGCGAGGACGGGCCCAGGGCCTTCCTTGTCGATGCGCACCGAGTAGCTCTTCGAGTCCTCGGCCTTAAAGACAACTTCCTTAAGGTTCAGGATGATGTCGCTTACGTCCTCGACGACGTCGGGGATCGTCGTGAACTCGTGAAGCGCACCCTCGATCCGGACCGCCGTAACGGCAGCGCCCTGGAGAGACGAGAGGAGCACGCGCCGGAGGGAGTTGCCGATGGTCGTTCCGTAACCGCGCTCGAGCGGCTCACAGACGAACTTCGCGTAGGTCGCCGTCGAAGAATCGTTGTCGATGGACACGCCACGGGGGCGAATGAGCTCACGCCAATTGCGCGCAATGTATTCAGCTTTGCCTTCAGTCACTTTCGTATCTCCTTCCAACGGTACCAACGCGCGTAGGACCCGTCTGGCGTGCCGCACTCGACACGTCCGAACCGCCTCAGCCCGCGAAACAACTATCCAACCGTCCAGCCGCTCCCTTTTTCCGACGAGACCCGGGCGCCGCATACCAAGCGGTATGCGCCCCGCCCGACTCCCATCGATTCTCAGCGGCTGTAGTACTCGACGATCATCTGCTCGTCGATAGCCGGCTCGTTGAGCTCCTCGCGAACGGGTGCGCCCTTCAGCGTCCCGACGAAGTTG
>Ga0114972_10001508_pt1 | contig 17491 bp, 8 predicted proteins | sample M_140807_EF_Meta_FD_87354 | JGI IMG/M metagenome (GOLD analysis project Ga0114972, IMG submission 87354) | Freshwater microbial communities from Lake Montjoie, Canada to study carbon cycling - M_140807_EF_MetaG | ecosystem: Environmental > Aquatic > Freshwater > Lake | place: Lake Montjoie... | reverse complement strand
GTGAAGATGCACCCCACCATAATGGCTGAACACGGAGCAGAGAGGTGCCACCACGAACAGATGCCATGGCCGATTCTTCAACAGGAGTCAGGTCCTCCGCCTCGTAAGGGTTCAGGCAAAGCCTGAAATCTTCCGCCCATTTGGGAGATTGCATTGAGATTGGGTGGACCTGTAGGGGCTAGGTATCCTTGGCTAGGTCCTAGGTCCTAGCTATAGGATTCGGGGCAGTCGGTCCTACTCGTAAAAAAAAAAAAAATATCCATATTGATTGTGAAGAAGAATCGTCGTGGAATACTGGAATATTCCGTGAATCATCACTGATCTGGTCGCGGTTCAGTCAGGAGTTGTGTAACAGTGCAAAGATCCGCGGAAGCCCTTTTCGGCTTTACTCATCCCAGTCTCGAAACAACCTTTGTTGAGTGCTGGACCCGAATCTAATGGAATCAATGGTAGGAACTTGGCATCGGGTGTGCAATGTACAAAATTTGGGCTCTTTCGCCCACTTATCAGATAGCAAGAGCTATGTAGTTGTTGAGCCCGTGGAAGGCTCCCCTTTCTCTTGGTCATGGAGATTCGGAAATAGCCTAGACTGCTTGCGTGTTGGTTACACTACGACTCTTGGTGCTGCACCCTTTAGCGTTTCCTCGAGCTTGCAGCTGAAGAGTCTGCATGTAACCTGCGGAGTGGGTTCTGGTAGTGGAGCGCTGAGGTCTGATGGCGTCATCACGCTCACTCTCCTCCAAGCGTCCGGACTTCTCGCCACCGTAGTGTATAGAATGCTTGACCCAGACACAGTTGCTGTGAGCGTAGTAGAGGTGCCGGAGAAGGGGGAGACCGCCACGTGTAGCACGGGGTTTATGTTTCGGGTGCCCCAAACCTAACCGATCCGATGCAACCCCTCAAGAAACCTGTTAAAACTCCACGCTGATCAGCACGGATTTTATATGCATATAAAATCGAATAAACACTCCTATTTGATATTTGTCCCGTCTAGTCTCTCTAGTTATAGACGAGGTACTTAGCCGTGGCAGAGAACTTTTTGTGCCCCTTAATGACTTTGGTGATGGCATCCAGGAAGTCCTTCTCCGACACTGCCTTTCTTCGCGCTCGGATGGCGTACATGCCCGCCTCCGTGCAAACACTGCGGAGCTCAGCCCCAGTAGTGGAAGGGCATAGACGAGCCAGGAGTTCCCAGCGTATGCCCTTCTCCACTGCCATGGTTTTCGCGTGGATTTTAAAGATATGCATTCGGCCCTCCAGCTCGGGCAAAGAAAATTCTACCTTCCTATCCAGCCGTCCTGGGCGAAGCAGGGCTGGATCCAGGGTGTCTGGCCTATTTGTGGCCATCAGTACTTTTACATTCCCTCGGGCGTCGAACCCATCCAATTGATTCACTATTTCAAGCATCGTGCGTTGAACTTCCCCATCTGCCCCATCTCCACCCCCAGAATCTCGGCTACCCCCTATGGCATCCACCTCGTCAAAGAAAACTATACACGCTTTCTTCGTGCGGGCCATTTGAAACAGCTCCCGCACCATGCGCGCACCTTCCCCCACATATTTCTGCACTAGCTCACTACCTATCACTCGAATAAAGCAAGCGTCCGTTCTGTTAGCCACGGCGCGGGCAGACAAGGTTTTGCCGGTTCCTGGGGGGCCGTACAGCAGAACTCCCTGAAAAAGAAAGTAGGGGAGGGGCGTTAGTTTGCTTAACACTCGCACAATAATTTGAAGGACAACAAGGCATCTAAAAATAGTCACGCACCTTGGGGGGGTCAATTCCCAGGGAGATGAACCGCTCCGGGTGTAAGAGTGGCATCTCAACAACCTCCCGAAGTTTTTCCAAGGCATCCCCCGCACCGCCCACATCGTCATAGGTAACATCGGGTTTGTCCTCCACTTGCATCATTGTGACGGAGGGGTCTATCCTAGGGGGTAGGGGGAGCTTGATTTCGTACTTTTGAGGAGTCACACCCACCCGCATTCCCTCCTCTATGTCAGTAGGCGACACCTTCTCCCCCAACTTCACCACAAATTTTGCATACTGCCTCACATTGATCATGTACTTTGCGTTTTCTTTGTCCTTGTCTATGATCTTTGTGCAGCGGGCGACCTGAAGAAAACCCTCCTCCTTCATCATCTGTTCGTCAGCCCTTAAGTCCCACAGAGATGGCGCGGCTAGGCCAGTGTCAGACTCTTTCACACCTATCAACTCCTTTATCTTCTTCATCTCCTCCTCTATGTCCTTCTCCAATTTTTTTATAGCCCTGGTATAGGGACCAACGCCCTGAAAACATGTTGGAAAGGGGAAAGCATTACAATGAGTGAATTGTAAGTTGGGAACTGCCTGGCAAAAATTGGCATGCGCTAGGGCCAAGGTATCGGGGGGCGGGGGGGCGCACAAAATACTCACATATGTCTGTAACAATTTCAAATCACCTTCATCTAATGAAGCCAATGATTTGCCCTTTTCTTCCTCGGGCTCAGGCATGTTTGTTCCTTTTAGAACGGCGGCGAAAACTTAAAATGTGTTTTTTTTTTTTTTTTTTCCCTCAAAGATTAAGGGTAGAGGATTAGATAAAAAAGGTTATCATGGAGGAAGGGGAACTAGCGATGGGGGCAGCACATGGGTTTCCACACTATCCTCTGATAATCTTGGATCCTCGTTCCCTACCCAAATCTGGTAGTGCGATAACCCAGTACGAGTCTTGCAAGCAAATGGACAAGGTGCCGTGTGCGTGGCTTCCCTACAAGGAAGATTACAGTGACATGTTGTTTCATACCTTTTCGAAGAAGGAGCTTACTCTTTTCAATAGTGAAGAGGGCGAGAAATTGAGAAAAATCACAGAGGCAAAGCTTGCAAAGAAAGAAAAGGACTTACGTCAATTCCGAAAGGGAGTTGCGCAGGCAATTTCAGAGTTGATGAGGCCTGCTGCTGAAAGAGATATCCCTCGGTATTTCGAGGATGAGGATGACGATGACATGGAGGCGGAAGGTTTGAAAGGAGATAAAAATGGGGGTGGGGAGGCTTTCTCTACAAGGGACAGAGGGAAAAGTTTGAGTGAAGGGGAAAGGAGCTTGAAGCGAAAAGCGATTGGGGAGTTGAGTGAAGATGATAAAATCCCCTCTACTAAAAAATCTTCGAGCAAGATAACGAAAACTGATGAAACCTCGGAGGTTGAGGGGCAGAAAAGGCTACGTAAACTGGCACAATTTGAAAAAGTCAAGGACGCTCTTCTTCAAGCCACAGCTTCTAGAGATGTGGCGGGTCTTCTTGAGCTACTGAGAGGCCAGGAACTTCTTGGACTTCCATTTAGCATGACACTCTTAAAAAATAGCAACTTAATGGAAGCTATCAACCCCTTGAAAAGGTTTGGTCTGGAATTGTCGGGGGAGCGAAGTGAAGAGGCGGAACGTGTGAGAAAGGCTGCTGCCAGTGCATCAAACACCATCAAATCCTTTTTTCTTCTAAATTCGGAATCTAAACCTCAACTTGTCTCTCCCTTCACTCCTTCAGGGGTCGATGCCAGCGTGAAAATGGCTTCCTTAGCACCAACCCACGTTCTGACTCCCGGAACCCAATTGCAACAACCCTGCCACACTTTACTTGTCCCACCTCAACCCCCCCCTCATTTACACAACCCTCGAATCCCAAATGAAGACCTAAGGCGACCTTTCCCCACCGCTCCCCTGAGATCACTCACAGTGCTGTCACTTCGTGAGTGCCTTTTACAGGCAGGGGCTAGAGTGAGGGCAGTGGACACGGGGGTGGAACCTTCCAATGGTGTCATTGCGATTTCAAAAAAATCTGCTAATTCTATCAACTCTCTGGGGCTTTCAAGTAGCCTCGATGCAAATAATCACACTCCTGTGGATTCTTCTCCCACCCATTCCATGGGCGAGGGTGTTTCAAAAGTATCCCACTTGCTTTTATGTGGAGTAACGGGAGCTTGCTCCATTGAAAGAGTTTGCACGTATCTTGGAATATGGTGGGAGGCCTCTTGTCTAGCTGCAGCAGCCGCAGCAGAGGCAGAGCAGGAGGGAAATGGCTTTGGGGTGGAGGATGCAGTGCGACTACTGGATTGGATGCAGCCTTCGACTGAGACCTCCTCCGCCCCTACCTCCACAGGTGTGCCCTTGGAGATTGAAAGTGTCATTGAGCGTTTCGAGGCTCGATACAGGGCGCACGCGAGGAGGCTAATTGGGTCGCTTCTTGGGGACATTGAAATAAGGGGTGCGTCGGGGAAAATCGTCACACTTCTCAGGGAGGCATATGTTGGGGAGGATAGCCATCCTGATTTTATTCCTGAGGTTCGGAAAGTGAGGGCTGCCATAAAAGCGTCGGAAGGGGTTGTTGGAGAGGTGCGTTGTGAATCTGTGAAAAAACAGCTCACTGAGGCGGAACGCGAACTCTGCGTCCACTTTGTTGGTCTCCTTCGGGCAGAAGCAGGCTCTTGTGTGGCCCCACCATAAAAAAATTATCAGTGATCCCCCTGTACGTATATAAAAATAGAAAAAGCTATGTGCGAAAGAAACTAACGCCCCCTTCCGCGCAACCCGCAGCCAGTGTCGTAGTTTTTTTACTTTGACGTGTGGAAAGTGCAGCCAGGCTAGAAAAGCAGGAGCCAGCTTTCGACAATACAGCCACGGCTTTAGTATCAGAAGTTGCACTATCCTCAACCTTCCAATTCCAAATTCTTACGGTGCCATCTTTGGATGCACTAGCGATTTCACCCCCACAAGTATTCGTAAAGAGGCACGAGGTGGTGTCCTGATGATGCCCCTGCAAGGTATCAAGAAGTGCCCCCTTCACCCCCCCACGCACGTCCCACACTCTCAACTCGCACCCCACACCATTAAATCCTTTACTGGAGGTCACTAAATGCACTCCATCGGGGTGGGTGTCTAGACAAAGTGGGAAATATGTAAAGCCCTCAAGGGTGGTGGCCGGGTGCGAGAGTCCAACTCTGACGTCCCACAGCCTTACCCTCAGGTCCTCGCCTCCCTGATACAAAACATTCCCGCTGCCTCCCCCCTTACCCCACTGCACGCAAGTTACCACATTCTGAGGCACATGGACCCCTAACACTTCCTTACAACCTCCTCCCCCCTCCACGTCCCACACCTTCACGAAGCAGTCCCTGCCTCCTGTCGCCACGCGAGAACCATCGGTATTGACATCCACTGATGACACAGTGAGACTATGACCCTTTAAAACACCTACACGTGTATCCACTCCGGCAACATGGGGAGACTGGTAGCGCCATATGCCAACTGTGGAATCGCGAGAGGCGGAAGCCAGCAAACCACCTCCCACCGCCAAACTCGTCACAGCGCGACTTTCATGAGCATCCCATGTGTGAAATGGACCCGAATTTAATGAAGCGCCATCTAGTGCATGCTGGGAAACCTTACCTGAATTGTAGCCAACAAATAAAGATGTTGTAGTGCTTGCGAGAGCATTCACTCCTGCACCATCAACTGTTCCAGTTAGAAGTGAAACACTATCCGGGTAAGTCTCGGAAAGCGATAAGGGTGGGCCGGACTTCAAAACCTCTCTACTGCAAATTGCACCCATAGTTTCCTCCCTTTGCTATCTTCAATTCACTCACTCACTGTCCCTCCTCTCTCTCCTCCTTTTTCCTTTTTTAATTTTTTTTTTTTTTTTTAAAATTAAAAAAAAAGAAAAATCATCGGGATCCCCGACATCGGGGCCTCCTGGCCTGATGTTAATGTTTGGGGTAGCATTCCGGATGTTTTTTTCTCCAAGCTCTTGAGAGGTCACGAAGGGTGGTATCCGTGGTTTCATTCCAGTCATAGCGCGAAAAGTACCCCCAATCTCGCAGGTTTTCTGCCTGAGCAGATTCTGGCGCTCCCCGGTGCAGCTTAGTCTTTTCATACCATTCCCTGCTTTGAATAGCATAGTGGTTTAACTGAAACCCCAGCATTGTGCTGATTGGTTCATCTAACATCACGCCTTGGAATAATTTATGGGAGTGAATCCCCAGGGAATCCACAAAGAAAGTTTTCGCAAAGGCTTTTCCGTGCAACAATAGGTCCCCCTTTTTTCCCGTTACAAAACCTTCTCGTACGCTGGGTGGCTGCTTCGTGTGGCCATTGGAGCCAAACATGTGCCAATGCATATAAACTTGCGATATCAAGTTGTCTTGGCTGTGATTGAAAATGCCCCACGTAATGTCAGCCAGGGTGCTTCCACCACCCAGGGTGGAAAAGGCAAACTCATCCAAGTCAATCAGTAAAGTAATAAGGAACCCTTGCTCCTTGAGCCAGGGAAGTGCAAAAGTGTTGTAGAGCTCTAGTTGGGCGTGCCGCTTGCTGGTGCGTACGACAGTGACCACATCCTCAAAACCCTTAATCTCCTCCTGCCAAGCGTCTGTAGAGTCATTGTCCATAAGAAAAAAGGCGTCAATTCCCTGTTCCACGTGGTGCTCCAGCCACTCTCGCATGTTGGCCGCCTCGTTCTTGAACAAAGTAACAATGGCTATGCGGGGCGCGGGGATTAGTTCCCCCCCCTTCGTCCATGAAAAGTCCAAAGGACGGGGGCGCAGGTGGCTCCGTATGCAGGCCGCCGTAGAAGTGAGAGTACTCCCCGCAGCCACAGGCAAAGAATTTCTATGCTGTGGACCCTCACTAGAGGCAACAAGGTTTGTCAAGAGCACGTTGCGCGGCTCTACCTCTGGGTAAACAAAAACATATTTACACAGCACTGCCATCACAAGCGCCAAAGATAATAGCCTGCACATCTGTGCACAGAACCAGCATTTCTTAAAAAAATTTAAGGATTTCAAAGTGCTACTCGAAGCGTTTTGTGCTGTGTCATCCTTCGAGCGCTGCGCGCTAGCGCTAAAAATGCTCATTAGAAACCTGCGGAAAGGCTTCCAAATAACGGTGGTTTACTTCTGATTATTAGAAAGCAGCTATTTAAGCGGAAGATCAGAAATGCCCGCAGAAAATCACCGCTCGGCGAGGTTGCCCTCGATGCGGTGTGGCGTCAATAAATCGGAGTGGTACTCGCTCGTGTTCCTTTTTTCCTTTTTTTTCTTTTTTTGGGATTTTCACTATTCTAGTTTTAGTGAAGATGGCTGTGGTGGTTACGGATGCTACGCAAGCTACCGAGGCGGAACTTTTGGAGGCATCATCCCATTTTTTCCCCTCATCGGAAGGGTTTAAATTTAAGCGTTGTACAGGTGGCGTGAATAACAAGACTTTTTACGCCGACTCGCCCGCTGGCACAAGATATGTGCTTCGGATATACAACAACGGAGGGAACCTTCCCCGCGTTGTGTACGAGCATGCAGTCTTGCACCAATTAAAGGGTGTTGAATTTTCATTTCAAATCCCTCGGTTCCTCCCATCTGTGAAGGATGGCGCTAGCTTTGGGACAATGTCCAGTGGAGCGCAGACCTGCTGTGCATATTTAATAGAGGGTGTTGGTGCTGGCAACGAGGCTGCCCGTGCAATTGGCTGTGCCACCGCTGAGTTGGTGACAAAAATGGCAGAAATATCCCATGTTGAGGCACCGCCTGCAAACCCGCTATACAGGAATTTCTATGCAGCGCACCACAGTATAACTCGGGATACATTTTTCAAGTGCGCAGAGGGACCTGATTTTGACAATGTGCGCGAATCCATGAATTTTCTTCTGAATGAGATAAAGAAAACAGAGTCTCTTATTGCAGCAATCGTGGCGATGGATCCACCTCTGCCTACCCAACTCATCAACGCAGACTTGTACGTTCAGTCCCTCCCCCCGCCCCTCCGCATGTCTACCTTTTTACCACACAAACATTTGCATTCTATTTTTTCTGTTATTTCAGGCACACTGACAACGTACTTGTTAGTGCAGATCAAAAGAGGGTTACTGGGGTGTTAGACTTTGAATTCTGCGCTAATGACTGGCGAGTCATGGAACTAGTAGTAGGAGTTTCCAAGTACTGTGGCGCAAAGGACCCCAAACCCCTACTAGAGGAGTACATAGCTGGCTACAAATCGGGAGGGGGTTTTTTCACAAAGGAGGAGATTTTACTCGTCCCTGAATTGATCATATTACGTGTCCTCAACAATGTCGTGTTTTTTGTTGGGCGTTACCTTGCCAATGAGGACTCTATTGAGCCGATTTCAGGGGTGAGTTTTTTTCTATTTCAAAAATCCCTCGCCCTCGCCTTAGTTCACCCTCCAAACACTCTCTTTATCACTACGCGCGACAATCGCCTCGGGTGCTCTCTAACTGTGCAGCGCGCTTCTATTTACGCCTCGCGTATTGCGTGGCTCAGAAGTAATTCAGTGTATCTTCAAAATGCACTCTCTATTCTCCTACCATAAAAAATATTGTCGAACAAATGTCTACGTTTTTACTCTCGGAGAAGGCTTTGAAAGAATTCAAGGGAGTTCTTGCGGGGGTGAGCCCTGCGATGAAAAGGAGAGGGAAGTCCTTTGGGGGCCTTATCATGCCCCCCGTGCTCGGAAAAAAGTGCGTTCCACGGAGCGCTATTGCTGGGAATTAAGCTTGGGGGATTCAAATTGGCACTGCTCTTCGCAAATGGAATCCTGTGAGGTGACTGCTGTTGTGAGCCAGTGAACTTGAAGTTTTTTCCAGACCTCCCATCCTCTTCAGTCTCCCTTCTTTCCTTCCTTACATTAACCGAGGGAGAAATAGCTTCTCGAGAAATCCCCAGACGGGAGAGCACCGAGGTAAGGTCAGAAACCAATCGAGTAGGAGGAGCGGGGGGGGGCGGAGATGATGCAAGGTGAGCTAGTAAAACAGAATTTACTCTATGTGGAACCGCCTCTGAATCCACTTTTGTTTCAGTTAGATCTTTCGCTCCATCCTGACCAGAAACTTCCTGAGGTGGCTGGGGGGGTTCGTTCCTAAAAGACTGATCTTCAAGAGAGGGAACACGCGGTAGGGATAAATCGGAGGCTGTCGACGTGGTAGCATTCGCCGATAAACACTGAGTCTGCGACCGTGGCTCGGCATTAGGGGTGGATAGATTTTCTACAAGGACTTTCAGCAAGGAAGCTTTTTCCTCAGGGGTTAAGGAATGCGACCATGAGGCTACCTCTGAAAGTGAAAGAGGGAATACAGAAGCCGGGGCTTGTTTAGTAGAGATCAAAGAATCGGATTCTGCTGCAGTATTCGGAAATAAATCAGCACGAAAAACCTTCGCAGATTCATCCTCCTTCTCCTGCTGCCCCCACTCCTGTTGCTTTCGCTCCTGTTCCTGCTGCTCCTTTCCGTCAAAGTCCTCATCTTCGTTATCATTATTAACCTCCTTTTCCCTTTTTGGCTCCAGATTGATACCTTCATCTATATGCTCCTCCAAATAACTTTCGACTCCTTCCATCACATCTTCTTCATCCTTCTTCAATCTATAGTTCTCTTGGGATTTACCAAAGTTTTCCGAGATAAGGCTGATTGGCTTTGTCTCTTTCTCCACAAGCGCCTCTTCAAATGCTATGGGAGAAGTAGATGTAGATTGAGCTTTTATGTCTCGTCTCCATTGAGTTAGCATTGAAATAAAGCCACCTTCCTCCTCCTCCTCTTCCTCCTCTTCCTCCTCCTCCTCCTCCTCCTCCTCCTCACCCGTCACCTTTGACGAAACAGACGCAGAATCGGATGAGTCTGCGGACGAAGATTTAGTGCAGGAAAAGGAAGTAGAATCAATGCCAGAAAAATCAGACCCAGGCACGTCAAACATAACCTCCCTGAGACGCACGGCTTGAAGTGCGGCATATTGCGCCACTGTGGAGAGTTTTGCAGCGGCCTGTGAAGTGGAAAACTTCAAATCATCACACCTTTCGTTAAATTCCTCATCACTCGTCTCGCTGGTGCAATCATCAGAATCACTGCTACTTCTATCATCCCCAGGCGAATCGATGCCCTCCTCGACTTTGAAAGTGCTTGAGCTGTTGGAGATAGGAAGGTTCGAATTCGGGTGAAGCCTAGCCTCGAGAGAAAACACGGAATCTAGTCCCTTCACGAGTTCACAGAGCTCCAGGAGGCGGGGGCCAGGGGATGAGTAAAAAAATGGTTCCACAGTTGAGGCGTTGTCCTGAAGCATCTCTGCAGTGGAATTTTCTTTCACAGAATCGAGCCGGGGCGGCTCCGTATCGAACGAGATCATCTCATTGGATTCCCTGATCAAACCATCATTCAGTAAGGATGAATTGTCTGCTATGAGGGAAGTCCGCTGTATAAACGAGCCCTGCACCAACTCCAAACGAAGGTGCAAATGACCAATTGCACCTGCAGAGTTAGAAAAAACAGGGTACCACCCATCTAAGACCCCCCCGTACAGAGGCGACATAATGTGCTTCAGTGGCACTCTTGCAGATCCCAGAAATGGATCATAGCTGGGACGGATTGTGACGAGTCGAAGCTTTGAAGCTAGTGAATCGGAAGGGGTGCCTGCGGCATTATACGAATTTGTAGAGTCGGCGGAGTAGACGGTCATGCTGGCGAGAACTTTTCTAGAATCAAGGCCCTTTAACAAGGCCGCTGTGCGTGAAAGTCCCAATGAACTGGCAATGGAGATAGAAGAAGAGTTCCCTCCACTAAAATCACTACCCCCTAGGTCTCTGTCAAAGGTTGTATGCGTTGTGGACTTATTAAGGTCGCTGGGACCCTGGGAAGACAGGGAAGAAGACCCAATATGAGATGAGGGCACAACATTATCCCCCATTCCAAGTCCCCCAGTGACGACACGCAGAGAAACCTCCATCTCGGCACCTCGCGCAGCGGTACGTGAGACCTCAAGGGACGCTGAGTGCGAGTGATTCCAAGAAAACGTGGTAGTGTCGCTAGTAAAGGATGGGGAACTTGGAATTGACAAAGGCGGGGAAGATATCAGTGGATAGGGGGGAGAGTCCGCGTGAATCCCCGGCCAAGCATGCGTCCAGTATAGGGAAGGCGTGAGAGAGGTTGGGGAGGGTAAACTAGTGATAGCGCTCCAAAGTCCCGACTCAGCTCGAAAATCTCCTATGCTTAGCTTAACCATGCTTAATTCAACAGACCCAGAAGCATCCGATGACGATATGGGATGAGACTGCAGAAAACCACTTCTACTGCCGCTAGATACACTTTCGGCAGTGGAAGGAAAAGGATCCACCACGGGCGCCGAGCTACTTTTCTTTGTCTCAATATAAGGAAAGGGAGAATCAGTGGTAATGAATGGCGGAATGTCGGAAAAAGTGCCGAATTCTTTGTGGTGACCATAGTTGCCTGTCTCGCAGTCGCTGGTCCCCTGTAAGGGTGTGCAAGTTGCCGAAAGACATCTTCCCTGTCCCTCCCCTCCCCCCCCCCCGTCCTTGCTGCATTTTGCCACCTCCTCCTCAACTGTGACTAAAGGCTCACTTTTTGACTCGGTCGACGTTTTTTGCTGGAAAGGCGGAGAGATGGGGGACACTACCAATCCCTCACTGAGAGGGGTGCAAGCAGGACTAGAGGAGGAAGGAGGCGGCGGAGATGTGAATAAGTCAATACCCAAATCAGTTGAATCAACTGGAACAGGTAGGGCAGGCAACGGTGAAGAAGTTTGCACGGGTAAAGAGTGCAGTGCTACCTGGGATTTCTCCGAAACAACATCATTAGTGCATTCTGGTGTCGGGGTCATTGTGGATGGCTCTGAACCACGAGCTTCATTGTTTTTGGATTGCGGAGAGAGAGAGGAGGTAAAAAATGCTCCACTAGGAGGTAGGCAAAGCGTGGGTGGCTGCCCAGAATCATTTTGTGCAACTATATCTCCAGAGGACAGATACTCAGAGCCATCCGCCGAAGATATCTCTCCACTCTTGCTGGCGGTACAGCCACCATCGAGCTCATTATTGTGATTGCTTGAAGACGCTTCGATAGATTTGTCTCGAAGGGGGGCTTTAGGAAGTGTAGCTATCCACTTTTTGACTTTCCAAACCTGTTGGATGGAAATGGCAGCAGCGTGTGGCGCCACAGCTGCTGCACAGGCCTCTTGTGACCCCACACAAACAGAAAAGTGAAGATAGCCGCAGTGGCAGCCATTTTCAAACCCCGATTTGTCGCTAAAATTACCCTCTTCCTCCATACCTCCTGACTCCAACCAATTTTTCGGGTACATTTCCTCTAGTGCCCCTACCAAGGAGCACGGGTGAGTGATGGGAAGTAAGGACGTGCTAGTTTTATCAATGGAGGGGAGGGTCTTCGGCAGATGATGTTTCCGAGGAGTGGGTATTTCAACGGGGATAGCGACAGTAGGGAAGATCGGGCTTCCCCTGTCCCCACCTCTCGTTCCGGAGCCAGCTGAAATGTAGGTGGCAAGTGGTGAAGCAAGATGGGATACGGGGAGGGATGAAGTACCGAGAAGTAAACTGGGGTTGGAGGCCTTTCCAACCCTCCCCCAGACCTCAAAAAAAATGCTGTGTCCAGAGGTAGTGGAACCAGAGGAGTCAATGGAACTTTTGTGCCCCCCCCCCCTCAGTGCCAGGATTAGCGAGCGTGCCTCCAAAATTGATGTCGGGGAACGAATTTGAAGTAATAGGCTTCTGTTTATTGTAAACAACTTCTCCTCAACATCCCCCACCATGAAAAGAGCTGCAGGAAAATCCCAAGTAGTGGTGGGCGGAGAGGAGGGAAAGTCAACAATTGCAGGAGACCTTGCCTCTGAGGGATAGATTCCTTGGGATTGTGAAAAGGAGGATACTGCACTTGCATAGGGTAACTCTGCCACTGATGAAAATATGCTTCTCGGCGCACGAACCCTAATAGTGACAGAAATGATACGTGAGCCACCAGTAGCGGCATAGTTCGGGCGAATGGCGGAGGCGCTATCGGAGAAAGAGGGGAGATGGGAGGAGGCTCTTGCTACCCTGAGAGCCTCTCGAGGGGATAGACGAAGTATCTTAAAAAAATTGAAGGCTACGCAAAGTCGCTGGTGTTGAGGTTTCAAAGATGGGTCAACAGGAGAGGCACACGGGGGCAATGTTAAGGACATGAAGTGTCCTAGCAAAACATTCGAGGATGCATCCCCCATAGATGAGGATGGAGGCAAGATCGGGGGACTACTTAAAATGTTGTCTTCGTCGACACTGCGCATGGAGGTCTGGACACCAGGGACGGTTTCTCTGTACTGATTAGCACACTGGCTTAAAGGGATATGAGCCATGTGTGCATCCTCTCGTTTTCCTCCCCCGCCGAGAAATGCGATATCATTTTGGGTCGGTATTTGCAAGGCCTCTTGCAGGCTCATTCGTCCACCCAAAGGCTCAAAAATATGTGTCATGGCACCGGAAAAGGACACCTTTGTTCCAGCCCCACAATTCTCTTCATTTATATCCGACGTATCCGCAAGAAGCAATTCCAACTTAACTTTGATACGTCCAATAACTTCTCTCAAACCTGTGCTTGTCGCTGTGTCCACCCCACTGTCTGAAGACGGACTTCTCTTTAGGCCATTCTTGTCCCTATCTTCATTCTCTCGCTGCCTCTCCAAGCTTGCAACATCAGCCTCTATCACACCAGACTTTCTCACTCGTAGGACTGATGACTGCCGCGCACCCAAACTATTTTTCTCTGCCACGGCAGATCGCAAAGAGAGGGCGGCAGAAACTCGAGCACGGGTAGCTGCGGGTAGGTTTAAAGATGCAATCCAGGCATCTGAGCGAGCTTGTGGAGCATCAGGGGGGGCTTTTAGCTTGTTTGGGGGCTCAAGCGAGGAATTTCCAACTTTTCCAGATCTTGCAAGGGGAGATGGATTTCCTTTGCCACCCCTGAACGACTTCCCTGTGGATGATCTAAAAGAGGAGGAAATCATTGGATGCGGGGCAGTTGTAGTTAAGGACACTAGTTCAACGTCTTCCTCTACCGACAAACCATGGGACAAAAGGAGACTGCGCAAGGATAAAAATCCTTGTGCGATAGCAATTCTGGTAGGAGGAGTGGAATTATTATTGATACTGCTTAAGACTGTGTTGTGCTCTATAATGGGTGCCTCCACGTAGAGTGTTATAACAAGAGTTCCGGGAGGGGCCAGCAGTCCAGATGTGCTGCTGTAGGCTTCGTCATAACAAGAAGCAAGTCCGTGTTCCTCCTCAGGGGAACACATTGATACGTCAGGCGTAAAATAAGAGGTAGAAGATGCTAACCAGATATTAAGTGCAGCGTCATTTAGAAAGAGCGGTTGACGACGTGTGTGGGTCATAGCGGGCACAGAAATTAGGGCGGAAGGGTCCGTATCCAGTATCCAGCCAGCTGGTGGATGAAGCGCATTGGAAGACCTCTCCCCGTTAACTCCCTGTGCAGTTCCGCCTTTTTGCTGCACAGGTGAGTGGCTGTTCATGTTTTTCATTCCTGAAAGTGGGGAAGAGGGAAGGGGTCTACTAGCACTCGTAATTCCAGTGCCTCGCGTAAGCCGTGAGACAACATCTTCCTTTGGAATTTCACCCAACGCGCTCATAGCCATGGAAAGTTTGACGGTGTTGTTATGGGTGAAGTTATCACCTTCATGTTTACGGGAGTCCAAAGGGGAGGAGCTGGGGATGAGGGCGGCAGGAAGGGAGTACTCGATTGTGTACCTTGATCGACCGGCCCATTCTTGAAGGAATGCAAGCGAAGCTTTAGGGACGGAACGAGGAGGTGCCGTTGGATGAAGTGGGTGAACGGAAAGGGGCGAGAGAGGAGGGGAATCGTGGTTGCTCATGGCACTAGGGCTGATATCTGAGGAGGAAGCAGGCGAGGGGTTGCAGCCAGGAGTCGCAAAAAAATTGGAAGGTAGAGAATGAGGTGTGGCTATGATAGAAGAAACATCTGTGTCCGTATCTCGCTTCCCATTCTTAACACTACCTTTAGGCGTTGAAAGAGAAGCGGAAGACGACGAAAAGTCCCCAACCCCACCACCACTACCCAGGAAAGAGGTTGTGGCAGCAAAGGACACCTTGGGATTATTGCAGTTGTTATTACTGCTTCCAGTAGAACTAGAGGAAACGTTAGATGGTGGAAGGGCCACTCCCTGAGCAAGCAAAGCTGGACCAGGATAAAGTCCACTTGCCTTGTTCGTCGCAATGGCTAAGGCGCCTGCATAAATGCGCAAACTAGAGAGACTTAAGTCGAGAGCCCTAACACGTCGGCACACTTTGCTTAAATCAGTCCCCAAGCCAACTAGGGAAGGCATCCGAAGAGTTGCATCTGTAGCTGTGAGTACGGAACGAAGGTTTCCTGCAGCTGCAGCGGAGTCCAGCAGCAGGGAGGCGAGCGAAGAGCTAGGGGTGTACTTAAGATCGGTGTTACCGTGGGGTTGCATTAATGAACGGTACTTTGCAAATGCTGAAGAAGAGGGGGGTATTGTTGAGAACTCGGTTTTGGGAGCCCAAAATCGACGAGCGGAAGAAAGTGCATCGTTAAGACTCCCAGGGGAATCACCGATCACCCTCTCCGCAGTGGCATCTGCTGCTGTTGTAGTATCATCAGCTGGTGTTAGTGACATAGCGTGCAAACGGGGATGAGATCTAGAAAAGTGCAGAGGGGGAGGGATGAGAAAGGAGGGCTCGGGGATTATCCCAGTGGCATCCAGCGGAGAGGCATAGGGTTGGGGTAGTGATGTGATGATTGGAGGAAGCGAGTTAGTCGAATCAATTTGCAAGGGCATGGGGGGTGGTGTTAGCGATTTTGGTTGCGTGGAGATTGCTGAATCAATATTCGCCAACAACCGGGACGATTGATGAAGAAGAGAAGCCACGTGAGAAAGGGTGTTTTTCTGCAAAAGCTGATGGGAGGAATTTTCAACAACTCGCATTTTACTTATCTGGGATAGCCAAGGTGTGAAAGCTGGTGCAGGCTCAGGGGATGACTCAAGCACAGCTGCAGAAGCCCACTCCGAATTTCCTGTTCCAATGGGGGTGACTGCGTTGGCAATGGAGGAGGAAGGGGAAGGGCTAAAACTCTCAATCTTATCACAAGTAGTACTAGCAATAATAGCTGAATTATGGCCCTCAGCAGTAATTGATGTACTTGTGGTGGAGGAAGGGGCTTGGTGGGTTTGTAAAATAGACGGTTCTCTGGCCAACTGTGTCCCGATGACAGCCCAAGGATGAGACACGAGTGCCTGATCTGGTCGCGGGGTGGTATCGGAGAGCGGGAAAAAAGTGGAGGGTCCCAGGGGAGGGGAAGGGAGAGCAATGATATTGGAAACGACACTCGACATGGGCGGAGAGCTGGGGCGCGTTGATTGCAATCTAGAGCGACTACCCCAGGGAAAATCCTTTTTTAAGGTGGGTAAGAGACCTGCACTTGTGTCACGATGCGAGACCGCCTCAGCAATCTCGAAAGAGGTCTCACTGAGGAGCGGGCCAGGGGGAGGGATGGAAGATATTGGTGAAGGAGACTTATGTGTCGAGAGCAGAGATGGCACATCCTGTGAGCTCGGAACCAAGGTGGCGAAGGTTATGTCCATTTCAGAGTGAGGAGTGGGTGCAGGGGGGGGAGCAACAGCTAAAACCTCTGCATCAATTTGCGAGGGTGATGGAGAGCCATTTTCAAGTAAAGAAACTCTGTTTTTTGACTCCTTCTTCAGGTCACTGTGCTTTTCTTCCTCCTCTGCTTCCCCTTCCCCCTCTAGTCTCTCCTTCACTAGCGTAGCTTTAGGCAGGGCGGCCAGCGCATCCGAGGAGGCTGTGCCAGGGTGCCGCCCCGCATTCTGTCGTGCAGCGAGAGAAGCAAGATAAGAATGCTCCCATGGGACTGGGGGGGATCTTGCAGGGCCGTCCCTGATTCTACGCTCGTGCCACAGCAAAATACTTTCCCTCCCATGACGTGCCCTCAGGGAATACGCGAGGTGTCCTACAAGACCCCCGCTCAATGTGTGGATAGGCACAGTGCCATGAGATTTTCCTGTGGAAATCAAGGGTCCGGAGAGGGGAAGGGAGGCGAATCCCAGCAGGGGACCTCCCGAGGAGGTGGAAGCATGGGCGAGAGCTAGAGCGCTGGAGAATGCTGCGGATGTGGCAGCAAAAGATGAAGACAGGGAGCCTCTCCGACTCCCCTTACCACTGGCCCCAACAGATATGGTGGCAACGCTCGTCCTATTTCCCCCGGCGCGCCCACCTAACTCTACAGCCCACACACGGAGCTCCAAGGAGGCCGCGTCCGCCAGGTAGGAGCTCACTGCCTCTTTCCCACTCTGAAGACGGAACACCGCTAGAGAGCAAGCTGCCTCTCCCGGGAGAGCAGATGGGTCATCATTTCCTTCTCCCACAACTGCGGCTGCCGCCGAGGCCTCAGCCAATCCCCTCCACGGTGGGTGCAGCGGGGGTTCCAGGATGCCCTCTGCTGTCCCCTCCATGGACAGGGCAGAGGGTGGAGGGCTGGGGGCACTCGATGGGGATGGTGAAGATGCACCCCACCATAATGGCTGAACACGGAGCAGAGAGGTGCCACCACGAACAGATGCCATGGCCGATTCTTCAACAGGAGTCAGGTCCTCCGCCTCGTAAGGGTTCAGGCAAAGCC
>Ga0114972_10001506_pt1 | contig 17512 bp, 16 predicted proteins | sample M_140807_EF_Meta_FD_87354 | JGI IMG/M metagenome (GOLD analysis project Ga0114972, IMG submission 87354) | Freshwater microbial communities from Lake Montjoie, Canada to study carbon cycling - M_140807_EF_MetaG | ecosystem: Environmental > Aquatic > Freshwater > Lake | place: Lake Montjoie... | reverse complement strand
TGGGTGAAATCCGCCTCCGAGGGCTTGATTGAGGCATCAATCCTCATGATTCGCAGCCGTCAAGTTAAGCGCACTCCACTGGTGGCAATCACTTACATTAAACTGGACAAAATCGACTCAGTCATTGGCAACTACGTGTATGGCCTGGACCTGAGCGACCTGGATGCGGCGCAAAAAAGAATTACAACGGGCAATCGCGTCAAGTTGAAGTTCGGACCGACGGGTAAAGGTCGCACCACCGACTTTAGCTCTGTCTGCACAAATTAAAGGCGAAGGCATGCACACTTCATCGTACATACCTCATAGCCAGCGTGCCTGCATCGTCGGCATAGGCGAGACGCGCTATACAAAGCGCGGCGAGCAGGCGGACCGGGGAGAGTGGGCCCTGGCCTGCGAGGCTTCGCTCCACGCTGTTCGCGATGCCGGGCTTGACCCGCAAAGTATCGAAGGGCTCGCGTCATACTCCGGCGACACTTCGCTGCCCTGGTTGATGCAGCACGCGCTGGGTATCAATCGCCTGCGCTTTGCCTCAATGGTGTGGGGCGGTGGCGGTAGTGGCGCTTGCGGCTCGTTGGCGCATGCAGTAGCCGCGGTCGAAAGCGGGCAGGCAGCAAACGTTCTGGTGTTCCGTTCAATCGTTCAGCGGCCCGGCAGTCGATACGGGCAGGCCGGCGGCTTTTCGGAGGTGCCTCAGATGGACCTGCTCGCGCCTTTCGGAATGCTCATGCCCGCGAGTATGATGGCGCCGAGTTTCACGCGGTACATGCACGACTACTCAATCCGTTCCGAACACCTGGCGGAAGTTGCACTCGCCTTCCGCGACAACGCGCAGAGCAATCCGCGGGCTGTCATGCATGGCCTACCGCTCTCGATGGACCAGTACATGGCCTCACGCATGATTGCCGAGCCATTGCGCCTTTACGACTGCTGCCAGGAGAACGACGGTGCATGCGCCCTGATTGTGACCACGACCGAACGTGCGCAAGACCTTCCAGGTAAGGCTGTGCAGGTGCTGGCTGCCCAGCAAGGCGGAAACGCTGGCTGGGGCTCGGCGACTATGGGTAGCCACACTATGCCTGCTGCCGATTACGGCTGGGGCAATGGTGAACAGCTCTCGCATGACCTCTATGCAGGAGCAGGTGTCACGCCCGCGGAGGTGGACTTCGCTCAAATCTACGACCACTTCACGCCTGCCGTACTCATGTCACTCGAAAACTTCGGTCTCTGCGGCCGTGGCGAGGCTGGCGAATTTGTTGCAGCTGGTAATATACGCCGAGGAGGCGCGATGCCTCTCAACACCGCCGGCGGTTTGCTGTCAGAGGCTTACATCCATGGCCTTAACCTGGTGGTCGAAGCTGTTCGCCAACTGCGCGGCGAGTCCACATCTCAAGTGCCTGATGCCCGAATCGGTCTTGTCACGGCCGGCATCGGCTCAACACCATTTAGCGCAGCCATCCTGGCTTCATGACCATGCACAACTACCTTCCCGACCTCGGCCCCATCATGGCGCCTCAGCTGCCCGAGCACTTGATCTTCTGGGAATACTGCGCCAAGCGAGAGCTACGTTTTCAATGCTGCATCGAGTGCACGCAATGGCGACATCCACCAGCACCAATTTGTCCGCATTGCGGTTCGATGAAGGTGAAATGGAAGATTGCCCCAACACGCGCAGAGCTTTTCAGTTACACAGTTGTACACCATGCGTCATCGCCCTTGTTGTGTGAGCATGTACCCTATAACATTGCCATTGTCTCGTTTCCAGATCTCGGCGACATTCGAATCGTGAGCAACGTGCTGGATATAGCGCCCAAGGATCTGCAAATCGGCATGCCACTCAAGCTCGTTTGGCAGGAACAGGCACCTGAGCGCGTTGTCCCGCTGTTCATGAGCGAAACGTAGAACGTATGTCCGAGCTGCTCTATTCCGCCGGGCAGCCTCCGTCAGCCGGCGGTACTGCTGAGATTTCCCAAAAGTTGATGTGGTTCTAAGACGGTACCGTCTGGCATAAATCACTCGGGAGAGCAAATCATGAATCAATTGCAATCATTTACGGCTGTTGTGACTGGCGGCACCGCAGGCATTGGACTAGCGTGCGCCCAAGCCTTGCTGGCTGCGGGTGCAGATGCGGTACTCATCAATGGCCGGGACGCATCCCGCGCGAAAGATGCGCGAAATTCTCTGGCTGCCGAATTTCCGCATGCTCGCGTGCTGTGCGCCGCTGGCGACATGGGTCGTGCTGAAGACGCGGGTCGCGTGATGGCTGCCGCGCATGCGGGGCTCGGCCGCATCGACGTGCTGGTAAATTCCACCGGTGGCACCGACATCCCCAAGCTTCTACACGAAACGGCATTGGAGGACATTGCCGGAATCCTTAATCGAACGCTGCTGCCGCAAATTACGAGCTGCCGCGCAGTTTTGCCTTACCTGCGCACAGCCGGCCGCGGGTGCGTAATCAATATAGCCTCGGACGCCGCGAAATTACCCACGACCGGCGAATCCGTGATTGGTGCGTCAATGGCCGGCATCGTAATGTTCACGCGCACCCTGGCAATAGAGGGGCGGCGTAATGGAATTCGCGCGAATGTGGTCACCCCTTCGATGACCACTGGCACCAGTCATTTTGATGCGGTCATGGCCGACCCATTTTGTGCAAGGCTGTTTTCCAAGGCGGAAAAGATGGCGGGGCTCGGCGTAGTATCGAAAGACGAGCTAGCGCAACTTGTGGTTTTCCTAGCCTCACCCGTTGCGTCCAAGATCACGGGGCAGGCGATCAGCATGAACGGTGGCATTTCGGCACTGTAAAAACCAATCCATAATTGTGATAGGCGTCAGAGAAACTCCAGTTTGCAAGCACACCGATCTTTCTGTGCGCTCCAAAGCGCGAGCACCAACTGCAGCAAGCTGTAAAAGCAACAATGCTAGAGGTTTGCCAGATTTTGGTTGAACGCGGGGTTTGGCAACCGCTTTCGCTTAAACCTTGAGCGACCGCATAGTGGATGAACGCACCAACTTGCCGGGCAATGCGCTGGTTGGTTCACCGTCTAAATAGGTCGTGACGCCGGCCACCAAGGTGCGGCGGTAGCCGGTAGCCTTTTGCAGCAAACGCTGCCCACCACAGGGCAGGTCGTCAGCCATGTAGGGCGTGCAGCTTTGTAAATTATCCAGATCAATAAGGTTGACGTCAGCACGCTTGCCCGGCACAAGCTCACCGCGGTCGTGCAGCCCTATGAAGCGGGCATTGTCGGACGTCAGACGCCGAACAGCCCATTCCACCGAAAACTTTCCATACAGCCTGTCCCTGGCCCAGTGGGTCAAAAGGAAGGTTGTGAAGCTCGCATCGGAAATGAAACTCACATGGGCGCCGCCGTCCCCCAGCCCCATTAGCGTATTTTTGTTGGCAAGCATTTCCCTGCAGGCGTCTAGGTTACGACCAGCATAATTATTAATAGGCGCAAAAAGGAGGTTGCCGCCCTCGCCTGCCACAAGATGGTCGTAAGCGACTTCAGAAACTGACCGACCTGAACGCGCCGCGATGGCCTGTAAAGACGTTTCGGGCGAAGGCTCGTAGACTGGCGGATTGCCAAGCAAAAAGATTCGTTCAGCAGAAGACACCCGCTGCGCAATCGGCGATTCGGGCGCCGCCTGCTGCTCGCGCAGCAACTGCTCTCGGAAAAGTGGATTTTTCATGACAGCGAGCTTTTCCGGCAATGGCAGACCAGCAAGCGCGTCATATGACGGAAAACCACAGAAAAAACTAAGGCTACTTTGGAGCCCCTGCAATATAGCTATGGAGCGAGGTGCGACCTGAGCGCGTACGTCCAAACCCGCGTTCACTGCATCTTGGGTCAGTTCAAGCAGGCGGCGCCATTCGTCGGGCCGGGCGTGCATCTGTCCAAGCGAGAAAGACAGTGGCCGACCCGAGCCTTCAACAAGGCGTCGCATCATGGCAAACTCTGCCTCAAGCCCCCTGCTGTCCCAGTCCGAGATAAATTGGAACACGCCGCGCCCTGCGTCGCGCAGGCCCATGGCGATACCGATTAGCTCGTCTTCAAGGGCGCGAAAACTCGGGGTGTTCTCGCCTTTTGCGCTACGGTGGTTCAAGGTGCGCGTAGTCGAAAAACCCACTGCCCCCTGGCTAATGGCCTGCGCTGTCAGTTGCCGCATCAGCGCGATATCCTCAGCCGTGGCAGGCTCCATTGCCGTAGCACGCTCGCCCATGACAAAAATTCTCAAGGGACCGTGGGCCAGCTGTGCACAAAGGTCGATATCGTGGGGCATTGCTTCCAACATGTCGAGGTACTCGCCAAAGGAGTTCCAACGCCAGTTGATGCCTTCTCTAAGCACTGCTCCCGGAATATCCTCCACTCCCTCCATCAGCTCTAGAAGACGCTCGCGGTCTTTGGGCTTAACAGGGGCGAACCCCACACCGCAATTACCCATAACCGCAGTTGTGACACCGTGCCAACTGGACGGCACAAGTCGCTCATCCCAGGCAGCCTGACCATCATAGTGTGTGTGAAGGTCTACGAAGCCAGGTGTGACCAGCAGCCCCTTGGCATCGACTTCTTCCTTGCCTTGTGAACTTACGGCGCCAAGCGCGACGATATGCCCATTATTTATAGCTAGATCGCCTTCGCGCAGGGGGCCCCCTGTACCGTCGGCGATGGTACCGTTGCGAATAACCAAGTCGTATTGCGGTTTCATATGCTCAATCCTCCAGTGGAAGGTCGACCTTGCTGATAACCTCCTGCCACATTTGAGTATCTTTGCTCAGGAAGGCCCTGAAGTCTTCGTCGCCACGCGACTTCGGTTCAAGCCCAAGGGCCATGAGCTGGCTTTTCATTTCATCGGAACGGGCGGCATTGAGAATAATGGATGTAAGCTTCTCGCGAACATTCACGGGCAAGTTGGCCGGCCCGAAAATACCCCACCACACAGGTACAACGAAATTCTCCAGTCCCGACTCAATGGCTGTAGGTATGCCCTGAAATTCTTTCAGGCGCTGTTCGCGCGTAATGCCTATTAGCTTAAGTTGACCACTGTCAACCATCGCTTTCGCGCTTGCAATAGACGTGGCCATAATTTCGGTTTCACCTCCCACAACACCAACCAGGCCTGGAATCGTGCTGCGATAAGGTACATGAAGCATTTTGATGCCAGAGCGGGCCATGAGCATTTCGGTCACGAGACGAGCTGTCGTGCCATTGCCCGGGCTGGCGTAGCTCAACTGCGTAGCTTGCGAACGCCCCTTAGAGCGAGTGATGAATTCAGCCAGATTGTTTACCGGGCTTGTGGCGCTCACGGCAAAGACGAAATGCGCCTCGGCAACCTGAGCGATGGGCGTCAAATCCTTCTCAGCCACATAGGGTTTGGTTTTTTTTAGCAGCGGGTAGATCGTCACAGAATCGGGTACCGCGATCACCAGTCTGTACCCGTCAGCGGGGGCACGGATCGTCTGGAGCAGTGCAATGCTTCCACTTGCTCCGCCTTTGTTCTCCACAACAATCGAGATTCCTGTCTGGTCCTGGATGACCTTGCCGAGACGCCTAGCTATGATGTCTGTAGATGCACCCGGCGCACCCGTAACGATGAGTTGGATAGGCTTAGAGGGAAAAGCCTGCCCATGCGCGGGAATCATGAACGCCGAAAGCAGCACCAAGTTGGCTACGACCGCCAGCTTGTGAAGGTTCACTTTAGTTTTTATCACTTTGTCTCCTAGTTAGGATGCAGCATTCACCAATTTTGAGTCTATTTTTTTTCATGAACGCCAGATGCAAAGTATCACACCAAAAAAGAGATTACACAAATAGCGAATTCATATCCGAAATCGATATTCGCAAAACATCTTATCGAAACCTGCATGATGTTTACCCATTTCTAGTGATTTCAAAGATGTTGGGAATCAAAGAATAACGTGAATACAATATTTTCTCTAATGGGATGTCAAAAAATTATCAAGATCAAGCTGTGCCCAACCAATCAATAATGTGTTCAGTGACTTCCTCTGGTTTTTCGCGGTGAAGAAAATGGCCGGCATCGGAAATGACCCTATAGCTATATTCACCTAAGAAATACTGATCTTGATCGATCATTAGTTCAGCGCGAAGATCAGCACCACCACACAGGGCAAGTGTCGGAACAGTAATGAGCTTATTCATGTTCTGCCACAACTTTACCTGATCGGGATCCCCTTGACTTGAGCCGAAAATGGTCCGGTAATAACCTAGAGTTGAGTTGAGCACCCCCGGCTGACTAAGCATGGTTTTGATCTCACGCAGATGCTTTGAATCTTGGTAACCTGGCGCTGACCAGTAGCTCCATAAATAGTCAACAAATGCAAAGTCATCCGCAGCAAGGGCTTTCTCGGGCAACTCTGGTAACTGAAAAAACCACCAGTGAAAAGACCTATGAATATGCTTTGGGGTGAGCAAGGTTTTAGCCATCATCGCAGGATGAGGGACGGCCATCACGACAGCACGGCGAATAAGCTCCGGGAAAGCCGCAAGTAAAGCATATGTAATGGTAGCCCCCCAATCTTGACCCACAAGATTAACGGGCTTGCCGCCACCCAACTGCCGGATAAATCCCACAATATCATTCGCTAGCGTTGCCTTATCGTAAAAACCATTTTTTGGAATTTCAGTTGGAAAATATCCGCGTAAGTAAGGGGCGACCGCACGGTAACCGGCATCTGCGAGCGCTGACATCTGATAGTCCCATGTCTGGGCCACATCAGGAAAACCGTGAAGCAAGAGGACGAGCGGACCGTCACCTTTTTCAAGGTAAGCAAAATCCAGTCCGTTGGTACGTAAATATTTCATTATCGAAACCTGTCTGTATATATGGCAAATGCAAGTAGGAAGTGCTCATGCTTGTCAGTTGGCGATGGAAGTAAAAGGACGCCTTCTAGCAACGGGTGCCTGAGCTGTCTTGGATATGCCATGGGTCGGTGATCTTGTAATTGAGGCCGGTAGCAGGTTATGAGCCGTTGAAGTGTGTTCGGTCACAGCCAATAAGCCAGCTTCAATAAGCGTTTTGCCGCAGGTACGCTTAAGATCTTCGGCAATTGCCGTAGTTCGCTTGAGGTCGTACTGCCCATTAAAAAGAATTGCTGCGCAAGCAAAATTCACTTCACCACCAAGTCCGTAAACTGGCACCGCGATAGTAACTGTTCCAGGCGTGGCGTGTCCATCATCGATTGCCCAGCCTACCGCGCGGACCTGCTCGAGCTGATCCATATAAGTCTTGAAAGATAAAGGGCGCTCAAGACGCACCTCCTGGAATCGTTCCTTTAACAGTTGACGGGTCATTACGGAATGTGCAGCAAATACGCGTCCCGTTGCGCCGAGCAGCAACGGTGAACGAGCGCCGACCTGAGCATGTATTCGCACAGCTGCGTCGCTTTCAGAGGCAGCAACAAGCATCATCCGTTCATCGGATATTTTTCGCCAGATGGCAACCATCATCCTGTACTTTCCCGACAGCTCCTCTATGCGCGGCTTAAGTTGCTGAAGTTCCGCACTGTGCTCGAGCGCACCCCTGGCAAGCGCGACCAGTCCGAGACTAAGTTGATAAGTTTTTGATGTCGCATCGAACTGGACAAAATCTTCCTGGATCAGTGTCTTCAAGATGTTGAAGCAGGTGCTTGGATTGATCTGCAAAGCGCGTGTAATTTGTGTCACAGTGCATGGGCCTCGCGTAGCACGAAGGAATCGCAACACCTTGGAAGCACTCACGACAGCGCCAACCAGTTTGCCTTTAGGTTTTTCGGCGGCGTCCTCTTTCGATGTCGTACGTGGTGTCGCTGCCATCAGGTTGATGCATTCAAAGTTGCTGCCTCATATTATAGGCGTGCATACTTTGGCCTAACAAAGGCAAAGGCTCGGCCGTGCCAGGTCTGCAGTCGATAAATAGAAGTTGGTTGGGTAAGAGTTTTTCAACGGTTTTTCTCGATGCACAAGACCTAGTTCAGTGGGTGGCTGCCATCGTAAATCCACGCTCTTTACGATCTATCTGAGCGTTGCAGTGCAACGCGCCTCAATAGGCCTTGACAAGAAGAAAGCTCGGTAATTTATGTGAGTATTTAAAGGGTTGAAGGTCCTGGGCAGTTCTGGGTTGCTGTTACCCTTGCACTTGCTCACACTGTTTAGGTAGCGTTAGTTATGAGTTTTCGGCTTGTTGCATGAATCAGCCCAATGCGCCTTTATTGCGAAGCAGAGCGACTTCATTAGCGGAAAACCCTGCCTGCTCCAACAAGCTGGCCACTGTGGCGTCGTCGCTCACTGGTGCAGGCGCGACCGATCTATCTGCCAGACTAAATCGAGGGGCCGGGGCTGGCACACGGGCGCCGTTGACGTTTATAAAAGTTTGTCGCGCGGCGTTATGCGGATGATCAGGTGCCTCCTGCAAGGTCAGTACAGGGGCGACGCAGGCGTCCTTTGCTTCCAAAATTTCACACCACTCATCACGTGTACGCTGGACGAAACATTCAGTCAGGCGTGCGCGTTGGGCGGGCCACTTAGAACGGTCATCACGCTGCTGAAACTGCGGGTCGCCCTCCAGACCAATAAGTTGCAGGAAGGAAGCCCAAAACTGCGGCTCAAGCGGGCCGACACTGATAAATTTGCCGTCAGCGCAGCAATAGACGCCATAGTGGGGTGCGCCCCCATCGAGCAAATTGCCCTCTCTTTCGTCGACAAAAGAACCACTCGCCGTACGCGCATAAAAAGGAGACATCAGGTAAGCCGCTCCGTCGCTCATTGCCGCGTCAATTACCTGCCCCTGTCCTGTACGCAGAGCATGGAGCAGCGCGCTGGCAATGCCAAAAGCGAGCATTGCGCCGCCCCCGCCGAAGTCGCCCACCAGGTTCAAAGGTGGCACAGGCCGCTCTTTGGTGCCGATCGCGTGAAGCGCGCCCGACAGGGCGATGTAGTTGATGTCGTGCCCAGCAGCGCTGGCGAGCGGCCCCGACTGGCCCCAGCCGGTCATGCGGCCATAGACGAGACTGGGTTTGAGCGCCAGGCAAACATCCGGCCCTACACCCAAGCGCTCCATGACCCCTGGGCGGTAGCCCTCGATCAGCGCATCGGCCGTTACGACCAAACGCAGCAAAACATCAAGGCCACCAGGTTTCTTTAAGTCAAGTGAGATGTCGATGCGACCGCGTGAGAGAGGGTCTTGCGAGGGTTTGACTGCACCGCTAAAGGCCACCGTCTTGCGTCCCAGTATGCGTATGATAAGGGCGCCTGCATCGGCAAGCATCATTCCCGCAAACGGCCCTGGGCCTAGCCCTGCCATCTCGATGACAGTGACACCCGCTAGTGGCCCGCGTCCAGAACTTTGAGTCATCCCTTATCCTCACGATCCGCAAGATGTTTAAGGAGCGGCAGGATTTTTCCATGCCAAAGCGAGCGGCCTAAACGCTGCCCGGGTAAGCGCTGCCGTTCAGCCCCGCGCCCAGCGGCGCTCGGGACAAAAGTTTGGAATTCGATACGCCGAAATTTCTCACAACACGGCTGCGAAAACGAAATGAACTTGTTGTTATCAATCATCAAAGCAAGTATCGTTTTTCTTGGCAGTCCCTTCAATCTGGACGTTCGTTGCCCATGATAATGGTCCCCGAAGCGCCGAAGAAACCACCCACGCCATGGCACAGAGATATCTTCGCATCCCGGACCTGCGCGGGCGCAATACCACGTAATTGGCGCACACTTTCCTGCAGCGCATACATTCCGTACATGCCCGAGTGCATATAGCTGAGCCCACCGCCGTTCGTGTTCACAGGAAGCCTGCCTCCAGGAGCCGTGTTGCGCTCAGCAATGAATGTGGCAGCCTCGCCGCGAGGCAGGAAACCCAGATCCTCAAGAGCATAGATTGGCAGGTGAGCAAATGCGTCATACGCCATGAGATGGTCAACGTCGCTGTGCTGGATACCTGCGGACTCGAACGCCAGCTTTCCGCTATCTCGGAACGCTCGCGAAGTGGTGAAATCTTCCATCTGACTGATCAGCGGCGTTTCGCAACTTTCACCGGTTCCCAGAATGTAGACAGGCACTGTCGGGAAATCCTTCGCGCGATCTGCCTTGGTGAGAATCAGCGCTCCGCCGCCATCGGTGACAAGGCAGCATTGCAAGATGCGGAACGGGTAAGCAATCATCTTGGAGTCAAGCACATCCTCAACGCTGATCGGCTCCTTGAAGGTTGCTCGCGGATTCATCGCAGCCCATTCTCTCTGAACAACTGACACCATCGCAAGTTGTTCGTGGGTCAGGCCGTAATCCTTCATATAGCGAAGAACCGGGATAGTAAAAAGATTCGCCGGCGTGAAAGGCGCATATGGCATTTCAAATTGACCGATTACGCTGGTGGGCGCGAGGTTCTGCCCCATGTAATAGCCGATGCGCGACTTACCGCTTTCGCCGTGGGTAATGAGCACCGTACTGCACAGGCCCGAATCGATGGCTGCCGCCGCATGACGCACATGCAACATGAACGAACAGCCGCCTGAGTAAGTGCCATCCAGCCAAGTAGGCGTGATGCCCAGTTGATAGGCAAGGTTTACCGGATATTCCCCAGCGCAAGCTATGCCGTCGATGTCGGACGCCTTGAGGCCAGCATCAGCCAAGGCATTCAGCGCAGCGTCGCAATGGATACCCGTTTGTGACAGGTCTTTGATAACGCCCAATCCAGTGGATTCAGCTGCACCAACGATGGCAATGCTTGCGCTCTTCATAAGGCCGCCTTACCGGCGGGCCGAAACATTGCGAGAGTGATCTCATTGTCCAACGCTTGCCATTTGACTTCAAGCGGCATGTCTAGGATTAATGCATCTGGCGTTTGTGGGCAGTCGACGATGTTACTCATCATCCGGGGGCCTTCTTCAAGCTGCACCACGGCAATCGAATACGGTGGCTCAAAGCCGGGTGCCGGGCGATGCCCGATCACGTAGCTGTAAAGTGTGGCGCGTCCGCTGGCATCAATAAGCCTGACACTGCGACCACTGCAACTCGGACAAAAAGGACGCGGCGGAAAGTAGATGTGGCTGCAGGCCTCGCACTGTTGCAACAATAAACGATGCTCACGAGTACCGTCCCAGAAATGCTGGGTTTCCGGTGTGGCTATGGGTTTTGATCGAGAGAGAGATACCATGGTGTTTCCAATTTTTTCACTTTACTCATTGCCCAAATACTATTCTCCCAGAAAAATACTTTTCGCGTAAAAAGAATTTATGGCATTATCTCTACAAATATAGAGACAGCAGGATAAAGAAAAGGGACAAGCCATTCATGACCGTAATCCAAGGCCCGCTTACCGGCATCACGATTGTGGACCTCACACGTATATTGTCTGGACCTTACGCCACGATGCTCCTATCGGAGCTTGGGGCACGTGTTATCAAGGTTGAAGAACCCGGTAAGGGCGATGACGCGCGCGCCTATGGGCCGTTCATTCAGGGCCGCCCCTGCTACTTCAATTCCATCAACCGTAACAAGGAATCTATCGCTTTAGACCTGCGCAAAGAAGAGGACCGTTCGATTTTCGACTCGCTTTTGGCGAACGCGGACGTATTGACGGAGAACTTCCGTCCGGGGGTAATGGAAAAGCTGGGTTACGACTGGAACCAGATTCATACACGATTCCCGAAAATCATCTTTGCATCTGTTTCGGGCTATGGGCAGACTGGACCGGAGAGTCGCAAGCCTGGCTACGATATGGTGTTGCAAGGCGTTACGGGCATGATGAGCATTACGGGCGAGGCCGATGGAGAACCTTGCCGTACCGGCATTTCCATCGCCGATGTCGGAACAGGACTCTTTACCGCCGTGGCCATCAGTTCGGCGCTGCTACACCGAGAGCGAACGGGCGAAAGCACCCGCATCGATATGGCAATGTTCGACTGCATGCTTTCGATCATGGAAACGCCGATTTCTCGTTACCTGATGACCGGTGAGATCGCCACACGAATGGGCTCCTTTCACCCAGCGATCATGCCATTCGAGGCCTTTGCAACGCAGGACAGCCACATAACACTTGCCTGTGGCAACGACAAGATTTTCAAGCAATTCTGCGCTGCAATCCATCGCGAAGACCTTGCCAAAAACCCCGATTTCGCCAGCAATCTAAGTCGTGTAGAAAACCGCAACGCATTGCGAACTGAAATAGGCAAAGAGCTTGCCGGAGCCACAACTGCGCAATGGACATCTCGACTCGAAATGCTCGGCATTCCGGTGGGGCCTATCAACAATGTGGCGCAGGCGGTCGATCATCCTCAGGTCGCCGCACGCAACATGCTGGTTGAAACCCTTGACCCCTTGCTAGGCCCGCTTCGGGTAGTTGGCAGTCCGTTCAAAATGTCGGCGTTTTCCGATTCAACTACACGCAAGCTGGCACCCGAGCTCGATGAGGACCGTGATCGGCTCATAGCAGAGTTCCATAGGCCTTCTACTTGACGCGTTAAAACACCAACAAATTGAGGTCCCATGATCGGTGAACAGTATCTTCGCGAAGAACATCGCATTTTCCAGGCGACAGCGCGCCGCTTTGTAAACCAGGAAATCATCCCGAATCGGGAGACTTGGGAGGGATTGGGAACGGTACCCAGAGACGTCTGGCGAAAAGCTGCCGCCAATGGTCTGCTTTGCTGCGATATCCCCGAGGAGTATGGTGGCCCTGGCGGCGACTACATGCATAACGTAGTACTGGCTCAGGAAATGGCGCTCGCAGGCGGTGGCGGACCGGCTTTTGCTGGTCATTCCGAAGTGTCAGTACCCTACATAATTAAGTATGGAACCGAGGAGCAAAAGCGAAAGTGGTTGCCGCTGGCGGTGTCCGGTGAGGCGATTTTTGGCCTCGCAATGACCGAGCCGCATGCTGGAAGCGATGTGCAAGCGATTCGCACAACCGCCCTCCGCGAGGGCGACGAGTATGTGATCAAGGGACAGAAGGTTTACATCAGCAACGCCCAGCAAGCGCATGTCATCATTGTCGCCTGCAAAACAAACCCACATGCCGGAGCTAAAGGCATCAGCCTTGTGATAGTAGAAACCGATAGACCCGGCTTCGTACGAGGCAAGATGCTGAAGAAAATCGGTCGGAAAGCGCAAGATACGTTGGAGCTTTATTTTGATGAAGTGAGGGTACCTGTGTCCAATTTGCTAGGCAGCGAAGAGGGGCAAGGCTTCTACCAATTGATGGGATTGCTGGTGCAAGAGCGTTTGACTTCTGCGATCCGCTCGATTGCCGCGATGCAGATCGCCCTCGATGACACTGTGCGATATGTCAAGGAGAGGGAGGCCTTCGGCAAACCTATCGCTGCGTTCCAAAATACGCAGTTTGAATTGGCCGACCTGTGGTCGACTTTTCTTGTGCACAAAGTTTTTATCGAATGGTGCATCGGCAGGCACTTAGAAGGCAAGCTGAACTCGGTGGAATCTTCAGCAGCCAAATTGCGCGCCTCTGAATGTGAAGGGGTGATCATTGACCGGTGTGTGCAGTTCTTCGGCGGCATGGGTTACATGTGGGACACCCCGATTGCGCGCATGTATGCCGACGCACGTGTCAACCGCATCTCCGCTGGAAGCAACCATATTCTTAAAGTTCTGATCGGGCGAGATCTGCTCAAGTAACAATTAACTTAGGAGGAAAAAAATGACAGCTTGCTTGAATAATAAAGTGGTCCTGGTTACGGGCGCTGGTCGGGGCATTGGCAGAGAAATCGCCTTGCTTGCCGCCCGAGAGGGCGCTTCGGTCGTAGTGAACGATCTGGGCGTCAGTCCAGATGGCGACGGCATGAGTCTTGGGCCAGCCCAGGAAGTGGTGGAAGAGATCAAAGCGTTCGGCGGTAAGGCTGTCGCCAATGGCGATAGCATCACTGATCCCAAGCAAGCTGAGGGTATGGTTCAACAGGCGGTCGATACTTTCGGGCGATTGGACAGCGTAATCAACAACGCTGGTTTTCTTCGTGATCGCATCTTCCATAAAATGTCACACGCAGACTGGGAGGCTGTGGTGAACGTACACCTTATGGGCTACTTCAATGTCTCGCGAGCGGCGGCCAACTATTTTCGCGAGCAGGAGAGTGGCAACTTTGTGCATTTCACATCCACCTCCGGCTTGGTGGGCAACTTCGGTCAAGCGAATTATGCTGCCGCGAAGTTGGGTGTCGTGGGGTTGTCCAAGTCGATCGCACTTGATATGAAGCGCTACAACGTACGCTCCAACTGTATCGCACCTTTTGCATGGAGCCGTCTCATCGGCACGATCCCAACCGAAACGCCCGAGGAGATACAGCGCGTTGAACGCGTCAAGTCGATGACTGCTGAGAAGATTGCGCCTCTCACGGTGTTTCTTGCCAGTGATCTTGCCGCAGATGTGAGCGGGCAGATCTTCGGCTCACGCAAAAACGAGATTTTTCTCTTCAGCCAGCCCCGCCCGATCCGCAGCGTGCAGCGAACGGAAGGTTGGACGCCGCAGGCTCTTGCCGAGCAGATGCTGCCGGCATTTAAAAGCGACTTCTACGCACTGGAACGTAGCGGTGACGTTTTTTGCTGGGATCCAATCTGATGCCCATCGCGCTCGACAGGTTATTGGCTACCCGTATCCAAAAGGATCACACCTTCACTGAAAAGGACGCGATTCTTTACGCTTTGGGGCTCGGGCTTGGAACTGACGACTCGGATCTTCCTTTCGTTTACGAAAACGGCCTTCAAGTGCTGCCGACTTTCGGCGGTGTGTTGGGCTACCCAGGCTTTTGGATAAAAGATGACTCTGCCCTCGGTATCGACTGGCGAAAGGTGCTGAATGGCGAGCAAGCGATTCGCCTACACAGGCCGCTTCCGCAGAATGGCAAGGTGGTTGGCGACATGCGTGTGGTCGATGTAGTCGACAAAGGCGAAGGCAAAGACTGCTTGATTTACACCGTCCGCAGCATACGTGATCATCTTGGTGAATTGTTGTGCGAGGTTCTCAATACTGTTGTGCTGCGTGGCCATGGAGGGTTCGGTGGCCCGACAGTCCGTTCAAGTGATCATTCTTCTGCGCCCCTTAAGCGGCCAGACAGTGCGGCGGACATCGTCGTTGACTTTCAAATACTAAGGCAGGCAGCACTCATCTACAGATTATCAGGCGACTACAACCCGCTTCATGCAGATCCAGCCATTGCTTTGCAAGCCGGCTTTGAGCGCCCTATTCTTCACGGCGCAGCCACCTGGGGCATTGCCGGCTATGTAATGCTGCGTAAGCTCTGTGGTGGCAACCCCGCGCTTGTCAGAAGCTACGGAGCACGTTTTACGTCACCGGTCTTTCCTGGGGAAAGCTTACAAACGGAAATATGGCTATTGGAACCGGGGCGGGCTTTTTTCCGCTGTAGCGTTCCAGCAAGAGAAAAGATTGTTTTAGATGCTGGTGAATTTACCTTTACTACGGATAAATGACCCACTTGAATTTCGACGACTCCAAAAGATTTGATAGTCGTATTGGACAAAAGCGTTACGCCTACCAATTTGAGGGCGATACAACTTCGAAATATCCAAGGACATGCCCTCGTTTAATGTGCAGTCTGAAGAGCGCCTTGGGAGGCCATGTCACTCCCTTTTTTTTTGGGAAAAGAAGTCAACCTGATTCCTTTCCACGACTCAGAAAATTTCGGAATGCCGTCAATATGCGTCTCCAAATGCTGCGCCCTACTGTGCCGGCAAGCGCGGTTGCAGAAAGGGTGTTATTTGCGCCGACTTGCTCTGCCAACGCGCAACCTGATGCCATGTGCTCGCCGAATCGGCGGGAGAACTCGGTGAGCAGTGCTTGCGTGACGACGACGCCGCCGGTCCTGGCGAATTCCGCCAGTATGCCCGTCAACTGGGCCTCTGAGACCATTTCCACCTTTGTAACGATGCGGCCGTTCAGGATGCCGCCCTCGTACAGGCTGTACCGAAGCTTGACAGCCATCCTCGCGCCCCTTACATCGCCGGTCGCTGTTCCGGACAACTCTCCCGCATGCTCCGCGAGCGACACACTCTGCGTCAAACTGCCCTTGAAATTAAGGCGCTTGGGGCCGAAGGCCACCGTCAGGGTGGCCGGGTAGGTCCCGTCGGGCTGGACCAAGCCCACGCTGGCACCAGGAAGGAAGCTCGCCATAAGGGGAACATCCAGGAATTTAATGATGACTTCATCAGGCGTACCCGTGAGCAGAAACTCGTTTTTAAATTCCATCTGATCAAACTTAATTTACTGGACCCGAGCGCAGTAAGGGTATGCGATTTTGCTGTCCAAGGAAAAGGCGCCCGTAGGAGTCGCTGACCTCGGTGGGCGAAATCCGCGCATCGATTACAAATGGCCCTTCGCTTTGCATGGCCCTGGCAATTGCATCGGTGATGTCCGCCTCCGAGCTGAGCCGTAAGCCGTCTCCGCCAAAGCTTTTAGCGATAGCAACAAAGTCGGGCGAATGCCAGGATGCGTTGAGCGGGTCTCTGCCTTTCCATTTGAGTTTGAGTACTTCAGCTCCGTACCCCGAGTCGTTCATTATCAGGACGGCGAGGCGAACGCCCTGCTCCGCCGCAGCGTGGAGTTCCTGAATGGCTTGCATGAAACTGCCATCGCCTTCAATCACCAGCGTGAAAGAATCGGATCGGCCCACTGCCGCCCCGATACCTTGGGCCAAGCCAAGTCCGATGCTGCCAAATGCAACCGAATGCAGGAAACGGGCTCCCGCAGGAAGCAAAAGGTGCGCGATCGACCAAGACCAGAAATGGCCGCCGCCACTGACGACTTGCGAGCCCTCGGGAAGAGCTGCTGAAAGCCGACGCATCAGTTCACGGGGGTCGAGACCATCAGTGGGCGCCAATGGAATTTCGGTCGGTATTTGCAACACAGCTCTAGTTTCGGCGGTTCGAAAGCCTTCTCGGTGTGCTTTGCCTGAAAATACACGGTTAAGCGCTTCTACGGTTTTTAAAGCGTCTCCTTGAACGTACGTGCCGGGCGAGTTGCCTATAGCAGGTGGAAAGGGCTTGACGTCAACCCGCACCACCTCTGCGTTGGGAAACAACATACCGCCTTCACTGGTGTAGAAGTTAAGAGAAGCGCCTAAGCCCAAAACATAATCGGCTTGGGCCATCAACTGCTCAGTGGGCCCGCTACTGAATGAGCCGGAAACACCGATATCCCATGGATTGTCGCGAAAATAGCCCTTTGCCAGCAGCGAAGTTGAGAGCAGCGCGCCGGTAGTATTTGCCAGTCTTTCGATGGCATCACGTGCACCAGCCATCACTGCGCCTCGTCCAGCAATAATGACTGGATTTCGGGCTTGAGTTAGCCCCTCAGCCAATTGCAATATGACTTCTTCGCAAGGAGGGTAAGCTCGACAGGGCACAAAGCCGATTGAGGGCTTGTAGTCCCAATCCCAGGGCAATTCGACATCCCACAATGCCGACGGCATATCAAGCACGACGGGGCAGTTTTTTGTCCGAGCCGTGTAAAAACCTTCGGCAATGTCTTCTGCCATGCTGTCAAGGTTTGAAAT
>Ga0114972_10001505_pt1 | contig 17525 bp, 15 predicted proteins | sample M_140807_EF_Meta_FD_87354 | JGI IMG/M metagenome (GOLD analysis project Ga0114972, IMG submission 87354) | Freshwater microbial communities from Lake Montjoie, Canada to study carbon cycling - M_140807_EF_MetaG | ecosystem: Environmental > Aquatic > Freshwater > Lake | place: Lake Montjoie... | reverse complement strand
GCAATGACTTCAGCCGCGAGAACGTGATGAAGCAGGCGACCAATATTGCGCCCATGGATATCGCGACGCTGTTGCCGGGCGTCCAGGTACAGACCCAGCCCGGCAACTACAACGTCATCCGCCAGATGCAGTTGCAGCGCTGGGACGGCAAGTCCTGGGTGCGCTTCGGCAAGGTCATCGAGGGCGGCAACGTCTGAACCGCTCGACGCCGCCCTGGCTGACGGACCGGTAGGCGATCCATCAGCCCGGCGCGCGCTTACCGCGCGGCGTAGCCGCCATCCACCTCCCAGCAGGCGCCGGTTACGAAGCCGGCGCGGTCGGAACACATCCAGACCACGGCCTCGGCGATCTCCTCCGGCTCGCCGAAGCGGGCCATCGGCACCCGGGCCACGATCTGTTCCCCGCGCCGGCGCTTGGAATCCTCGGTCATCGGCGTGGTGATGTAGCCGGGGCAGACCGCGTTCACGCGGATATTGTCGGGCGCATGGTCGATCGCGGCCGCCTTGGTCAGCCCGACCACGCCGTGCTTGCTGGCGACATAGGCGGCCGAACCCGGCAGGCCCAGCTTGCCGGCGATGGAGGCGGTGTTGACGATGACGCCGCCGCCCTGCGCGCGCATCTGCCGCACCTCATGCCGCAGGCAACGCCAGACGCCGTTCAGGTTCACGTCGATCAGCCGCAGCCAATTCGCTTCTTCAAGATCCCCTGCCGTAACCGCCGCGCTGTTCACCTGATAGGGCGCGATGCCGGCATTGTTGAAGGCGCAATCCAGCCGGCCGAAGGCGGCGACGGTTGCCGCCACCGCAGCGCCCACCGCGGCATCGTCGGTGACGTCGACCGCCAGGGCGATCGCCCGCCCGCCCTGCGCCGCGATCTCGTCCGCCGCCTGCTGCGCGCGCTCAACCGTCAGATCCGCGACCGCCACCTGCGCGCCTTCCCGCGCGAAGGCCAATGCGGTCGCCCGGCCGATGCCGGAGGCGCCGCCAGTGACCAGCGCCGACTTGCCTGCAAGCAAACGCCCCATCGCCTCAGCCCCCCGCCCAATGATGCGCCAGCGCCAGCCCCGCTTGCCGCAGCGCCAAGGTCGCCGCCGGGATGAACTTGCCCATGCCGAGGAAGGCGTGCAGCTGGTCGGACATGTGGATATGCGCGACGCGCACCCCTTCCTGTTCCAGCCGCACCGCATAGGCGCGGCCCTCATCGACCAGCGGATCATAGGCGGCGGTCATCACATAGGCGGTAGGCGCCCCCTTCAGGCTGGCCGCCCGCGCCGGGGAGGCCTGCCATTCCACCCGCCGCGCCCGGTCGGGGGCGTAGAGGTCGATGAAGTAGCGCATGGTCTTGTCGGTCAGGATCAGCCCATCGGTGAAGCGCTGATAGGCCGGACTTTCGACGGCGAGATCGGTGGCGGGGTAGAGCAGCAGTTGGAAGCCGACCGGCGGCAGCGCGCCGTCGCGCGCCATCAGCGCGGTCACCGCCGCGAGATTGCCGCCGGCGCTGTCCCCGCCCACCGCGATCCGCCCCGCATCGATGCCGAGGCGCGCCGCATTGGCGGCGGTCCAGCCCACCGCCGCGGCGCAATCCTCGACGGCAGCCGGGTACACATGCTCCGGCGCCATCCGGTAATCGACCGAGATCACCGCGCCACCCGAGGAATTGCACAGCACCCGGCAGGGCTGGTCATGGCTGTCGAGATCGCCGATCACCCAGCCGCCGCCATGGAAGTAGACCAGGCAGGGCAGCACCGCGCCGGGCGCGCTGCCGGCCGGCCGATAATGGCGCAGCCGGATCTCACCGTGCGGGCCGGGGCAGGCGAGCTCCTCGCGCACCGCTACCGCCTCGGCCTCGGGCTGCAGCACGGCGCGCGATTTGGCCGACGCTTCCCGCGCCTCCAGCGGCGTCAGCGTATGCATCGGCGGGCGGCCGATCTGCTTGATCAAAGCAAGGACAGTCTCGGCACCAGGATCGAGCGGCATCGGTCAAACACTCCATTGCAGGATGGTATCGGCGACCGCCTCGGGCCGATCAAGCTCGGCCAGATGCCCGGCGCCCGGGATCACTTGCGTCTCGTGCGGGCCACCGAGCAGGCCAGCGATGCGCGCGGCATAGCTGCGCGGCATTACCCGGTCTTCGGCACCCCATGCCAGCAGCGTCGGCGCGACGATCAGCGGCAGGCGCTGCTCCAGCCGCATATTGCTAAGCGGCCAGAACAGCCGCGCCGCGGCCTCGCTCACCCGGGTTTGCTCGATCGGCCACTGGATCGAATTGGTGCCCTCAGGCGGGACTTTCAGCGCCAGCCAATGGGCCGGATCGGCGGTCATCAGCCCTGGCAAGGCGTCGGGCCGCTGCGCCCAGGGGTCAGCCGGCGGATCAGCCGCATCCAACAGGCCGAAGGGGGCGATCAGCGATAGCCGGCGCACGCTGGCGGACCAAAGCGCGGCCATCTCCGCGGCCAGGGAAGCGCCGACCGAACTGCCCGCGAGATCGACGCCATCGAGCCCGGCCTTCACCAGCAACTGCCGCAGCACCTGCGGCAGCAACTGCGGCAGCAACTGCGGCACCGCGACCAGCCAACCGAGCGGATTATCGAGCACGCTGTGGCCGCGATCGCCGCCCGGGAAGGGCGCGATCACCTCCCGCGTCGCGGCCAGGTGGTCGAGGAAAGGCACCCAACGCGGCAGCCCGCCGGGGCTCGCCAGAAAGTCGAGCGGCCGTCCCTGGCCCTTGCGCCAGACCCGGATCGCAAAGCCGTTGACGTCAACGGTGGAGACACCCTGTTCGCTCACGCCGCTCTCCGCGATCCCGGATGCTTTCTTTGGCGGGGGAGGCTACCCCGACGCCGGCCGCGCGCAACCCCCCGCCGCCTTGTCCGCCAGGACGCCGGACGGTAAGCCCGACAGAGCCGAACCGCGCGAGATCCAGCATGCCGCATGTCCGCCCCGTGATGCTCGTCGTCCTCGATGGCTGGGGCTGGCGGGAGGCGTCCGAGGACAATGCCGTGCGGCTCGCCCGCACGCCGAATTTCGACCGCCTCTGGGCAGCGGGGCCGCGGGCCTTCCTGCACACTTCCGGCCAGGATGTCGGCCTGCCCGGCGGGCAGATGGGAAATTCGGAAGTCGGGCACCTCAACCTTGGCGCCGGGCGCGTGGTGATGCAGGACCTGCCGCGCATCGATACGGCTGTCGCCGACGGCTCGCTCGCCAGATTGCCCGCGCTGGTCGGGCTGATCGCGGCGCTGCGGGCTTCGGGCGGCACCTGCCACCTGATGGGGCTGCTCTCGCCAGGCGGTGTGCATAGCCACCAGCGGCACGCGGCGGCCATGGCGCGCGTGCTCGCGGCCGCCGGCGTGCCGGTCGCCCTGCACCTTTTCACCGATGGCCGCGACACGCCGCCGCGCGCCGCGCCCGAGTATCTCCGCGCCTTCATGGCCGAGATCGCAGGGCTGCCCGGCGTGCGCATCGCCACCCTTACCGGCCGCTACTTCGCGATGGATCGCGACAATCGCTGGGACCGCGTCGCCCAGGCCTATGACGCGTTGGTGGATGGCGCTGGCGCGACGGCGCCGGATGCCCTGGCGGCCATCGCCGCCGCCCATGCGCGCGACGTGACCGATGAGTTCGTGCCCGCCACCGCGCTGGCGGGCTATGCCGGCATGCGCGATGGCGATGGCGTGCTTTGCTTCAACTTCCGCGCCGACCGGGTGCGGGAGATCCTGGGCGCGCTGCTCGACCCCAGCTTCGCCGGCTTCGCGCGCCGCCGCGTGGTCCGCTTTGCCGCCGCCGCGGGCATGACGGAATACAGCACCGCGCTGAACGCCTTCCTGCAGACGCTTTTCGCATCGCAATCCATGGCCGATATCCTGGGCGAGGTGGTCGCCCGCGCCGGCCGCACCCAGCTTCGCATGGCCGAGACCGAGAAATACCCGCACGTCACCTACTTCCTGAACGGCGGCGAGGAGACGCCTTACCCCGGCGAGGATCGCATCATGGTGCCCTCGCCGAAGGTCGCGACCTACGACCTGCAGCCCGAGATGAGTGCGCCGGAACTGACCGAAAAAGCCGTCGAGGCGATCAACTCACAAAAATACGAGCTGATCGTGCTGAACTTCGCCAACCCCGACATGGTCGGCCATACCGGCAGCCTGCCGGCGGCGATCACGGCGGTGGAGACGGTGGATGCCGCGCTCGGGCGCATCGCCGCGGCGGTGGCGGCGCAGGGCGGCGCGTTGCTGGCCACCGCCGATCACGGCAATTGCGAGATGATGAAGGACCCCGCCACAGGCGGGCCGCATACCGCGCATACCACCAATCCGGTACCTGTCCTGCTGCAGGGCGGCCCAGCCGGCGCGACGCTGCGCGATGGCCGGCTGGCCGATGTCGCCCCGACGCTGCTCTCGCTGTTGGGCCTGGCGCAGCCGGCGGCGATGACCGGGCGATCTCTGCTGGGCTGATCGGCGCCGATGCCGCGCCGCGCCGCCCTTCTTGCGCTGTGCCTGCTCCCCGGGCTCGCCTTTGGCCAGGCGGAGGAGGAGCAGCGGCTCGCTGAGGAACGAGTCGCCCTGGCCCGACAGGTCCAGGGCGCCGAGGCGCGGCTGGCCGCCGCCGAGGCGCGCGGCCAAGCCGCCAGCGACGCTGCCACCGCCGCCCAGGCGCGCCGTGAGGCTGCGGCGGCGGCCTTTGCCCCGCTGGTGCCAGTCCTGCTGCGCCTCAGCGCCTGGCCGGCGGAGACCATCCTCGCCGCCCCCGGGCCGTCCGAGGAAGCGCTGCAAGGCCTTGGCATCCTCCAGGGCCTGGCCCGGCGCAGCCTTCAGCGGGCGGAAGCGCTGCGGCTGGCCGAGCTTTCAGCCACCGAGGCGGTGGCGCTGGCAGCCCGCGAGGCGGCCGCCCAGCGGCAGGCGGAGGCGGTGCTGCTGGCGGCAATCGCCGCCCTGGAACCCGCCCTGGCCAGCGCCCGGGAACGCCGGGCGCGAATCGCCGGCGCCGCCGCTGAAGCCGCCCAGCGCGCCGCCACCCTGGCCGCCCAGGCGCGCGACCTGCCGGGTGCGCTGGCCCGGCTGCGGCCCGCCGAAGCCGCGCGCCCGCCGCCCCTGCCGGAAGGTCCCGCGCCGCGTGCGGTGCTGCCGGTCGCCGGGCGGATCACCCGTGGCTTCGGCGCCCCGGCCGAAGGCGGCCCCAGCCAGGGGATCAGTTTGGCCGCCGCCCCGGCCGCCCGGGTGACCAGCCCCTGCGCCGGCCGCGTGGTCTTTGCCGGACCTTTTCGCAGTTTCGGGCTTTTGTTGATTGTGGATTGCGGCGACGGGTACCATTTTGTGCTCGCTGGCCTTGATCGGTTGGATTCCGGCCCCGGCCAGCAGGTGCTCGCTGGCGAGCCGGTGGGGCAATTGCCTCGGCCGGTGGGGCGGGCCCCGCCGCTGCTCTATCTGGAGTTGCGGCGGCAGACCCAGCCGATCGATCCGCGCGCCTGGTTCGTGGAACCTGGTGCGGCGGGTTGAGGCGGTGGGGTAGGATGCGGGGCAGCGGGGACAGGACAAGGATTGGGTTGGCGATGAAGTTGCGGACAATGGCGGCAGTGGCCGGGGCCTTCGCGGCCGGCGTGGTGGTCGGGCCGGTGGTCGCGGCCTGGGCGCAGGAGAGTGGCCGTGCCGAGACCTATCGCCTGCTCAATCTCTTCGGCGACGTTTACGAACGGATCCGCGCCGAATACGTGGAGCCGATCAACGACCGGGACGCGATCGAGAACGCGATCAACGGCATGCTGAACGGGCTCGACCCGCACAGCTCCTATCTCAACCAGCGCAGCTACCGCGACATGCAGGTGCAGACGCGCGGTGAGTTCGGCGGCCTCGGCATCGAGGTGACGCAGGAGAACGGCTACATCAAGGTCATCAGCCCGATCGACGACACCCCGGCGGCCCGCGCCGGCATCAAGGCCGGCGATATCATCACCCAGCTGAACGGCACCTCGGTCCAGGGCATGACCCTGCAGGAGGCGGTCGAGCAGATGCGCGGCGAGCGCGGCACCGCGATCAAGCTGACGATCCGGCGCGAAGGCGCCGACAAGCCGCTGGAGCTGAGCCTGACCCGCGAGGTGATCCGCCCGCAGGTGGTCCGCTTCCGGCTGGAAAGCGGCGATATCGGCTATGTCCGCGTCACCTCCTTCAACGAGCAGACGGATACCGGGCTGCGCAAGGCGATCCAGACCCTGCGGCAACAGGCCGGGGCCGGTGGCCTCAAGGGGCTGGTGCTGGATCTGCGCAACAACCCGGGCGGGCTGCTGGATCAGGCGGTGCAGGTCTCCGACGACTTCCTGGAACAGGGCGAGATCGTCTCCACCCGCGCCCGCCGGCCGGAGGATGCCCAGCGTTGGAACGCCAAGCCTGGCGACATCGCCCAGGGCGTCCCGATGGTGGTGCTGATCAATGGCGGCAGCGCCTCGGCCTCGGAAATCGTCGCCGGCGCCTTGCAGGACCACCGCCGCGCCATCGTGCTGGGCGTCAAGAGCTTCGGCAAAGGCAGCGTGCAGACGGTGATGCCGATCCCCGGCCAAGGCGCCATCCGCCTGACCACAGCACGCTATTACACGCCCTCCGGCCGCTCCATCCAGGGCACTGGCATCGAGCCGGATATCGAGGTGCTAAGCCAGCGCCAGGAAGCCAATGCCGGCCCGCCGCAGCGCGAGCGGGAGGCTGATCTCCGCAAATCGCTGCGCAATGAGGGCGGGACACCGGCGCAGGCTGGCGTGCCGGCGCTGCCGCCGCTGCAACTGCCGCCGGGCGTCGCCGACAAGGTCAGCAAGCAGCCCGCCGAAGGCGCGCCGAGCTTCGATCCGACCAAGCCGGAGACCGATTTCCAGCTGCAGCAGGGACTAGGCCTGTTGCGCAACCTCGGTGCGGCCCAGGCGGTGGTGCCGCAGCGCCGCGCCGCGACGCAATGAGGCGCCGCACTGGCTAATACGGGACGCTTCGCCTTCCCCCGCGCCAACCCTTTTCAGGGCTGGCGCGGGCTGGCCCGGTTCTGGGCGCTCGTCCTCGGCCTGATCGGCGTTGGGCTCGCGCTGCTGGCTTTCCTGGGTGCGCCGCCGAGCGCGCCGCAGCAGGCGCTGCCCGCCGCCGCGAGCCCGGCTGCCGGGACCGTGGCACAGGCGCCAAGCACGGCCACGCCAGTCGGGCCGGCGCCGGCCGCTGCCGTGCCGCCCGGCCTCGACTTGGGCCTGATCGAACAAAGCCGCTTTGGTCCCCTGCCCCGGCTGGGCCCGGAGAACCGCTCGGCGATCCGCGCCTATGCCCGCCCCTTCGACCGCGCCGATCCCCGACCGCGCATCGCGCTCATCATCGGCGGGCTGGGGATGAATGCCGGGCTGACCGAGGAAGTGATCGAACGCCTGCCGCCCGCGGTCACCCTGGCTTTCAGCCCCTATGCGCCGCGGCTGGACCGGCTGGTTGCGGCCGCCCGTGCCAAGGGGATGGAATTGCTGCTGGCGCTGCCGTTGGAGCCCAATGGCTATCCGCTGAACAATCCCGGCGATCGCGCGCTGCTGAGCGTCCTGCCGGCGGCAGAAAATGAGCAACGGCTGTTCTGGGCGCTATCGCGCTTCACCGGCTATGTCGGCGCGGTCGGCGCGCTCGGGCCGCTGCGGGGCGAGCGCTTCGCGCAGGTGCCGGCGCTGCTCAATGATCTGCAGACGGCGCTGCATGGGCGCGGGCTGCTCTATATCGATCCACGGCCGGGGGCCCGGCCATCGGAGCGCGCCTGGGGCCGCGCGGTCGATCTGATCATCGATGAGCCGGCGACGGGTGGCGAGATGGCGCGGAAGTTGACCGCGCTGGAAGACCTGGCAAAGGGCGATGGCAGCGCGCTGGGCTATGCCGGCGAGCCGGCGCCGGTCCTGCTGGAACGCATCGCCAGCTGGGCCGCGGGGCTGGAAGGGCGCGGCGTCGTGTTGGCGCCCGTCACCGCGCTGGTCCGCCGGCCGGAGGCCGCCGCGCCGCGCTGATGCAATTTTTCCGGCCCTCAATCGCCGGGCGGGAACCACCGGTTTCCCTGGGCGCGCCCCATGTGGGGCGGCGCCGCTACTGCATGTTCATATTCGCCAGCCGCACCACCTCGCCCCATTCCGCCACATCGGCGCGGATGCGTTGGGCGAAGACCTCGGGCGGGCCACCGGCCGCGTTATAGGCGGCGACGTGCAGCCGCTCCCGCGTCGCGGGCAGCGCCAGGAAGCGGTCGCATTCCGTATTCAGCGCGCCGATGATCGGCGCGGGCGTGCCGAGCGGGGCGAGCAGGCCGAGCCAGAGATCGGTCTCGAAGCCGGGGAAGCCTGCCTCGGCCATGGTGGGTACCTCCGGCACGATGGGCATCCGCCGCTCCCCGGTGATGGCGAGGCCGCTGATCTTGCCGTCCCGCACCAAAGGCTGCGCATTGCCGACGCTGTCGAAGTAATAATCCACCTGGCCCGAGGCGACGCCCATCAGCGCCGCCGGGGCGCCGTTATAGGGCACGTGCTGGACCTCGATTCCCGCCTTCAGGCGGAAGCGCTCGGCGCAGAAATGCCCGCCCGAGCCGGTGCCGACGGAGGAGAAATTCAGCGTGCCCGGCCGCGCCTTCGCCGCCGCCACCAGTTGCGCCACGGAGGTGAAGCGCGGATTGGCGACAAGGTAGAAGGGATAGCGGATCAGCAAGGAGACCGGGGCGAAATCCCGCTGCGGGTCGAAGACCGGCTGCTTCAGCAGCAAGGGTGGCAGGGAGAAGCCGCTGATCGAGGTGAACAGCAGCACATGCCCGTCCGGGGCACTGCGCATCACCGCCTGGGTGCCGACCGCGCCGGTGCCGCCGGAGCGGTTCTCGACAATGAAGGGCTGGCCGAAGCGGTCGGCGAAATGCGCCGACAGCAGCCGCGCATAGGTATCGCCCGGCCCACCCGGCGGGAAGGGATTGATCACCCGCACCGGGCGGTTGGGCCAATCGCCCAGCGCGCCTTGCGCGCGGGCGGGGCTGGGGAGGACCGGCAGGGCGGCCAGCAGAGCGCGGCGACGCATGGCGCTAGACCGCGAGCAGGCCGCTATCGACCGGCAGGATATGGCCGGTGATGGAGACATTCTCCGGCGCCGCCAGGAAGCGGATGGCGATGGCGATCTCCTCGGCGGTCGGGAACTGCCCGGTCGGTAGCCGGTCCAGCATCATCTGCCGGCGCGCGGGGTCATTCAGCATGCGCGACCGGGACGGCGTCAGCACGGTGGCCGGCGCCACGGCGTTCACGCGGATGCCCTCGCGCGCCCATTCCACCGCCAGCATGCGCGTCATCTGGATGATGCCGCCCTTGGAGATGCCGTAGACCGATTGTTGGGCGATGCCGGTGAAGCCGTGTGTTGAGGCGGTGCTGACGATGGCGCCGGGGCGCTTCTGCGCCATGCACCAGCGGGCGAAGCGGGTGGCCATGAAGTACTGACCCTTCAGGTTCACCGCCATCAGCCGGTCCCAGTCATCCCAGTCGATCTCCACCGCCGGGCCGCGCAGCGTGGTGCCGGCATTGTTGACCAGCACATCGAGCCCGCCGAGCTCGGCTGCCGCGGTGGCGATGCAGGCCTCGATCGAGGCGAGGTTCCTGAGGTCAAGCTCGACCGGCAGCATGCGCGCGCCAGCGGCGTCGGCGTGGTTGGCCACCTCCTCCACCGAGACGCCGGGCAGGTCGGCCAGCGCGACATCATAGCCGTGGCGGGCGAGGTCGAGGGCGGTGGCGCGGCCGATGCCGGTAGCGGCGCCGGTGACGAGCGCGACGCGGCGCGGTGCGGTGTGCATGAGCGTATCCCCGAGCGGGCGGCAGCCGCCCGTTGCCGGGAGTTTGGCGCGATCCGGTACGGATCGTCCAGTTGCGGCCAGCCCTTGCTTGGCGCCAAGCTGGCGGCGGGAGGAACCCGTATGTCCCTGATCACCCGCCGCGCCGCCGCCGGCGCGGTGGCCGGCCTTTTGGCCCGGCCCGCATTGGCGCAAGCCCGCTTTCCCGATCGACCGATCCGCCTCGTCGTGCCCTTCACCGCGGGCGGGACGACCGATGTGCAGATGCGCGCGCTGTGCGAAGCGGCGGGACGGCGGCTTGGGCAGCCGGTCATCGTCGAGAATCGCGGCGGCGCTGGCGGCACCATGGGCGCCCAGGCGCTGCTGCATGAGAAGCCGGACGGCTATTTCCTGGCGACCATGCCGGTGACGGCCATCCGCTATCCGTTGATGCAGGCCAAGCCGGCCTGGAATCCGCTGACCGATTTCACCTGGATCGTGCAGTGCACCGGCTATCTCTTCGGTGTGGTCGTGCGCGCCGATGCGCCCTGGAAAACCTTCGAGGAACTGCTGACCTACGCCAAGGCCAATCCGGGCGTCATTGCCTATGGCACGCCCGGCGTCGGCGGCTCGCTGCATCTGACGATGGAAGACATTGCCCAGCGCCGGGGGATCGAGTGGTTGCATGTCCCCTTCCGCGGCGTGGCGGAAAACACCCAGGCGCTACTCGGCGGGCAGATCCAGGTCACCTCCGACAGCAGCGGCTGGAGCGAGCTGGTCGATAGCGGCAAGCTGCGCCTGCTGGTCACCTGGGGGCCGGAGCGCGCCCGCCGCTTTCCCCAGGTGCCGACGCTGCAGGAAACCGGCATCGATATCGTCTGCACCTCCCCCTATGGCGTCGCCGGGCCGAAGGGCATGGACCCGGCCGTGGTGGAGACGCTGCACGCCGCCTTCCGCGAGGCGCTGGCCGATCCGCAGCACCTGGCCGTACTGCGCCGGCTGGATATGGATGTCCGCTACCTCGGGCCCGTGGATTATCTGGCGGACGTGCGTCGCACCCAGGCGGCCGAGGCGCCGCTGGTGCAGAAGCTGGGTATCAAGATCAACTGAGGCCAGCGGCACCAGGCTTTGCCGCCTGCCGAGCGCCCAACCAGCCCGTGCCAGTGGTGCCCGGCGGCGGCGTGGTGCACCCGCCGGGCGAGCTGCACGAAGACAAGAACGGGTCGCAGCGCAGCCTGCTGTTCCGCGTCCGCTATGGCACCGATGTGTCGGTCTTCATCAAGGCCTGGCGGGACCATCCAAGCTGGCGCCGGCGGCCCGAGGACCGCGCGCTTTTCGGCCTGCCCGCCGCTTTACAAGCGCCCGCCGGTCTGCGCGAAGTCCGCGTGCAGACAGGGGGGGCGCGGATGAAGCTGTTGGTGGCGAATGCCAATACGACCGAGGCGATCACCGCGCTCTGCGCAGCGACGGCCCGTGCCGCCGCCGCCCCAGGCACCGAGATCATCCCGGCGACGCCGCGCTTCGGCCCGGCGGTGATCTCAACGCGGGCGGAGAACGTGGTCGCCGGCCATGCCCTGCTGGAATGCCTGGCCGAACATGCTGGGCAGGTTGATGCGGTGCTGCTCGCTGTCTCCCACGACACCGCACTCGAAGCCGCGCGCTCGCTCCTAGCCTGCCCGGTGGTCGGCATGACCGAAGCCGCCTGCCTGACGGCCTGTCTGTTGGGTGGGCGCTTTGGCCTCGTCACCATGGGCATGACGGAGCCCTATCGCGAGCGCATCGCGCAATACGGGCTGACGGAGCGCCTCGCCGGGCTCGGTGCCATCGCAATGACGCCGCCGGAGGCGCTGGCCGACCCCGAGGGCGCGGCAGCGCAGCTGCGGGCGGCGATCGCCGAACTCGCCGGGCGGGGCGCCGATGCGGTGGTGCTGGGCGGTGCGGCCCTGGCGGGGATGCTGCCGCGGGTGCAGCCCGGCGCGCCGGTGCCGCTGCTCGATGGCATCGCCTGCGGCGTGAAGCTGGCGGAAGCGCTGGTCGCGCTGCGGCTGCCGAAGCCGCAGCAGGGCAGCTATGCGCCGCCGCGCGGCCGCGCGAGCGGCGGGCTCGGCCCGGCGCTCACCGACCTGCTGCGGGGCTGATCACGCCTACCAGCGGTCCAATCCTCGGACCGTCGCGCTCAGTCCACCGTCGCGCCGGATGCTTTGACCAGCGGCGTCCATTTGGCGATCTCGGCCTCGATGAACGCCGTGAAGGCGGCCGGCGTGGTGCCGCCATCCGGTGTCAGCCCCGGCGGCTGCCCGCCGAGTTCGGCGAGCCGCGCCCGGTACTCGGGCTCCTTCGTCAGGGCGTCGATTTCCGCGCCCAGGCGTTCGACGATGGCCGGCGGCGTCTTCGCCGGCGCCTGCAGGCCGAACCAGGCCGTTGCCTCGAAGCCGGCCAGGCCGCTTTCCTCCAGCGTCGGCACCGCCGGCAGCACCTCCGCCCGGCGGCGGCTGGTCACGGCGATCGGTCGCAGACGGCCGTCGCGCACATGGCCGATGACCGAGGGCATGTTATCGCAGCCGACATCAAGCCGCCCTGCCACCGCCTCCACCAGCATCGGCCCGGCACCGCGAAAGGGAATGTGGTTGATGTTGGTGCCGGTGCGGAACTTGAACAGCTCCATCGTCATGTGCGGCGAGCCACCGCTGCCGGCGCTGCCATAGTTCAACTGGCCGGGCTTGGCCTTGGCCAGGGCGATCAGTTGGGCGACCGTGGTCACGGGCAGGGACGGATGCACGAAGATCAGGTTCGGGACCTGCGTCAGCAGGCCGAGATCGACGAAATCCGTGGGCTTCACCGGCATCCGCTCAGCAAACAGGGCGTAGTTGATGCACCCCGTGGCGATGTTCGTGCAGTGCAGCGTATAGCCATCAGGCTCGGCGCGGGCCGCCATCTCGGCGGCGATATTGCCGGTGGCGCCCGGCCGGTTCTCCACCGCGACAGGCTGGCCGAGCCGGCGGCTCAGCCCGGCTGCGCCCATGCGGGCGGCGATATCGGTCGTGCCAGCCGGCGGGTAGCCGACCAGCATCCGGATCGCCCGGCTGGGATAGGCAGGCTGCGCCTGTCCCAGCCCCGGCACGAGTCCGGGCAGGAGCAGCGGCGCGGTTAGCAGCCCGCGGCGGCGGATCGCACTCATTCGGCTTTCGCGCCGGATTTCTGTACCACCTCGGCCCATCTCGCCCGCTCCTCTGCCAGGAAGGTCTGGAAGGCGGCGGGGCTGGTGCCGCCATCGGGCGTCAGCCCCGGCAGCTCCCCGCCCAGCTCCGCCATGCGGGCGCGGAAGCCCGCATCCCGCGCCACCGCATCGGTCTCCGCCCCCAGCCGCGCCAGGACCGCGGGCGGCAGGCCGGCCGGGGCGAGGATGCCGAACCAGGCGGTGGCCTCGAAGCCGCTGATGCCGGCTTCCTGCATGGTCGGCACATCCGGCAGCACGCTGCTGCGGGTGGCGCCGGTGGTCGCCAGGGCCCGCAGCTTGCCGTCCCGGATGAAAGCCAGGGCGGAGGGGATATTGTCCATCCCCGCCTCGATCCGCCCGGTCATGACTTCCGCCAGCATCGGCGCGCTGCCACGGAAGGTCACATGCGTCATCGGCACGCCGGTGCGCTGGCTGAGCAGTTCCATGCAGATATGCGGGGAGGAGCCGATGCCGGCACTGCCATAGGCAATGCCGCCCGGCCGGCGTGCCAGCGCCACCAGCTCGGCCAGGGTCTGCACCGGCAAGGATGGCGGGACGATCAGCACATTGGGCACGCGGATCAGCAGCCCCACCCCCGGCAGGTCGGCGGGCTTGTAGGGCATGCGCTCGGCATAGATGGCGAAGTTGATGGCGCCGGTGCCGATGGTGGTCAGCAGCAGCGTATGCCCATCGGGCTCGGCACGGGCAACGAACTCGGCACCGACATTGCCGCCGGCGCCCGGGCGATTCTCGACCACCACCGGCTGGCCGAGCCGAGCCGCGAGGCGTTCGGCGGCGAGACGGCCGACCAGATCGGTCGTGCCGGCGGGGGTGAAGGGGATGACCAGGCGGATCGGCCGGCGCGGCCAAGGCGCCTCAGCCCGTGCGGTCCCGGCGAGGACGGGCAGCGCCAGCAATGCGCGGCGAGATGTGGTCATGGCGGCTATTCCGCCTTCGCGCCGGATTTGCGGACCACCTCGCTCCATTTGATGATCTCCGCCTTGGTATAGGTCTCGAAGGCCGCCGGCGTGGTGCCGCCACGGGGCGGCAGGTTCGGCCCGCTGCCGCCGAGCTCGGCGATCTTGGCCTTCACCTCCGGGTCCTTGGTCACCGCATCCACCGCCGCGCCAAGTTGCTCGATCACCGGGCGGGGCGTCCGGGCCGGGACCTGCACGCCGAACCAGGCGGTGGCGACCACGCCGGGGAAGCCGGCCTGGGCGGTTGTTGGCACATCGGGCAGCGCCGGGGCGCGGACGGTGCCGGTGACGGCAAGCGGGCGCAGCCGCCCCTCCTTCAGATGGCCGAGCACGGAGGGCAGGTTGTCCACCCCCACCTCGATCCGGCCGGCGATCGCCTCCTGCAGCATCGGCCCGGCGCCACGGAAGGGGATGTGCTGCATCTCGATCCCGGTCTCGGCCTTCAACAGCTCGCCGGTCAGGTGCAGCGATGTGCCGATGCCGGAGCTGCCATTGTTCAGCTTGCCGGGATGGGCGCGGGCGTAGTCCACCAGCTCCTGCAGCGTTTTCACCGGCAGGGCATTGCTGACGAAGATCGCGTTCGGCACTTCCATCATCAGCCCGACCGCGGCCAGATCCTCCGGCTTGTAGGGCATCTTGGTGCCATAGAGGCTGTAGTTGATGGCCGCCGAGCTGACGGTCGCCATCAGCAGCGTGTAGCCATCAGGATCGGCCTTCACCACCGCCTCGGCGCCGAGATTGCCGCCGGCGCCCGGGCGGTTCTCGACCACCACCATCTGCCCGAGCCGCGGGCCGAGATGCGCGGCGAGCAGCCTGGCGGCGATATCGGTCGTGCCCGCCGGGGTGAAGGGCACGACCAGACGGATCGAACGGTTGGGATAGGCGGCCTGGCCGAGCGCGGGCAGCGGCAGCAGCGCGGCACAGGCGGCCAGCGCCTGACGGCGGACGAGCATGACAGGTTTCCTCCGAGGCTTTGCTGCAATATTGCACCGAACGGTGCCGGTTCAATCGACCTGGGCGCCCGCCCGTTTGATCACCGCCGCCCAGCGGAGGTTTTCCGCGGCGATGAAACGGGCAAAATCGGCCGGGCTGCCGCCGCGCAGCCGGGCCCCGATAGCTTCCACCTTGTCGCGCGTTGCGGGCTCGGCGCAGATCGCGTTCACCTCGGCATTCAGCCGGGCGATAATGGCCGGCGGCGTGCCTTTCGGCACCTGCAGCCCGAACCAGGCCGTGGCGGCATAGCCGGGCAGGCCGGATTCGGCGACGGTGGGCACATCCGGCAGGGCCGGGCTGCGCTCCGGGCTGGTCACCGCCAGCGGCTTCAACTGCCCGCCGCGGATCAGGGTGATGACTGAAGGCAGGTTGTTCACCCCGACATCGATCCGCCCGCCCATCAGCTGGTTTGCTGTATCGGCGCCACCCCGGAAGGGCACGTGGAGGATATCGACCCCGGCATCGGCCTTCAGCATTTCCCCCGACAGATGCAGGCTGCTGCCGCTGCCGGAGGAGGAGTAGGCCAGCTCCCCGGGCCGGGCGCGGGCGGCGGCCAGCATGTCCTGCAGGGTCTTCCAGGGGCTGTCCGCGCGCACCACCAGCACATTCGGCAGGTCGGCAAACAGCGCGACCGGCAGCAGATCCTCCGGCCGATAGCTGAGCTTGGAATGCAGGTTGCCGTTGATGGCGGCGGTGCCGATCGAGCCGAAGAACAGCGTGTAGCCGTCGGGCTCGGCCCGCGTCGCCAGCTCTGCGGCGATCACCCCGGCCGCACCGCCGCGATTTTCCACCACCACGCTTTGGCCGAGCCGCGCGCCGAGCCGTTCAGCGAGGATGCGGGCCAGCATGTCGGTCGCACCGCCGGGCGGAAAGGGCACGATCAGGCGCAGCCCACGGGCCGGCCAGGCGTCCTGGGCGGCAGCCCGGCGGGCGGCGAAAAGCAACGGCAGGACGGCGCGGCGGCGCCAGGGCTGGGCAAGCGGCATGGGGATCTCCTCGGCCGCCCTGTCCTGCCTGCGCCGGGGGCCGGCTGGCAAGGCTTCTGACAAGGCTTGCCGGCGGCCACCCGGCCCCTGTACGGAGGGGGCGTCGGCGGAGACGAACCGGATGGGCATGCTGCGGCTTTATGTGCGGGTGCTGGGCCTGCTGGCGCCGGATCGACGGCTGGCGATCGGCCTGGGTTTGGCCAATATCCTCGCCGCCGGACTGCTGTTCATCGAGCCTGTGCTGTTCGGCCGGGTGATCGACGTGCTCAGCCGCGCCGCCGGCATGACCCATGCCGCTGTCTGGTCCGAATCGCGCCAGCTGCTGGTAATCTGGGGGATTGCGGGCCTCGCCGGCATCATCACCAATGTCAGCATCTCCTTGCTGTCGGACCGGATGGCGCATCGCAACCGCCTGGCGCTGATGAACCGCTATTTCGCCCATGTGCTGTCGCTGCCGCTATCCTTCCACGGCGATATCCAGTCCGGCCGCCTGATGAAGGTCATGCTGGCCGGCACCGATAACCTTTTCGGCCTGTGGCTGGCGTTCTTCCGCGAACATATGGCGACCTTCATCGCCGCCATCGTGCTGTTGCCGCTGACCCTGATTCTGAACTGGCGCCTCGCGCTGGTTCTGCTGGTGCTGATTGTGCTGTTCGCCGTGGTGACCGCCTTCGTCATCCGCAAGACAGAACGCGCGCAGGGGCAGGTGGAGCGTTTCCAGAGCCAGCTTGCCGGCAATGCCCAGGACGCGCTGTCGAACGTGGTCGTGGTGCAGTCCTTCACCCGCCTCAGCGCCGAGGCGCGGGTGTTCGATGACATCATGCGCCAGGTGCTGCGTCACCAATTTCCGGTGCTGAACTGGTGGGCGGTGGTCTCCGTTCTGACCCGCGCGGCCAGCACCATCACCGTGATCGCCATTTTCGTGATGGGCACGGTGCTGCACCTGCGTGGCCAGGCTACGGTCGGCGAGATCGTGAGCTTCATGGGCTTCGCCACCCTGCTGATCGGCAAGCTGGAAGGCGCGGTCTCCTTCGTCGCGCGGCTGGTCTTCCACGCCCCGGCGATCACCGAGTTCTTCGAGGTGCTGGACGCCGAAAACAGTGTCCCGGAGAAGCCCGGCGCGCTCGTGTTGGGTCGGGCGACCGGCAATGTCGCCTTCGAAGATGTCGCCTTCAATTATCCGGGTGGGCCGATGATCCTGAAGGACGTCGCCTTCGCTGCATCGCCGGGCCGCACCATTGCCCTGGTTGGCCAGACCGGGGCCGGCAAATCAACCGCCATGGCGCTTTTGCAGCGGCTTTGGGACCCGACCGGCGGGCGCGTCACCCTCGATGGCCACGACCTGCGTGATATCTCTCTGGAAAGCCTGCGGCGCAACATCGGCGTGGTGTTCCAGGAAAGCATGCTGTTCAACCGGACGATCCGGGAAAACCTGCTGGTCGGGCGGCCCGACGCGACCCAGGAAGACATCGAACGCGCCTGCCGCATGGCGGAGGCGCACGACTTCATCACCCGCCAGGCGCGCGGCTACGACACCATGGTCGGCGAACGCGGTGCCAGCCTTTCCGGCGGCCAGCGGCAG
>Ga0114972_10001504_pt1 | contig 17526 bp, 18 predicted proteins | sample M_140807_EF_Meta_FD_87354 | JGI IMG/M metagenome (GOLD analysis project Ga0114972, IMG submission 87354) | Freshwater microbial communities from Lake Montjoie, Canada to study carbon cycling - M_140807_EF_MetaG | ecosystem: Environmental > Aquatic > Freshwater > Lake | place: Lake Montjoie... | reverse complement strand
GGTGTTGCCACGGGCGGTGAGCGCCACGCCGTCGATGGTGTATTGCGCATCGGCTGCGCCTTTCATCAGGGTCAGGTTCTGTCCTGAGCCTGCCGCAGCGGTGGGGTCGAAGGCCAGGGCTGACAATCCCGCCGTGTCGGTTGAATTGCCATCATCGTCGGTGGCCTGGATTCGAAAGGCCTGATTGCCACCCGAGGTGGCGCTGCTCACAAAGAGCCTGACCTGATCGCCATCCCGCACGATCGATGCTCGTGCACCTGATGACGAGGCATTGATTGCATCGCGCACCTGAGCGAGGGTCGCATTGGAGGGGATGGTGACCGCCACTTCGGCCCGACTTGGGTCGGGCGTGAAACTGCTTGCGCCACTGGGCTGGGTGCCCATCTGGATGCGCAGCGTGCCGGAGCCCACGATGGCGTCGCTGCTGGCGAAGGTCCCGCTGGTGACGGTTTGCGATGCGGCCAGCTTCTGGACTTCAACCGCCTGCTGGGTGGCTGCGGCGCCTGAAGAGGCGGTCATGTCGACGGCGGCTGCATTGCTGCTCGTTGCCTTGACGGTGCGCCATGAATCGAACCGGGACAGGGCTGCGGCCGCGTCGCGAAAGGCCGACAACTGGCTTTGCAGCTTGCCATAGGCAGAGATCTTCACATCGATCTTCTTGACCTCGCTCTGCATCTGGACGATCGGGCGAGATTCGGCCCTCATCAATGCGGCGACCATGCCCTGGACGTCGAGCATGCTGCTGGAGGTGATCGGTGAGGCCATGGCTTACTCCATCAATGAAAAGCCGCCGGGCGGGGCAAACCCGATCCGGCGGCCAGAGTGCCCTGTCGGGCGTGTGCGTGGTTCAGCGAGGCAGCAGTGACAACACCTGTTGCGGCACCTGATTCGACTGCGACAGCATGGCGGTTCCGGCCTGCTGCAGGATTTGCGCACGGGTCAGCGCTGCCGTTTCGGCTGCAAAGTCTGCGTCCATGATCCGGCTGCGGGCAGCGGTCTGATTCTCTGCGCCCACCTGAAGGTTGGAGATGATCGACTCGAAGCGGTTCTGCATGGCACCGAATGTGGCGCGCGCCGAGTTCACCTCGTCCAGCGCGGTGTCGATGCTGGTCATCGCGGCTGTGGCACCTGCTGTACCGGTGATGCTGGCGGTCGACACGATGACCGCCGCGACACCGCTTCCAGCCGGAATGTTGGCTGTGCTGATCGACATCTGGTCGGTCGCGGTGTTGGTGCCGGCTCCGATCTGAAAGGTGAGGGTGGTCGCCGAATTCAGTATCGTCGTGCCATTGAATGTGGTGGCGGCCAGTGTGCGGCTGATCTCCGAGGACAGCTGCTGAAATTCCTGATTCAGGCTGACGCGATCGGAGCTGCTGTTGGTGGCATTGTTCGACTGGACGGCCAGCTCGCGCATGCGCTGCAGCATGTCGGTGACCTTGCCCAGAGCACCCTCGGCGGTTTGAGCCAGTGAGATGCCGTCGTTGGCATTGCGAATCGCGACGTTCATGCCGCGAACCTGTGCATCCATCCGGTTGGCGATGGCCAGACCGGCCGCATCGTCCTTTGCGGAGTTCACGCGAAGACCGCTTGAGAGGCGCTGGATCGAGGTTGCCAGTGAGGACTGGCTGGTGTTCAGATTGCGCTGCGCGTTGAGCGATTGGAGGTTGGTGTTGATCACCTGGGCCATGAGGTTCTCCTGAAAAGAGGAACCTCCCACAGCCCGATGCCGCTTCAGGTTCCGATGCAGGGACACTGTGGCTCATGGCGAAAACGTCCGGTGCGTCGAAAAGCGCTGCAATTTCGGGTCAATTCAAGACGGCAAGGTCTCGTCGCCGAGGCGCCGGGCGCCTGCATTCAGGCGCCCGGCGCGGGCTGTTGCCGCGTTTTGCCTTAGCCGCGCAGCAGGGAGAGCACACCCTGGGGCGCTGCGTTGGCCTGTGCCAGCATCGCCGTTCCAGCCTGCTGCAGGATCTGTGCGCGGGTCAGGTTGGCGGTTTCCTGGGCGAAGTCAGCGTCCATGATCCGGCTCTTGGCTGCGGTCTGGTTTTCAGAGGCGACCTTCAGGTTTGAAATCACCGACTCGAAGCGGTTTTGCATCGCGCCGAAGGTTGCACGGGCCGAGTTGACCTGGTCGAGCGCGTTGTCGATTGCGGTCATGGCCGAGGTGGCCGCCGAAGCTGTGCTGATGCCGGATGTCGATGCGACTGCGGTTGCAAGGCTGCCGCTGGTACTGGTCATGTCAGACAGATTGATCGCAATCTGGTCGGTCACGCTCGAGGTACCCGCACCGATCTGGAAGGACAGGGTGGCGGCGGTGTTCAGCAGCGAGGTGCCGTTGAAGGCGGTTGCGCCCAGCGTCCGAGTGATTTCTGAGGCGAGCTGCGAATACTCGGAATTCAGGCTGGAGCGGTCACTCGAGCTGTTCGTGGCGTTGGCCGACTGAACTGCGAGTTCGCGCATCCGCTGCAGCATGTCGGTGACCTTGCCCAGTGCGCCTTCACCGGTTTGTGCCAGTGAGATGCCGTCGTTGGCATTGCGGATGGCCACATTCATGCCGCGAACCTGTGCATCCATGCGGTTGGCAATCGCCAGACCGGCGGCATCGTCTTTTGCCGAGTTGACTCGCAGGCCGCTGGACAGGCGCTGGATCGATGTGGCCAGTGCGCCCTGAGAGGCCGAGGCGTTGCGCTGAGCGTTGAGCGCCAGAACGTTGGTGTTGATGACTTGCATGGTGATTCTCCTGTGATCGGACGGTAGGGTTTGCCGTGCCGGTCTCACCGGTTAGGCGGCGGGATCGCTCCCGTTGAATCCGTTATCGGGCGGCCTTTCGTCGGACTTGAGCGGAACAATTTTTTTCGTCTGACCGCTCAAGTCCTGGAACGAACCACTCAGACCGGTTTTGTAGGGGATCACTGACAGGGTGTCGGGCGGGTGCGGACGAACCGTACAGCCAAGCCCCGATATTCCCTGCATTGGTCAAGATCAAGAATCAATCCCGTCACAACATTGATACAAAGGGATGTCGCCATGGAAAACCAAGTCGAAAGCCGCTGGATGCCCGAGATTCGCGAGATCAATCTGTCCTACCTCATGCTCGCGCAGAGCATGGTTCGATCGGACAAGGCTCATGCGATGTTTTCACTGGGCATCTCGGAATCGATTGCCGACATCCTGGCCGTGCTCAGTGCGGCTCAGCTGCTCAAGATTGCGTCGGGCAACATGATGATGTGCCGCTTCCGCTTTGACGACGAGATGGTCTGGTCGCTGCTTGCTGATCACGGCCGGCGCAGCCAGGTCGGACTGGATGCCAATGCCGCACGCCTTCAGGCCAGCATCGTGATGGCCGGCAATTTCGCAGAGGCTGTCTGAGATGGCCGCCCGCAGCCTGCTCGCCGAGAACCGTCAGATCCAGCGCGCCATCGAGCTCATTCAGCTCGGTGCCCGATTGCAGGTTCTGGAGTCTGAAACCGATCTGCCCTATGAGCGCCTGCTGCGCCTGTACAAGGAAGTGGCCGGGCGTTCGCCCTCCAAGGGTCAGCTGCCTTTCTCGACGGACTGGTTCATGACCTGGCAGCCGAACATTCACGCTTCCTTGTTCCTGAACATCTACGAGTACCTGAACAAGACGACCGAGATCGAATCGATCGATGCGATTGCCAAGGCCTGGCGTCTGTATCGCGATGAAGTGACCGCCCATGGCGTCGAGCCGATTCTGTCGATCACCCGCGCCTGGCGACTGGTCAAGTTCGTCGACTCGTCGATGCTGTGTCTGACGCGATGCAGCCATTGCAATGGCCGATACGTCAACCACACCTATGAACTCGACGCGGGATTCGTGTGCGGACTGTGTGAGCCTCCGGCACGGGCCGGCAAAGCGTTGAAGGCTGGATCGATCCATTGATCGACCCGCAACGCACGGTGGCAGGCGCTCGCTCAAGATGAGATCTCGCGCGCCGACAACCGCAACGAGTGCGCCACACAGGCGCAGCCATTCAGGGTTCATTTCGCCATGTTCGTGATCATTGGCTATGTCGTCGTTCTGGTCGCCGTATTCGGCGGCTATACGCTTGCCGGCGGCAAGTTTGCGGTGATCATCAAGGCTGCCCCGATCGAGCTGTTCATCATCGGCGGATCTGCCCTCGGCGCTTTTTTCGTTGGCAATAGCAGCAAGACGATCAAGTCGACGATGAAGACGATCCCGGTGCTCTTCAAGGGATCGAAGTACACCAAGGCTCGGTACATGGAGCTGATGGCGCTGCTATATGAAATTCTGGCCAAGGCCCGAAAAGAAGGTCTGATGGCGATCGAGGCCGATGTGGAAAATCCGCATGATTCGGCGCTCTTCAAGAAGTTTCCGAATATTTCCGGTGATCACCATCTCATTGAATTCATCACCGACTATCTGCGCATGATGGTCTCGGGAAACATGAATTCCCATGAGATTGAAAACCTGATGGACAACGAGATCGACACGCATCATCACGAGGCGCACACGCCGATGAATGCGATTCAGGCGATCGGGGACGGATTGCCGGCGTTCGGCATCGTCGCGGCCGTGCTCGGCGTGGTCAAAACGATGGCTTCGGTCGGGCAGCCTCCTGCGGTGCTGGGCCAGATGATCGCCGGCGCACTGGTTGGAACTTTCCTCGGCATCCTGCTGGCCTATGGCTTTGTCAGCCCACTGGCCAAGCTGCTCGAGCAGAAGGCTGAGGAGTCGCACAAGGAATTGCAGTGCGTGAAGATTACGCTTTTGGCCAGCTTGCAGGGCTATGCGCCCGCGATTGCAGTGGAGTTCGGGCGCAAGGTGCTGTTCTCCACCGAGCGGCCGTCTTTCCAGGAACTTGAAGCACACGTCAAGAAGAAGGCCTGATTCATGGCGGCGACCGACAAGAAGATCCAGCCGATCATCATCAAGCGGGTCAAAAAGGGCGGCGGTCACGGTCACCACGGAGGCGCCTGGAAAATCGCTTATGCCGACTTCGTGACGGCGATGATGGCCTTCTTCCTGCTGATGTGGCTTCTTGGCTCGACCACCAAGGGCGACTTGCAGGGCATCGCCGACCACTTCAACACCCCGCTGAAGGTGGCGCTTTCAGGCGGATCCGGCTCGGGCGACAGCTCAAGTGTGATCAAGGGCGGCGGCGAGGACCTCACCCGCACGGTGGGTCAGGTCAAGCGAGGCGATGTCGAGCAGACGCACCGCAACGTCAATCTGCAGGCGATGCCGGCCGATGCGCAGCGGGCTGAGGCCCAGGCCAAGCGGGTCAAGGCCAAGGTCGAGGAGGCGATTGAGCGCAACCCGAAGCTGCGCGAGTTGCGCTCGCAGGTGCGGATGGAAGTCACGACCGAGGGACTGCGAATCCAGATCGTTGATGACCAGAACCGCCCGATGTTTGATTCCGGTGCAGCAGTGGTCAAACCCTACATGCGTGAGCTGCTTGGCGAGATTGCGCGGGTGCTCAATGAAGTCGACTCGCGCATCACCCTGACAGGGCACACCGATGCAGCACCGTTCTCGGGCGGTGAGCGGGGCTATTCGAATTGGGAGCTCTCGGCTGACCGCGCCAATGCGTCCAGGCGTGAGCTGATCGCAGCCGGGATCGATGAACGCAAGGTTTTACGCGTCGTGGGACTGGCGGCGGTCATGCCGCTGGATGCGGCAGCACCGAATGCCCCGATCAACCGGCGCATCTCGATTCTGGTGATGAACAAGTCGGCTGAGCAGCGCTTGCTCAATGGCACGGACCCGCAGGCAGGATCGGTCGAGGCGGTTGAAAGTGCCCTGGTTCGAAGCGGGCAATTGTCATTGCCCGCAGCCTCAGGCGAAGCCGCAAGCCAGACCAGTCCTAAGGCCACCAGCGGGAATTAGTGCACTGCCATTTCGCCTCTTCGCTCAAGAGGCTGACCGGCACGAAGAAGCGGGGCATTGAGCCCCTTTTTTGAGGGTTCTGCGATCCGGCGCAGGCACACAATGCCCCTACGGAGGGCTATCGGCAGCCATGGCGGAATCTTCAGAAGATCGCGACGAACGGCAGTTACCCGCATCCGAGCGGAAGCTGGCCAAGGCACGTGAAGACGGGCAGATTCCCCGTTCGCGCGAAGCCGCTCATGCCGCGTCGTTGCTGGCCGCATTTATGACGGTTGCACTGTACGGCCCGGCCTTTGCCGATCGGTGCATGGCGCTGTTACGCGGCTCCCTGCGCTTTGACCGGTCAGTAACCCGTGATCCGCAGCTGGCACTGAACGGCGCTGCCTCCCAGGCCTGGGAGGCCTTTGTGGCGGTGATGCCGATTCTGGTGGCGCCGATTGCCGCGGCCATGCTGGCCACCCTCGTGGTCGGCGGACTGGTCTTCACCCTCAAGCCGATCACGCCTGATCTGTCCCGGATCGATCCGATGGCCGGGCTGGGTCGAATTTTTTCGATGAAGTCGCTGATCGATTTCGGCAAGCTGGCGCTGATCGCGCTGGCAGTCGGTCTCGTGGGGTTCTGGGTCATCAGTGGGGGTCTTCATCGATTCGCCAGCTATGCCGGCATGCCGCTGCCCGCAGCGCTCGCAGCCGCTGGATCAGACCTTAAGGCGGGTCTGCTGTCCGTGTTCGGTGTGGTGCTGGTGGCAGCGCTGATCGATGGTCCCTTGCAGATCTTTCGTCATCGCAAGGACCTGATGATGACGCCGCAGGAAGCGCGTCAGGAGAACCGCGAATCCGAGGGCGACCCGCAGGTCAAGGCGAAGCTGCGCCAGCGTCAGCGGGAGATGTCGCGAGGCCGGATGCTGGCTGTAGTGGCACAGGCCAATGTGGTCGTGACCAACCCGACGCACTTTGCGGTGGCGCTCAAGTACGACGAGGGCGCCATGGGCGCACCGCGCGTGGTGGCCAAGGGGGCCGATCTGCTGGCCGCACGGATCCGCGAGCTGGCGGCCGAGTCGAATGTGCCGATGCTCGAAGCACCGCCGCTGGCCCGGGCCTTGTATCGGCATGTCGAAATCGACCAGGAAATTCCGGCTGCGCTGTATTCGGCAGTCGCTCAGGTCCTGGCCTGGGTCTACCAGCTCCAGCAGTTTTCCGCAGGTCGCGGCGGGCCGCCGCGCGAGCCTGGAATCCAGGTGCCTGATGGTCTTGATCCGCTGCAGGAGGGCGCACGATGAACAGCCGATACCAGCCATCATGGTTGCCGTTTCCCCTGCCTGCTGTGGGTGCGCTGGGCGCGCCGGTCCTGATCCTGCTGCTGCTGGCGATGCTGGTGTTGCCGCTGCCGGCTTTTTTGCTTGATGTGTTCTTCACCTTCAACATCGCGGTCGCACTGATCGTGCTGATGGTGTCGGCCTACACGGTCAAGCCGCTCAGCTTCTCGGCCTTCCCGACCGTGCTGCTGCTCACAACGATGCTGAGGCTGGGACTGAATGTTGCCTCCACCCGCGCCATTCTGATGCACGGTCACACCGGCACCGATGCGGCGGGCAAGGTGATCGAGTCATTCGCCCATTTCCTGATCGGTGGCAACTTCGCGGTCGGCCTGATTGTCTTTTCGATCCTGACGGTCATCAATTTCGTGGTGGTCACCAAAGGTGCCGGACGGATTGCCGAGGTGTCTGCACGCTTTGCACTGGATGCGATGCCCGGCAAGCAGATGGCGATCGATGCCGACCTGAACGCCGGTCTCATCGATGAAAAGGACGCGCGCAGACGACGGCTCGAAGTCGGGCAGGAAGCCGACTTTTTCGGATCGATGGACGGTGCTTCGAAGTTCGTTCGCGGCGATGCGATCGCGGCGATGCTGATTCTCGCGATCAACATCATCGGCGGATTGGCGATCGGTCTGATCCAGCACAACCTGCCGATCGAGCGTGCGCTGTCCAACTATGTGCTGCTTGCGGTGGGTGATGCGCTGGTTGCGCAGATTCCGTCGCTGATCATTTCGCTGGCGGCCGGTCTGATCGTCTCCCGAGTGGGCGACGAAGACGACATCGGCGGACAGGTGGGTAAGCAGCTGTTCTCGATGCCCAATGCGCTGGGCCTCAGCGGGGGTGTCATGGCGCTGCTGGGCGTGATCCCGGGTATGCCGCATGTGGCGTTTCTGTTGCTCGCAGGTGCCTGCGGATGGGCTGCCTGGGCCTTGTCCAAGCGCCAGAGGCTCGAAGCGGCGCAGGCCAGCGCTCCGCCCGAAGCGACCACCGGTCCGGTGCAGAACAACGAAGCGAGTTGGGAGGATGTGGTGCCGGTCGACATTCTCGGCCTCGAAGTCGGCTATCGCCTCATCACGCTCATCGAGCGCAACGAAGCCAGCGACCTGCTCACCCGGATCAAGGGCGTGCGCAAGAAGTTTGCCGGTGAGGTCGGCTTTCTGCCGCCCGCGGTGCATATCAAGGACAACCTGGAGCTGCGCCCCAATGGTTATCGGATCACGCTCAAAGGCGCGGTGGTCGGCGAAGGCGAGGCGTTCCCCGACAAGCTGCTGGCGATCAATCCCGGCCATGCAATGCTGCAGTTGCCGGGGCCGGTCACAGCCGATCCGGCCTTTGGTCTGCCGGCCACCTGGATCGACGAGTCACAACGCGATGCAGCGCAGATGGGTGGCTACACCGTGGTCGATGCAGCAACGGTGATCGCCACGCACCTGAACCACCTGATGGGCGTGCATGCCAGCAAGTTGCTGGGGCGCACCGAGGTTCAGCAATTGCTTGATCATCTGACCCGCTTCGCTGGCAAGCTCGCCGAAGAGGTGGTGCCCAAACAATTGCCGCTGTCCGCATTGCAGAAGGTGCTGCAAAACCTCCTGGATGAATCGATCCATATCCGTGACCTCAGAACCATCGTCGAGTGTCTCGGCGAGAACGCGGCCCGTACGCAGGATCCGACCGATCTGACCCGCGAGGTGCGTGTGGCGCTGGCGCCGGCGATCGTCGACCAGATCTATGGCCCGGCTCGCGACCTCGAGGTGATTGCCTTCGACCCGAACCTGGAGAACCTGCTCGCACAGGCGCTGTCACCGGGTGCGGTGGGCGCACTCGAACCCGGTGTGGCAGACCTGGTGGTCAAAGCCACAAGCGAGGCCGCCGGGCGCCAGGAGATGGTCGGCTTGCCAGCGTGCCTGCTGGTTCCCGATCGGATTCGAGTGCCGGTCGCACGTCTGCTCAGAAAAGGCGCGCCCCGGTTGCGGGTGCTGGGCCATGCAGAGATCCCTGATACGCATTCGATCCGGATCGGCCGGATCATTGGAGAGGCAACATGAACGTGAAGCGATTCATCGGCAGAACTGCGCGCGACGCATTGCGGATGCTGCGCGAAGAGCTCGGGCCGGACGCGCTGGTGCTCGCTAATCGGCCCTGTGCCGAGGGTGTCGAGATGCTCGCCGCAGTGCCTGATGGCGTTGCCGACCTGTCCAATGCGTTCGACAATCCGCCCACTCTGTTTGCCCCGAGCCTGGATGAGATGTCGCAGGAGGAGTCGGTGTTTCAGGCTGCAACCTTGCCAGCTCAGTCAGGGCGAACGCCTCCGCCGATGAGCACGGTCTCGTTCCAGGACTATGTGCGACAGCGCCTGCGCGAACGCGGCCGTCAGTCAGCAGCCCCAGCCCCAGCCCCAGTCCCAAGCCCGGAGCCCACGCGTGCAAAGGCACAGATCGTTTCGCCGCGCGCGAAAGTGACTCATCCCGCGGCCGCCCCGGTCAATCGGACACCGCCGCCCGCCGCAGTGATGTCCAGCCCATCATCGGATGCACTGATGGCCGAATTGCAATCACTCAAGAGCCTGATCTCGAATCAGTTCGATTCGATGCGCTGGTTCGACGAGGTGGCACGCAGTCCTGTCCAGGCCCAGTTGCTGCGCACGATGGTGGAGGCGGGCTTTTCTCTGAAGCTCGCCCGCTCGGTGGTCAGCCGACTGCCTGCCGATTATTCGGGCGCACAAGCCACCGTGTGGCTGTCGAAGGTTCTGGCTCGCAATTTGCGCTGTGTGCCCCAGCTCGAGACCTTCGAGTCGGGCGGTGTGTTTGCGTTGATCGGTCCGACCGGCGTGGGCAAGACCACGACCACAGCCAAGATCGCCGCGCAACAGGTGCTGCGTTATGGGCCGAAGGCGGTCTCTCTGATCACGGTTGATACCTACCGGCTGGGCGCGCACGATCAGCTGCGCGCCTTTGGCCGGATTCTGAATGTCCCGGTGCACATAGCGCATGATGCCGCTGCTTTGCATGACCTGCTTCGCCTGCGCGACAGTCGCCAGCTTGTGCTGATCGATACCGTGGGCATGGGTCATCGCGATGAGCGCATTGGCAACCTGCTGTCGATGCTGCCGCGATCGGAGGTGCGTCATGTGGTGGTGGCCAGTTGTGCCGCCCAGGCCGAGTCGATCGATGAGTCGCTGCGTGCCTATCAGGCCTCCGAGGCAGACGGTGTGATCCTGACCAAGCTCGATGAAGCCGCCCGCCTCGGTGGTGCAATCGATTGCCTGCTGCGACATCGCCTGCCGCTGCTGGGCATGTGCGATGGCCAGCGTGTGCCGGAAGACTGGCAGCAGGCCGACGCTGACAAACTGTTGCGTCGCGCCCTGCATGGCGCGCGCGCGGGTGCTTTCGGGCTGGAATCAGAGAGCCTGCCGACTGTGTTCGGTGTGGCATCGTCTAATTCGACAGAGACCGCTCATGCTTGATCACGGCCAGGATCAGGCCAGCGGTCTGCGCCGCTCGATGAACCCTGCAGGCGGTCGGCTGTTGCCGGTGGCCGGCGCCGGGGAGCATCCGGGTTTCGTCTCCAGGCTGGCGCAGTCGCTGTGTGATGGCGGCCTGCGCATCGCGCTGGTGAGTGATTTCGACCAGGAGCTCGCACAGCTCGCCCAAGGGCGTCACCGCAACGGCCTGATGGCGCGCCACACCCTGCAACTCGGGCCCGATCTGCGCTTGCTCGATTCAGTGTGCGAGCAGGTTGATCTGACTCTGGTGGCGGTCGACGATCGAAGGCTGGTCAGAGGCCTGAACCTGCCGGTTAGCGAGGCTGTGGTGCTGGCTGGTGCCGGACCCGAGGCGATTGCGACCGCCTATGCGCGCATCAAGGCGATGGTCGGCTTTGGATCGGTGCGAGAGGTGTGTACCCTGTTCGAACGCGGCAGTTCAAGCGCTTCGGCTCGCAACGGCCATGAACGACTGGCTCAGGCGGCTTCGCGGTTTCTGGGCATCGATCTGGCCTTCGGCGGCGCAGCGCCTGCGGCGGCCGTCCCCGGGGGCTATCGGCGTCTCGCGGACGATCTGGCTGACTGGGCCTGCAAGCGTTCACTCGGGAGGGCCCCGTGTCTGTCGCATTGAAGGAAGGATCAACGATGTACACCGCGCGCGGAACCCTTGATCGCTCGGCTGCCGTGAAGCATTACGCACCGCTGGTGCGAAAGCTGGCCTCGCAGATGATTGCGAGGTTGCCGTCGAATGTCGAACTCGACGATCTGGTTCAGGCGGGCATGATCGGCCTCATGGATGCACTCTCCCGCTACGAAACCGGCCATGGCGCACAGTTCGAGACCTTTGCAACCCAGCGTATCCGGGGGGCGATGATCGATGAGCTGCGTGGCGGTGACTGGCTGCCGCGCTCTGTCAGGCGCAGCCAGCGCAGCATCGACACCGCAATCCATGCAGTCGAGCAGCGACTGAAGCGATCGGCCAACGAAACCGAAGTGGCTGCGGAAATGGGATTGAATCTGACCGACTACCAGCAGCTGCTCGGTGAAGCCCGTGGCGCGCAGCTGGTGTATCTCGATGAACTCGGTGGCGCAGATTCCGAGGACGGATTTCTTGATCGTCACCTGGGTGATGAACGCTCGGAGCCCTCGAATGTCCTGGGCGATACCCGTTTCAGGAGCGCTTTGATCGCTGCCATCGAGAACCTGCCCGAGCGGGAAAAGCAGGTGATGGGCATGTACTACGAACACGACATGAACCTCAAGGAGATCGGTGCCGTGCTGGGTGTGACCGAGTCGCGGGTCTGTCAGTTGCACGCGCAGGCGGTGTCGCGGCTGCGTTCGAAACTCAAGGGCTGGTAGCCAGAACTGGAAGGTGTTCAGATGATTCCCTCGCTGATCCGGAAATTACGCGGCAACACTCAGGCCGAGATTGTCCCGGCAGACGGCGCCGCGCACGCTGCGCCGGTCGCGCTGGATTCAAGCCAGCTCGTCCAGGTGTCCCGACTGGCTGGCTCGCTGGGTCGCGAGGCTGCCGAGGTGAGTGGCACGATCGATGATCTGGCGGCCACCGGCGCGCTGCAAAGCGAAGGTTGCCGCCAGCTGTCGTCCGATATGGACGGCATTCACAGTGCCAATCGTGCGATTGCACAGGCCGCAGAAGCGAACCGCCAGGCGGTGCAAGAGGCCAGAGAGGCTGTGGTGAGTGTTGGGCAGGGTGTTGCGGGTGCCATGCAGACTCTTCGTGAGGTCTCGCAGGCGGCCGCGGAAATCACGCAGATTGCGCTGCAGACCCGGCTGGTCGCGTTCAATGCTTCGGTCGAGGCCAAGCGAGCCGGCGATGCCGGGCGCGGTTTCGCCGTGGTAGCCGATGCGGTCAAGGACCTGGCCGCCAAGGTGGAACAGTCCTCCAAGCTGATCATGGGCACGGTCACCCAGCTGGATCGGCGCATCGACGAGCTCTCGCGCGAGATTCGTCATGACGCCGGTACTGACAGTGCCTTCCATGCGGCCCTGGGACGGGCTGAGGCATCGGCTGGCGAAATCTCGGTGGCAGCCGATCAGAATGTATCGAGCTGTGCATCCGTGCTCGAGTCGGTGCGCGCCTTGTCATCTCAGGTCGATCAGACCGCGCGTTCCCTGGCTTTGGCACGTGAGCGAACCAGCGCCATGCTGGGTGTGTCTGAATCGATGATCGAGCTCACTGCCTCGTGTGGAGTGCAGACGGTCGATACACCGTATATCGAGCGGGGCATGGAAATGGCGCGCGAGATCTCGGCACTCTTCGAGCAGGCCGTGGCCACGGGTCAACTCACACTGGACGATCTGTTCGACGAGCGCTATCAGCCTGTGGCCGGAAGCGATCCAGTGCAGTACACGACGCGGTTCCTGGCGCTCGCCGATCGTCTGTTGCCCGAGCTTCAGGAGGCCGTGGTGGCCACCCTGCCAAAAGTTGTGTTCTGCGCGGCGGTCGATCGCAATGGATACCTGCCTACGCACAACCACAGGTTTTCTCGGCCACAGGGCACTGATCCGCTCTGGAATGCAGCCAATTGTCGCAACCGCCGCTTGTTCCAGGATCGCACCGGTCTGGCGGCTGCGCGCAGCACCCGACCATTTCTCTTGCAGACCTACCGACGTGACATGGGTGGTGGACAGTTTGCGCTGATGAAAGACCTGTCTGCGCCGATCACCGTCCAGGGGCGCCACTGGGGTGGACTGCGGATTGCCTATCAGTTCTGAGGATGAGTGGGTTCTTTCAGAACCCGCTTCAGGACCGGGTCAGGCCGACAGTCCGCGCCCTGTGCGCTGAAAACCGCCAGGGCTCTTGAGCATCGAACCGCCAGCACCGTACAAGGCGGGCGAGCCGCTCATTGCGTTCAGTCCGCGCAACGCCGCGCTCTCGCCTCGGGCGGCGAGTTGTGCGTTGAGAGCAAGCGACTGCATGGCTTCGCGCAGACGATCTTTCGATCGCAGCTTCGCGGCTTCGCGCTGCCAGCCGGGATTGACCAGGAGCGCATGGATGCTGGCCTGAGATGATCGGATGGCATTCAGGTCGCCGCTCACCAGAGCCTTGCGTTGCGTGGCGAGCAAAGTCTCCAGAGCCGACAGCGCCCGTGCGGGCGCATCTTCGAGCGCAGAATCGGTGTGGGCCCCCGAGCTGGAGATCACGGTTTGTTCGCGCCTTGCGAGCCGAGCAGGTCCCGTGTGTCAGCGAGCAGCTGATCGGCGACGCGCTTGGCATCGACCGGGAAGCGGCCCTCCTGAATGGCTCGACGCACTTCTTCGACCTTCTTCTGGTCGAAGGGGACGGTCACTGGCTCGGTGGCCAAACCGGGGGCAGCCCCTGAGAGCGACACGCGATCGAGGTTTGACGGGCTGGCCGACGCCTCGGTGGGTTTGGTCGACTGAGCGCGTTCAGCACCGGTTGCTTTGCCGTCCTGACGAACGCCTTCCGCACCACCGGGTGAGGAAGGACCCGCCGGAACTTGCGGTCCGATCTTCATTGCATTTCTCCTGCGGGGCCGGAATCACGGTGCCCCATGGACTCATTATCGTCCGGGATGGGTCCGACTTGAGGATCACCTCCGCCAATTCCGTCACACATCCAATCGTCGAGGAGACCGCTCATATCCTGATCTCGACCGTTCGTCCGCGCAGCACACCTGCGACGATTCGTCCATTTTCAGTTCGTACTCGCAGAGTCTGCCCCTCGGCGCCGGGTGCCAGCGCCTGTCCTTCGGCCTGGATCATGAACCCACGGCCGATCATGTCGATGCGAACCGGGTCGCCGACCGCGACGCTCGGCGTCGATCGGAAGTACTCCATTCGCAGCACCTGACCCGCGGCGACCCCGCGCATCAGGGTCTTTCCCTGCAGCTGGGCAGGGTCGGTGATCGGGGTGCCGGCCTCGCGGGTCAGATCAGCCTCCTCGATTCGCACAGTGTTGATCGCCGCAGGATTGCCGGCAGCCATCGGTTCGGCTGCGACCACCGCCATGCCACGAATCGTCACCGTGACCGGCAATGTCACTGTCCAGTTGGCGCCTTCGATGCATCGCACGCCAATCGAAGTGCGGCCCCACAGCCGGGTTCCTGCAAGCAGATAGGGTTCGACCCGCTGACAAGGCGCGAGTTGAAGCCTGGGGTCGAGTGAACCCACGCTGACTTCAATGCGAGCGCCCACGGGCGCTGCCGAGGCGGGCAGGTTGCGCTCGACGAACCCGCGGATCGGGTCGCTGTTGGCGTGCGCAGCGCCACTCCAGGCCGACAAGCCGCCAAGCAGCACGACCAGCGCCAGCCCATGCCACTGCACGGGCCGAAGCCGCACAGCGGTTTGATGCGCACTCGAAGCAGAGTCGATGGGTGATGCGGGCATGCGGGCAACCTGCGCACGTTGGAAACGGAGCCAGCATAGGTCGATGCGACAGATGAACAGCTTCGATTAACGGCGCCATGCAGGCGCTATTCAGCGCTTAAGTTTTCCGGACTGCGGCGAGGATCGGCCTCATGACTCCTGGCTGGAGTGGCCACGATGAACACCCGACTGACCGACTCGATCGACTTTCACGGCAAGGCACTGTTGTTGCGCTCAGAGCGCCAGAAGGTGATTGCCAGCAATATCGCCAATGCCGATACGCCGCGTTACGCCGCCCGTGACATCGATTTTAAATCGGCACTGGCCGATGCGACCGGGGTGCGCTCAGCTGCCGACTCGGCTGCGGGCTCGAATGCCTTGATCGCATCCAGCACTCATGCCGGCCATCTCGGCGGTGCGAGCCGGTCTGGTGAATCGGGTGCCCGCATTGATTCGACCGCACTGAAGTACCGCGTCACCGAGCAGCCCAGCCTCGATGGCAATAGCGTGGATCTCGATCGCGAGCGCGCCAATTTCGCAGACAACGCGATGCGCTTCGAGGCGGCCCTGAGGTTCATCAACGGCTCGGTTCGCACGACGCTGTCGGCGATCCGCGGCGAGTAACGCCAGACACGACAGGGATCGATCGCCATGTCACTGATGAAGGTTTTCGGGATTTCAGGCGGCGCAGTCTCGGCTCAAAGCCAGCGTCTGAATGTGGTGGCAAGCAACCTCGCCAATGCCGAGTCGGTTGCCGGTCCGGATGGGCAGTCCTACAAGGCTCGGCAGGTGGTGTTTCAGACTCAGCCGACCCAGGACGGCAGCGCCAGCGTCAAGGTGTCCTCGGTGATCGAAGACAGTGCGCCGGCCAAGCGGGTCTATGAGCCCGGCCATCCGATGGCTGACAAGGAAGGCTATGTGACGCAGTCCAACGTGAACGTCGTGGAGGAGATGGTCAACATGATCTCGGCCTCGCGCTCGTACCAGAACAACGTCGAAGTGATGAACACCGCGCGCCAGTTGCTGCAGAAGACCCTGCAGATGGGCCAGGGCTGAGCGGTTAAGGGAGCAGACCATGACCGTGAATGCAGTCAATTCAACTTCTGCCGTGTCAGTGGCCAGCCGCAGCGGCCAGCCGCAGGCATCGTCGTCGGCCTCGGCCTCATTCGATTCGCTGGTGGCATCGCTCAAAGGCGGCTCGGCAGCCGGCACGCAGGCTGGCGCAAGCGCCAGCGCCGACGAGGGCGAGGGCGAGGATCGCTTTCTGAAGTTGCTGGTCGCGCAGATGAACAACCAGGATCCGCTCAGTCCGATGGACAACGCGCAGGTCACCTCGCAGCTGGCTCAGATCAATACCGTCAAGGGCATCGACAAGCTCAATGCCACCGTTCAGAAATTGCTCGAGCAGTCTCAGGGTGGTGCGGCCGACGCGGCTTCACTGGTGGGGCGTCGCGTGCTGGTCGAAGGCAATCGGATGCAAGTTCAGGATGGCGTGGCAGCGAAGGCCGGATTCCAGCTCGAGTCGCCGGCCGACTCGGTACGCATCGAGGTACTCGACGCCAAAGGCAAGGTGCTTGATTCGAGTGTGCGCAACACCGTGCCTGCCGGACTGAATGTTCTCGAGTGGAATGGAACCCAGGCTGGCACGCGCTTGCCTGCTGGCGACTATTCACTGCGCATCACCGCGAGCAGTGGCAAGACGGCGGTGAGCGCAACCCCGCTGACGGCCGCCTCGGTCAATGCGGTGGTGCCAGGTCCTGCGGGCAACACCCTGAACCTGGGGGGGCTGGGCTCCCGAACGATGGCCGACATCCGCGGCTACCTCTGATCCTGTTTCCAACCGAAGACCTGGTCCCAATTTTCAGGAGTCGACCATGAGTTTCCAGCAAGGCCTGTCCGGACTGAATGCCGCATCGCGCAACCTCGATGTGATCGGCAACAACGTCGCCAACGCAAGCACGGTCGGTGCCAAAGCGTCCCGAGCGGAGTTTGCCGATGTGTATGCCAGTTCGCTGAACGGTTCATCGACCGGTGCGACCGGCATTGGCGTTTCGGTGGCGAGTGTTGCGCAACAGTTCACGCAGGGCGATGTGGTTTCGACCCAGAACCCGCTGGACATGGCGATCAACGGGCGAGGCTTTTTTCGCACCTCTCTGGATGGCGCGATCGAATACACCCGCAACGGCCAGTTCCGAATGGACAAAGACGGCTTCATCACCACGGCTCGGGGTGCTCGCCTGAGCGGGTTTCCGATTGATGCAAACGGCGTGGTCTCGACCGGATCGCCGACCGACATGCGGATCAGCACGGCCGACATTGCACCCAATCCCACGACGCGGGCCACCGCGCAACTGAATCTGGATGCGCGCACCACACCACCGACCGCAGCCTTCGATCCGACTAATTCCACGACCTATAACAATTCGATGTCGCTGTCGGTCTACGACTCGCTGGGGTCCGATCATGTGGTGTCGCTGTACTACGTGAAAGACGCGACGACCAATG
>Ga0114972_10001503_pt1 | contig 17532 bp, 15 predicted proteins | sample M_140807_EF_Meta_FD_87354 | JGI IMG/M metagenome (GOLD analysis project Ga0114972, IMG submission 87354) | Freshwater microbial communities from Lake Montjoie, Canada to study carbon cycling - M_140807_EF_MetaG | ecosystem: Environmental > Aquatic > Freshwater > Lake | place: Lake Montjoie... | reverse complement strand
GGCGCCAGCAGCGTGGCATAGACCACCAGCGTATTGCCCGAAATCGTGGCCAGCCCCGCCACCATCACCACGAACATCTCCGAGCGTGTCAGCCGCGCCAGCCAAGCGCGGATCAGCAGCGGCGCCTCCACCATGCCGACAAACACATTGGCGGCGACGGAGAAACCAGCAGCACCGCCCAGCCCAAAGCCTGCGGTGACAATCCGGCCCATCACCCCCACCAGCACCGGCAGCACCCGCCAATGATACAGCAGCGCGGAGAGCGCGCCGACCAGCAGCACCAGGGGCAGCGCCTGGAAAAACAGAATGAACCCCGCCCCCGGAAAGGGCTCCACAAAAGGCAAAGGCCCGCCGCCGAGATAACCAAAGACCAGCGAGGTGCCGGCGGTGGTGGCCCGCGCCAGCGCCGAGACTGCATCCCCAACATAGGAAAACGCCGCGCGGAAAGGGGCCACATGCAGCATGGCGGCACCCAGCGCCAATTGCCCAACCAGGCCGGCGACCACGACCCGGACGGTCACACCACGGCGAAACCCGCCACAGGCCCAGGCCAGAAGACACAATGCCAGGAGGCCGAAGGCGGATTGCAGCTGTAGGGTCAATCCTCGTCGCCTTCTATCGTGCCGTCGCTCAGGCCCAGCAGGGCCGTGGCCTCCTCGCCCGGCAGCGCATCCACGCCGCGCAGCTTGCTGGCGATGACCCGGGTGCGCTGCTGCACTCGGCCGATGGTCGTACCGACGGTGCCGACCTGCTTGGCCAGGCTGGCGAAGAGCGCATCCATCTTGCCGATCTCGGCCTTCGTCGCCCCCAGCAAATCCTTCACGCTTTCGGCGTTCTTCGACAGCGCCAGCGTGACATGGCCAAGCTGGATGGTCCGCAGCATGGCCGGCAAGAGGGTGGGGCCCAGCACCACGATGCGATGATCCCGGCCAATGCCATCGATCAGCCCTGGAATGCGCGCCACCTCGGCATAAAGCCCTTCGGTGGGCAGATAGAGCACGGCAAATTCCGTGGTGCGCGGCGGGTTGATGTATTTTTCCGCGATTTTTTTCGATTGGGTGCGAATCGCCACTTCCAGCCCGCGCCGGGCCTGCGCCTCGGCCACAGGGTCGGCGGCCTCCCAGGCGGCTTGCAGGCGTTCGAAATCCTCGGTGGGGAATTTGCTGTCGATGGGCAGCAGCACCTGGGTCTCGCCGCTGCTGGGCATCACCACGCAGAATTCCACCGCATCGGCGCTGCCCTCCACCAGCTTGACGTTCTGCTGGTAGCTATTGGGCGGCAGGATATCGTCCAGCATGCTGCGCACCTGGGTCTCGCCCCAGCCGCCGCGGGTTTTCACATTGCCGAAGAGCCGCTTGATGTCGCCGATCTGGGTGGTGACAGCCTGGACATCGCCCATGGCCTTTTGCAGCGCGGCGAATTGGTCGATGACCCGGGCAAAGCTCTCGGTCATTTTTTTCTCGACCGCCTCGGCCAGTTGCTCATTCACGCTTTTCTGGATTTCCGCGAGGCGCGCGTCATTGCCCTCGCGCATTTCCTTCAGCTTGGCTTCCATCAGGTCGCGCGTGGTGTTCAGTTCGCTGGCCAGCTTCTGCTGCGCGGCGGCTTGGGCTTCGACGATGCCGGTGCGCAGCTTTTCGAAATTGGTGTTGATCTCGCCAATGCCGCCGGCGAGGTCGCGGCGCAGGATGGCGGCGGTGTCGGCCTGGGCTTCGCGCGCGGCGACAAAACCCAGGCGTTGGGTCTCGGCCGCCTCGGTCTGCAACTTGACCAGCTGCGCGGTCAGCCCGGCGATGGCGCTTTGCAGGGCTTTTTGGTTCTCCACCAATTGCCGCGTCTGTTCCACCGCAAAGCCGGAGATCACCCGGCCATTTTCCTCACTGGCGGCCGCCAGCGCCGCCCGGGTGTCGCCGCCCAGCGCGCCCAGGCGTTCGCCCTGCCGCTCCTGCGCGGCCTGCAACAGGGCAAGCGTCGGATCAACCGGCGGCCTTCGCAGCAGCAGCAGCGCCAGCAGCAGGATAACGACGCCCAGCGCCGCCAGGATGAGGAGCGTATCGAGGCTCAATGCCGGAAATGCCGCATGCCGGTGAACACCATGGCGAGCCCCGCGGCATCGGCGGCCGCGATCACCTCGGCATCGCGCATGGAGCCCCCGGGCTGGATCACCGCCGTAGCACCCGCAGCCGCCGCAGCCTCCAGCCCATCGGCGAAGGGGAAGAAGGCATCAGAGGCGACAACACTGCCCACCGCCAGCGAGGTCTCAAGCCCTGCGGCGCGCGCTGCCTCGCCACTCTTCCAGGCGGCAATGCGCGACGAATCCACCCGGCTCATCTGTCCCGCGCCAATGCCCACCGTGGCGCCGTCCTTGGCGTAGATGATGGCGTTGGATTTGACGTGTTTGGCCACGCGGAAGGCGAAGATCAGGTCGGCCAGTTCAGCGGGCGTGGGGGCGCGCTTTGTCACCACCTGCAGCCCGGCCTCGTTCACCCGGCCGCTATCCCTGCCCTGTGCCAAAAACCCGCCGCCGACACTGCGAAACACCATCCCGGCCGAGGCCGGATCAGGCAGCCCGCCGGTCAGCAACAGGCGAAGGTTTTTCTTGCGGGCAAAGGCCTCGATCGCGTCATCATCCGCCTCCGGCGCGATCACCACCTCGGAGAAGATTGCGGCCATTTTTTCCGCCGCCGCCCGGTCCAGCCGGCGGTTGACGGCAATGATGCCGCCAAAAGCCGACACCGGGTCGCAGCGCAATGCCAGGTCCCAGGCCTCGCTCAGCGTCGCCCCCTGGGCCACGCCGCAGGGGTTGGCGTGCTTGACGATTACCACACTCGGCGCCTCGAACTCGGCCACGCATTCGAAGGCGGCGTCGGTGTCATTGAGGTTGTTGAAACTCAGCGCCTTGCCCTGCACCTGCCGCGCGGTAGCAATGCCGGGGCGCGCCGAGCCGTCTAGGTAGAAACCGGCCTTCTGATGCGGGTTCTCGCCATAGCGCAGGGTCTGGGCCAGGGTGCCGGCAAAAGCCAGCCGGGGCGGGAATTCCTGGCCGAGTTGGCCGGCGAACCAGGCGGCAATCGCCGCGTCATAGGCCGCGGTGCGGGCATAGGCGGCGGCGGCGAATTCACGCCGCATCGCCACAGTGCTGCCGCCCGCCGCCATCACCTGGGCAAGCTGCGCGGGTTCGGTGATCACCACCACATCGGCGTGGTTCTTGGCCGCCGAGCGGATCATCGCCGGACCGCCAATATCGATATTCTCGATGCAGGCGTCGAAATCCCCGCCGGCCTTCACCGTGGCCTCGAAGGGGTAGAGGTTCACCGCCACCAGATCGATCGGCCCCATGGCGTGTTCCGCCATTTGCGCCAGATGCCCGCCATCACCCCGCCCGCCTAGAATTCCACCATTCAGCTGCAGCACCAAAGTCTTCACCCGGCCATCGAGGATTTCCGGAAAGCCGGTATGCTCGCTCACATCCTTCACCGGCACGGAGGCCTCGCGCAGGGCCTTCGCGGTGCCGCCGGTGGACAAAATCTCCGCGCCCTGCGCAGCCAGCCAGCGGCCGAATTCGACCAGGCCGGTCTTGTCGCTGAGAGAGATCAGCGCGCGGCGGATGGGCAGGGTATCGGTCATGGCTGCAGCCTCACTATTCGAATGCATGGGCCTTCAACACCCGATGGGGGCTAAGCTCAAGCGGCGCCTACGCCCCCCAGTCCAGCTTCACCGCCGCATCTTCTCGGCAATCTGCACCGCATTCAGCGCAGCGCCCTTCAGCAATTGGTCGCCGCACAGGAAAAAATCCAAACCGCAATCGCCAAAGACTGGATTGGCCCTAATCCGCCCGGCCTCGACATCATCCTGCCCGGTGGCGGTGATCGGCATGGGGTAGCGCTGTGTCGCCGGCTCATCCACCACCCGCACCCCCGCCGCACGGGAGAGCACCTCGCGCGCCGCTTCGGCCGTGACAGGCCGCTCGGTCTCAATCGTCACCGCCTCGGCATGGACGCGGAAGGTGGGGATGCGCACCGCAGTGCAGGAGATGAGAAGATCGGGCATGCCCATGATCTTGCGGCTCTCCCAGGCGACCTTCATCTCCTCGCGCGTGTAGCCATTGGGCTGGAAAGTATCGATTTGCGGAATGACATTGAAGGCCAGCGGATGGGCGAAGACATCATGCTGCGCCGGCTGCCCCTCGACCAGCACGCGCCGCGTCTCGCGCTCCAGCTCGGCCATGCCCTCGGCACCCGCGCCGCTGGCGGCCTGATAGGTCGAGACGATAACGCGCTTGAGGCCAAAGGCCTGGCGCAGCGGCTCGAGTGCCACCACCAGAATCGCGGTGGTGCAATTGGGATTGGCGATCAGCCGATGCTGGCCAATGGCGGCGGCATTCACCTCGGGCACCACCAGCGGCACATCGGCCTCCAGCCGCAGCGCCGAGGAATTATCCACCACCGCCACCCCCTCGGCCGCCAGGGCACGCGCATGGGCGCGGGCGAATTCCCCCGAGACGGCAAGAAGGGCCAGGTCAAGGTTTCGGGCGCCATCGGGGCTATAGGCCTCGATCGTCACATCGCCCCAAGGCGTGGATTGTTTGGTGCCGGCAGAGCGCGTGGACGCGAAGAGCCGCAGCTCCTTCACCGGAAAATGCCGCTTGGCGAGCACCTCCACCAATTCCTTGCCGACCGCGCCCGTGGCACCGATCACGCCCACCCGCATGATAACACTCTCCTAGGTTCAACACCGCACCGTTAGCCGAATGCCATCGAGGGGAAAATAGCGCCCGGTCGCCAGGAGGGAGAAAACCCGCGCGCGAAAAACTTCGGTTCCTGCTGCGCGATGATCTGCTGCTATAGTACCGGCGAAAACGGAGGTTGGCGCGTTGATGCGGCGATGGATGGGTCTTGTTGGGGGTGCCTGGCTGCTCATGGCGGGCGCCGCACATGCGCAATATCCCCAAAAACCAGGCTGGGGCGGCCAGCCGGCCCCTGGCACCTGCAGCCAGCAGGAGGCCATGCAGGTTGAAACCGCCTTCCGTGAGGCCGCGCAGATGGCGCGTTACGCCATTCGTGCGCTGGATGAGAACCCGAATTTGCCGGAATTTCGCCGCTGGTTCGGCGCGGGACCGGTGGCGCCGGTGCGCCGCAACCTCGTCCATATCGCCGATTATCTGGCACGCCAGCGCCCGGCGCAAATCGCCTGCAACAGCCCTTCCATGTGCCCGCGCGGGCGCTATGCCTATACCATGAATGCCTCGGGCTCGATGGGCTTTTGTGAGCTCTTCTTCCGCGCCCGCTCGGATGGCTGGGACAGCCGCGCGGGCATCGTCATTCATGAGGTGAGCCACGCCGCCGCCCGCACCCGCGATGTGGCCTATTCCATCCGCGGTGCCGCGGTTCTGGCCAAGGATGACCCCGCCTCGGCCGCGAACAACGCCGATAATTACGAATATTTTGTCGAAAGCCTGCGCCGCTGAGGAATTGCCACGACGGGGCCGCCGCTTTTCCCCCAGCCCGTGGTTGACGGCAGGGCTGCCGCTTCGGAGCATGGCGCGCCCCCGTCGGGGCCAATGCAACGGAGAACGTCCATGCCCACACGCCGCAGCCTGCTTCTGGCCATGCCCGCCCTACCCGCCCTGGCACAGGGCTGGAGCCCCTCGGGTACCATGCGCATCATTGTGCCCTTCCCCGCTGGCGGCACCACGGATTTGCTGGCCCGGCTCTATGCCCAAAGGCTGACGGAAACGCTCGGCGTTTCGGTGGTGGTGGAAAATCGCGGCGGCGGTGGCGGCTCGATCGGCGCCGATGTGGTGGCCAAGGCCAGCCCCGATGGCCAGACGCTGCTATTCCACAACCTCACCTTCAGCACCACGACCGCCGCGCTGGAATTCGCCGGCCGCGCGCCGCATTCCATCGAGCGCGACTTTGCCCCCCTCACGCTGGGCGCCAATGTGCCGATGATGCTGATGGTGGGCGCGCAGGTGCCGGCACAGAATTTGGGTGAGTTCATCGCCTGGGCACGGGCGCAGAACCCGGCCGCCTTCTATGGCTCCACCGGCCCCGGCAGCACCATCAACCTGATGGCCGAGGTGCTCAAGCGCGACGCCAATATCCGCCTGGACCATGTGCCCTTCCGCGGTGCCGCACCCCTGGTGCAGGAAATGCTGGCCGGCCGCATTGCCTTCGGCGGCGACCAGCTTTCCTCCTCGCTGGGCCATATTCGCGGCGGTACGCTGCGGCCCATAGCAACGCTGGCCAGCAGCCGGGCCAACGCCCTGCCGCAGGTTGGCACGGTGCGCGAGCAGGGTTTCGCCAATCTTGAAATGCTGGGCTGGAATGGCTTCTTCGCCCCCGCCCGCACGCCCGAGCCCATCCTGGCCCGGCTGCAGGCCGAGCTGGTGGCGGCGGCGCGCCACCCGGCGGTGGTCAGCCGGATCACCGAACTCGGCGCCGAGCCCGGCGGCAATAGCGTGGCCGAATTCACCGCCCAGGTGCATGGCCAGGTGGCGGCGATGCGCCCGCTGGTGCGGGAACTGCGGATGACCGTGGAATGAGCCAGGGCATTCTCCTCCCGGCCGTGGCGGCAGTGCATCAAGCGGTGGGCGGATTGTCCAGCACTGATTGCGCGGCGCGCTCACCCTCGGCCCAGGCGCCGCCGACGGTGCCGGCCAGGCCGCGATGCGTCGCCTCCCCGGCGAAGAGCAGCGGCCCCAGCGGCTCGGCCAGCACCGCGCGGGCGCCGGCCGCGCCGGGCCTGGCTTGGCTGTAGCTGCCGCGGAAGTGGGGATTTTCACCCCAATCCGTCACCAGCCCTTGGCCGAGATGCCCGGGGCCGAAGATCGTGGCGAATTCGGCGCGCAAGGCCGCCTCGGTCTCGGCCGGGCCGGCCGCGCTCAGCGCCCAGGCGCGCGCGCCGCCCACAAAGCCAAAGAGGTGATCGGCGCCGAAGGGCCACATGATCCAACTGGCCGGGCGGGGATTCTCCGGCGTCACACGCACGCGGATGCCGTGAAAGGGTGCAATGCCCAGCCTTTCGCTGCAACGAAAGCCGAATTTGGTCAAAAGCCCCATCGGCAGGTCATGCACCGCCTGGGCATGGCGCGCCGGCAAAGCGGGGGTGAAGCGGATGCCGCCTGCCGCCAGCACCCCGGTGGAGACGGTCACAATCGCCGCCCTGGCGCGTAGCTGGCCGAAGCCGCCACGGACCACCACGCCGGGACCTGACCAATCCAAGCTCTCGACCGACGCATTCAGCCGGATGGGCAGCCCCTCGGCCAACCCGGCCAGCAGGGCACCCACACCCTGGCGCGGCAGCAGATTGGGGCCTTCCAGGTCATTCTCAATCTGGTCATGCAGGGAGAGCAGCTCCACCTCGCGCGCCTGGATTTGCGCGCCCTGCCAGTGGCGGATGGTGGCATCCCAGAAACCACCCTCGGGCACCACCGAGGCCACCGGGCGGTCCGGGAGGTGGGCGGCGGCGTCCATCGCATCGAAAAATGCCTGCTCCGCCCTGGCATGGGCGGCGATTTCGGCAGGCATGGCCCAGCGGTCACCCATCCAGAAATGCCGCTCGCGCACCGTGTCATGGTCCAGCGCATCGGTGGCGAAGGGGGTAAGCGGGTTGGTGTCGGCGTCATGCAGCCAGGTGGCGCCATGGTCGAAGGGGGCGCCCAAGGTCAGGCAGGTTTTGGCACGGCCGCCCAGGCGCGGCCCAGCCTCCAGCACCACACAGGACAGCCCCCCGGCGAGAAGGGTGCGGGCGGCGCTGATGCCGGCGGCGCCAGCGCCGATGACCAGCACATCTGGATTGGTGGACGACATGGCCGCAAGATGGGGCCCGATCAGGAGATTCGCCATGCAGCCACCCCCCGCCGAACCCGGCATGCACGAGCAGGAGGTGGATACCCCCGCCCTGCTGCTCGACCTCGATGCCTTCGAGGCCAATCTGGACGCCATGGCCGCCGCCCTGGCCCCCACCGGCACCAAGCTGCGCGCCCATACCAAGACCCACAAGTCGCCGGTGATCGCGCGGTTGCAGATGGAGCGCGGCGCGGTGGGCCAATGCGTGCAAAAAGTGGCCGAGGCCGAGGTGCTGGCCTGGGGTGGCATTCCGGATATTCTGGTCACCAATGAGGTCGTCGGCCCGCGCAAGCTGGCGCGACTGGCGGCGCTGAACAGCATTTCCCGCGTCGGCATCTGCGTCGATGACCGGGGGCAGGTCGATGCCATCGCCGCCGCGGCCGAGGCCTGCGGCCGGCGCATCACCGTGCTGGTGGAAATCGATGTCGGCGGTGCGCGCTGTGGCGTGCGGCCCGGGCCGGATGCGGTGGCGCTGGTGCAATATATCGCCGCCAGCCCGCATCTCATCTTTGGCGGTATCCAGGCCTATCAGGGCAGCGCGCAGCATATCCGCGCGCCGGAAGCACGGGCTGCCGCGATTGATAAAGCCATCGGCGACGCGCGGCGCACGGTGGAGCAGTTGCGCCAGCAGGGGCTTGCCTGCCCCATCGTGGGCGGCGCGGGCACCGGTACCTTCGCGCAGGAGGCGGCGAGCGGCGTCTATACCGAGATCCAGGCCGGCTCCTATGCCTTCATGGATGCCGATTACGCCCGCAACCAGGGCGCACCACCGTTCCGGCAATCGCTCTTCGTGCTGGCGACGGTGATGAGCACTGCGGTGCCGGGCGTGGCTGTGGTGGATGCCGGCCATAAGGCGATGCCGACCGATAGCGGCTATCCGCTGCTGCATGGGCGGCCGGGCCTGGAATATGTCGGCGCCTCGGACGAGCACGGCAAGATATTGCTGCATGATGGCGCGCGGCCGGATTGTGGCGAGAAGCTGCGCCTTGTGCCGGCGCATTGCGACCCGACGGTGGACCGCTACGACTGGTATGTGGGCGTGCGCAAGGGCCGGGTGGAGTGCCTCTGGCCCGTCGCCGCGCGGGGCGCGATGGCCTGAGGGTTAGCAGGCTGCTGAAAAACGAGAAGTGGGTGAAAACAAGATCGAGGGGCTTTGCCCCTCGAGCACCCTAGAAGGAAACTGAGTTTCCTCCACCTTCGTTGAATTATTGATTTAAAAATTAATCAAAGGTCCAGGACAATCATTTTCCTGGTGGGAGAGCGCGAAAGGGCTTTGCCCTTTCGCTCTTTTCCCCGCCATCCGCCTTGTCCAGCAGCCTGTTAATCCACCGTCGCACCGCTGGCGCGGATCACCGGCGCCCATTTATCCGTCTCCTCGCGGATGAAGCGAGACAGCTCCTCGGGCGAACTCGGCGCCGGCTCCACCCCATGGCGGCGCAGATTGCCCGCCACTTCCGGGTCGGCCAGCGCCTCGCGCATCGCCGCATTCAGCCGCGCCACCACCGCGGGCGCCATGCCGCGTGGCCCACCAGCGCGTTCCAATTGGCCACCGCATAGCCCGGCAGGGTTTCCGCCACGGCTGGCGTATTGGGCAGCAGCGGGCTGCGGCTGGGGGTGGGCGCGGCCAGGGCGCGCAGCCGCCCACTCTCAATATGTGGCAGGGTGGTGCTGGCCGTGGCGCAGGAGAAATCCACCTTGCCCGAGATGATATCGGCGATCAGCGCGCCGCCGCCGCGATAGCTCACCTGAATGGTCTGAATGCCCGCCATGGAATCGAGCAGGCAGCCCGCCAGATGCCCGGTGCCACCCACGCCGGAATGGCCATTGCTCAGGGTGTCCGGCCGCGCCCGCGCCGCCGCCAGCAGCGCTGCGAAATCAGCAAAGGGCTTGTCCGGCGCGCAGACGAAGAGATTGAGAATATCGCCGGCCAGGCTGATCGGCGAGAAATCCACCCGGGGGTCGAAGCCCAGATTGCGGAACAGCGTGGGGTTCAGCGCCAGGGCGGCGATGGTGCCCATCAGCAGCGTATGGCCATCAGGGGCCGCGCGCAGCACCATCTCGCTGGCCAGATTGCCCGAGGCGCCGGGTTTGTTCTCCACCACCACCGGCTGGCCAAGCGAGGCCTGAAGCCGGGCCGTCATGGCCCGGATGGTGATATCCGTGCCGCCGCCGGCAGAAAAGCCGACGACAATACGAATGGGCCGCGAAGGCGCCCATTGCGCCCTCGCCAGCCCGGGCGCCGCGAGCCCCGCCAGCAGCGCCCGGCGCCGCATCAGACGATCTGCCGGGCTTGGAAATCCGCGATCTGCTCGGCGCTATAGCCCGCCTCGGCCAGGATCGCCGCGCTGTGCTCGCCAATCGCCGGCGGATGGCTGGTGATGGCGGAAGCGGTGCGCGACAGGGTAAAGGGCTGGCCAAGATAGCGCGTCTCGCCCAGCGCCTGGGCGATGCCCAGATGCTGCACCTGCGCATCCTCGAAGACCTGCTGCATGTTGTTGATCGGGCCGCAGGGCACGCCGGCTTCGTTCATCGTCTCCACCCAATGCGCGGTGGTATTGGTGCGCGTCGCCTCATCGATCAGCGCATTGAGCGCATGGCGGTTCTTCGAGCGCGCGCTGGAGGTGGCGAAGCGCTCATCCTCCAGCCATTCCGGGCGGCCCATCACCTTGACGAAACGGGCATAGATCGCCTGGCCGGCGGCGGCGATGTTCATCGCGCCATCGGCGGTGGTGAAGACGCCGGTGGGGATGGAGGTCGGGTGGTCATTGCCGGCCTGCTTGGGAATGTCCCCGGCCATCAGCCAGCGTGCCGCCTGGAAATCCAGCATAAAGGCCTGGGCCTGCAACAGGCTGGTCTGCACCCATTGGCCCTGGCCCGAGGTTTCCCGCTCCAGCAGCGCGGTGAGAATGCCCATGGCGGCAAACAGCCCGGCGCAAAGATCAGCCACCGGAATGCCCACCCGCATCGGGCCCTTGCCAGGCTCGCCGGTGATGGACATCAGGCCACCCATGCCCTGGGCGATCTGGTCAAAGCCCGGCCGGCCAGCATAGGGCCCATCCTGGCCAAAGCCGGAAATCGAGGCATAGACCAGCTTGGGATTGATGGCCGAGAGCGCCGCATAATCCACGCCCAGCCGATGCTTCACATCGGGGCGATAATTCTCCACCACCACATCGGCGTTCTCGACCAGCTTCTTGAAAATGGCCACGCCCTCGGGCGATTTCAGGTTCAGCGTCAGGCCACGCTTGTTGCGGTGCAGGTTCTGGAAATCCGGGCCCATGCGCGGGCCGCCCATCGGGTCGCCAGCATCCAGCCCCTCGGGCATTTCCACCTTGATCACATCAGCACCCCAATCGGCCAATTGCCGCACGCAGGTGGGGCCCGCGCGCACGCGGGTGAGATCGAGAACCTTGAAACGCGACAATGCCGGCATGGCAGAACTCCTTAAACGATTCGCGCCACGCTAACCCGGCTTGGCCTCATGTCCAGCCGGGGGCTTGCGCAGAGCCCCCATGCCGCCCCAAATCATCATCATGATCGACCCCTTCGGCAGGCACATCAGCTATCTGCGCGTCTCTGTGACGGACCGCTGCGACCTGCGTTGCGTCTATTGCATGGCCGAGGACATGACTTTCCTGCCCAAGCAGGAGGTTTTGACGCTGGAGGAACTGGAACGCCTCTGCGGCGCCTTCATCGCCATGGGCGTGAAGAAAATCCGCCTGACGGGGGGCGAGCCGCTGGTGCGGCGCAATGTCATGTCGCTGGTCGAAGCGCTGGGCCGGCGCATCGGCCCCGCCGGGCTGGAGGAACTGACCCTCACCACCAATGGCACCCAATTGGCCAAACACGCCGAGGGCCTGGTTCGCGCCGGGGTCAGGCGGGTCAATGTCAGCATGGACACGCTGGACCCCGAGGGTTTTCGTGCCGCCACCCGCTGGGGCGATCTGGCCCAGGTGCAGGATGGCATCATGGCCGCCAAAGCCGCCGGCCTGCGGATCAAGATCAACGCCGTCGCCCTGCGTGGCCTCAATGAGCATGAATTTGACCGCATGCTGGAATGGTGCGGCCGCCATGGCTTTGACCTTTGCCTGATCGAGACCATGCCGATGGGCGAGGTTGCCGAGGATAGGACCGACCGTTACCTCTCGCTCGATGTGGTGCGCGCCCGGCTGCGGCTGAATTGGAGCCTGAGCGAAAGCGGCTACGCCACCGGCGGCCCCGCGCGGTATTTCGATGTGGCCGAGACCGGCACGCGCATCGGCTTCATCACGCCGCTCAGCCATAATTTCTGCGAGAGCTGCAACCGCGTGCGGCTGACCTGCACCGGCACGCTCTATATGTGTCTGGGCCAGGATGATGCGGCCGATCTGCGCCCGGTGCTGCGCGCCGGCCTCGATGATGCGGCGCTGCAAGCCGCCATCCGCGAGGCGATCAGCCGTAAGCCGCAGGGCCATGATTTCGTCATCGAGCGTGCCCGCCCTGCCGCGGTGGCCCGCCATATGAGTGTGACAGGCGGATGAACCCAGAATCGATCATTGCCGCGCTGACCATCCCCGGCTTGCCGGGCTGGACGGGGCTATTGGCCGCGCTGGCGCTGGCCTTGCTGGTATTGTGCTTCCTGGTGATGCCGTTTTCGGTCTTCGGCCTGAAATCACGGCTGGAATCGATCGAGGCGCAGCTCGATGAGGTGCAGGCCGAATTGCGCGCCATCTCCGCCCGTCTGGCCGATGGCCCCCGCCGGCCCATGGTGATGGACGACCTGGAAATGCCTAGCCCGCCGCGCACAAATGACAGCCGGCCCGCCAGCACCGGCCGCGCCGAACCGCGGATAAGCTGGCCGCGCGGGCCTCGTTGAGGCGGGTTTCGCCATAGGGCCGTTGCTGGGCGCGGCCGCGCGCAAAATACCCCCAGAAGTTGCGATTTAGCATATCATGCATCTTTAACGCGCAATATCGCTTGCGCGAATCCTGAGCCCCATGCCTAACCTCCGGTTGTAGATCGAGGTCTGGATATGCTCTGCTCCCCTACCTCCCCGGCCATGATGGCCTTTCAACCTTCGCTGTCCGAGCGAAGCCTGCCCGACGCCGCGCCACCGGGCATGGCCGAGCCCGCTTCCGCTCAGCCCCAGCAGCGAAGGGTGTTTCTCTCACCGCCGCATCTCGCGGGTGGTGAATTGGATGCGCTGCAGGCCATGCTCGATGCCGGTTGGGTCGCCCCCGCCGGGCCGGTTCCCGCCGCCTTCGAACAAGCCATCGCGCGGGCCATCGGCATACCGCATGTCGCCACTGTCACCTCCGGCACCGCGGCGCTGCATCTGGGCTTCCAGCTCTTGGGTGTCTGCCCGGGCGATGAGGTCTGGACCAGCGCCCTCACCTTCGTCGCCTCTATCGGCCCCGCCGTGCAAATGGGCGCCACCCCCCGCTTCCTCGACGTCACGCCCGATACCTGGACGATGGATGTGGACCTCCTGCGCCGCGAACTCGCCAGCGCCGCGCGGCGCGGCCGGCTGCCCCGGGTGGTGGTGCCCGTCGATCTTTATGGCCAGCCCGCCGATATGCCGGCCATTGTCGAGGCCTGCGCCCATTGGGGCGTGCCGGTTCTCAGCGACAGCGCGGAAAGCCTGGGCGCCATCCAGCATGGCCGCCATGCCGGCGCTGATGCCCGGCTGATGGCGATCAGCTTCAACGGCAACAAAATCATCACCGCCGGCGGCGGCGGCGCCCTGGCCAGCGAAGATGCGGTTCTGATCGCCCGCGCCCGCCAACTCGCCAGCCAGGCGAAGGAGGCCGCGCCGCATTACCAGCATGAGGTGGTGGGCTATTCCTACGCCATGTCCTCCGTCCTGGCGGCCATAGGCCTGGCGCAGATCGCGGCGCTGCAGGCCCGGGTGGATGCCCGCCGCGCCATTCATGCCCGCTACCGCGCCGCGCTGCATGACCTGCCGGGCATGCGCTTCATCGGCGAACCCAACTGGGCGCGCAGCAACCGCTGGCTGACCGTGATCCGGCTCGACCCCAGCGAGGCCTGGGTGGACCGCGAGACCATCCGCCGCGCGCTGGCCGCCGAACAGATTGAAAGCCGCCCGGTGTGGAAGCCGCTGCACCTGCAGCCCGCCTTCCGCACTGCGCCACAAGTGGGCGGCGATGTGGCGGCCACGCTGTTCGAGCAGGGGCTGTGCCTGCCATCGGGCAGCAGCCTCAGCCCGCAGGACCAAAACAGGGTCATCGCCGTGATCCGGCGCTGCTTTCGCGCCTGAAAATCCTCTACCTCCACCAGCATTTCTCCACCCCCGCCGGCAGCACGGCCACCCGAAGCCATGCCATGGCCCGCGCCTTGGCCCAGCGCGGCCACCGGGTGACCATGGCCTGTGGGCGCTTCGATGGCGCCACCACCGGGCTGGATGGCGCCTTCCGCCGCGGCCGGCGCGAGGGCGTGGTGCATGGCATCCGGGTGGTGGAATTCGATATAGCCTATCGCAATGCCATGGGCCTGGGTGCGAGGCTGCTGGCCTTCCTGCACTATGCCGCCCGCGCCACTTGGCTCGCCCGGGCCGAGCGCTGGGATCTCATCATCGCCTCCTCCACACCGCTCACCGTGGTGCTGCCGGCGCTCGCCGCCCCCGCGCCCTTCATCTTCGAAATCCGAGACCCATGGCCCGAATTGCCGCGCGCCATGGGCGGCGTAGCACCGCCGCTGCTCTGGGCGATGGAAGCCCTCGCCAATGCCGCCTGCCGCCGGGCCCGCGCCGTCATCGCCCTCAGCCCAGGCATGGCCGAGACCGCCCGCATTCGCGGCGCGCGCCGGGTGCGCGTCATCCCCAATGCCGCCGATCTTGACCTTTTTGGCCCGCATATACCGCCCTGGCGGCCCGAGATGGCGCGCAGCCATGAGGTGCTGGCGGTCTATGCCGGCGCGCATGGCCGGGCCAATGGCCTTGATGTGCTGATCGCGGCGGCGGCGCTGCTGAGGCCCTTTCCCATCCGCATCCTTCTGGTGGGCGAGGGTTCGGAAAAACCCCGCCTCATGGCCCGCGCCATGGCGGAGGGTCTGTCCAACATCACCTTCCTGCCGCCCATCCCCAAGCCTGATCTGGCGAGGCTCTTGGCCGGGGCGCAGATCGGCCTTTTCCTGTTGGCGCCGGTGCCGGCTTTCGCGGAATGCACCGCCCCCAACAAATTGATGGATCTCTGCGCCGCCGGCCTGCCCATTGTGGGCAATGTGCCCGGCCATGCCGCCCGGGTCATCGAGGCAGGCCCCTCAGGCCTGGTGGTGCCGCCGGATGACGCGGCGGCGCTGGCGGCGGCGCTGCGTGAGGTCGCGATGGATCGCCCCCGCCGCGAAGCCATGGGCCGCGCCGCGCGCCAGCAGGCGATCCGCCGCTGGGACAGGCGGCTGCACAGTGCCAGCTTCTGCAAGGTGGTGGAGGCCGTCGCCCTTGCCGGTTGATATCCTCATGCTCTCGGCCGCGCATCCGCCCGATGATGTGCGAATTTTGCACAAACAGGGCGCCGCCCTGGCCGCCGCCGGCTGGCGGGTCATGCATCTCTGCCCCGCCGTGCCGGATGCCCCGGCGGCGATGGCGGGCGTCTCGATCAGCACCTATTCCCGCCGCCCCGGCTGGTGGGGGCGCATTCGCAATATTCCCTGTCTGGCGCGGTTGGCCCGCCGCATCCAGCCGCGCGCCATCATGGCGCATGAGCCCGATGCCTGGCTCGCCGCCCTGCTGGCGCGCACGCCCTCGCGCGTGGTGCTCGATGTGCATGAGCATTACCCGAGCCGGCTGGATAAGCGCCTGGCGTCGCCGCTGCGGCCCATGGCGCGCGCCTTGCTGCGTTTGGCCTGCCGGGCCATGGCGCGCCAGGCGGATGCCATCGTGGTGGCCAAGGATGGCCTGGCGCAGGATTACCGCCGCGATTGCGTGGCGGTGCGCAATTACGCCCTGGCGCCCACCACCCCGCCGCGCCGCCACGCCCCGGGGCCGCTCAAGCTGCTGCATCTCGGCGCGCTTTCCCGCGCCCGGGGTTGGCCGCAAATGCTGGCCGCCCTGGCACTCTCGCCCTGGGACACCGAATTGATCATCGCCGGCCGCTTCACCGATGGCAGCGAGGCCGATTTCTTCACCGAGGCCGAGCAACTCGGCCTGCGCCCTCGCATTTCCTTCCGCGGCTGGCTGCCGCCGGACGATATGGCGCGGCTGGCGGCCAGCGCCGACATCAACCTCGTCCTGTTCCAGCCGGGCGATGAGAATCATCGCCTGGCCCTGCCGCATAAGCTGGCCGATGGCATGTTGGCCGGGCTGCCGGTCATCGCGCCGGATTTCGCCACCGAATTGGCCGCCATGGTGCGCGAGGCCGGCTGCGGGCTGCTGGTGGATGTGACCAACCCCGCCGCCATCGCCGCCGCCATCACCGCCCTGGCCGACCCGGCAGCGCGCGCCGCCATGGGCGAGGCAGGGCGGGCGGCGGCGCTGACCCGCTTCGGCTGGGCCAGTCAGGCCGAGACACTGTGCGGACTTTACACCAAGCTGCTTGGCAGCGCCGCGCGCCCGGCCCTATAGCAACCCATGGCCAAGAGCGCTCCGCGCCGGATATTGCTGAATTGCCTGCTGGATGCGGCGCTGGCCGCGTTCGCCCTGCCGCTCGCGCTCTGGCTGGGCGCCCCCGATGCCGCGCCGCCCGGCGCATGGTGGTTCCTGGCCCTGCCGCTGGCGGTGGCCAGCTTGCTGCTGGCGGGCTGGCCGCTGGGGCTGCCCCGGCAATATTGGCGCTTCGCCGGCCTGGCTGATGCCGGGGCGGTGCTCGCCGCTGCCGGCCTGGGCGCGCTGCTCTTTGCCGCAGGGCTGCTGCTGGCCGGCGCCTGGCAGCCGCCCCACCCCGCCTTCCCGCTGCTGCATCTGCTGGTGCTGACCGCCTGCCTGGGAGGCGCGCGCGCCGCCACCCGCGCCCTCACCCAGCGCCGCGTCTCGCCACTCGCGGCCGGCACCGACGTGCTGGTGGCCGGCGGCGCCGAAGCCGCCGACCTCTTCATCCGCGCTGCGGCGCGCGAGCGGCAGGCGCATTACCGGGTGCTGGGCATTCTCACCCAGCGTTCGCGCCAAGCCGGCCGCCGCATCCAGGGCCACCCCATTCTGGGCGCGGTGGAGGATGCCGGCGCGGTGCTCGAGGCCATGCGCAATGAAGGCCGGCTGCCCACACTTCTGGTTCTGGCCGGCTCCGAGGTGCAGGGCCCGGCGCTGGAAGCCCTGCTCGATGCCGCCGATAGGCATGGCATCCCGGTTAAACGCGCACCGCATCCCACCCTCCTGGGCGTGGCCAATCGGCCGGAGGAGGCCGCCCGGGTCGAACTCCGCCCCGTCGCCATCGAGGAATTGCTGGACCGCCCGCAAGTGCCGCTGGACCGTGAGGGCATGGCCCGCCTCGTCCAGGGCCGCCGCGTGCTGGTCACCGGCGCGGGCGGCACCATCGGCGGCGAATTGGCCCGACAGGTGGCGGCGCTGGGCCCTTCCAGCCTGACGCTGCTCGATCACGGCGAATACGTGCTCTATGAGATCGACCTGGAACTGCGCGAACGCCACCCCGAATTGCCCCGCCGCGCCATGCTGGCCGATGTGCGTGACGCCGCGCGCATCCGCCGGCTGATGGAGGATGTGCGGCCCGAACTCGTCTTCCACGCCGCCGCCCTG
>Ga0114972_10001502_pt1 | contig 17541 bp, 18 predicted proteins | sample M_140807_EF_Meta_FD_87354 | JGI IMG/M metagenome (GOLD analysis project Ga0114972, IMG submission 87354) | Freshwater microbial communities from Lake Montjoie, Canada to study carbon cycling - M_140807_EF_MetaG | ecosystem: Environmental > Aquatic > Freshwater > Lake | place: Lake Montjoie... | reverse complement strand
ATCGATAAAAAAGACGCTTGTAAAATATTAATGGAATCAATCTCATCATTATCAACCATTCCAACTCCAAAAGAGATAGCTTCTTTTTCGATAATAGGTCTTACTAAATCTCTTTGTTTTTCAGCTAATTTTTTACTATCATTTAATAAGGGATGAAAAAAATCTTTAGGTAAAATTACCGCTGCTGCAAATACGGGACCGGCATAACAACCTCTGCCAGCTTCATCAACACCGGCTTCAGTTTTAAGATCATCATAAAACGGTTGAAGCATTTTTACAATTTGAGAAATAAAAATAGGTAAAGATTATTCATTCCATGTTAAGTATTTTTGTACTCTCAAATTTTCTACCATGACAGATACTTTAATTCAGCAAAAAAATAACAAACAAGTAGCCATTTGGTTATTAATTGGTGTGGGTATGATTATGATTCAGGTATTGCTTGGCGGTATCACAAGACTTACAGAATCCGGATTGTCAATTACTGAATGGAAACCAATAACAGGAGCATTGCCACCATTATCGCAATCGGATTGGCAGATAGAATTTGAAAAATATAGGCATACAGATCAGTTTAAATATGTGCATCAATATTTTTCACTCAAAGAATTTAAATTCATCTTTTTCTGGGAATGGTTTCATCGTTTTTGGGCGCGATTGTTAGGAGTAGTATTTATTTGTGGCTTCTTGTTTTTTGTACTTAAAAAGAAACTTGATACCAAAATGTATTTACCGCTAGCAATACTTTTTTTGTTGGGTGCATTACAAGGTGCAATAGGCTGGATCATGGTAAAAAGCGGACTGATGCCCGAAAAATATTTTGTAGGTCATATTGAGTTAACCACACATTTTGTAGCGGCACTGATCTTATTGAGTTACACACTTTGGTTTGCATTGACACTAATACCTTCGTTTCAAAAGAAAGTATATAATTCAAAACTTAACAAACAGCTCTTCGTGCTTTTGATTTTGTTTTTACTGCAAATTATTTTTGGTGGTTTTATGGCTGGATTAAAGGCAGCTTCCTCCGCACCAACATGGCCTTCAATAAATGGCAGCTTTGCACCTAGTGGCATAAATGAATTATCACCTTGGATTCAAAATGTTTTTCAAAACAAACTAATGATACATTTTATTCACAGATTAATTGGATACACTTTGTTCGTTTTATCTATATTGTTTTTCATTCAATCAAAAAAAGAACAGACCATTGATAATTTCAATAAATTGAGAGTTGCATTTATCATATTAATATCGCTTCAAATTATTTTAGGCATTTCTACTTTATTAAATGCCACTAATACCTCTGTATTTATTGTTCTTGGAGTGTTGCATCAGTTTACTGCAATGATCCTTGTAATTTGTTTGGTTGGGTTAGTTTTTATTGTTAAACGTTCGGCTTCGGCTGTAAGAGCCTAATAGCTTTTGATTGGATTTTAATACTTACAAATTCTTCAGTGGTTATAGGTTCGCCATCTATGTGAATTGGTGCAAGCATTGGGTTCTTTAATTTTAATTGAGGTACCTGAAAATAGTACAGGTTTTTATTTTTATGTAACACATCTTTTCCCCGTTGTATATTTCCAAATAAAACTTGTTTTAGCAATAACAAAGCCACCATTATTTTATTTTTTTTAGTAACGATTATGATGTCTAACAAACCATCATTAAGTTTTGCCTTAGGTGCAATTTTTACATAATTACCAAATTGATTGCTATTCGCTATGCTGATAAAGAAAGCTTTCGTTTGTAATTTTTGATGATCAAAACTTATTTCAAAAGGATAAGATTTTGAAATGAAAAAATATCTTAAACAGATAAGAATGTAAGTAAAAAGCCCTCTTCTTTTTTTTCTTAAAAATGCATTTGCTACAAAGGCATCAAATCCCAAACCGGATAACATACAACTAAAATGATTGTTGACATAAAACCCATCTATCCAATCGGAATAGACTTTCAAAATAACATCAAACGATTTTTTATAATCAGTTTTTATTCCAGCAGCAAAGGCTAATCCATTACCTGAGCTTACGGGAATAATTCCAATATTAATATCAATTCCAATTAAGTGCCTCGCAATATGATTAATGGTTCCATCGCCTCCACATATTATTACATCGGTAATATTTTCAGAACATATTTTATCTTTTAAAAAATAATATTCACCTTTTTCATCTGTAAATAAAATTTCAAAAATCAATTTGTTTTCAACGCATTTAAGATTAATATAGTTTATCAATCTTTCTTTGTTTTTTGTTCCAGCGATTGGATTGATAAAAAAAATAAATTTTCTATTCATGTAGAATTCTGTTACGTTGAAAGTAAATAGAAATCAAAAAATAAAAACAAACTGAAGGGAAAATTAAATAGGCTGATCAATGACTCTAGTCATATTTCTTAAACAAAACAAATCATCATACAATGGAAACAATCTTGTTTTGAAATGAAATGTTACGGCGTTTTTTAAATCCTGATTAGACTTAATAAATTTAGAGGTGAAATAATCCGCTAGAGGTAAAATAGAAATCTGATCATTTTCGTATTTAAACTCAGCAAGATAAATTCTGCCGTTTGTTTCAATATTTAATATTTGTTTTGGACCTACAATGCTCATGAAAGCTGTAGAGAAAATACTATCCTTTTTATTAGGTGCACATTGTGCTTTGATATTATAAAAAGACCCGGTAAAAATAATTGCATACTCAAAATCATTTTTCCTTGTTATATCTAATTGAATATCGTGGGCTATACTGTCTTGGTCTTTAACGGTGGTTTTCCATTTACCTAAATAAGTATCATCGGTATAATTTTGCGGCTCATTATCAATCTTGTAAATAGAATTGTAAGGACACCCTGTTAATGTAGCTAACAGCATAACAGCCCCTAAAAAGGTAAATAATATATGAACGAATTTTTTCAATTAATAAATATTGCCACAAAAATAATCATACAAATTCGTAAAGTGAAATTATATAATACTAATTGATATTATTAACCAATATTATTGGCATTAAGTGTATTCCAAAGAAGATCTTTTAGTTGAGGTAGCTGAAATCCGGTTACAGAAGAGATAAATACATGCGGTATGTTTTTGGGCAATTCGGCTGTGATGGCTGTTTTCAATTCGTCGTCTAACATATCTGATTTGCTTATAGCAATAACGAAATCTTTTTGAAGCATTTCAGTATTGTACTTTTCCAATTCCAATCTTAAAATTTCAAATTCTTTTTTATGGTCTTTGCTATCTGCGGGAATTAAAAATAATAATACGGCGTTTCTTTCAATGTGACGAAGAAATCTATGACCGAGGCCTTTGCCTTCGGCGGCGCCTTCTATAATTCCAGGTAAATCTGCCATACAAAAACTTCTGGAGTCTCTGTATTCAACCATACCTAACTGAGGAACAAGTGTAGTAAAAGCATAATCAGCAATTTTAGGTTTTGCTGCAGTAATAGAAGATAGCAGAGTTGATTTACCTGCATTTGGAAATCCAACCAGACCTACATCTGCTAAAACTTTTAACTCAAGAACTTTAATTCCCTCTTCTCCTTCTTCGCCAGGCTGAGCATATTCTGGCGCTTGATTGGTAGCAGATTTAAAATTATTATTGCCCAGGCCTCCTCTTCCTCCTTTCATTAAAATAATTTCTTGACCATGTTCAAGAATTTCCGCCTCAATTAAATCAGAATCTTCAGACTTAGCAATTGTCCCTAAAGGCACTTCTATAATAATATCTTTTCCATTTTTTCCTGTACAATTATTTCCTGCTCCGTTTCCGCCGTTGTCCGCCAAAATATTTTTAAAATAGCGAAGATGCAATAAGGTCCAAAGTTGAGAGTTTCCCTTAAGTATGATATGCGCGCCTCGTCCTCCATCTCCTCCATCAGGTCCACCTAAAGCAGTAAGTTTATTACGCATGAAGTGTTTGCTACCAGCACCACCGTGTCCGCTTCTGCAAAATATCTTTATCTGATCAACAAAATTCGATTTATCCATGATGCGCAAAGTTAATGAATCGAAGGCCAAATCATTTAATTCAATTGATTGATGACCACATTTAAACTTTTAAAAATTCAATATGTTCAATTTTTTCTTCGGGTAGTAATAAATGAGTGTGGAAATCCATTTGATTCGCCGTATTTATATTTGGAAAAGAATCATCAATGAACAAAGTTTCATTTGCTAGAATCTTTGCATCTTCTAAGACATGTGAAAAAATTTCTTGAGATGGTTTTCGCATTCCAACAATATGAGAATAGTAAGCTTTTTCAAAATAGGAATCTAAAGACGAGTTGTTGGTTTGTTGAAATAAAATAGCGTTGATTTCTTCGAGGTGGATAGCATTTGTATTGCTCAATAAAAAAAGGCGATACTTATTTTTAAGGGAAGTGAGTAATTGCATGCTTTCTAGTCTAAACTTAAGTAAAATACTATTCCAGGCACTTTGAATTTGGGCATGACTTAAAGGAATGTCAATTTGTTGTTGAATAGCGGTATAAAATTCTATATCACTAATTACCCCTTTTTCTAGCTGTTGAAAAAGTTCATTGGCTTGTAATTGGGAATAATGCTGTTCAAAATTGCTAAATCCGAGTTGTTTAAAAGAATAGGCAACCTTATTAAAATCAATATCAATAAGGACTGCGCCTAAATCAAAAACAATATTTTTTATTCTGTCCATAAATATTATTAAAAACTTGGTGCAAATATCTGAATTTAGTTACTTTTGCTGTCCAATTATTTCTTTGCAAAAAGAAAGGGCCTATAGCTCAGTTGGTTAGAGCACCTGACTCATAATCAGGTGGTCCTAGGTTCAAATCCTAGTGGGCCCACAAAAAAAGAAACCGCATACTTAAACAGTAGGCGGTTTTTTTGTAAAAGGCTGTCTAGTTTTTTAAGGACTAGTCAAGCAATTTGAAAAAATAATAAATAAACGGGTGTGTGATTTTTAAGTTAGTTATTGGGGCGGGTGGGCTTGTGGCAGATTCCACTGAAAGCAATTTTATCTACTAGATTTTTAAGTGAAAAACAATTTTTTAGTTGGTTAAAAAAACAAAAAAAGGAAAGCCCACCATTTAAATGGTGGGCTCTTCGCAGTTGAAATTATCAGCTCTAATTCAATCTTATTATCTCCTTACAAAACCTATACTCAACCTCATCATTGCTACTCACAATTACAATTTTCTTAATTGTATACTCTTCAACAAGTTGATGATACAATAAAATACCTTTAGCATCTAAGTTTGTGGTTGGTTCATCTAATAATAATATGCTGCTATTTGAAAAAAAGGCTTGTGCCAATTTTAATCTTTGCTTCATTCCGCTACTATAATATCGTATTTGCTTATTCGCGGCAGATTGCAACCCCACAATTAAGAGCATATCTTCTATCGATTTATGAAAACGATTAAAAGTATTATGAAATGCTAAAAATTCATTAGCAGTCATTTCTTCAATCAATTCTAAATAGGGAGCCACAATAGATATTTCCTTATACACTTGCTCAGTAGCAATAATCGTATTTGTATTATTTTCTAAAAAACTAATTGAGCCTTCGCTATGTGTTAACGCTCCGCCTATGATTTGCAACAAGGTAGATTTTCCTGCACCGTTTGATCCTGTTATTGCATAGCTATTACCAGCAATGAATTCATAATGCAGGTTTCTAAAAATCCACTCCAGATTAAAACGCTTGCCAACATTGTTTAAATTGATTTGCATAGTAAACTATTCATCATCCATACTTCCTTTGCTAAACTTCTTAATAATACCTCTTCCGCTATCTCTAATAAAAGTTACAATTTCATCTCTTTCATCAGTAGCTTCAATTTCTTCTTCAATAAAATTAAGCGCTTGCGAAGTGTTTAAGCTCTTGTTATAGATGATGCGAAAGATATCTAAAATATGATTGATTCTTTCCAATGAGAAGCCTCTTCTTTTTAAACCAACAGAATTCACCCCAGCATAACTTAAAGGAGTTCTTCCTGCTTTTATATATGGAGGTACGTCTTTACTTACTAAAGAGCCACCCGCAATAAATGCATGCTGACCTATTTGCACAAACTGGTGTACTGCACACATTCCTGCTAGAATTGCATAGTCTCCTAATGTAACATGCCCAGCCATTTGAGTGTTATTGCTCATAATACAATTGTTGCCAATAATACAATCATGGGCTATATGGCTATAAGCCATAATTAAACAATTGTCGCCAACCTTCGTAGTCCACTTGTCTTTACTTCCTCTGTTAATTGTTACAAATTCTCTTATAGTGGTATTGTTGCCAATTTCAACTGTTGTATTCTCTCCTTCATATTTTAAGTCTTGAGGAATTCCGGCAATAACGGCGCCAGGAAAAATCCTGCAGTTACTTCCTATTCTTGCCCCTTCCATAATCGTTACATTACTTCCTATCCAAGTGCCGCTTCCAATTTCTACGTTTTGATGAATCACACTAAAGGGATCAATCTTAACATTTGTCGCCAACTTTGCGTTAGGGTGTATGTATGTATGTGGATGAATCATGTTTATATATTTGATTAATTTCTTTTTACTAGTTGAGCAGTAAATTCTCCCTCTGTGCAAAGTTTATTTCCAACATACACGCTGCCTTTCATTACACAAATCCCTCTACGAATAGGCTCTATCAATTCCATTTTTAAAATCATTGTATCGCCCGGCACTACTTTTTGTTTGAACTTACACTTATCAATTTTTAAAAAATAAGTATCATAACTGCCCTCAGGCATACTGTTGATACACAAAATCCCTCCTGTTTGAGCCAATGCTTCAATTTGCAAAACACCAGGCATTACAGGGTTTCCAGGGAAATGCCCCTGAAAAAAAGATTCATTAAAAGTCACATTTTTTATCCCAACAATTAAATCATTATTTAGCTCTACGATTTTATCTACCAGCAAAAATGGATAACGATGCGGTAAGGTTTTTTCAATTTGTTGCAAATTGTAAACCGGAGGCTGGTTGGGGTCGTAAACAGGAATGTCTTTTGTGTGTTTATTTTTTTTGATATACTGTTTTATTTTTTTTGCAAACTCCACATTGCTACTATGACCAGGTCTGTTAGCAATAATATGGCCTTTTATTGGATAACCTATTAATGCCAAATCTCCAATAACATCTAATAACTTATGTCTTGCTGGTTCGTTAGGAAAACGTAATTCTAAATTATTGAGATAGCCTTCTGTTTTTACTTCTACTTTTGTTCTTCCAAAAGCCTTTGCCAAACGATTCATTTCATCATTTGTAAGGGGCTTATCAACTACTACTATAGCATTATTAATATCTCCTCCCTTTACGAGGTTATTATCCAATAACATTTCAAGTTCATGCAAAAAACAAAAAGTACGACAAGGCGCAATTTCTGTTGTAAACTCGTTAATTGATTTTAAGCTAGCGTGTTGGGTACCTAACACTGGACTATTAAAATCTATAAGAGTTGTTATTTGGTAATTAGTAGCTGGTAATGCCGTCATTTCAACTCTTTTCTTTTCATCATAAAAAGAAACATTGGTATCAATGGTGTACCAGGCTTTTGTTGCTTCTTGTTCTAATACTCCAGCTTTTTCAATAATACTTACAAAAGGAGCACTGCTTCCATCCATAATTGGAATTTCGGGACCAGTTACTTCTATTAAGCAATTATCTACTCCCATTCCTACTAATGCAGCAAGAATATGCTCTACAGTATTGATTTTTACATTTCCTTGTTCTAAAGTTGTACCCCTTGAAGTATCAGTTACTAAATCACAATCTGCTTTTATTGGCAATGTCCCATCAAGGTCCATTCTTTGAAACTGAAAACCAAATCCAGGATTCGCAGGCCTTAAAGTCATATCCACATTTATTCCTGTATGCAACCCCGTTCCTGAAATGCCGATGGATTCTGCAAGTGTATGTTGTTTATCTGGGTTAAAATTTTTATCCATATTTAAAATAGAAATTTTGCCAAAGATATTCCAATTTATTCTGACAATTATGTTTTAACTAATAGTAGAGAATAAAGGACTATTTGGATTTTATTAGATTTTCAATGAGTTTTTCCAATTCTTGAATTCTTTTTTCTAGCGCTGGAAGGTTTTTAACAATAGACTGGCTTCTCATAAATCCAGTAAATTCATAAGCCGGATTACCAGATACTGACGTATTTGGCTTCTTTATTGATTTAGTGATGCCACTTTTACCATTAATTTTAGTGCCATCCGCAATTTGTATGTGACCAGCTGTACCAGTCTGACCACCTATCATTACATTTTTACCAATTTTAGTACTGCCGCTAATGCCGGTTTGAGCTGCAATAACTGTGTTTGAACCAACCTCTACATTATGTGCTATCTGAATTAAGTTGTCGAGTTTAACGCCATCTTTTATGATTGTACTTCCAATCGTGGCTCTGTCTATTGTTGTATTTGCTCCTATTTCAACATTATTTTCAATGATTACATTACCAATTTGAGGCACTTTTTTAAATGTACCATCAGTTTGTGGTGCAAATCCAAAACCATCGCTTCCAATAACTGTTCCTGCATGTATAACAACATTTTTTCCAATGAAGCAATCAAAATATATTTTCACACCAGGATGCAAAATGCTGTTTTCGCCAACCTCAACATTATTACCAAGATAAACTCCCGGATATATTTTTACATTATTGCCAACTTTTACATTTTTACCTATATATGCAAATGCGCCAACAAAAACATTTTCTCCCATTTTTGCTGTATCGCTAATAAATGATGGCTCCTCAATGCCATGTAATAGTGCAATTTGCAACTGCTGGTACATGTCCAAAAGTGTTGCAAATGCAGTATAAGCGTCATCAACTCTAATTATTGTATTATTAATTGGGTGTTTTAATACCTGATTTTTATTAATGATTATGATGCCTGCGTTAGTGCCGTATAAGAATTCTTCATACTTAGGATTGGCTAAAAAACTAATTTGATCTTCTTTAGCTTCTTCAATTTTTCCAAATGAATTAACCTGAACAGCATCGTTACCTTCAACAACGCCTTCAATTATTTGGGCAATTTGTATTGCATTAAACTGCATATTTTCTATTGAGTTTAAATATTAGGATAACAAATGTAATGCTTTTTAATTTTGCCCCTAAGCGTTTGGTTGATTAAGGGATTATCCACTTCCGTAATATCTTTTATTGACCCATCTTTAAATAATATCTTGATGTGTTCGCTTTCAAAGTCATAAGTACTGCTGATGGCTTCTCCTTGAAATACTAACCAAGCTGCTTCTTCATCGCTTAATTGGAGAAGTTCTTTCGTTGATTTAATTTTTTCTAATAATAATTCGTTCGAAATGGGTTGAGAAAAGTATTTTACTTTTAACAGCTTTCTGTCAATAATTCCTCTACATAAAAAAGAAAGCACTTTATCATCATGCGAACACCAGTTTTTTATAGCCATCATAACATCATAATCATCAATACTACAAAATTGTTCTAAAGTAATATTGGATGAAGATGCATGAATAAAGCTATTCAGCGGTTCAATACATGTCGCCTTAATGCTTTTCGCTCTTTTAATAATCCTTTGCAACATTTGCTCTGCACTAACAACGGTTTTATGAAAATAAACCTGCCAATACATCAGTCTTCTTGCTACTATAAATTTTTCTATGGAATAAATTCCTTTTTCCTCCACCATTAATTCTCCTTCATGTACTGTTAGCATTTGAATAATTCTATCATAACCAATAACTCCTTCATGCACTCCAGTGAAAAAAGAATCTCTGGTTAAATAATCCATTCTATCAACATCCAATTGTCCGCTTATTAATTGATGTAAAAACTTTTTTGGATATCGATTGGTAAAAATTTCAAGCGCCATCTGCAGTTTTCCTTCAAATTGTTTATTTAATGTTTCCATTAACATTAATGAAAGCTCCTCGTGGTGAAGGTTTTCTGCAAGTACATGTTCTAATGCATGTGAAAAAGGGCCATGGCCAATATCGTGTAATAAGATGGCGATTTTTGCGCCTTGTTGTTCTTCAGAAGTAATATCAATCCCTTTGTTAATTAGTTCTTGTAATGCGGAACGCATTAAATGATAAGCGCCCAAGGAATGGTGCATTCTTGTATGAACTGCACCCGGATAAACAAGATGCGCCAAAGCCATTTGTTGAATTCTTCTTAATCGTTGATAATAAGTATGAGCAATAATCTGACTGATTAACTCATCATCAATTGTAATAAATCCATAAACAGGATCATTAATTATTTTATGAAATTTTTTCATGAACAAAATTAAAAATTACCAATGGTGATGCCAATTGTTTTTGTAAAGAACCGGGAAACAATTTTATGTTAAATGAACATTGCTATTTGACAAATCTACAAAGCATCCACTTAAAAAATTATATTTGTAAGATACTAAACTCTACAACATGAATACACCAAAAATACTTTGGGTTGATGATGAAATAGAAAGTTTAAATTCACAAATATTATTTCTCCAAAATAAGGGATATCAGGTTTTTACTAAAACAAACGGATTCGATGCAATAGAATTTGTAAAACATCAGGTATTAGATGTTGTATTGATGGATGAAACAATGCCCGGAATAACTGGACTTCAGGCTTTACAACAGATAAAAATTATTAACAGCAACTTGCCTGTAATCTTAATTACCAAAAATGAAGCGGAAAACTTAATGGACGAAGCAATAGGAAGTCAGATAAGTGATTATTTAATTAAACCCGTTAATCCCAATCAGGTTTGGTTAAGTTTAAAAAAATTAATTGACAACAAACGCTTGATAGCAGAAAAAACCACAACGGCCTATCAACAGGAGTTTAACAGTTTGATAATGGCTTTGAATAACAACCCCAATTACAATGAATGGATTGAAATTTATAAAAAACTAGTTTATTGGGAATTAGAAATTCAAAAAAGTGATAGCCCAGAAATGCAAGAAATATTTTTATCCCAAAAACAAGAAGCGAATACTGATTTTTTTAAATTTATTTCAAAACAGTATTCTTCATGGGTCTCTCCAAAAAGCGTTGACTCGCCAATAATGAGCAGTAATTTATTTAAGAATAAAGTAATTCCTCATCTTCAAAAGGGAGTGCCATTGTTTTTTATTTTGATTGACAATTTGAGATTCGATCAATGGAAAACGATACAGCCTATTTTTGCTGATAGCTTTAGAATTCAAGAAGAAGATTGTTTCTACTCTATATTACCTACCGCTACTCAATATGCGCGGAATGCAATTTTTGCAGGAATGCTTCCAATAGAAATTGAAAAACAATTTCCTTCTCAATGGAAAAATGATGATGAAGAAGGCGGAAAGAATTTGTTTGAAGAAGAGTTTTTAAAATTCAATTTAAAAAAACTTGGCAAAGGCGACATAAAATATTCGTATACAAAAATTACCAATCATCATGATGGCGAAAAATTGGTGGACACAATTCACAATCTACTGCAGAATGATTTAAATATTATCGTGTATAATTTTGTTGATATGTTAAGCCATGCAAGAACAGAAATGGAGGTGCTCAAAGAATTAGCTGCCGACGAAACAAGTTACAGAAGCCTTACTGCTAGTTGGTTTGAACATAGTCCGCTGCATCAAGCGCTTAAAAAAATTGCAGAAAAAAACATCACTTTAATTGTCACTACAGATCATGGAAGCACAAGAGTGAAAACGCCTACCAAAGTAATTGGAGACAAACAAACCACCGCTAATTTAAGATACAAACACGGCAGAAATCTTGATTATGATCCAAAAGAAGTGTTGGCTTTCAGAGACCCAAAGGAAGCAGGTTTACCTTCTCCAAATGTCAATTCTTCTTATATATTTGCAAAAGGAGATTTGTTTTTATGTTATCCTAATAATTACAATCATTTTGTAAATTATTATAAAAATACTTTTCAGCATGGAGGCATAAGTTTAGAAGAAATGATTGTGCCAATAATTAGAATGTCGAATAAATAAAAATTATTTTAAAAGCAAAAAGTTTTACGTGGCTTTACAAATTCAAACTTTCAAAACAAGAACTATTACTGCATTAGTATTTGTGCTTGTGATATTTGCAGGATTATTTACCAGTCAATTTAGTTTCATTACTTTATTTGGCATAATCATGTTAGGTTGTTTGTATGAGTTTATAAAACTTATAAAACTTATACATCCACAACGTTATTTAATGTTTCTTCCTATTTCTATAGTTTACATCGTTTTACCTCTCGCTATGATGATTGATTTAGGAATACATTCCAAAAACGCTTTATCAACAGGGTCTTTTCCACCATTATTTTCTTGCTTCATAATTTTTTCGATTTGGATAAATGATACAATGGCTTATATCGTTGGATCGTTTTTTGGTAAAACTCCTTTATCAATTATATCACCTAAAAAAACATTGGAAGGGACTATTGGGGGAATAATTTTATGTATTCTAATTATGGGTTTTGCATGCATAAAAATTTCTACAACTCAACATGTATCTGCGATTCATTGGTTTTTAATTGCTGCTTTGTGTGCTATTGCAGGCACTTATGGCGATTTGTTTGAAAGTAAATTAAAAAGAATGGCTAATGTGAAAGATAGCGGCTCCTTTATGCCTGGTCATGGAGGTTTTTTAGACAGATTCGATTCCATGTTATTTGCAATTCCTGCCGTTTGGATTTATATCAAATTATTTCTCTAATAATTTATTATGGGTCGTACATTTGCCGTTTAAGAAATTATTATGACTATACACAAAGAAGGGTACAAAACTATTTTCTATACTGCCCTGTTTTTAACATTGATCAATTCTATTCTTTTTTATTATACGCATGAATGTTGTTGTTTGTTTTCAATATTATTTTCTATAGTTTCTTTGGGACTATTGATATTTATCATATCGTTTTTTAGAATTCCTAATCGTCCATTAACAAGAGATGAGCACTTGATCGTTTCTCCTTGCGACGGGAAAGTAGTAGTAATTGAAGAGGTTTTTGATGAAGAATATTTTAAAGAAAAAAGGCTACAAGTGTCTATTTTTATGAGCCCCGCGAATGTACATGTCAATCGTAATCCAATCGGCGGAGACATTGTTTACTCTAAATATCATCCAGGTAAATATTTAGTAGCCTGGAATCCAAAATCTTCCACTGAAAATGAACGTCACTCTGTGGTTATAAAAAAAGAAGCAAAAGAGATTTTAGTAAAGCAAATTGCAGGAGCAGTAGCAAGAAGAATAGTAAACTATTCAAAAGCAGGATCAAAGGTGAGCCAGTCTGAAGAATTAGGGTTTATAAAATTTGGAAGTAGAGTAGATTTATTATTACCGATTGGAACAAAAATAAACGTAATTATAAATCAAGAGGTAAAGGGCGGAGTAAGCAACATTGCTAATCTTTAATTCTAAAATACAGTATCACTCAAACTTATTATAATTAATTAGACAAAGCACGTTATTTAATATTCGAAGTAATACATGTGATTACACCACAAACCACCCAATAATTACATAATAACACTTGCTAATTTCCAGAATCAAAAGGGATAAAAAGATGAGTTTTATATTTAAATAGCCTTATTTTATACTTTACGTCAGTTTATTTTTGACAATATTAACTAGAAAGCCTTTTAATTTTAAATCGCTTTGCTTATTTTTACAGCCTAAACTTTAAAAAATAAAAATATGAAAAAAGTATTCATGTTAGCTACTGCAGCTTTATTAGTAGGTGGAATGTCATTTGCAGCTCCAACTCAAGACAAAAAGAAATGTTGTAAAAAAGGAAAATCTTCTTGTTGCAAAAAATCAAAATCTTGCAGCAAAGACAAAGATGAAAAAACTGCTGAAATAAAAGAAGCACCAAAAAATTAATTGCTTTGAAAGCCCCTTATTAAGGGGCTTTTCTTTTTTATAGAATTTCTTCTAACTCTTTTAAGTGAGTAATTGTATAGGTTGGCTTAATATCTGAAATGGCGTTAATATGGTTTACAAAAACAGCATCCATATTTATATTCATAGCCCCTTTAATATCTGCTTCTAAATTATCGCCTATCATTATTGACTCCGAAACTTTAGCACCAGCCTTTGTCATGGCATATTCAAAAATTTCTTTTTCCGGCTTCATGCTGTTGCTTGATTCAGATGTAATTACATGTGTAAAAAAATGGTCCATTTTACTATTGCGCAACTTACTCCATTGCGTTTTTTCAAAACCATTTGTTATTAAATGAAGCGTATAAGATTTATCCAATAAGTAATTTAAAATTTCATTGGTATAAGGAAACACCGATTTTTTTGTAGGAAGTATTTCTAAAAATCTTGTACTTAAATTTTTTGACAAACTTTCATTTCCGATTTTAAATTCTAAAAGGGTTCTCCACATTCTTCTCCACTTTAATTCATCCGCTGAAATAAAACCATTCTGGTACCTTTCCCAAAGTGTTTTATTATGGTAAATATATTTTTCAAAAAAAATATCAAAACTGGGAGTCGCTTTTTCATTTAATTCAAACTCGAAAAACAGCTCATGTAAAGTTTCCTTCGCATTAGTATCAAAATCCCATAAGGTATGATCTAAATCAAAAAATAAATGTTTGTATGTTTGCATGTTGGCGATAAATAATAATTAGATGAAGTATCTTTATTTTTTTATGAAGATAATTATTAAAGAGAAATAAAAATTTTATATGATTGTTATTATTACAGGAGCAAGTAGAGGAATAGGAAAAGCCATTGCAAAAAAATTTTCTACCCCAAACAATATAATTATACTCACTGCTAAATCAGAAGAGAAATTAATAGCAACAAAAAAAGAATTAGCGGCATCTCATGAAAGTACAATATTTCACAGTTTTGTTGCAGACCTGTCAAATAAAAACGAAGTTATCCAATTAGCAAAAAACTGTTTGTCAATTGGAGTTCCAGATATAATTATTAATAATGCAGGTACATATACTCCAGGCAATTGTTATAATGAAAATGATGGAGCTCTTGAAAGTATGATGAATTTAAATTTATATGCAGCATATCATTTAACTCGAGCATTGTTACCCAAAATGATAGAAAAAAATAGTGGACATGTTTTTAATATCTGCTCAATTGCTTCACAAAAAGCGTATGAAGGCGGAGGTAGTTACAGCATAAGCAAATTTGCTTTAAATGGCTTTTCACAAAATTTAAGACATGAATTAAAATCAACCGGAATAAAAGTTACTGCAGTTTTTCCAGGTGCTGTACTTACAGAATCTTGGGGGGATTTTGATAATAGTAATAATAGAATTATGGAAGCAGAAGATATTGCTATTATGATTTATGCTGCGACTCAAGTTTCTAAACAGGCCGTTGTAGAAGAAATTGTCATCCGACCTCAATTAGGCGATCTGTAATCTATGAATTTGTAAATTTATATCCTACCCCTCTTACAGAATGAAAGTAAATAGGGTTCCTGCTATCTTTTTCAAAGTATTTTCTAAAATTCAAAATAAAATTATCAATCGTTCTAGTTGTTGGAAAAACATTATAACACCAAACTGCTTGAAGTATTTTTTCTCTTGTAACCACTTCATTTTTATTTTCAATTAAGAGCTTTAATAACATACCTTCCTTTTTAGTTAACATGATTTTATCTCCATCACCATTAATACACTCTAATGCATTAAAATCAATTTTATTTCCACCAAATTCTATGAGGTCACCAATGTTCTTTTTTAAATTGAGCTGTTCGTTCTTTCTAATGAGATTATCAACTCTCAATAAAAGCTCTTCTAAATTAAATGGTTTAGTTAAATAATCATCTGCACCTTTTTTTAATCCCAATACCCTGTCAGCGCTGCTATTTTTGGCGCTTAATATTAAAATTGGCAAAGATAAATTTTGTAGTCGGATAGATTCACACACCTCAATCCCATTAATCTCTGGTAGCATTACATCTAAAATGATTAAATCAAAATGCTCCTGGTGAATCATTTTTAATGCGCTACTTCCATCGCCACAACAACTCACACTATAACCTTCCAATTCCAGATTTAATTTTAATGCTTCCTGAAGATTCTCTTCATCTTCAACTAATAAGATTGTAAATTTTTGATTCATGAATGTAGTATACTCAGGATTTTAATTCAATGAAAAATTGTGTCCCTTTGGGTTTATTATCCTTTATATAAATATCGCCCTTGTGCGCATGAATAATTTTTTTAACAAGAAACAATCCTAATCCCGTTCCTTTAGATTTTTGTGTTGCCTCAATACCCGAACGATAAAATTTGTCAAAAACTTTTTTCTTTTCATTATCATTAATACCCTCACCTTGGTCAGCAACACAAAGTGTTGAAAATTTATTTTTGCTTAAGGCAACTGTTAAAATAGATTCTTTAGGTGTATATTTTATCGCATTATCAATTAAATTATTAATCACAATTTGCAATAAAAAAATATCTCCTTTTAAAAAGATGTTTTCTTCTATTTCAGTTTGAATATTTTTAAATGCAAACCTGTTCTTAAAATCTCTCACACAATTTAAAACCAATTCTGAAAAATTAATTTCAGCAAATGCCAATTGATAACCACCTGCTTCCATTTGAGAAGATAATAGTAAATTACTACAAAGCGCATTCATTCTGTTGTTTTCTTCAATTGTATTGCTAATTAATTTCAGTTGTTGATTGTCATCTAATTTTCTCTTTTGTATTGTTTCTAAATTCAATTTGGTAATCGCAATTGGTGTTTTTAATTCATGCGTAATCGCCATCATGAAGTTTTGTTGCTGTTGACTAATTTTTAATTGTTTATTGACCGCTCTAAATAGAAATATTGCCCCTGCTGAAATCAATAAAAAGAAAATAGCCCCTTCTCCTAAATATTGGCCCGTCTTCCTTTTTTTTTCTTCAATGATGTTTTGATATTTTATGTTGTAACTTATATCACTAGAATGTAAACCTTTAATTTTTAAATTTGACATTTGTTCATTTTGTATTGATAGCGCAATACACCACCAAATCAATGCAGTAACTATATACAGCAACAATACCCAGTAAATTAAAAAAATGGTTTTTATCTTTTTCGATTTGTTAAACATATCATGTGGAATATAAAAGCCAGTATTAATTTCGTTTATCTAATCCCCAACTTAATTTATCTCTTAGTGTTTGTAAAAAATTGTTTTCGTTTAATCTTATTAGATTTACATAAAACGCTTCTTTTTTTACTGCAAGTTGAATATCCTTGCTTATCACTTCTCTTCTGCTGTCTAACGTACAAACAAACTCATCAGCCCTACCTTCTAATTCAAATGAAATGATAGTATTGTCAGGAACAATAATAGGTCTGATATTTAAATTGTGCGGTGCTACTGGAGTTATGATAAAACTACTATTATCCGGAAACACAACAGGGCCATTGCAACTTAATGAATATCCTGTAGAACCAGTAGGTGTAGAAACAATTAAACCATCTGCCCAATATGTATTTAAAAACTCTCCATTAAGATAAGTATGAATCTTTATCATAGAAGAGCTGTCTTTTTTTAGAATCGTAAACTCATTAAGTGCATATGGTGT
>Ga0114972_10001501_pt1 | contig 17541 bp, 9 predicted proteins | sample M_140807_EF_Meta_FD_87354 | JGI IMG/M metagenome (GOLD analysis project Ga0114972, IMG submission 87354) | Freshwater microbial communities from Lake Montjoie, Canada to study carbon cycling - M_140807_EF_MetaG | ecosystem: Environmental > Aquatic > Freshwater > Lake | place: Lake Montjoie... | reverse complement strand
GTTTCGGATCGTGAATCCAAACGGATGTCTGGGCCACACGATACAGTTTCCCAGGAAGAGTTCAGCAGACGTATCGACCCGAGCTATGGAAAGAAACACGAACTGCGTTTTCTCCGGGCCCCTAAGATGAGAAGTCTTGAGTTTCCGCTTGCACCTGGGATGAACGCCATTTGGGGCGCCACCGGTAGAGATCATCTAGGACGCGTTTACCTAGGGGTATCAGCCTGGGATGGTGGAGACGACCCTAGCGCTTCGTTATGGAGGTATGACTCCGGAGTCGACTCTTTTGAGTTACTCGGCGACGTCAACCAAAAGCTCGGTGAGCTAGGGATTCGAAGAAAAAACCCTTTTCCTGAGACGCAGATCAAGATTCATTCCAAAATTGTGCAGGCCAGCGATGGTAGAATGTACTTCTCCTCACAGGACGAGCATCAAGAAAAGGAGGATGGGAGCAGCAATGCGCTGTTTGGTGGCAGGCTCTTTAGTTTGGATCCTGTGACCGATCAGTGGGAATGTGTCCACCAGACGCCCGAGGGGTTGATCGCTGTTGCCGGCAGGGGCAGGTATGTGGTAACTCAGGGCTATTTTGGACATACGTTGTACCAGTACGATACGCAGACGAAAGCGATTCGGCGAGTGGCTTTAGGAACCTACAAGGGGCATGTATCGCGCAATATCTTTATGGACCGTCGGGGGCACGTCTACGGGATTCGAGCTGGATTGGCCAATGACCAGCAAGTCGAAGGGGTGTACAAGGTGGGACAGGATCGCGTCCGAGTGTCGCTTGTGGAACTCAGCACCGAGTTCGAACAGGTCCATGAGTGGCCCCTAAGCGATTATTCGCCCAGCTGGAGCACCGATTCGCATGGGATCACAGGATATTGCGAATTCAACAATGGAAACATTGTCTTCGTAACTCATACAGGAGCGCTTTGGCAGATCTCATTAGCATCCGGCAGCGCGGAGTTGGAGCGTCTCGGATGGATAGCCCCCCACGGTAGCGCCTACTGTGCATCGCTTTTTGCACCTTATGGAGATCGGTATGTTGGGGGGGTTGTATCGGCAAAGGAGGGGTATCAATGGGCGCTATTTGATGTTCTCACAAAACGATCTGTGATATTGAAACTGGACCCAGCAACCCGAAAGTTGCTCGAGACCCCGAAGCTACTGATTTACGGATGCGAGACGCTCGACGAGAGAGGGTGCGGGTATCTTGTGGGTTGGAAAGCTATCCCACGGGGCGTTGGGCCCCATGTGATCGAAGTCAGGTGGGAATAGATTATGAAGCATCATTACCGATTCAAGCATATCGTCTCCTTTCATTTCACTGAGCGATACCGAGGAGCAAAAAAAATATTCGGTAGGCTTTTGACCCCTTCGTTATTTATCTTTTTTGTATTATTAGGCCAACGTTTATTTGCTCTTCAAGAGACTTTTGATGGCACAAGGGGTAAGGGGGGGGCGACGATTGAAAATCAACTATCAAAAGAACAACTTGAAAAACCTGAGGTTGCAATTGTAGTTGAAAAACTGCGAGAGTTGCGGCGTAAGTCAGGAAACTTTGGCCCTAAGCACCCGTCTATGGAGTTGATCCGCCGACAAATCGGCGAATTAGAAAATCAGTTGCGTTCATTGGACCAGAGGTCAAAAGAGGCGTTACCTGGGCTACCATCTCAAGCGACTGAAGACCCAGCTTTACGGCAATCTGGACTTCCCTCCGGGGAAAAGCGTTCCGAATTTGGAACTCCAAAGAAAGCTCAGAAAATTGAGGTCTCCAGCGAATGGGGATTCGAGGGTACAGGTCAATGGGTAAAGACTCGACAGGACTTGCTCAAACTCCTAAACGTTTATTCGAGTTTTCCCAAAGCCTATCCATTGATCAATCCGAGAAGCATTGTGGCCGTTGGGCCAATGCCCGCATTGGGTCAGGTATGGGCATTGGAGGAGGATCCTGAGGGTAATGTCACCTATGTATGGGAATGGTTCGACGATCCGTTTGCCTGTGAGCGGCGGTTGGTGGCGGAAATATCAGGTCGTGTAAAGTCCATTTACTTTCCGAGTTGTTTCGAGGAACTGGAGTGTTTTTGGTGTATTCGAGAAATCGAAACGGGAAAAATTGCTTCCGAGGAATCTCCGGTCTCCTCTAGCCGCGAGCTTGAATTGATTTCCGTTCGCACCTCATCGACTCCTCCGATTACGGCGATGGACAACACAGTCAACAGTTTGGGTGTACTCCGATTGGACGCTGAGCATGATGTTGAAATCCAAAGTACTCAGCAAGCGGGTTGGTATTTTAACGGTCCGGCTGAATTTAAAGCAGCGAATCCGGGATTGGATTCTAAGTCGCCGATGGTTTGGAATTCCGAAAAAGGGGGTGTCTGGATAATTGAAGTCGAAGCAGAGATCGCAAAATTGAGAGAGGAAGGAATCGATTTGAAGATTATCGATGTCTTGGCGAAGAAGCCATTTGATGGAATTCGATCGTTTCGCGGAATCAAAGCGATTGGAATCGATACGTCTTCCGAGACGATCGTTATAGATGATTTAGGGTTCCCATGTAGGAAGTTAACGCGACCAATTTCAAATGAACAGGCTTGGCCACCAAGGCATCTCAGTGAGCTTGGTTGGTTTAAATCCATTCAAGATGGCGAGTTATTTGACGTGTTCAAGCGTTATGAGTTGAATTCGGATGGAGCTTGTACGTTCAGTTCCTTCGATGATTTCGGAAACTCATCAAATCAGTCTGCAATCGATGAGACGCTGGTGCATGAGCACTGGATTTGTTTGCCTAAGAAGACGAAGGTAATCTTACGGGAGGGTTTGACGCCAAGTTTCCCCGACGGCATGGTGCTCGTGCGGACGATCTCGGTTGGAAAGACCGATGAAAGCCCAATCGGTGAAAGCCCAGTGGATTCGATACGAAAGCGTCGTATTGAGACTCGGGTCTTGCTTTATATTCATAACGAGTGGTACCCCTTTAGTTATGCTTGGAATGCCGATCAGTCCGACGCCACCCTCGTTGAAAAGGAGGGGGATGTACTGGTCATCGATGCAGATGGGGCCAAGCAATATAAAAATCGCAGTTGGTCATTACCTGCTCCGAATGCTTGTATAAGATGTCATGAAAATACCAGAAGGAGTGGAATTGCTGTCCCTTCGATAGCAACAAGCGAACTCGAGCGATTGGAATTAGTTGGCATCAACCGAGTCGGTGGGGCTATGACTGTCGCTGGACCTGCTGAGATGCTCCAGAAAAAAAATTGGGTTCAGGGATTAGGCTTTCTGCCTGAACCTGAACCGCAAGGCGAATTGTCGGTCGAATTGAGATGGTTTGAGGAGCATTTTTTGAATAACGTTGAGCTTTGGTACCAACGCGCGCTTCCGATAACAGGGTTTTTTAGGGACGACTTGGATTCCGATCCTAAGTTGGCACGAACTGCTTCGCTTGTTTCGCAGTCCGAGTTGGTCTATGCGTACGCTGCCGCTTATTCGGTATCCTCCGATCCAAGATTTCTAGATGCACTCAAACTTGGTGCACGGTTCCTTGATGAACACTTTAAGGATGAATCGCATGGTGGTTATTTTCGTCGGATTGACGATAAAGGACTTGTTGCTGATACTCAAAAAGACGCCTATGGTCATGCGAAGTTCGTTCTAGCATTGGCTTTGGCTTCGCGAGTGACCGAGGATAAAGCTTACGCAGAGGATGCGATCCGTGGCTGGGAGATCCTGCGGGACAAATTCATCACTTCCTCAGGGGACATCGTCGCGAGTGCCAGCGCGGATTTTTCTAGACTTAGTCGCTCTGAGATTGGACTCGACCTGGTTGTTTTAGAAGCTCTGCTCGAGTTGTACGATACGACTCGGGACGATAGGGTATTTGAGGATGCTATGTGGTTGATCGATACGATCGTCCTGGACTTTCAGAAACAGCGGAGTGCGACCGGTTATGATACGACAGTTCCCGGTGGTGAAAGCAGGATCGCGGAGGCTGAATTTGGACGAAATGCGAACCTTGCGTTCTTGCTGGCGAGGGCCGTCGAACTCGGCCTCCCTCCAAGGTTTCTTCGATTCGGCAATAGCTTGCTTGACAGTGCGATGCTCGAGGGATTGAGAGCGATGTCGGAGGATTTCACCAAGGATCCGAACCGTGTCCCGGCAGCCCGTAATTTTGCCTTGCTCATGAGAGCCTTATTACGGTATTGCTCGAAGTGTGGAAGGTCTGATTGCATCGATGCAATCAGGTCGACTCGATCTTTTATCGATCGACATCTTATCGATAAATTAAACGGCGGTTGGAGGGAATTTGGGGGGAGAAATTTGGGGTTCGTTTTCGACCCTGATTACCTGAATGTTTCGATGTACCTTGAGGGCGTAGAAGCTTCCTGGGTATTAGGAACTCCGACCAACAGCAAGTCAGAGTAAAGTGCACAGCAGGATGCGGCCATCGATGACCAGCGCGAGCACCGTTTCACTAGGCACGAGTACCGATGTTGAGTCCCCCTAGAGGCGATTTTTCAGCCACTAAAATATACAAATAGCCGGATTGCCGAATAAATTGAATATACATCCTACGATACAGCAAACGACCGACGCTTTTGAAACTTCAGAGCTTCTCCGCGGATGGGGAGATTCGTTATTCGAAATTCGACCATCCGTCTCTTGGTGGGATGCTCTTCCAAATGGACTTGGTTATCGGCCCTATTATTTGACGGCTTGCGATAGCAACGGGTCGGCTCTTGCATGTTTACCGTTGATGCTCGTTTGCAGTCGTCTTTTTGGTAGATTTTTGGTTTCCCTGCCATACCTCAATTCTGGAGGTTTGATCCTGCGACCAAGCGACAGTTTGCCTGACACGGCTCCATCGGTTGAGATTATACAGCCTCTGATCGATCGGGCTGTGAAACTGGCCGATACGCTCGATGTCAAGTACCTCGAGTTGCGCCATGAAGCCCGTTTCGAACACCCAGCTTTCAACCTCGAACGGACCGATAAAGTCCACATGCGTTTGGCTCTTCCAAGCTCGCCCGATGAACTGATGGCCTCCTTCAAGAGCAAACTGCGTAGCCAGGTGAAGAAATCCAATGAGAACCCTTTCGAGGTGCAATTCGGTGGTGAAGAGCTTCTGGCCGACTTCTACAAGGTCTTTGCTCACAACATGCGCGATCTGGGGACTCCGGTTTACTCCAGGAACCTTTTTCGACAAACACTAAGGTCGTTTGCGAACTCCAAGTCGGATTCCCGCGCCGAGTTTGCCGTGGTGCGACTGAACCAACAGCCCATCTCAGGTGCACTGCTCGTGCACCATGCTCAACGGACCGAGGTCCCGAGCGCAAGCGCCCTTCGGAGTTTCAACTCAACCAATGTCAACATGTGGATGTACTGGAACCTGCTCCGAAGAGCCATCGAATTGGGGTCTACCGAGTTCGATTTCGGGCGAAGCACTGTCGGGGCTGGGACCTACAAGTTCAAGGAGCAGTGGGGGGCTAAACCCAGCCCTGCGGTCTGGCAGTACTATGTCCGAAAAGGGGATCCGGCAAGCATGCGGCCAGATGACGAGGGCAAGCAGAGATTGGTCAAAATCTGGCAGAGGCTGCCGGTTTGGTTCACCAAACTGATCGGACCCCCAATCGTTCGCGGGATTCCTTAGGCGGAGCCCAGCCTCACTGGCAATTGCCCTAAAGGTGATCTTTTGGCCCTCACGATAGGCCTAGAGGCGGGAGTCCGACTTGTGCGAACCGCTTCAGGACGACGAGGCTCTTCGTAGAATGTTTGATTCACAAGTGAATCGGGCTTAAAATGAGTTGACCGATCCAAGAATTCGTTTATCCTTTGGGAGGTATTCGAAAACTTACTAGGACGCTCCCTGATATGAATCAACGTAGACGACGTTCTCCAGCCTCTCGGCCTGCGGTCTCATTGGACCCAATCTACAGGGGTGAAGAGAACGATAATTTTAGTCGTCCGTCAAAGGAATTGATCGAGCCTCGTGATTCTGAGCAGGCGGTTCCGTCATCTGCAATTGGTATCGACAAATCCAGCTGGAATTATCCTGCGATTCCAGCGAATTATGTTGGGATGTTCGGAGCGGCAGCAGCGATCATTCTGGCCTGGGCGTACTGGCCGACGTGGAGCTTCCTGATCGCAGCCTGGATTCGAGAGCCTGACTATTCTCACGGCTGGTTTGTGATTCCAATCGTCGGTTATTTGCTTTGGAGTTTGAAAGATTCGATGCCTCCGGTTCGTGCGGGTTTTCACTACGGTGGCCTGATCATGCTTTTGGGGGTCGTCTTTTTGAGAGTTGTTTCGCGGTTTGCGTACTTCGATACGATGGATGGATGGACGATTCCGCTTGCGTGCATCAGCTTGGTTTGGGTTCTGGCAGGTAGAGTTTTTTTGGTTTGGGCTCTACCTGCGTTGCTCTTCATGCTGTTTATGGTTCCGTTGCCGTTTCGGGTGGAGAGTGAACTCAGTCGTCCATTGCAGATGATCGCGACGAAGGCAAGCACATTCACTCTGCAATTGCTTGGACAACCCGCGATTTCTGAGGGCAATACAATTTTGTCAGGCGATCCGATTCTGGAAGTTGAGCGAGCTTGTTCGGGTCTGAGAATCTTCGTTGGCGTATTCGCTCTGTCCTATGTTTACGCGATGCTTCTTCGTCGCAATTGGTGGGAAGGGGTTGTGATTGTTTTGGCCTCGATTCCTATCGCATTGATTGCGAACATGTCTCGAATCGTCATCACAGGTTTATGTTACGAGTGGCTCAGTGGAGAGACGGCGAGGAAGTTCTCCCACGACCTAGCAGGTTACTTCATGATTGGGATCGCAGCAGGTCTTTTTGGACTTTTGGTGTTTTACCTGCGATGGTTGATCCAAGATGCCCAAACGCTGGATCAAGTCGCCCTCCGAAGGGCTTGATGAACAGAGTCGGGAGGGCAGTTTTTGCTTCCTCCTAATTAGAGAAAAATGATACCGGTTCAAAATCGGGTTTAAAAACAGCCGAGTTGCAGGAGTATTTTCGATGAGCGATAGCGCAAAGATTACGTCCAAGAATCTCAATACGAGCGTTGAATCCGGTAAGCGAAGGCCAGTTGGTAGCGTTGCGAGAGATTCTTCGAGTTTTGGGCTCCCAAAGCTCGATGCTCTGTTTTTCTTGGGTGTGTTTAGAAAGCACTGGCGTTGGATGATTCCGCTGAGTTTGCTGTTTTCGGCGCTCGCATCCGGCGTTGTTCTGTCGACTTTCAAACCAGACTATGAAGCTAGGTTTCGTTTGGAAGTGGATCCTTCAAACTTCATTGTTTTTAATGACAATGTGGTCCGGTCAACGCCCGAGTTCATCGATCTTCAGCGAGCGATCATGCTCAGCAACAGCGTTCTTGAGAAGGTCGTTTCCGACAAAATGGTAGCAATGGTTCCGAGCATCGCGATATCCAAGGACCCTGTGCAGACGCTGCGTAAGGCAGTCAAGATCACAGGGTCGGCAGGGAACCGGTTGATGGACGTGAAATTTCAGGACCAAGACCCAAAGGTTGCCGCGAACCTGACCAATATCTTGGTCGATGAGTACTTGCGGTCCCGCCGATCCATTGAACAGGTAAGGACGTCGAGCCAGGAAAGAAACGTGCTGGCGGCGTTATCCAAGGCAGAGTCTGAGGTCGAGGCGGCCAAGCAGCGTGTGCGCGACTTGAGCATGCAGTCGGTCAAGTCCGACACGATTCTGGGGGAATCAGACAACGGAAAAATCGATACCACCTACTTGGACGGGATCCGAATGCAGCGAATGGAGTTGTCTAGTCAGCTATCCATCCTCCAGTTGAATTTGGCTGAACTCAAATCGGCTTACGACCGTGACATGGAGAATCAGAACAAGCAAACAGGCGAGGCCGAGCAGGTGGTTGTGTCGGACGAAGTGCTCGACAAAGATATCATTGTCATGGCCGCTAGGCAGCAACTGGAGAACGCAAGATTGCAACTTAAAGATCTGGACACCAATACCACGATCGGCACGAAGAACCCGATTTATGTTCAGGCCAAAAGGAGGCTTGACAATTACGAGGAAGAGCACAAGCGTCTCAGAGAGACACGGCGCAAAGAGTTGTCTGATCGCGGGACTTTGGCCTCCACGGATGAGCGCAGGGGCAGAATCACTGCCTTGAATACCGAAATCTCTGGGTTGAGGACCAAGCGAGATATTCTTGAATCCCAGCTTAAAGACTATTTGGTATCTCTCAAGCAATCCAGCGCGACGTCCGTGGACTTGCAGTTTGCAGAGGCGGACCTTGCAGAATGGAACGCTATCCGATCGACGGTGCACGATCGTCGGATTAAGCTTTCGACCGAACGCGACGCGATCGACGATGTGAGAGAGTTAGAGCGGGCGATCACACCAAAGCTACCTGTGGAAGAATGGCCCATGAAACAATTGGGCTTGGCCTCTGGGGTTTGCTTTCTTCTCCCGTTTTTAGCTGGAGTTCTATTAGAGATAAGGTCCAGGAAGGTCGATGATGCCAACCAACTAGAAACCCGCAGTCGGTTGTCCGTTTTGGGTGAAATATCCACAATCCCAGTTGCCGCGACCAGTAAGTTGACGAAGAAGCGACGATCGCATGCCAGGGAACTTAGACTCTTTGAAGAAAGCGTTGACTCGTTATCTACCAGCCTCACGCTCCGAGAAGATCTTCGCGATTGTCGCGTTTTTACGATCACCAGCGCCCTGTCCGGGGAGGGTAAGACGAGCGTTTCTTGCCAGCTTGTGGTGAGTTTAGCCAGGTCGACATCCAGCAAGGTATTGTTGATTGACGGTGACTTGCGAGCCCCCGACGTTCATCACGTTTTTGGGCGTCCTATGACCGCTGGGTTAGTGGGTTACCTCAACGGGACGGCCGAGTGGAAGGATTTGGTGGACCGCGATTGGAACGAATCGATCCACATCCTGACCTCGGGGTATTTGAAGGGAAGTCCCCACAGGATTCTGAGCAACGGACGCTTTGAGAAGCTGATTGCTGAAGCTCGTGAGGAGTATGACTACATCGTGATCGATACTCCCCCAGTGCTGCCGGCGAGCGAGGCCTTGCTGTTTGCGAGAGTAGCCGACGCGGTTCTAATCTGTGCGCTTCGAGACAAAAGTCGAATCGAGCAACTCGTGCAAGCCTACCAAAGGCTTGATGCCTCGGGGGCGAAAGTGGCTGGATCGGTTCTTTCAGGTGTGCCTGTCAGGGAGTACGCAAGCTACTACGGGGATTATTACGCCTCGAAGGTCTGATGTGAGTAGTGTGCACAGGAGCGAGTATTTTGCTTTTGCACAATATACCGAGGCCCGATATGTTGGTATCGAGGCCCACTATGTGGGCTACGTTTGCATTACAAGAATTTTTTACTCGGCTGTCTAATGAAAATACATTCGCGTTCCTTGCCTGAAACACGCAAACGGCTCAAGATCAATTGGCCATTGTTCATAGCATCTCTTTTAGCAATCACGATCACGGGCTCTTCGATCTTTTTTCTGCACCGAGCACAATTAGGTAGGGTGGCGAACGCTTTGAAGAAGCGTTCAGAAGGATTTAAGGCACAACAGGATTGGTTGGCCTGTGCCGATTCCATTGAGCTATTTCTCATGATGGAGCCTCAGGCTAATGAGCAGAAGGTGGAGCTTGCGGAGGTTGTAGATAAAGCTTTGCCGGACGTCCAAGCACAGGGTTCATTCGCCTTGCTAAATCGTATCATCGCCGAGCAGGCCAGAGCTTTGGGAGTTTGCGAATTGGACGAGTCGTATAAGGCTCGAGAAACCGCTATTCGCAAACGACTGGTCCAGCGGCTGATTCAGGCAGGACGATTTGAAGATGCCTTGGATCAGATTCCAAAGTTGGCAGGACCTGCTCTCGACGGTAGCTTGCTCAAGTCCCTTGCCCTTATTCGCTATTCGATGGCTTTAGAGAACAGGAACCATTCGTTCACTGATTCAACTCAGGTAGTTATCCCGGACTGGCTCTATTCAGCATCGACACTCAACGTGGTGGATCTATTGCTCAAGTCGCTGATCGATAATCCAGGAGACATCGATATATCGAACGCGATTGCGGAGGTTTGTTTGGGTAATCCTGAGTTTTTGGCGAAGTCTCAGTTAGCAGATGAGACGCCGCAGGATCTGCGCGATCGAGCCTTTTCGGTGATGGACAAAATGCTAGCTGCCAACCGAGACGACATCTCGGCTTGGCTTGCACACTACGCGGTAGCTTCAAGGTTGGATGTCGTTCGTGCCGAGTCCGATATTCGCCAAGCATTGAGCATGGCTCCTGAGGACCCGATAGTGCTTAGGGAGGCCGGTAATCACTTCTGGGGACGCGCCTCGAACACCCAGAGGGCAACGGATCAAACCAAGAAGTCCGAGTGGTTGGAATTGGCTCAAAAGTACTTGTCTCGAGCGATCGAAAACGGACTCACACGCGATGGAAGGGTTTATCTCGGGCTCGGGGAGATAGCCTTTGCTCGCGGTAACTTTGATGAGGCGATCCGAACCTGGGAGGATGGTGCTAGAGCGAGTTCGGCTCCTACAGCACTGTTATGGTTTAGGCTAGCACAAGCTTGGGCCAGCAAAAAAGACTTAAGCAGAATGAAGGAAACACTGAATTCGATGGACGAGTCGATTCGCGTCGAATCGTCCCTTTTGACCAAGCGCGGTCAAACGCTAATAGGCCGAATGGCCAGTCAGCAATGGGCTACTTATTATGCGAATCAAGGAGACTTTGTTCGAGCAGCTAAGTATTTAGAAAACATTGTTGGCAATGACAAAGAGATGGACACTGAGAATCGGTCTGAAATGATCTATTCTTTAGGTCTTTGTTATCTGCGTTCAGGTCAATACGATCGGGCAGTAGAGGCCTTACAAGACGCCGCAGGATTAACTCCGATGGTGGATGAACGCTATCGCGGATTGACCGATGCTTTGGTCGGCTCGAATCGTCTTCGCGATGCGCTTGATCGGATGGAGAACATCAAGGAAAAATCGGGGCGTGATTTTATAAAGATATGCGAGATCATTCTGGACTACCAGCGCCGAAATCTCAAGGATCCGGCTCTTTGGGGACGTTTTGATGCGGCTTTGAAAGAAGCATCCTTGCTCAGCCCGAGCGATCCGTATCTGATCGAGCGTCGATGGTTGATCGAGTTACTACAATTGGATTCAGCGATTGAGCGTTCAAGCCCTGAGGCACGAACAGAAGCAATTGGTTTGACACAAAAGAGGCTCTTGGAGCTTTCCGACCAGTTCCCCGAGTCCTTGGAACTTCAGCGTTTGATCGTCGGAAAGCTTGAAACGCTCGGGTTTCCCGAGAAAGCCAGGGAGCTTTTTGCGAAGGTCGAGTCAGCCAAGCCAACGGACCCTGATGTAATCCTGATCAAAATTGAAAATTTGCTCAAAGATGGTATGAGGGATGAAGCGAAACGTTTGCTTGACGAGCGGATTGCGCAGGACCCGACGAACCCAACGCTACAGAGTGCTTCGATGCGGATGACGGTTGGAGGTCGCAAGTTAGATTCGAAATTGGAGGTTCAAGAATCCTTCGCAAACAACATCGCAGCTTTGAGTGAAGCGGGCCGCAATCTTGTCGAAAGTCAGATTGTTGTGAGCGATCCATCGGACGAGTCTCTCTTAGCCGCCGCTACCAAAAACTGGGCTGACAACATCGAGGTTATCGAGGAAAAACTCCGGAAGTTGGAGGGGCTCGAGGGAACTGAGTGGAGATACCTTCGCGCGAGGCGACTGCTGATGGAATATCAGATGGAGGGTAAGTCCGATATTTCGGAATTGGAAATCCTATCGGGTTTCCTGGTCCAACACCGTGCGTCCTGGAACTGCAGTTTCGCTCTGTCTGCGATGGTCGAAGATTTGAAAGGGAACGCTCTGAACGCCATCCGCGACTTCAATCGAGCGATCCGACTCGGTGAACAAAACATTCGTGTTTACGAACGCCTCGCCGAACTGATGCTCGCCCAAGACAAGAGGTCCGAACTTGTGTCTCTTATCGAGAGGCTTGGCGACAGGGTCAACAAGTCCCAGAGGCTATCGTCCATTGCGATAGGAATATCCGGCAAGGACCAAAAGGGCATGCTTGAGCTCGCTCGATCTGGTGTCGAATCTCGGCCTAGGGATGCGATGGGTTGGGTCTGGCTCGCCCAGGTTACGGAACTGGTCTCCAGAGGTCAACCTAAAGAGGCAAGGGAACAAGAATTAAAGAAGTCTGAGGAGGCGATTCTCCGAGCTCGCGAGCTTTCGGAGAATAAGAGCATCCCAGTCTTTGGAGCCGCGTTTGGTTTTTATCTTTTGACCAAGCAGCAAGACAAAATAGATGCACTTTTGAGTGACCTCACAAACGCGACCATCGATCCGACATTACAACAACTAGCACTTGCCGATTTTTATCAAGTCCTCGAGCGCATGGACTTGGCTCAGGAGGCACTGTTAAAAGCCAGGAAAACCTCCAAAGAGCCCAATGCCATCGACGATCGTATTGCTAGGCTACTTGTTGCACAGGGCAAGCAGGATGATGCCATTAAGCTCTACAAAACACTCCTAACGAATCTTCCAGAGGACGGTTCGCTGCGCAGGTCGTACGTTACGCTCTTGGCCTCTCGCGGAACCGACGAAGACTGGGCGAGTATTGGCGACGTGTATAAAAACGAGAAGGTGGCCGAGAACCCTGACGACCGTCGACTCAGAGCCGAACTTTTGGCGAGAAAGGGACAACAAAAAGACTTGGCTCAGGCACAGGTTCTACTGGAGTCCTTGGCTGAGGACCCGAAGAACAGAACCGATCAAGATCGATTTAGATTGGCATCGATCTACATCCGCAACGCAAATCTAGCCGAGATTCAGGATGCCGAAAGCCCACAGGTTAAACAACTGCTCACGGCGGCTGGCAAGCAGTTAGCAGCCCTGTGCAAGAGTTCTCAGACGCCTGTCGAGTATCTTTATGCTTACGGCGATTTCCTTATCAAACAAGACCGGATCGTCGAGGCAAATGACATCGCTGATCGATTGAACGCCCAGGACGCCAATCACTTTGCCACAGCGGTTTTACGAGCAAGGCTGCAGAAGATATCCGGCAACCTGGAACGTGCAAAAACTTTGATCGTCTCTTGGAAAAACGATAGTCTTAGCACGCTCGGGGACGATGCAGAGCCTTCTGCCAAAGCTGAGATTCTTGCCAATGTTGGTGATGCACTGAACGAACTCGGAGCGACAAAGGAGGCAGAGGCAACACTCAGGCAAGCCTTCGAATTGGATGGTCGAAAGGGAGTCGTTTACATTCGCAGCTTAGCCCGATCCGAGGATAAAGCAGCCCGTGAGAACGCCATTCGCTATCTCTTGGAGAAGTTGAGAAAAGAGAAATCGCCGGAGCTTGCAAGGCTTTTGGCGGGTTTGCTTTCCGTTGGAGAAGTATCCTCGGAACTCGCACAAGAGGGGGACGAAGCGTTATCGGAAGTTGGAACCAGGAATGACAACAATGCAGAGCTGCTCCTATCGATCGCCGACATGTGGCTAGCTCAAAAGAAATCCAATCGAGCGATCGATGCTTATCGAAAGATCGTCAAATTGCGCCCCAACGATGTGGTCGCTCTGAACAACTTGGCGATTTTGCTGGGCGAACAACCTGACGGTACTCAAGAAGCATTGTCCCTGATCGATCAAGCTATTCGGATTGCTGGTAAGCAACCGCTGTTGCTTGATTCGAAGGCAGCTATCTTGATGCTCGCTAATCGATTGGATGAAGCAATTCCCATCCTTGAAATTGCAGCCTCAGCAACAAACGACCCACGTGTGATATTCCACCTCTATTTGGCACTCAAAAAAGCCAATCGCAACGAGGAGGCTGATCGGATTAAGTCCAAGGTCAACCCCAATGAGCTCCGCAAATCGATTCTAACTCCAGACGATCAGGCTGCGTTAGAACTCTTCGAAAAAGAGAACCCTCAGTAGCCCGACTTCGTCCGTGTTGTGCCAAACCAATTTTTAAAGCGAGAACTTAGATGATGCAAAATGAAAGTAACAAGGAAGTCGTCACCGATGATGCACTTGCTTCCAAGGAGCAAAAAGAGCCCGTTGGTTCGGAAATCAACTTGGCCAAAGGAGCAGACTTGAAAAGGTGGTTCTTCGGAATCGCGAGCGCATTGTCACTGTTACTTCTGGGCGGTGTTGCTCACGGCGTGCTTTCAAACCGCTGGGGTGTTGCCGAGGATATCCAGGCCATGGGAAAGCAACTCAGCAGCATCCCCATGGAAATCGGGCCTTGGAAATGTGAAGAGGAAGGCAAGTTAGATGATCGGGTGGTTACGACTTTGGAAGCCAACGGCTACATCTCTCGCGTGTATGTACACCAAGCCACCGGCGAGGTGGTCAATGTGTTTTTGGTATTTGGCCCCAAAGGCCCGATTGCCGTCCACACCCCGGAGGTTTGTTACAGCTCCCGGGCCGTAAGCCAAACTTCCGAACGTCAATCTGTCCCCTGCGATTACGATGGCAAAGAGGGTACGATTTGGAAATTAGGCTTCGAAACCAACACAATCGATAAACGAAGCATGAATGTCTACTACGGTTGGACCGACGGTGGACCGTGGCAAGCGGCCAACAGTCCAAGATTCTGGAGAACGGATTTCTTGTACAAAATTCAAACATCCTGCCAAGCTACAGGCAAAAAGGAAGACTCCACCGATGAGTTCTTTAAAGCCTTCCTGCCAGAAGCTCGTAAAGTGATGCGAAAGATTTAAGGTTACAATCCGGTCGATCGGATTTGAGCGAGTTACTCGCTCAAATCCGGCTTGCCGTTGCCGTCTGCGTCGATCTTTTTGAGGTCGATGTACGCGTAGGGCCGCGTGTAGGCTTCTTTGCCAGCCTTGGCATACGACACCCACATTCTCAGTGCGGTCGCGTCGTACACGACGTTCTCGACATTGCCCCCCTTGATAGGGATCTGATTGGCAAGCTGCACAAGCTTCTCTCCGTCGAGCTTGCCCCTTTCCTTCTGTAGAGTCGGGAACGCACCGCGGCCTTCGTCGTTGTACACGACGCATGACAGTACGTTGGGAGCGAACTCGTCGGTCGGATCGGCATCTTTCCAAATCAGCAGCTGCTTGTCGGCAGGCTCAGGAGAATGAGCCCGGACCTTCACCGCACGCTTGTCGGTCTGCCCGTCGCCAAAGACAAAATGATACCTCTTGGTCGGCGGCTGGGCTTTGAAGATCGACAGAGCCCGGGTGAGCGAATCGCCATCGTAGAGCATCGTTCGGAAGTAAACCGTGAAGTGCGGTGCATGGACTTGGTAAGGAGCTTCTTTGCCCGAGGCATCTCCCATTTCGCTCAAGGCAAGGCCTTTGGCGTTCATTCCCGTGTGAGCACCGATCATCCCGGCAAACGAGGGGACCACATGCGGGATGCCTTCGTTGGGGATGTAAAGGACGATCATCGGAAACTCGTGGGCTCCGACATCCATGCTCCAGTCGAGGTTTCGGGTTTGGTAGAGGTGTCCATCGACGGTGGCATCGCCCCAGGCGGCGATGCTGCTGCAGGAATAGGGCATCAACAGAGGAACGGCGTGGAGGGCTTGGAGGGTTTTCAGGGGTACCCCTGAGCCGTCGGCTAGGCCAGCGAGTTCTTGTTCGAGCCGATCGTCCCCGTAGCTACTGGTTCTGGCCCAAACTTCCTCGAGCACTTCCGGAGCAACCTTGAGCTCGTGGGTGACACCCTGCAAAGCCGCCGGGACAAAGGTCTGAATTTCCTTGGAAAACAGGCGTCCCAGGTGATGGCCCATCTCGTAGGGGGTTCCTCGGACGACCGCCAGCGGGAATCGCGAGTCGGCTTGGCCAACCTCGGTCCGATGCCCACTTCCGCCGATATTCTCAGGGATTTTGTAAGGTTTTGCAGCTTGCTGGGCGTTTCGATTAACGTCTCCGGAGGAGATTGCCTCGGTTTTTTCTTGGCTCAGGCACACAGCGGAATTTGCCAAGCCACCGATGAATAACAGCCTTATCCAGTTTCGATTCATTTGCTTTTTCCTTTGAAAACGTTGTTAGAAGCTAAGGCTCAGCGATTGGGTTTCTACCCATGAAACTTAGAGACGAAGAAAAATCCGGTAAATTTCCGACTTCCTGCCAATAAAACGAAATGAGCCTAGTAGACTCGCCAGATTTTCCATCTTACAGTAATGTCTATGGGGAACGATCCCCCCTTGTCTTCTTTCTAGGTGTCTTTTTATCTCTTTCGGAGGTAGGTAATGAAGCGAACTTCTCAACGAACAGGTTTCACGCTAGTTGAGCTGTTGGTGGTAATTGCGATCATTGGAATCTTGGTCGGATTACTTTTGCCAGCAGTGCAGGCCGCTCGAGAAGCGGCACGACGGATGCAGTGTGGAAACAACATGAAGCAGATCGGGTTGGCCGTGCAAAATCACGAATCTGCCAACAAGTGGGTTCCGACATGGTGCACCCAATTCAGACTAACGGATGCTTATGCAGCCCAAGGCAACCCATTCTTTGCCGCAACCGTGGATGCTCGAAGGAGCATGGCTCCATTGGGACTGATGCTCCCCTACATGGAAGGCAATACGATCTACCAAGTCTTCGACCTCAAGAAGCCTCTTATCGATCCTCGCAATCTACCTGCACCGATTGGACAAGTTCCTGCGTCAGCGACCACGCAGGTCCCATCCTTTGTGTGCCCATCGACCCCAGAGTCCCAATCGGACTATGGCCCTTACTTCAACCAAGCGGGCATCCTTCCTTCGGGCGTGGCGTTCTTCCTTCCTCGAACCGACTATGCCGTTCCTCGCGGTCTACACAGTTCGCTGGCTAGTTGCGCCGGATTGCCCGCCACCACGACCCACAACTCGATGTTGGGTGCCGACGATTCTGGTGGGGAGAATTCGGAAGTCGTTGTGAATCCAAGGCGTAAGTTTGCTTCGGTGACCGACGGTCTTTCCAACACGATCTGCTTCATCGAAATCGCAGGACGTCAGCGGCTCTATTTCAATGGGGTAGCTTACCAAGGCACCTGGACGACGACTCCAGTTCCAGCCTTCACGCTCAACTCCTCGTATGTCGATTGGAACACCGCTCGCCACCCACGTGGCCTCTCGGGTATCGATCGCAATAATCCGTCGGCAGCTGGCTGTGCGGTAATCAACGTTTTCAACGAAAACAACCCGTACTCGTTCCACGGAAGTGGTGTCCAAGCCGTTCGGGGCGACGGTTCGGTGGTCTTGTTGCCAGCCACGATCTCCACTCCGGTCTTCGCCGCTTTGATCACCCGTAACGGTGGTGAAATCGCCACGCTCGACGAGTAGTTCTAGGCTTGTCGAAGATCCCTAATTCGCCAACTCATTAGGCGAGCGATTCAACCGGGTCGCTCGCCTTTTTTTAAGTAGTTGTTATTGAACCTCAGCCATTCGCCCGAAGGTAGCTGTAAGTCAAGCCTTTGGGATTCGGGAGACCTCCCGAGAAATCGATCTACGGATTTTGAAAAAATCCTCCGGGTTATCTCAATCATCC
>Ga0114972_10001499_pt1 | contig 17556 bp, 20 predicted proteins | sample M_140807_EF_Meta_FD_87354 | JGI IMG/M metagenome (GOLD analysis project Ga0114972, IMG submission 87354) | Freshwater microbial communities from Lake Montjoie, Canada to study carbon cycling - M_140807_EF_MetaG | ecosystem: Environmental > Aquatic > Freshwater > Lake | place: Lake Montjoie... | reverse complement strand
TGCTATGGCTGCCGGCTCTACGGGTGAACGCCCGTTTTTCGAGATCATCACGAGCATCCGCTACTGGGTGATCCATGCGGTCACGCTGCCCGCCATCTTTCTGGCCGGCTTCTTTTTCGTTTCCACCGGCCTGGCCTACGACGCCTTTGGCACGCCCCGCCCTGATGCCTACTTCCAAGCCCAGGAAGCCAAGGCTCCAGTGGTGAGCAAGCGTTACGAAGGCAAAGCCCAGCTTGACCTGCGCTTGCAATAAGCCATGACCCAATTCTCTGCTCCCACCACGCCGCGCAACTACCCGATCTTCACGGTGCGCTGGCTTTCCGTCCATGCCCTTGGCATTCCCACGGTCTTCTTCCTGGGTGCCCTGGCCGCCATGCAGTTCGTCCGCCGCTGAATCCCGCCATGCAGCGCAATCCCAACCCCAACCAACTTCCGGTTGAACTGAACCGCACCAGCCTCTATCTGGGTCTGTTGATCGTTTTCGTCACCGGCATTCTGTTTTCCAGCTACTTCTTCAACTGACGGAGATCGATCATGAGCGGCAAACCAAGAACAATGCCCGACGGTCGGATCCCCGACCGCCTGCCCGATGGCCGGCCCGCCGTAGCCTGGAAAAGCCGGTGGACCGAAGGGGCCCTGCCCCTCTGGCTGGTGGCCACCGCCGGTGGCATGGCCGTGATCTTTGTCCTGGGCCTGTTCTTCTATGGCTCCTATGTGGCAGTGGGTTCGGCCTGATCCAGGCTGATCCCCTCAGGATCGAAGGATGGGCCCTAGGGCCCATTTTTTGTGGGCAAGCCGTGGATAACCCCGTTTCCGATGGGCTAAGGGGGCGATTTCCACTGTTTTGGGGCCCCCGACCTTCCCTGCCCTGGCCGCCTCAATTCCTGCCCAACAGCTCCTGCACCACAGCCCCGATGGGCAGGCGTCGATCCTGGCGCTCGCTGTTCCGCAGGTGTTTGAGCACCACCACCGCCTCGGCCGCCTCCTCGTCCCCCACCACCGCCGCCCAGGTAGCGCCACTTTTGTTGGCCCGTTTGAACTGCTTAGCAAAGGCGGCACCGCTGGCATCGCGCTCCACCACCAAACCAGCCCGGCGACCCTGACGGCAAAGGCCCAGGGCCAGCCGTTCGGCGTCAGCGCCCCGGCTCATCACATAGAGATCGGCAGCCGGCGCCTCGGCCATCCCCCCCTCCACCTGGCTGAGCAGCAACACCAGCCGCTCCAGGCCGATCGCCCAACCCACCGCCGCCGTGGCCGGCCCACCCAGCTGCTCCACCAGTCCGTCGTAGCGGCCACCGCCGCAGACCGTGGCCTGGGCACCGAGCTGGCTGCTGGTGATCTCAAAGGCGGTGTGGCCGTAGTAATCGAGGCCCCGCACCAGGCGGGGGTTGAGCACAAAGGGAATGCCGAGGGCTTCAAGGGCCTGGCGCACCTGGCTGAAGCGCTCGTGGCTGTCGCCGCACAGGGCAGCGGCCAAGGTGGGGGCACCGGCCAGCAGGGCTTGGGTGTCGGGGATTTTGGAATCGAGCACCCGCAAGGGGTTGGTGCTGATGCGCTTCTGGGAATCGGTATCGAGCTGGTCGTGGTGGGCCTCCAACCAAGCCACCAGTTCGGTCCGGTAGCGCAGCCGGTCGTCGGCGCTGCCGAGGGAATTGATCTCCAGCTGCAGGCCGCCGACGCCCAGGTCGGCCAGCAGATCCCAGGCCACGGCGATCGCCTCGGCGTCGCTGGTGGCATCGGCCACGCCCAGCAGCTCGACACCAATCTGGTGGAACTGGCGCTGCCGTCCCGCCTGGGGCCGCTCGTAGCGGAACATCGGCCCGCCATACCAGAGCCGCTTGGGCCCCAGGGCCAGCAGGCCGTGCTGGATCGCCGCCCGCACCACCGAAGCGGTGCCCTCCGGCCGCAGGGTGCAGCTGCGCTCGCCGCGATCCAGAAAGGTGTACATCTCCTTGCCCACCACATCGGTGGCCTCGCCGATGCCGCGGGCGAACAGCTCGGTGGCCTCCAGCAGGGGGGTGCGGATCTCGCGGATGGCGGCGCGGCGAAAGTGCTCGCGAGCCGTGGACTCAAGCTGCTGCCAGAGGGGGGTGTGCTCCGGCAGCAGATCAACCATGCCGCGCAGGCTCTGGAGCGATGCCAAGGATTCGAGTCGCAACGCCCCTCAGTTTGCCTTGTGGAGACGATGGCTGGTCACGAACCCGAGGGAGGGTGAACGATGCAACAGAATTGAACCAGCCAGAACAGGAGGACAATCCTCTTGTCTTGAGACTGTACGACTGATTGCCATTGAGCTCCGCGGCCTTCGGACCCACAGTTCGCCTGAAAAGGGCTCAATCAAGCGCAAGGGCACCTCGAATCATCAGCGCTTTTCAGAGGCTCTGCGAACATGAAAAAGACGCCAAAGAAGCGGCGGAGCAGAAAATCCTATATCGACTCTTGACGAGATCGCCATAACCATGTGAGACTCTCCGCGGGATTCATGAAACCTTTGCTATATGGGAAGAGCGCTGGAGCTCTCGAAGGAAGTTGAAGGTTAGGTTCTTGAGGCCCCACCAAGCCTCGTTCTTTTCTAGCCCAATCTCTCGTGTCAGCTTTCCACCCATAGACATGGTCATGCCGCCAAAGACATGCTCCACGCAAGCCCTGGTTGTTGAAGACTTGACGCGATTTAGTTCCTTGCCTGCGTCGCTAATCGGATGATTGCAAGCACCTTTTTCGTGGATCAGGCTTTCGAAGCCACCGATACTCAAAGCATTCTCCGGAATACGCTGAGTCAGCCCAGACATGGTCATGTTCGTTTTCTGGATCCAGCCGGCGTGGAAGCATCTGGCTATCGTGGATATTGGCAGGAGTTACATCATATCGGCGGATGAATCCTGGTCGGCATCGATGCAGATGTTGTTCTTATAGCCGTAGTAACTGATGCCGTTCTTTTTTGTTCAGCGAGCATCTAAATCCTTTTGCTGCAAGCGTTCTGGGTTTTCATCCCAGCCCTCCGGCAGCTTCCCGGATCTGAGTTCTTTGTTTTCCTCATGGGTATTGTGTTGCTACTGCTACGCAGAAGCCTACGGCAAGGGAACCGGGACAAGAGTCGCATCGATAATCTGGCCACCGCGGGCTTGGAGACCTTAGGAGCGGAGGTATCCCTCAAACATCTCGAAGGCCTCCTCGATCACTCCCGCCTTGCGCAGCCGCTCCCTGAAGAAGGCGACTGTGGTGGCATCTGGAATGCTGTTCATCACACCGAGCCCGACAAACTCCTCCAAGGAGCGCCTGTCGTTCACCTGGAATTCAAGCTCTTCATCGCTCAGGTTGAAAAGCTGCTGGAGAACGAGCATCTTGAAAAGAATCAACGGGTCAATCCTCTTACGCCCTGCATTGCTCTTGCGCTCGGGCTCATAGCCCTTGTCAAGCAGTGGGCGGATTGATTCCCATGGAATTGAATCAGCCAGGCTCTTGAGGACCGGTTTTTTTCCTGGAGCTTTGAGACTCTTTGCTGTTCGTCCCAGAAGCCTCTCTGACTCACTGTTGACATAAAAATTGCTTAACCATGCATAATCGAAATCATTCAGGAATCAAGGGCCTTGTTGATTTTTCGAGGTGCCCGAAAGAGAATTCATAAGAAAGTAAGAGGTCTTGTTGATTTTTCAACATTCCCATAGATCGAAAGAATCTTGACATAATCATCCCATTCGCCGGCGCGCTGCTCCTCATGAGCCAAACTTCGGTTGCCGATAAAAATTGGCTTGAATGGGGCAAGTTCGCCTCTGTGGAGGAGTTCACAAAGGTAAATGGAAGTTGATGTTACCCCAAAAAAGAGGCGACAGCCTTGCATCTCAAATAGCCTGGCCAAGAATAACTCCGGAAGGTAGCATCGCTGAACCCTGCAAGTGGCCATGAGAGCCTCTGAGTTTTTTTTGTCGTTGTAATGCGGAATATAGATTACATCCGAAAGATCAGTCCTTGAGCGGTCTAGATCAACAATCAAAGCATCATAGTCCATCCATTTAGACGCGAGAATAATCGTGGTGATTGCCGATTGACCCGAGATCAATGGTCTGGCTCCGCAATCGTGAACGGACATATCCCCAGCGTCAATACTGGGCAAGTCAATACCAGGGAAAGCCCTTATCAAGAAACGATGTGCGAGGCTCAGATCTACAAATCTGCCAATACGAGATGGTGAACACCAATGGTAGTTCCAGGCATCAAGAGGTGCTACTTGCGGGAGAAAGCCATCTTGATACAGTGTTGTTTGATTTGAAATTGCCGTCATGCCATCATCATAAAAATGCAGTAAACCCAGGTCATTCAATAGCCACAACAGCCGCACTCCAGCTCTGTCTGCGATGGCAAGAGAAATGTGGGGCACGAATACCTTGGCCCTCTTTCCCCGTAATAGAGCTACCGCGATCCTGAGAATCAGTTCCGAATATGAATAATAGGAATGACCTAAACCTAAACCACCTGCAAATCCTGAGACCCCTGAGAACCTAGAGCATGGGGCAATAAAAATGTACTTTCTTGTGATCCCAGCGGATCGGGTCGCTGCAAATAAAATATGGATCTTGGAGGCACAAATCCAGATATGACATTCAAAATCAAGCCGTAAAGATCTCCACTTTACGGGAATCTGGAGCACGTCCATCCAATGTACCACCGGTTACCAAAGCAAAGGGCGCTAGCGACGCACAATCAGGGCCTGTCCAGAAGAAAGAGGGATGAGAGTTTGACCCAAAGCCGCCGCTCCTTCATCACCAGCCTTCATGGCTCCAGGCCAAACAAGCGATCCATAATCATCCAACACGATCACCCCTCCTTTCGCCAAGCGAGGGTAGAAATAATCGATCGCACCACGAATGGGATCATGGAGATCAAGATCAATATGTACAAAAGAATAGGTTTGTTCGGGAAGGCTCGAAAGGGCATCGGGAATCCAGCCTTGGTGGTATTCAATACCTGGGAATTCCGAAAGGGACCTCCGAACAGCGTCTTGCGGACAATCAAAAGTTCCCGCAGGAACAATAAATTCCCCAGCAAAGAGGTCTGGATTTAAGGAAAATTTAGCACTGTCTTCTTGGGTCGGCTGGCTGAGGCCCTCAAAGGAATCAATAATCATGAACCCCGAACCATCATGGACTGGGTTCAGGCGCTTTGATTGATGGTTCAACATATAGGATGAAAGGCCTTTCCAGCAGCCACATTCCACCTGCCATCCAGAGATATCTGCCACCCATCGATGGATAGAAAGGAGATTATAAAAGCGATTTTGGCGTTTTGAGCAGACAATCCGCCCAGATTCGGAAGTACTTGTAGATTCTAGTCCATTAAAATAGCTGGATTGAAAAATAGGATCAACCTGGAAGAGCAAAGAAGGCGGGGCGTCGACCAGATCCTGAATAGACAACAACTTCTTGTAGGTGCTGCTTAATACCAAGTTGTAGCCGTAGCGCTCGACTAACCCATTGATCCAAGATTTTACTTGAGATTTCAAGGTAAACAGTTAACTACTCAAGAGCTTAGCTTGCTCAAGGGAGCGCTGCAACCCCTTGATTGATAGGGACAGCGTCCTAACAACCAATAGATTGAATTCGGCGATCAGAATTATCTCAAAACCCCTCAATCATCCGGAAATTGAGTCTCACGCGCCACACTTAAGCGCTCTCTGCCTAAATGGCCGGTGATTCACAAGCAAACCGTGCACCTCAAACCCCAAAATACCCTCGATACCAGGCCGCAAACCGCTCCACTCCAGTCTCGATCGGCGTGGTGGGCCGGAAGCCCACCCAGGCCTCCAGGGCGCTGGTGTCGGCGGCGGTGGCCAGCACATCGCCGGGCTGCATCGGCTGGAAATCGCGGATTGCCTCGCGGCCTAGGGCCTGCTCCAGCACCTCAATGAAACGCATCAGGGGGATCGGCTGGCTGTTACCGATGTTGAACAGCCGGTGGGGCACGGCGGCGGTGGCCGGGTCGGGATGGAGGGGGTCAAAATCAGGATTCGCCGTGGCGGGTTGATCGAGGCAGCGAATCACCCCTTCGGCGATGTCATCGACATAGGTGAAATCCCGCTGCATCTGGCCGCCGTTGAACACCTTGATGGGTTCACCCGCCAGGATCGCCCGGGCAAACAGCATGGGCGCCATGTCGGGCCGGCCCCAGGGGCCATACACCGTGAAAAAGCGCAGGCCCGTGGCCGGCAGGCCATAGAGATGGCTGTAGGTGTGGGCCATCAGCTCGTTGGCCTTCTTGGTGGCCGCGTAGAGGCTCACCGGATGGTTCACCGGATGCTGCTCGGAAAACGGCATCTGGCGGTTGCCGCCATAGACCGAACTGCTGGAGGCATAGACCAGATGGTCCACCCCCTGCTGACGGCAGGCCTCCAGCACCAAGCCGAAGCCCACCAGGTTGCTCTGGATATAAACAGCTGGATTTTCAATCGAGTAACGCACCCCCGCCTGGGCCGCCAGATGGATGACCCGGTCGGGGGCCTCGGCGGCCACCAGGCGGGTCAGGGCCGGCCCATCGGCCAGCTCCAGCGCCTCGAAGCGAAACTGCCCCGGTGCGGCGGCGGCTTCCAGGCGCTCCAGGCGGGCGCGCTTCAGGCTCGGGTCGTAATAGGGATTGAGGTTGTCGATGGCCAACACCCTGTCGCCCCGACCCAGCAACCGCTCGGCCACGGCCGCGCCAATGAAGCCGGCGGCGCCGGTAACGAGAACCGTGCCCGCCATCAACCCTGGGCCAAACGCTCGCGGAAGTAGGCGATCGTGGGGGTCAAGCCTTCCTCCAAGCTGACCTTCGGCTCCCAGCCCAGCTCACTGCGGGCCAGATCGATCACCGGCTGGCGTTGCAGCGGGTCGTCCTGGGGCAGGGGCTGGGTGGTGAGGGGCAGGGAAGGGTTGATGCGATCTCGCACCAGCTCGGCCAGTTGGCGAATCGTGAATTCACCGGGGTTACCAATGTTGATCGGGCCCGGATGGTCACCATTCATCAACGCCATCATGCCGGCGATCAGATCGTCGACATAGCAAAAGGAGCGGGTCTGGCTGCCTTCGCCATAAAGCGTCAGTGGTTGACCCTGCAGCGCCTGCACGATGAAATTGCTGACCACCCGGCCGTCATCGGGCAACATGCGCGGCCCGTAGGTGTTAAAAATCCGCATCACCCGGATTTCGGTGCCGTGGCGGCGCTGGTAGTCGAAACATAGGGTTTCGGCGATGCGCTTGCCCTCGTCATAACAGGAGCGAATGCCGATGGTGTTGACGCAGCCCCGATAGCTCTCGGGTTGGGGATGGACCTCGGGATCGCCGTAGACCTCACTGGTGCTGGCCAGCAGCAGCCGTGCCCCCACCCGCCGGGCCAGGCCCAGCATGTTGTAGGTGCCCAGGAAACTGGTCTTGGCCGTTTTGATCGGATTGAACTGGTAGTGAACCGGCGAGGCCGGACAGGCGAGGTGCCAGATGCGGTCCACCTCCAGGCGGATCGGATCGGTGACATCGTGACGGATCAGTTCAAAGCTGGGATGGCCAATCCAGTGGCGGACATTATCCTTGCGACCGGTGAAATAGTTGTCGACGCAGATGACCTCTTCTCCGGCCTCCATGAGCCGGTCAATGAGATGGGATCCGAGGAAGCCGGCGCCGCCGGTTACGAGATTGCGGAAGGTCATGGATCAGCCCTCCCCCACGCGCCAGACATTGAGGCCAGCGGCCCTCGCCGCCTCCGCATCCGCCACGGCCCTGGCATCAAACAGCCAGGCGGGCTGTCGCATCACCGCCGCGATGGCCCCCCAATCGAGATGGCGGTATTCCTGCCACTCGGTGAGGATCAGCACCGCATCGGCCCCCCGTGCCGCCTCCACAACGCTTTCGGCCGGGATCCAGGTGCCGTCGCCCCCCAGGGGCACCCCCCGGGCAGCGGTGGCCGGATCGACGGGAGGACGGCCCAGATCCAGGGTGATCTGCTGATCCCCCACCTTGGGATCCACAATCGCCAACTGGGCCCCCTCTTCAATCAGATCACGGCAGATTGAGATGGCCGGCGCCTCCCGGGTGTCATTGGTGTCGGCCTTAAAGGCGAAGCCCAAGATGGCGATGCGTTTGCCGCTGACCGTGCCGAACAGGTTGTTGACCACCAAACGGGCGATGCGCTGCTGCTGCCAAGTGTTGAGCCCAACCACGCTCTCCCAGTAGGAGGCCACCTGCTCGAGGCCGTAGTGGCGGCAAAGATAAACGAGGTTGAGGATGTCCTTCTGGAAGCAGCTGCCGCCAAAACCCGGGCCGGCCTGCAGAAATTTGGAGCCGATGCGGGAATCGGTGCCGATGGCGCGGCCCACTTCGCGCACATCCGCTCCGGTGGCCTCGCAGAGGGCCGCAATGCCGTTGATCGAAGAAATCCGCTGGGCCAGAAAAGCGTTGGCGGTGAGCTTGGACAGCTCACTACTCCACAGATTGGTGCGCAGAATGCGCTCCTGGGACACCCATTGGCCGTAAACGCTGGCCAGGGACTCGATTGCCGTTTCGTCCTCGCCACCGATCAGCACCCGGTCCGGATTCTCCAGATCACCAATGGCGCTGCCTTCGGCCAGAAATTCTGGGTTGGATAGCACCGAAAAGGTCTTGGTACCGCCGGCGGTGCCCTGGGCAGCACTCAGGATGGTCTTGACCGCTTCCGCTGTGCGCACGGGCAGGGTGCTCTTCTCGACCACGATTGTGTGGCCATTGGCGGCGGCGGCCACCTGGCGGGCCGAGGCCTCGATCCAGCGCAGGTCACTGGCCTGGCCAGCGCCCACCCCGCGGGTCTTGGTAGGGGTGTTCACGGACAGGAAAATCATGTCAGCCCCGGCGATCGCGTCATCCACCGCCGTGGTGAAGTGAAGATTGCGGCCCCGGGCCCGACCCACCACCGCATCCAGCCCTGGTTCGTAGACGGGCAGCCGGGCCAGGTCGTCGTGGTTCCAGGCCGCGATGCGCTCGGCGTTGAGATCGACCACCGTCACCTGAATATGGGGGCAGCGATCCGCGATCACAGCCATCGTCGGACCACCGACGTAGCCAGCCCCGATGCAGCAGATGGATCGGATGGGACCCGTGGTGGTCATCGGCGACAAACGATCAATTGAACGCGACATTACCGCCAGTCATGCGGGAATCTGCAACCACCAGCCAAAGGATGACCCTGACCCGGCGGGGTGGCTTGCTCGAGCGCAGCCAGAACCGGTCCGCGGCGGCGCCGGCGGAATGGGGTTTCCAAAACCCTTACTCCAGGGACACCAGGGCAAGCAGCCGCTCGCGGAAATCGCCCTTGGGCATGCCGCCCTTGAGTTCACCGTGGATCACGAAGTCCGGCTCTTCCGGGGCGCTCACCAGCAGATAGGTGGGCCAGCCCATGCCCTCCTTGGTGGGGTATTGGGCCAACAGAACCTTGCGATAGCGGCGGTAGGTGTCGGTGTCCTGCAGCATCACGCTGACAAACGCCAGACCCAGCTCTTCAGCCACCTTGGCGTCGTAGTGGCCCATGCGGTGGCAAGTGCCACAGTCCTCCGAGCTGAATTTGACAACGGTGAGGGCGGCCATGGAAACACCGAAACATTGCTGGCGGCGATGGTAGGCAGCCAGGGGGACCTCAACGGCGTTCGGCATCGAGGCGCTCGGCGCGCAGCTGCCTGAGCCGTTCCCCCAATTGGGGTCCGGGAGCCATGCCGGCCTCGATCAGGGAAGCGGCCGTGCGGGGCGAGCGCAGATGGCGCCAGCGCAGCCACCAGCGCAGCAGGGGTCGCCGCCAGGGGCCGCCCGCCGCCACCACCAGGGCCACCGCCTCGGCCGACACTCCCGGGGTCTCCAACAGCGCACACCAACGGGATGGGGGCCACAGGGCTGGCGCCTGGCCTGGGTCGAGGGCGGCCAGGCGCTGCCCCAGAACCAGGGCCTGGGCCAACAGCTGCTGGTGATGGTGGGGCAGTTGCAGCCGCTCCGCCAGGGCCAGCGGATCCCCAGCCGCCTGCAACAGGGCAGGAAACAGGGGCAGGCCCATCCGTTCGGCGTGGCGTAATCGCCAGGGCCAGCACCGGTCCCGCTGCAGGTCCGGGTCCAGCAGCACCAGGGCTCCCCAGGATTGCAGCGCCACGAGGCCAGGCCGCCAGGGCTCCCGCTCCAATAGAAGATCCAGTTCCATGCGCAGACGGGTGGCCAACGCCGGTGGCGCCTGGGCCGGGGGATCGCCCGGGCGCCAGGCCCAGGGCCAGCGGGCCACGGTGGTGGTCCATTGCTCAAGGCTTTCGGGGGCGAGGGCAAACCCCAGCCGGGCGGCATAGCGGGCGCCGCGCACGATGCGGGTGGGGTCATCCTGCAGGCTGGATCCATGCAGCAGCCGCAGCTGGCGGGAGCCCAGATCGGCCTGGCCGCCATGGGGGTCGAGCAGCGTGGTGCTGGCCTCCCCCACCATCAGAGCCATGGCGTTGATGGTGAAATCCCGACGCGCCAGATCATCGGCCAGGCTGCCGAAAGCCACCCTGGGATTCTCCCCGGGTGCGGGATAGACCTCGTGGCGGGCACTGGCCAGATCCAGGAGCAGCGGCCCCTCCTCCAGGTTCAGTTCCAATTCGGCCGTGCCATAGGCCGTGTGCTCCCGGTAGCTGAGGACCCCAGCAGGGCCAAGCCCCTGGATCAGGCGGCGCGCCAACTGGTGGGCGGGGGCAAGGGGCGGATCCGCGTCATCCCGGCAAGCCAGCTCCACCACGAGATCCAGATCCGGGACTCCCTGCCAGGGAGCGTGATGCACCCGATGCAGCAGAAAGTCCCGCACCGCACCACCCACCAGGGCCACCCGATCTCCCGCCGCCGCCGCGAGCAGGGGCGGCAGGGAGGGGGGCAATCCCGGCAGATCCCAGAAGGCGCTCGCGGGCAAGGGGACAAGGGAGAATGGGCGCATCATCCCGGAGCTTCCCCTTGTCCGCTCTCACGCGCTGCCTGGAGGAGGAGGCGGCGGCCATCGCCGCCAGCGCCCGCCGCCTGGATGGCCAGCAAGTGGAATCCGCGCTGGACCTGCTGGAACGCTGCGCCGAGACCCGCTCAAAGCTCGTGATCACGGGGGTGGGGAAAAGTGGCATCGTGGCGCGCAAAATCGCCGCCACCTTTTCCTCCATCGGCCTGATGGCCATCTTTCTGAACCCCGTGGATGCCCTGCACGGCGACCTGGGTCTGGTGGCACCCGACGACATCACCCTGCTGCTGTCCAACAGCGGCGAAACCCAGGAGGTGCTGGAAATCCTGCCCCACCTCCGCCGCCGCGGTACCGCCCGCATCGCCTTAGTGGGCCGGATCAACTCCAGCCTGGCGCAGGGTTGTGACGTGGTGCTGGATGCCTCGGTAGACCGCGAGGTCTGTCCGCTCAACCTGGCCCCCACCGCCAGCACCGCGGTGGCCATGGCCATTGGCGATGCCCTGGCGGCGGTGTGGATGGAACGGCGGGGCATCTCGCTCCAGGACTTTGCCCTCAACCACCCGGCCGGTTCCCTGGGCAAGCAACTGACCCTGACCGCCGCCGACCTGATGGTGGACACCGCAACCCTGGCCCCCTTGGAAACGTTCACCCCCTTGGCGGAGGTGATTGCCCACCTCACCGCCGACGGGGTGGGGGCCTGCTGGGTGGCCCGGGAAGGGCAACCCAGCCAGCTGGGGGGAATCATTACCGATGGTGACCTGCGGCGCGCCCTACAGAGCCATCCCCCAGCCGAATGGAGCCTGCTGACGGCCAGCGATCTGATGACGACCGATCCGATCACGGTCAGCGGCGACACCCTGGCGATCAATGCCCTCGAAGAAATGGAAAGCAACCGCCGCAAGTCGATCAGCGTGCTGCCGGTGGTGGGCGACGAACGCCGCATGCTCGGGATGCTGCGCCTCCACGACCTAGTGCAGGCCGGACTCACCACCGGCGCCTGACAACCGCCAGAGGCAGGAAGGCCTCAGGCGCCAGCCGCGGCCAAGACCCGGGCCTGCTCCAACTGCTCGGCCGTATCGACGGAGAGGGATTCTCCGGCCACCACAAAGGTGCTGATGGCGATACCGGCCTCCAGCAGCCGCAACTGCTCGAGTTTCTCGATGGCCTCCAGGGGGGAATCGGGCAAGTCCTCCCAGCGGGCCAGCACATCAGCCCGATAGCCATACAGACCCACATGGCCCCAATAGGGGGCGTGGCCATGCCAGTCGCCTGGATCGACGCCGCGCACATGGGGGATGGCCGAACGGGAGAAGTACAGGGCCTGACCGCGGCAGCTCACCAGGGTTTTAACCACATTGGGATCGTGGAGACGGTCGGCCCCGAGGCGGTAGACGGGCGTCAGCACCTCGGGCACGGGCTGCCGGGCCTCGAAGGCATCGGCCATGGCATCGATCACCGCCGGATCCAGGAACGGCTGGTCGCCCTGGACGTTGATGATCACCGTTTCGGTGCGGTCTTCTTCCTCGGGGGCTCCAGCCAGGGCAACGATGGCCTCCAGCACCGAGGCGATGCGTTGGCTGCCGGAATCACAGGCGGGGCTGGTGGCCAGGGCAGGGAACCCCCAGGCTTCCGCCGCCCGCAGCAAATCACCACTGTCGGTGCAAAGCACCACGGCAGCGGGCCGGCGGGCCAGGGCGCAGCGTTCCAGGACCCGCTGAATCATGGGCTGGCCGCCGATGTCGGCAAGGACCTTGCCCGGCAACCGGGAGGATTCCAATCGGGCCGGCACCGCCACCACGAACCGCATCAGCGTCGCTCCTGCTGGACCGAGCTTATCGCCGGCCTCCAGAGCGACCAGCCGCCCAAGCCCCGCCTCCCTGGGGTCCAGCAGCGATGCCACCAAGCCATTGCCATGCAGGCGATGTCACCAATCCGCCGTTTGCCGCCGAGCCCGCGCCACGAAATCGGCCACGGCGTCGGGGTCGGCGGCGGCCCGTTCCCCCGCCTCAACGGCGCGATAAAGATCCGCCACACTCCAGGCCTTGCTGGCGGCCTCGGCGCCGTGGCGCGGAATCAGATGCACGTGCAGGTGGGGCGCGCCTTCGCCAAAAGCGATCGCATAGACCCGATCACAACCGCTCAGCTGGCGCACGAGGGCGCAACTGCGGCGCAGGGCGTCGCCGAATGCCTGCGCTTCAACCGCGTCGAAGTCGGCGGGGCCCCCAAGATGGCGGCCGCTGTCGAGCAGCAACCAGCCCGTTAGGGGCGCCGGTGCCGGATGGTGGCGCAGAACCCAACCGATGCCGAAGCGGGCGATGCCATCGACCTGCCACGCCAGGGGATCGGCCTGGAGCCGACAGATCGGGCAGCCCGGCCCAGGGGCGTTGAAGGGCGAATCGGCTAGGGGTGGGGTCATGGCACAGGGGGGGGCCGGGCTGCGAAGCTGACGGACCTGGAGGCCCCGGGCCCGCTCCACTTTCCCCCATCCCGCCGCCGCCGTGCCCCCGCTCCAGCCCCTGTCGGCTGCTACGGATCCGCCACCGTCACCGCCGCCTTTCGTGGTGGTGACGGTGGCGTATCACAGCGAAGCGGTCCTACCAGAGCTGGCTGGGGATCTGGCCCGCCAACGCCAGCCACCCCAGTTCTGGCTGCTCGTGGACAACAGTCCCCTGTCAGCCCCCCTGGACCTGGAACCGCTGCGGGTCGCCGGCCGTCTCGCCACCGACAAGGCAGCCCCCCTGGTCCTGCGGCGCCTGGCGGGCCATGAAGGGGATGGATTCGGGGTGGGCTGCAACCGGGCCCTGGACCTGCTGGCGGCCCAGGGCTGGGACGGCTGGGTGTGGCTGCTCAATCCCGACACCCGCCTACCGGGAGGAGAGGAACTGGCGCAATTGGGGCAACAGCTGGCCCGATTGCCGCCGCGGGCCGTGGTGGGCACGGCGGTGCTCGATGACCATGGCGGTCTGGAGGCCAGTGGCGGCTGGATCGACCCGGGCCTGGCCTTCCGATCCCGGCGTCTGGAGGCAACGGACCTCGCTGCAGGGGCCCCCCTGGCGGTCGACTGGCTTAGCGGCTGCAGCCTGGCCCTACGGCCCAGCGCCCACGGGCCGCCGGCCCGCTTCGACCCCGCCTTTCCCCTCTACTACGAAGACATGGACCTCTGCCTGCGGCTCTCGGCCCGGGGCGCCCCGGTGGTGTGGCTGCCCCAACCCACGGTGCGCCACCACCGCGGCCAAGGGTCCAACGCGGCGGTACCCCTGCGGCAACGCCTCTCCACGATTAGCTATTTGCGTTTTCTGCGGCGCCATTGCCCCCCCTGGGTGCTGGTGCTGCGCACCCTGCGGCTCCTGGCACTCACCCTGCTGCGCCTGCCCCTGCAGCCCCGGCGCAGCCTGGCGGTGCTGCAGGGGATCGGCCCAGCGCTGGGCCCTGATCCCCTGCAGCCATGAGGACCGCCTCCCCCCTAGCCCTGTTCAACGGCAGCTACCTGGGCCAGCGCCCCACAGGAATCGGCGTCGTGGCCCGCGACCTGGTCAACGCCCTGGATCCCGCCCTGGTGCCCCTGCTGGACCCCCTGGGCGGCGATCGACCCCACAGCCTGCCGATTCCCGCCGACCTCTCCCCCGAATACGGGCGCCAGGGCCACTGGCGGCGGTTGGTGTGGACCCAGAACAAACTGCCGGGCCTGCTGCGGGCCAGTGGGACGCCCCTGTTGCTCTCGCCGCTGCCGGAGGCTCCCCTGCTGCGGGGCGTGCGCTCGGTGGTGCTGGCCCACGACCTGCTACCCCTGCGCTACCCCCAACTCTCGCCGCTGCTGGGGTACCACCTGGCCTATGTGCCCCTGGTGCTGCACCGGGCGGTGCGGGTGCTGTGCAACTCCGAGGCCACCGCCAGGGAAGTGCATGGGCGACTGGGGGTGCCGGCCCGGCGCCTGGTGCCGATCCGGCTGGGCTTTGATCCGGGGCTCCTGCGGCCGCTGGGGTTGCGGCGGGAGGCCTTTTTTCTGGTGCTGGGCCGCCACGACCCCCACAAGAACCTGGACCGGGTGCTGCGGGCTTTCGCCAAGGTCAAGGATCCCGGCGGCCCCCTGCGACTGAAGCTGGTGGGCCCCCACGACCGGCGCTACACGCCCCGCCTGCAGGCCTTGGCCCAGGAACTGGACATCGCCGGGCGCTGCGACTGGTTGCCCTGGGTGAGCGATGGGGAGCGCCTGCAGCTATTGAATCGCGCCCAGGCCCTGGTGCTGGCCAGCCTTTGGGAAGGCTTTGGCCTGCCGGCCCTGGAGGCCATGGCCTGCGGAACCCCCGTGGTGGCCGCCCGGGCCGGCGCCCTGCCGGAGGTGGTGGGGGACGCGGGCCTGATGGTGGATCCGCGCTCCATCGACGCCCTCACCTCGGCCCTGGACCAGGTGCTGCGGGAGCCGGCCCTGGCGGCCGGCTTGGCGGCGGCGGGACCTCTGCGGGCGTCGGGCTTTGACTGGCGGGCCACCGCCGGCCAGGTGCTGGAGGTGCTGCGGGACTGTGGGTAATCGCAAGCCGCCAACCAGAACCCTTAAGGCCAAGCATGATGGCCCCGTCCATCGGAACGGTCCATGCAGGATCAGGAATATCACGTGCTCGCCGCCCTGGAGCAGCGGCATTGGTGGTATCGCAGCCTGCGCCGTCGGGTGGTGGAGCGACTCCAGCGGGAAGCTGGCCGCCAGGGCCATGCCCTGAAGGTGTTTGACGCCGGCTGCGGCACCGGCGGCCTGTTGGCTGAACTCCAGGTCGAGGCGAGTATTGCCGCCAGCGCCGGCTGCGACCTCCACCCCCTGGCCCTGGTCTATGCCCGGGGGCGGGGTCTGAAGGTGGTGGAGCGGTCCGTCAATGAACTGCCGGTGGGGGACGATCTGTATGACGTTGTGATCTCCCTGGATGTGCTGTACCACCGCCAGGTCGATCCGCCCCGGGCCCTGGCGGGCATGGCCGCCATGGTTCGCCCGGGGGGCTTGCTGCTGATCAATGTGGCGGCCATGCCCTGCCTGGAGCGGCGCCACGATCAACGGGTGATGGGCGGCCGCCGTTACCTGGCCGACGGGCTGAGCCGTCAGGTGCGGGCGGTCGGCTTGCAGCCCGAATCGGTGTCCTACTGGAATTCCTGGCTGACGCCCCTGCTGTGGCTCCAGACCCGGCTGGAAACGCTGCTCCCCGCAGGGGGCGACAACGGGGATTCCGACGTGACCTTGCCTCCCCTAGGGCTCAACACCCTGCTGATCGGGTTGCTGCAATGGGAAGAACGGGTCTCCCGCGTCCTGCCCCTGCCCTGGGGCAGCTCCCTGATGCTGCTGGCCCGGCGGCCATGACCAGCCGTCCTTGGACCCTGCTGCGGCGAGGATTGAATTCAAGCCTGCTGCGCTTCCTGCTGGTGGGGGGAAGTGGGGAGTTGCTCTACCTGGCCCTTTTCGCCCTGGCCGTGCGTTCGGGACTGTCCAACCTGGTGGCCATCAGCCTGGCCGGCGGCATCTGCCTGGTGATCAATGCGGTGCTGCATGCCCGCATCAGCTTCCGGGTGCGCTTCAGCCCTTCGCTCCTGGCCGGCTACGGGGCGATCCAACTGCTTTGCCTGGCGGTGAGCCTGGGAGCCGGTGCCCTCCTAGAGCGTCTGGGAGCCAACGCCACGGTGGTGGGCTTGGTGACGATGGGGCTGTGGGCCGGCCTGTCGTTCTTGCTCACCAAGGCCAGCTACCGCCGCTCCGGCGCAGCTGCCGGATTGGCCTCCAGACACACCAACCAGCCCCCCTGATAAGACACGATCGCCCCCGGTTCCGGATAGGCGCGGCAGGGGGGCAGGCCAGCCCGCACCTCGGCCTCATTGCCCTCATGCCGATAGGCAATGTGATTCACCCTCACCTTGTGGAGATTGAGGAAAAGGGTCGGGATGCTCCATTCGCGGCGAAAGGCGGATTCGCCAACGCTGCTCCAGTGGGCAAAGGGTTCGGTGCGCTCGGTGGTGCCAAAAATGTAAAAGGGCTCGGCCGGCGTGCCCCCCTGCAGCGAGGCCGCCCGCACATCGGCCAGAATTGACTGGGAGAGGGCCATGTCGCGCATTTGCAACAATGCGGTCAATTCCCACACCCGGGAGGCAAACGCCGCCTGGGGCACCAGATAACCGACCACCAGCAGGCCCACCAGCCCCCGGGCCAGTTTCGGGTTCCAGCCCAGCCAGGGGACCCCCAGCCGTTGGGCCGTCAGGGGCGCCGCCATGGTCGCCAGCACCGCCACAATCAGGGAGGCGATGCCGAGATTGCCAAGGCAGAAGGCACGGGATGGGAACCCGGCATCAAGGATGTAGTACAGCAGAAACGGCACCAGCGTCAGGAAACCGGCGGCGGCCCAGAGGCTGCCGAGCCGTCGCGTTCTCTGAGGGCCTTTGGGTGTGACCCGCAGCAACTGAACCGTGGTCAAGGCCAGTAACAACAGGAAAAGCATGGCCAGACCCTGCTGGGGAATCCGGGGCAGCAGGCTCACATGGGTGGCATAAACCTCCCGGAGGACCCCCCCATCGGTGAGCTTTTGCCAGAAACGCTCCAACGAGGCAAATCCGGTGCGGCTGTTGGGGGTCTGGCCCGCCAAGGCG
>Ga0114972_10001493_pt1 | contig 17604 bp, 16 predicted proteins | sample M_140807_EF_Meta_FD_87354 | JGI IMG/M metagenome (GOLD analysis project Ga0114972, IMG submission 87354) | Freshwater microbial communities from Lake Montjoie, Canada to study carbon cycling - M_140807_EF_MetaG | ecosystem: Environmental > Aquatic > Freshwater > Lake | place: Lake Montjoie... | reverse complement strand
GATGGCCTCTGGTTCGTGGGCCTGCCGCTGCTCTGCGGACGGCTGGAGGGGGAAACGAAGGCGGGCCTGCGGCGGCTGGTGGAGACCTTCCAGCTGGAGGTGCGGCTCACCCCAAACCAGGATCTGCTGCTCTGCAACATCGGTGCCCCGCAGCGCAGTTCCCTAAAGCGTGAACTGGCGGCGATCGGCTTCCAGGCACCCGATGAGACCACACCTCTGGCCCGCCATGCGATCGCCTGTCCGGCCCTGCCCACCTGCGGGCTGGCGATCACTGAGGCCGAGCGGATTCTTCCCATGGTTTTGGAGCGACTGGAGACCCAGCTGGCAGGGCTCGGCATCGATCGGCCGATGCTGGTGCGCATGACGGGTTGCCCGAACGGCTGTGCCCGCCCCTACATGGCCGAAATCGGCTTGGTGGGCAGCGGCGTGGAGGAATACCAGCTCTGGCTGGGAGGCACCCCGGGTCTCACCCAGCTGGCCAAGCCCTTTCTGCAGCGCCTACCCCTCGGTCAGCTGGAGACCACCCTGGAACCGCTGCTCCTGGCCTGGCGAGACCAGGGGGGCCGCAAAAGTTTCGGGGCCTTCATTGAGCAGCTGGGCGACGCCAGGGTGGCGGAGCTGCTGGCCGGCGGCGGCTGACCCGCACTGCCAGGCCGCTGAATCCTCGATAGCGGGCCGTTCGCCCCGGGACGGGGGATTGCGTTGGTGTGGTTGCCGTCTAGTCCGGGGTCCGGCCATAGATGGCCGCGCTCTCCCCCAGGCTCCACGCCCAGAGCTGATCGCCGTGGCTGAAATGCCACCACTCGTTGGGATGGCGGGCAAAACCGGCGGCCGCCAACACCGCGGCCAGACGATCCCGGCGGCGTTGCCATTGCGCCGCCTCGGTAGCGGGATCGGCAGCGGCCGCCGCGGCGAAATGGTCGGGTTCGGAGACCGGGCCGATGGCATCGATGGCGCCGCCCATGGCCAGGGGGCGACCCGTGGCGTCGGCCAGGGTGAGATCCACGGCAGCGCCGGTGCTGTGGGGCGGCGGAGTGGCTGGATCAAGACTGGGCTCGGCCCAAAAGCGGGCCACGGCCTCCACCACCGCCTGCCGGGCCGCAGCTTCGGCGTTGTGCGGATCCAGGCCCCGGGCCCGGCATTCCTCGGCGATGCTGTGCTCCACCATGAACCGCTGCACCGCCACCGGCCTCCAGGCATCGAAGACCGCCAGACGCCAGCCCTCCGCTCCCGCAGCCAGGGCCGCATCAGCAGCCAGCAACCGCGCGATCACGCCGCTCCTCAGCCGGAAGGGGGAGGCCCCTGGCCCGTAGGGAGCGCCCAGGCTCACGTAGGGGTGGGGCTCCAGTCGCGACAGGCTGGAGGGCAGCGGCTCCAGAGGTTCGCCGCACTCCTGGATCGGGATCGGGCTCCAGGGTCGGGACGCGGCCATGGCGGGGGGACAGCTTCTCGACCCAGCCTGCTACGGCAACGCCTCGAAGCCGCCTGTGGGCGGATCGGCGGGGAGGGAGTCAGCGAGGGCGGTCGCTTTCGCTGCTGGACGCCACAGGCTGACTTACCGGGCTCAGAAGACCTGGGGAACGGCTCCTGAAAGCATTGCCGGTTGAGGAGGTCTACTCGAAGCTAGTGATCATTTAATTGAGACGGGCGGCTTCCAGCTGCCGTTGGCGTTGGTCAAGCAGGGCCTGGCGCAGGCCGGGGTGGGCCTCTAGGGCAGGATCGGCGGCCACCAACTCCTGCGCTAGCTCACGGGCCTTCTCCAGAAGGTCCGCATCATCGGTGAGGCTGGCCAGGGCCAGATCGGGCAGACCCGATTGCTTCGTGCCCAGCACCTGGCCTGGGCCCCGAAGGCGCAGGTCCATCTCGGCGATCTCAAAGCCATCGGTGCTGCGCACCAGCACCTCCAACCGCTGGCGGGCGTCGGCGTTGTTGCCCCCATGCAGCAGCAAACAGTGGGAAGCCGCCGCGCCCCGGCCCACCCGGCCCCGCAGCTGATGCAGCTGAGCCAGGCCAAACCGCTCGGCATGCTCGATCACCATCACGCTGGCCTCCGGCACATCCACCCCCACCTCCACCACCGTGGTGCTCACCAGCACCTGGCTCTCACCGCGGGCAAAGGCCCCGATCGCCGTCTGCTTCGCTTCGCTCGAAAGACGGCCATGCAGCAGTCCCACCCGCAGATCGGCGAACACCTCCTCAGCCAGGTGGCGGTGCTCCTCCACCGCTGAGCGCAAATCGAGCTTCTCGCTGTCCTCCACCAGCGGCAGCACCACGTAGGCGCGCTGGCCCAGGGCCACCTGCTCACGCACCAGCTCCCAGGCCTCCTGCCGCTCGCCGGAGCGCAGCAGGCGGGTGCGGATCGGAGTGCGGCCAGGGGGTAGCTCATCGATCTGGCTCACGTCCAGATCGCCGTGGACCGAGAGGGCCAGGGTGCGGGGGATGGGTGTGGCGGTCATGGTGAGCAGGTGGGGCTGCAGCCCCTTGGCCAGAAGGCGGTTGCGCTGGCGCACGCCGAAGCGGTGCTGCTCATCCACCACCACCAGCCCCAGCCGGTCGAACTGCACCGGATCCTCCAGGAGGGCATGGGTGCCCACCAGGATCTGGAGCTGGCCGTTGATCAGGTCTTGCAGCAGTTCCCGCCTCCTTCGTGCCGGGGTTGAGCCGGTGAGCAGGGCACAGCTCACGTGAAGCTGGGGCAGCCAATGGGCGAGCTTGGCGAGATGCTGCTCGGCCAGCACCTCGGTGGGAGCCATCAGGGCGCCCTGGCAGCCGGCCTCGATGGCGCAGAGCAGTGCAGCGAGGGCCACCACGGTCTTGCCGCTGCCCACATCCCCCTGCAGCAGCCGTGCCATCGGCTGGGGACGGGCCAGGTCATGGCGGATCTCGGCCAGCACGCGATCCTGGGCACCGGTGAAGGGAAACGGCAGGATCGTGCGCAGCTGGCCCACCAAATCGGCACCACCGGGAGGGGGATCCAGGGCGGGGGCAGGGCGTTGTCGGAGCTTCTGGCGGCGCTGGGCCAAACCCAACTGCAGCAGGAGGAACTCATCGAAGACCAGGCGGCGCCGGCTGGCCTGCAGATCCGCCTGGTCGGTTGGCTGGTGGATGCCCCGCAGGGCCCGCTGACGCGGCAGCAGAGCGAGCCGCAGACGCAGGGCCTCCGGAAGCGGATCGTTCCACCGCTCCAGATGGGGCAGCACCGCCTGAATGGCCCTGCGGAGGGTTTCGGCGCGCAGGCCCTCCGTGAGCCCATAGACCGGCACTAGACGGCCGATCAGGGGGGAGCGGACCGGCGCCCCCGCACTCTCAAGCACCTCAAGCAGGGGATCGGAAAAGGCCGGTCCGTAGGCCGTTTCCTTCACCAAGCCGCTCACCGCCACCGTGGTGCCTGGAGAGAACTGGCGCTGCTGGCTCTTCAGCCACCCCGGGCTGCTGAAGCGCCGCCCGGCAAAGAAACGGCTGACCCGCAGGCGTCCGGTGCTGTCCTGAAGATGGAGCTCAAGAATCGAGAGGTTGGGGTTGCGGGGACTACTAAAGGCGTGACACCGCCGGACCGTGGCCACCACCGTGGCGGTGCGACCGGGAACCAGGGCGGCGATGCGCACCAAGTTGGCGTAATCCAGGTAGTCGCGGGGGTAATGGGCGATCAGATCCCCCACCACCAGCAGGCCTAGACCCGCCAGCTGGGTGGCGGTGCGTGGTCCAATGCCGGGCACCTCGGCTAGGGGCGTGCCGGCCAGCAGCGGGAGGCTGGCACGGTCTGCCGAGCCAGAGGTTCCCGATGGGGTTGCACTGGCATACGGACTTGACGGCGGCAGGCTGGAGCCGCTTCCCCGCGCCGGGGGCATGCCACCGCCTCCGGGCCCGCCTGGGGCGTTAAGCAGTCGCAGGCGGGGTGGAGCCACCGGCAGAGCCGGACGGTTCTGGACCCTGACCTGGTGGAGCCCCTGGCGCAGCTGGCGGAGCAAATGCTGACGGCGGCCGAGATCCTCCAGCCGGTATCGGCTGAAGGCAGCGGCAAGAGGCATGAGGGAACGCACCGCATCCGGGGTGAGATCCGACGGAGGTGCGTCGAGATTGCGGGCCACGAAACTAGAGAAGGTTTCGTGGCGGCCCATCAGATCCCCGAAGCCACGCTCGGCCTCGAGCCGGCAGGCCTGCTGCAGGGAGGCGAACCACGATTCCAGGGAACCAGGGGTGGAAACAGATGGCTGAGCGTCGCCGGTATCGGGCCGTAGCGACACATCCGGAGGTGCGGGCGATGCCCCGCGCAAGGGGTTCAGGAGGGGTGGTCCGGACCCGGGCGCATCGAGCGGATGTCCTGCAACCACAGTGCTTCGGCCTCGTGCGCCTGGATCCGCCGTTGGAGGCGATGGTAAATCTGGGCCATTCTGCGTCCTTCCTGGCGAAGCTGCTGCAGGCGGCTCCGCACCGTCCGCAGACGGGGTTGCTCCAATTCGAGATCAGCGCGGCGCAGCAAGATGGCATGGGCCCGTAAAACCCTGCCGGAGTTGCCAGTGGGCAGGGGAAGCTGCAGGAGATTCGGATGCGTTGACTGAACATCGATCTGCCCCTTGAGAACCCCATCCAGCAGATTGAGGGGGAGAAGAATCCGGATTAGCCCACACTGCATCAGCTCCCGGTTAACGGCATGGGAGAGGTCCCGAAGGTGGCAATCCAGAGCCTGCACGACTCCCTCCATCCAAGCGAGCAACGCGATCGGATTGCGCGGCAGCAGCCCTCCACCGACGGGGGGGCGGAAGAGGGCGCCGGGGTCGTCCTCCCCGATCGGTCCCGGCAAGGGCCGATCCAGAGCGTCGAGCCCTCGGCCCCGGAAGCGGAATGGGAAAACCATCTCAGCGGCCGCCTCCCCGGCCGAATGCGAACCGTCGCCATCGTGGGATGTCCCCTCGCCATCGGTTTCGCCATCCGCGGCAGCCTGGGTGGTGAACTCCGCCATTCCTGGCTCGAACGGCAGCTCCAACCCCTGGAAGCCCCGATCGATGCCGGCCGCGGCGGCAAGGGCGGAAAACAGGCCAACCAGATCGGAGGCCGTGACCTCCTCATCCGTCTCAGCGAGCTCCGAATCGACCAGATCGGGGGGGAGATCATCGGATTCCTCTGGATCTGAGTCGGTATCGGCGTCCGGAGCTGAACCGGCAACTCCGAATCCGGGAGCATCACCCCATCCAAGCCAGCCAGCCTCGATCGGGAGATCCAGCCCGAGATGGATAGAGCCCACGTCATGGGGCCATGTTGGCAAGACACTCACCGCGGAAGGGGGAGCAGCGTCATCCGATCCCGGCCCGGCATTAGCACCAGACTCCCTGGAGGGGTGATGTCGATCCAGGGAAGCATCCGAATCGCTCAGAAAGCGATGAGCCCGGAGGGCTTTTTCGCGCGCGGTCCGGCCGGCAAGACAAGCCAGCTGCTCCACGGTGAGCAGGGTGGTGCAGCGGCTCACCAAGGCCGAGACGTTGGCATGGAGACGGCGCCGCTTGGCCTCGGACAGGGCCGTGTAACGACCGGGTTGCACCTGGGTTGCCAAGTGAAAGCAGGCCTGATCCACGCTGTGGGGCAGCATCTGGCGAAGCACCTGCAGGTAGAGCGCGAACTGCCGATAAAGCTCCGGGTTGGTGCTCTCCAGCTGACGCCGAATCTGCAGTAGATCCCCACTGGGCAGAGATGGACCGGAGGCGGGGATCATGGCAGCGGTGCCATGGGGAGGCTCAGGACTTGCCCATGGCCGCCACTTCAGCGGCGAAATCGCTCTTCTCCACTTCGATACCTTCACCAAGGGTAAAGCGGCTGAAGCGGCGAACCTGGATGTTCTCACCGGTCTTGCCGGCGGCCTGCTTCACCATCTCGCCCACCGTGATGGTGTTGTCGCGAATGAAGGCCTGTTCAAGCAGGGCCAATTCCTTAAGGCGCTTGCCGATGCGCCCCTCCACGATCTTGACCTTCATCTCCTCCTTCTTGCCAGCCAGATCATCGCGGCCCATCTCGATCGCCTTCTCCCGCTCCGCCACCTCCGGGGGGATCTCCTCGGTGCTCACATAATCAACATTGGGGCAAGCGGCGATCTGCATGGCCACGTTCCGCACCAGCTCCTGGAACAGCTCACCGCGGGCCACGAAGTCGGTTTCGCAGTTCACCTCCACGAGCACGCCCACGCGGGCACCGGTGTGGATGTAGCTGCCGATCGCCCCCTCCGCGGCGGTGCGGCCCGCCTTTTTCTCGGCGGTGGCGATGCCCTTCTGGCGCAGCCATTCGGCGGCCTTGGTCATGTCGCCGCCGGATTCGCCCAGGGCCTTCTTGCAGTCCATCATGCCGGCGCCGGTCTTGTCGCGCAGGTCCTTGACGAGCTTGGCGGTGATCTCAGCCATGGGAGTGGTGGGGAAGGAAAAACGGAGAAGGGTTAAAAGTCTGCAGGGATTTGGAAGAGACGGAAACCTGCCCTGAAGGCCTGCAGCCACATAGGACGGGCCCCGTGTGGGAAGGGCAGGCCGCTTTCTGCTTTAGCTGACGGCCTCGGGGATGGTCTGTCGCCGGGAACGCCCCGCAACGTGATCCATCCGGGACATCGCTCGGTTGACAAGGCCATCAGCGGCCAGGCAACCAAACGGGGCGGGCATGGCCCGGGGCCTCAGCCCTCGTCCTCGGCGCCACGCTCCTGGGCGCCATGACGACCTTCGTTGATCGCATCGGCCAGGCGACCCAGCACCAACTGCACCGAACGAACGGCATCGTCGTTGCAGGGGATGGGCACGTCGCAGAGGTCGGGATCGCAGTTGGTGTCGAGCATCGACACCAGCGGGATGTCGAGCTTGCGAGCCTCGAGCACGGCGTTGGTCTCACGGCGTTGATCCACCAGGATCACCACATCGGGCAGCCGGCGCATGTTCTTGAGACCGCCCAGATATTTCTGGAGACGGTCGAGTTCACGGCGAAGGACGGCGGCTTCTTTCTTGGGACGCATGGCGATGGCCCCGGAGGACTCCATGCGCTCGAGATCCTTGAGGCGATCGATGCGGGCCCGCATCGTGGTCCAGTTGGTGAGCATGCCGCCGAGCCAGCGCTGGTTCACGTAGGAGGCGCCGCAACGGGTCGCCTCCTGGGCGATCACCTCGGAGGCCTGCTTCTTGGTGCCAACAAAGAGGAAGCGCTTGCCGCTGCGGGAGGCACTGCGGGTCCACTTGTAGGCGTTGTTCATGCAGACGGCGGTCTGCACAAGATCGATGATGTGAACGCCGTTGCGCGCGCAGTAGATGTAGCGCGACATCTTCGGGTTCCAGCGCCGGGTCTGGTGCCCAAAGTGGGCGCCAGCCTCCATCATCTCGGCGAGTGTGACGACAGCCATGGGATTCGGTTGGGTTTCGGGTTGGCCACCACCTGCCAGGGATGCCGGTCGGTTCTGCAGGGTTGCCGCGGCACGGGAGGCGCTGGGGCGGTTGCAACCGGGGTCGGATCACCCGAAACGTGCAGGTGTGCGGTGTGAAGGGACCCTGACAACCTATCAAATGGCCTGCTGCCGTGCCTCGCTGTGAAGGGCCCGAACTCCGATCCGGTTCAGGGGAAGCCGCAGCAGTTCCATGGCCAGGCCAGGTTGGCCGCGGCGAATCAACCAGGCCAGCAGCGGCCGCAGGCTGCGTTCATTCAGCAGGCCCCCGAGGGTGAGCAATTCCCAGAGGATGCGATGCAAGATGGTGTACTGAATGATGAACCGCACCCTTCGGGTGGGGTGCTTCCGGTAAAAAACCAGACCCATTTTGGCCCGCTGACGCTCCACCTCGATCAGGCGTGGAATCTGCTCCAGGCTGAGGGCCGGGTGCCAGTGGTAGCCCACGGCCCGGGGACAACGCACCAGATCCACCCCCAGGCGCCGCAGCCGCTCACCCAGCTCAAGATCCTCCCAACCGTAAAGACGGAAGGCGGTATCGAACAGGCCGGCGCGCTCGAGCACCTCCCGGTCGATCGCCACATTGCCGGTGGCGAAGTAGGCGAAGGAGACATCGTTGAGCTTGTGGGGCTCACTGGTGGGATTCTCGAAATTGGCGGTGTTCACCACGGCGCCATAGGTGAAGCAGAGCCGGTTGCCCCGTTCCCGCCAGCGTTGCTCAAGGGCGCGAGCGTGCTGCTGCAGGAAATCCGGCAACACCACCAAATCGCTGTCGATGAACACGATCACGTCGCCGTCGGCATGCTCCACCCCCCGGTTGCGGCCCTCGGCCGGGCCGCCGTGGTCCTGGCAAATGAGGCGCACATGGGGGAGTTCGGCCGCATTCTCCCGAAGCCAGGCCACGGTGTCGTCGGTGGAGCCGTCATCGACGAGCACCACCTCAAAGCGCTCAATCGGCGGCACCAACTCCTGACGCTCCAAGGCCATCAGGCACTGGCGCAAGATCGGCAGCCGGTTGTAGGTGGGGATGACGACGCTCAGGAACATGGCAGCTGGTGGGCTCGTCGGACGGAAGTGGCCAGGGATTGGCAGGGGCGCACTGGCAACGCATCCCATCGAAGGTGAAGGGAGCCACGAGCGGGATCGGCAAGGTTGGGGGTGAGGAGGGCCAACGCTCACCCAACAAAAAGGGGGATCCCTAGGGGACCCCCCGCTGGGGCTGGCCGAACCACGGCGCAACGCCAGATCAGTCGGCGGCCCCGCCGTTGTTGGCTGTGCCGGTGACGCCGTTGCCGGCACCCTCGCCCCGACCCTCATTGCGCAGCTTGCGCTTCTTGAACTTGCGGGCGTAGGCGCGGTTGCGCTCCTGCTTTTCCTTCTTGAGATTCCTGCGCTTGGACATGCGGACCGGGATTCCTTGGGGGTTGGATGCCTTTACCCTACCGAACCGCTGAGCGAGCGGCCGGTGATGCTGGCCTCGGATAGCCGTCCATCTTCCATCTCCACAAGGCGATCCGCCACATCGAGGATGCGGGGGTCGTGGGTCACCATCAGCACGCTGCAACCCTGATCACGGGCCAGCCGCTGTAGCAGTTCAACCACCTCGCGACCGGTGCGGCTGTCGAGGGCGGCGGTGGGTTCATCGGCCAGCAGCAACTGGGGTTGGGCGGCCAGGGCCCGGGCAATCGCCACCCGCTGCTTCTGGCCCCCCGAGAGATCGTGGGGGAGCTTACCCAGGTGATCCCCGAGCCCCACGGCCCGCAGCCACTGGCGGGCCAGGTCCCGCCGGGCCCTGTAGCCGAGCCCCGGCAGCAGATCGGCGCCCATCTGCACGTTCTGCTCGGCACTCAGGCAGCGCAGCAGGTTATGGCCCTGGAAGATCATGCCGATCTGGCGACGCAGGAGTTGGCGCTCCCGACGGCCGGCACCGTTGAGTTCCTGGCCGAAGAGCTGCACCGATCCGGCCATCACCTGCCTCAAGGCACCCACCAGGGTGAGAAGGGTGGTCTTGCCGCAGCCCGAGGGACCGGTAAGCAGCACCACCTCGCCGGGATGGATCGTGAGGTTCACCCGGTCGAGAACCTGACGGCAATTGGTGCCGCTGCCGAACCAGTGCTGCAGATCGCGCACGACCAGGCTCGGCTGGCCGGCGGAGGGTGCCGGGCTGTTGCCGACGCTGCCTGGAGCGGCAGAGCCCTGGCGAGGGTGGGGTGCTCCGTTGGGGTGGCGGCTCACGATGCCGTTGCCGGAATCGGGGACAGGAGCCTGGGGTGGGAGAGCGCTGTTCACGGTGAAGGCGACCTCAGAAGATCTCGGCGGGATCGGCATCGCCCAGCTTGCGCATCGCCATCAAGGCCGAGCCCAAGCACATACTCAAAATCATGCCGAACACCAGCAGCGATCGGGGGTTATCCATCGCCACCGGCAGCTTGGTGCCATTCCGGATCACCGCGTAGAGGCCCTGGCCGGCCAACCAGGCGGGCAGATAGCCGAGCAGGGCCAGGAGCAAACCCTCCCGGGCCACGACCCCCAGCAGCTGGGGAAGGGGGTAGCCCATCGCCATCAGCGTGGCGTATTCGGGCAGGTGGTCACTCACATCGGAGTGGAGGATCTGATAAACAATCACTGAACCCACCACAAAGCCCATCCCGGCGCCAAGGGTGAAGATGAAGCCGATGGCGGTGCTGCTGCGCCAGTAGTTCTTCTCGAACTCCACAAACCCCTGCTTGGTGTAGATCGCCACGTCCTCCGGCAGATGGGATTTCAGACGGGCAGCCACGGAGGCGGGATTGGCCCCTGGAATGAGGCGGATCAGGCCCAGTTCGATGCTGCCGGGGGGCAGGTCGGGCATCAGCTGCAAAAAGGTTTCGCTGCTGGTCAGCAGGTTTCCGTCTGCGCCGAAAGAGGGGCCCAGCTCCACCAGGCCCGCCACCCGCACCCGCTTGCCGGCCACTTCGGTCTCGATGGTGCGGCCCTGCTTGTACCAGTCGGCGATCGGCCCGAACTCCGGTCGGGAAAGCGAATCGAACAGCACGCGGCCCCGCTGGCTGAGCACGCGGGTGCGGTCCACCAGACCGGCGTCGGTGAAGAGGGGATCGCCGGGCTCAAAGCCCACCGCCAGGATCGATCGGGTGCTGCGGGTCTGGGGGTTGCGCCAGAGCAAAAAGTTCCAGTGCACGGGCGTGGTGCCTGCCACATCTGGATCGGCCATCACCTGCACCAGCCGCCGCCTGGGAAAACTGGCCATGGCGATCGAGCTCATTGTGCGCGGGCTCACAAGCACGAGATCGGCGGCGAAGCGCTTGTGCAGGGTCACGCTGGCGTCGAAGAGGCCATCGCGGAAGCCCAGCTGCAGAAACATCAGGATTCCGGCGAAGGAAATCCCGGCCAGGGCCACCAGCAGGCGCCCGGGCTGACGGGTGAGCAGCAACCAGGCCAGGGGGATGCGCCGTTTGGGCCAAAGATGATCCAGCAGCATCACGGTTTCATGGCGCCAACCTGGCAATCACCTTGAGGCCCGTGAGCTGTCGCACCCGCTGGGCATCGGCCGGATCCAGTTGAACCCGCACCTCCACGATGCGCGCGTCGGCGTCGCCGGTGGGGTCGGTGGAGAGCACCTGGCGCTGCCGCACCTGGGGGCTGATGCGGCTAACGCGGCCAGCCAAGGTGCCGCTGAAGCCGCCGTTCTCGCTGGTGAGCCGCACGGCCATCCCCGGTTTCACCCGGGCGATGTCGCTCTCGTACACCTCCACCACAGCCTCCATGCGGTCGCTGGCGCCGAGCTCGAGGATGCCCTTATCGCCGGGGCGTTCCCCCACGCGGGAGTTGATCCGCAGCACAGTGCCCGCCATCGGTGAGCGGAGTTCGGTGTTGTCGAGGTCGGCCTCCTCCTTCACCAGCTGGGCCTGGGCCTCCTGAAGCTGGCCCTGGAGCAGCAGGTGGTCCTGCTCGCGGCGATCCAGCTCATCGGCGGCGATCGCCCCCACCTTGGTGAGCTGGCGGTAGCGGGCCAGTTCCCGGCTCTCCACATCCAACCGTCGCTTCAGATTGGTGATGCGGGCGCGCAGTAGATCGCGCTGGGCCAATTGGGTGGGCGCGTTGTCGAAGCGGGCCAAAAGCTGGCCGGCCATAACCTTCTGGCCCTCCACCACCTCCAGGGCGGTGATCCGGGGCGCGGCCCCCAGGCCGCTGATCGGAGCAGCCAGCACGCGGATATCGCCGGCGGGCTCAAGCCGGCCCAGGGCGGCGACAGCCTCCGGCTGGGGTGGGGTCGACTTGGGACGCACGGCCGCTGGCCGTTTGGTTGCCGCCTGGCCCAACCAGCCAGATTTCCACGCAAAAACACCAGCTCCGGCCGCCAGAGCCAACGTGCCGATCAGGACCGCGAGGAGGGGACGGGAGGATCGTCGAACAGGAGGTTCTCGATGTACTGGTCCGCCCAATCCGGGTTGAAGGCCTTCTCCAGGACGCGGCGGGTCTTGTCGTTCTGTTTCTGTTGCTTGCAATAGCGCTGCTGACCCTCCCAGCGAATCACCGTAGCTGGATCCTCGCTGGCCTGGGCCGTGCTCTCCGACACCGCAGCGGCGAGCACCCCCAGAACGGCTCCCACATGGTCGACGAAACGCGCCTCCTCGGCCTGATCCGCCGGCCGCACGAACGACACATAGGGGGAGAAGATCGCCCCCCAGGCCGGCAGCTCCCGCACTTGGGAGAAGGGACCTGGATCGAGGGCTGCGAGGGCCCGGTCGATCCCGGCGGGCAGCGCGCCGGCCACAGGGGAGAGATCCACGATCGCGGCAGACACCACGCCGCGGCCGGCCACGATGTCGGCCCCGAACACCGGCAGATCGAAGGTGGGTTCGGGGAAGAACACGCAATGAAGGATCTGCAGGCCAGCCCCCAGACGGGCCGTTTCGAGATGGAGCTTGCGCAGGCCCCGGCAGCGGTGCACCTCATTGCGGATAAAGAGCTCCTCGCCATCGAGGCTGCCGCTGATCGCCTCCAGGGCCGGATCGATCGCCAAGGGCTCCAGGCCGGGCAGGCCATCACGGCAGCTCCGGATCCGCCCAGCAAGGGCATCCACTAGGGGATGGATGCCCCCGGACACCAGGGCGGCTGCTCCCGCGGGGGCGGATCCTTGATCAGCCGCGGCACGGGGTGGGGAATCCGGTGTCATCGCGGCGCAGCAGCCAGCAGAATGGCGATCCTGACACCAGCCCATGCCCTCCCCCTCCCGTTGTTGCGGCCCGTTGCTCCCCGGGCTGGAGCAACCGAACCGCAGGGTGCTTGCCAACGGAGCCGAACTGGTTAGTCTTGATCTGGCCGAAGCCCCCTTGGTCTGCCTCGACTTCTGGTGCCGCGCCGGCAGCGTGTTCGAGGCGGATAGCGAGAGCGGCATGGCCCACTTCCTTGAGCACATGGTGTTCAAGGGCAGCCACAGCCTGGCGGCAGGCGAATTCGACCGCAGGATCGAGGCCCTCGGCGGCAGCAGCAACGCCGCCACTGGCTTCGATGACGTGCACTACCACGTTCTCATCCCCCCCCAGGCGGCGCCAGAAGCCCTCGAGCTCCTGTTGGATCTAGTGCTGGAGCCTCGCCTTGAGGAAGAAGCCTTCGCGATGGAGCGTCAGGTGGTGCTCGAGGAACTGGCCCAGAGCGAAGACCAGCCGGAGGAGGTGGCCGTGCAGCACCTCCTGGCGATGGCCTGCCCCAGCCACGCCTACGGGCTGCCGATCCTGGGGCGGCGCGAGGCCCTGCACGCCCACCAGCCCGAGGCCATGGCGGCCTTCCATCGGCGCCTCTATGGGGGTGGACGCTGCGTGCTGGCCCTGGCCGGAGCCCTGGCCGGCACCGACCTGGAGGCCAGGGCCGCCGAGGGGTCCCTCGCCTCGCTGGCACATCTCGATGGGCCACCCCCTCTCGAGCCATTGCGGCTTAAATCTGGGGAAGGGCGGCTGGAACTGCCCCGCCTCGAGGCGGCCCGCCTACTGATGGCTTGGGGGCAGCCGCCGGGCCGGGATCTGCGCGGGGTGATGGGGGGCGATCTGGCGACCTCCCTGCTGGCCGAAGGAAGGCGGAGCCGACTGGTGGCGAGGTTGCGGGAGCAGCTGCAGCTGGTCGAGAGCGTGGATCTGGACCTGCACCCGATGGAATGCGGCAGCCTGGCGCTGCTGGAGGCGGTGTGCGATCCCGAGGATCTTCCAGCCGTGCGCGCCGCCATCCAGACCGTTTGGGAGGAGGTGATGGCCGAGCCGGTGAAAGCGGCCGAATGGTCGCGGGTCCGGCGGCTGGTGACCAATAGCTACCGCTTCGGAATGGAGGCGCCGGGGAACGTGGCTGGATTGATCGGCACCGGCCATCTCTGGGGCCGCTACGAACGTTTGGAGGCCCCGCTGGAGGCGATTGATGCCTGGGAACCGGAAACCCTGCGGGCCGAAGCTCTGGCCAGCCTGGATCCCGCCCGCGCCGCTGTTCTCGAGGCGGTGCCCGCATGACCACCGCCATCCCCTTGACTGTGCCCAACTTCAGCCTCAGCGGCGGTCTGCCGGTGATCGCCCGCAGCCGCCCGGGGCCAGATATCCTGGCGGCCCGGCTCGTCATCCGTGGCGGCAGCGGCGCCGATCCGCACCATCGGCGGGGCGCCCACCAACTCCTGGCCGGAGCGATGACCCGAGGCTGCGGCAGCCTTGATGCCGACGCCCTCGCCGATCTGGTGGAGGGGGCGGGGGCCGCGCTGCGGGCAGAGGCCCACGAGGATTCCCTGGTGCTCGGCCTCAAGTGCGCCGCCACCGACACCCCGGACATGCTGCCTCTCCTCCTCGCCATGGTGCGGCGTCCCCTCCTGGCCCCAGACCAGGTGGCCATCGAGAGGCAGCTCAATCTCCAGACCCTGTTGCGCCAGAAGGAGGACCCCTACCAACTGGCCCACGACCAACTGTTGGGTCAGCTCTATGGCGAAGGGCCCTACGGACATGATCCCCTCGGGGTCGAGGGGGATCTGGAGGGGATCACAGGCGATCTGCTCGCCGAACTTACGGCGGGTCTGGGTCGGCAGGGCGCCGTTCTTGTGCTTTCCGGAACCCTGCCTGACAACCTCGAGCCGCTGCTGGAGAGCTCCCTGGCGGGCCTCCCCTGGGCCACCCACCTGCCCCTTGGTTCATCGGCTGGAGAGCCGACGAAGCTCGAATGGGGTGGCGTCGGCTCTCGAGCCGGCAGCCTCATGGCGCTGGAGCAGGACACCGAGCAACTGGTGCTGATGCTGGGATGCCCCACCGTGCCCCTCGGCCATCCGGATGCCCTGCCACTGCGACTGCTCCAGACCCACCTGGGACTCGGCATGTCGAGCCGCCTGTTCGTGGTGATGCGGGAGGAACGGGGCCTGGCCTACGACGTGGGGGTGAGCCTGCCGGCCCGCTGTGGTGCCGCACCCTTCGTGATGCACCTCTCCACCTCCGCCGACCGGGCCGAGGAGGCCACAGCCTGCCTGCTGGAGGAATGGCGGCGACTGCTCGAGGAACCCCTGGACCCGGAAGCCCTGGAGCTGGCCCGCGCCAAGTACATCGGCCAGGACGCCATGGGTCGCCAGACCTGCGCCCAGATCGCCGAACGACTCGCCCTGGTGCTCAGCCATGGCCTACCCGGCGACCATGTGGAACGGTGCCTGGCTCGGGCCGCCGACCTCGATGGAGCGGCCCTGCAGCAGGCCGCCCGTCGGTGGCTTCACCAGGCCAGCCTCAGCCTTGTGGGGCCGGCGCCTGCCCTGGCCTCCGCCACCGCCGCCTGGGAGGCCGCCGGCGGAATGGATCTCAGTCGCTCACGGTCGCCGCTCTGAGGTTGCGCACCGAAAGGAGAAAGGTGCCCCGCCGAAAACGCACGGCGAGCTGGTCGCGGGGGCGGATCTCACTCACCGCGCCCACCTCGCCCGGGCTCACCAGATCGGGTGGGCGAAGCATGGGCATCGGATCGGCCGTCTTGAGATAGGGGAGACTCTGGAGCAGGCACACCCGATCGCCTACAGCAAAGCAGAACGATCCAGCCGGTTCGCTTGTCTGCCCGCTGCCTTCCTGCTGTGCCTGCGTCAACGGATCACCGACCCCCTTCTCAGCCGAACCTAGCTGCAGCAGGATGGGCGCCTTGACAACCGACGGAGGAAACTTTGCGGGCCCTTGCCACCTGGAGCGGAGCGATCGCCGGTCTCCTGCTGATCGTGGCAGGGGGGCTGATCCCCGCCTTTCTGGCGCTTCCCGGTCCGGAAGGGTGGGCCCTCCGTCCCCTGGGGATCACCCTCCAAGTGCCCGCCCTCCTGCTCACTGCGCTGGTGGCTGGACCCCGCAGCGCCCTGCTGGCCGCCGTGGCCTACCTGAGCGTGGGACTGTTTCAGCTGCCGGTGTTCCAGCAGGGCGGAGGGATCAGTTATCTGGTGGATCCGGGATTCGGCTATCTGGCGGGTTTCATTCCAGCGGCCTGGATCACTGGGCGAATCGCCCGCCAGCGCGGTATGGACGATCCCCTCGCCCTCACCGCAGCAGCCGGGGTGGGTCTGCTGGTGCTGCAGCTCTGCGGCCTGCTGAACCTGCTCCTCGGCGCCCTGGCCGGACGCTGGGGCGGCAACCTCATGCCACTTCTGGTGGGCTACGGGCTGGCGATCCTTCCCCAGGCGCTGCTGTGCTGCACCGCCGGAGTGGTGGCCTGGCTACTGAGGCGGGTGCTGCTGGTGCCATCTTGAGAGGTTGAGCGTGCCCGATCCCATTCCCAATCCCTCCAGCCCCTCCCCAGGATCCTCATCACTGCGTCCTGGTTCGCCCAGGTGGCGGAGCAGCAGGACCCTGCCCCTGCTGCTCGCCCTGGCGGTGCTTGTGGCCGACCAATGGAGCAAGTCGTGGGTGCTCAGCCATCTCGAGCCGGGCCGGCTGCATCCCTTCCTGCCCGGTCTGTTGGCACTCCAGCGGGTGAGCAACACCGGCGCTGCTTTTAGCCTGTTCAAGAATTCGGTCGGAATCCTCGGCTTGGTGAGTTTGGCGGTGAGTGCCGCCGTGCTGCTCTGGATCCTCTGGAAGCCGCCCCATGGCCTCTGGCCCAGCTTGGCCCTCGGTTTCCTGCTGGGAGGGGCGGCTGGCAACGGCCTGGACCGCTGGAACCATGGAGCCGTGACGGACTTTTTGGCCACCGTGCCCTTCTCCTTCCCGGTGTTCAACCTGGCGGATGTGGCCATCAACCTGGCGGTGGCCTGCTTCGCCCTCGACCAGCTGGCGGCCTTCCTGCCGCGACGAACCGGACCCGGCAGCGCCCGATCCCGGGAGAACCAGGGTTCCGCCCGCGACGTCGGCCCCGGCGGCAACCATGGCTGAACGCCCCGGTCCCACCCTTTCGATCCATCTCGAGTCCCAGCTGGAGCGGCGGGTTCCCCTGCACGGCAGCCTCTACCGCATCGGCCGGGATCCGAACTCGGAGGTGCTGCTCGACCAGGCGGCGGTGAGCCGTCGCCATGCCCTGCTGGAACGACGGGGACAACAGTGGCTGCTCAGCGACGCGGGTTCCACCAACGGTCTGTGGTGGCAGGGGCGGCGGGTGCGAGAGGTGATACTTCGCGATGGTGATCGGGTGCGCCTGGGGCCACCGCAGCTGCCCGAGCTGCCCGAAATCGGATTCCACGACCCCGAGGCGGGCCGCCGGCTCCGCGGTCTCCGTTTGGCGGTCCTGGCTCCTGCCGCGCTGGCCGGAGGTGGGCTGCTGCTCTGGCTCCTGGGATCTGTGCTGGTGCCGATCCGGGGAAGCCTGGCCACCGTCCGGGGACCGCTGCTGCTCTACGACCGGGCCGACCGCCCGATCGCTTCGGCCGATGACCGCCGCCACCGGGAACAGGGGAAGCTCGACGGCTATCCACGGGTGCTCATCGATGCCCTGCTCGCCAGTGAGGACAGCCGCTTCTGGTGGCACCCCGGTATCGACCCGATCGGCACCGGCCGCGCCTTGGTGACCAACCTGCTCGGCGGCCGGGTGCTGGAGGGTGGCAGCACCCTCACGCAACAGCTGGCGCGCAGCCTCTACCCGGCCCAGGTGGGCGAAGGCGAGACCCTGGGCCGGAAGGTGCGGGAACTGCTCGTGGCCCTGCAGCTGGAGGCTCGCTTCAGCAAGGCCGATCTGCTATTGAGCTATCTGAACCGGGCGTTTCTGGGGGCCGGCTGGGGCTTCGAGGATGCCTCCCG
>Ga0114972_10001492_pt1 | contig 17606 bp, 14 predicted proteins | sample M_140807_EF_Meta_FD_87354 | JGI IMG/M metagenome (GOLD analysis project Ga0114972, IMG submission 87354) | Freshwater microbial communities from Lake Montjoie, Canada to study carbon cycling - M_140807_EF_MetaG | ecosystem: Environmental > Aquatic > Freshwater > Lake | place: Lake Montjoie... | reverse complement strand
TCAGATCGCGGTGCGCAACGCGCTCGGCGCCTTCCCGCTGACGGCGGCGGGTTGGCAGCTTGAGATGGGGCGCGTCAGGCCGGCTTGAACAGGCGATGGGCGCGGTCGGCATTGACCGCGCCAGCCGGTAATCTCCCTGCCGCCAGGGCAGCGATCTGGCGCACGGTATCCATCGCCTGATGTTCGGCTGCGGCTGGCGTCAGGCCACCGATATGCGGGGTGGCGATCACATCCAGCCGCGCAGCCAGGCGGGGCTCGGGCATCTGGTCCGCAGCGCTGCCCACATCCATCGCGGCACCGGCGAGATGGCCCGAATCGAGTGCCGCCTCCAGCGCGGCCTCATCGATCAACTCGCCGCGCGAGAGATTGATGAAAAACGCACCACGGCGCATGGCAGCGAAGGCCTCAGCGCCCATCATGTGACGGGTCTGCGGCGTGGAAAGCGCCAGGCACACCACGATATCCGCCGCGGACATCACCTCGGCCAGGGAATGGGTGCCGCCATGCGGGTCATAGGCCAGCACCTGCATGCCCATGGCCCGCGCCACCTCGGCCATGCGGCGGGCGATGCGGCCATAGCCCACCAGCCCCAGGGTTGCGCCAGAGAGTTGCAAACCCGGGCGCGGCTGCGCCAGCCCCCCAGCACGATACTCCAGCACCGAGCGGCTGACCCCACGCGCCAGATCGACCATGAAGCCAACACCCAACTCCACCACCGCATCGACAAAGCCCGGCGTGGCCTGCGTCACCAAAATGCCCCGCGCCGAGGCCGCCGCCACATCCACCGTGCTGATATCCACAGCACAGCGCAGAAAGGCCTTGAGCTGCGGCGCTGCCTCGAACGTCGCCGCCGTGCCAGGGCTGCCGCGATAGGCGATGATGGCATCGCATCCCGCAGCCGCAGCGGCGAGGGCTTCGTCACGCAGTTCCACCTGCCCAGGATTGCGCACGACATCGGCGTGTTCGCGCAGCGCCGCCAGCGCGCGCTCACCGAAATAGCCGGGGAAAGAGAGCGTCCCGTGGCTGAGATACACCTTCATCCGCGCTGCCTTGTCTGATCCGATCATCGCCGTGCCGCCCTTGCTTCTCTTGTTGCAAACAGTGCAGCATATCGTCCAACGAAGGGAAACGCCCGGTTGGTCGGTTACATAGCGCTGCGCCTCATATCGGCTGTCGCCATGGCGGTCTTCGCAAGCCTGGTGATCTTCCTCATTTCCAATTTCGTGCCCGGCGACCCTGTGCTGGCGCAGTTAGGCGATATCCTGGCCTCCGACCCCGCGGTGGTGGCGCAGTGGCGGGCGAAATGGGGCCTCGATCTGCCACTATGGGAGCGTTACGGCATTTTCCTGCGCGGGTTGCTGCATGGCGATCTGGGGCAATCCATCGCCACCCGCAGGCCAGTGCTGGAGGATATCGTGCAATTCGCGCCGGCCACGGTGGAACTCGCCACCATCTCCTTTGTCATGGCCTTGGTGCTGGGCATTCCGCTCGGCATTGCCGCCGCCATCTGGCGTGACAGCTGGATCGATGCCGTGGCGCGAGTGTTGTCGCTGGTGGGGGTCTCGGCGCCCACCTTCTGGTTGGCCTTCATCATGCTGGCTATCTTCTACGGCTGGCTGGGTTGGGCGCCGGGGCCTGGGCGGCTCGACCCCATTGCCTTCCCGCCTGAGGGCCCAAGTGGTTTCTTCCTCTTCGATACCGCCTGGGCGGGTGATTGGGAGGGCTTTGCTGACACCTTGGCGCATCTCATCCTGCCCGCCATCGTATTGGCCGCCGCCACGCTGGGCCTCATCACCCGCACCACCCGCGCGGCCATGCTGGATTGCCTGCAGCAGGATTATGTCCGCGTTGCCCGTGCCAAGGGCCTGCGGGAGCGGGTGGTGGTTCTGCGCCACGCGCTGCGCAACGCGCTTGTGCCGGTGGTGACGCTGGGCGGCTTGGCCTATGCCAATCTGCTGACCGGGGCAGTGATGACGGAGACGATTTTCGCCTGGCCCGGGCTTGGCCGCTATACTTTTCGTTCTGCTGCGGCGCTGGATTTTCCGGCCATCATGGGGATCACATTGGTTGTCTCGGCGACCTATCTCTTGGTGAACCTTCTGGTTGACCTATCCTATGCGGTGCTGGACCCGCGGGTGCGGCGTTGAGCGCCAGCATGGCCCTGCCGGCCAGCCGCATGCGGCGGCGGATGCGTCGCTATGGCCTGGCATGGGCCGGTGCCGCCATCGTGCTGGCCTGGCTGCTGGTGGCGCTGCTGGCGCCCTGGATTTCGCCCTATCCGCCCGATGCGGTGGATGTGACCCAGCGGCTTCTGCTGCCCTCCGCTGCGCATTGGCTGGGCACCGATATATTGGGCCGCGATGTGCTGTCGCGCCTGCTGCATGGCGCGCGGATCTCACTATTGGCAGGGTTTTCCGTCGTGCTGCTGGGGGCGGGAATTGGCACCACCATCGGCATTCTCGCCGCCTGGCTGCGCGGCTGGGGCGAGGAGGCGCTGATGCGGCTGACCGACCTTGTGCTGTGCTTCCCGCCCATCATCCTGGCCTTGGCGCTGGCCGCCGCCTTGGGCATTGGCACCACCAATACCATCATTGCCATGCTGGTGGTGTGGTGGCCGAAATACGCCCGGCTGGCGCGCAGCCTCGCACTGGTGCAGCGCAGCCAGGAATATGTCGAGGCCGCGACGGTGCTGGGCCTGCCACAAAAGCGCATCCTGTTCCGCCATGTGCTGCCCAATGTCTTCGGGCCCATTGCGGTGCTTTGCACGCTCGATCTGGGCATCGCCATTCTCACCTTCGCCGGGCTCTCCTTCCTTGGCCTGGGTGTGGTGCCGCCCGCCGCCGAATGGGGCTCCATGGTCTCTGAAGGGCGCGAATTGGTGGAGCAATGGTGGGTGGCCACCTTCCCCGGCCTTGCCATCCTCACCGTCGTCATTGGCTTCAATTTTCTTGGCGATGGCTTGCGTGACTGGCTCGATCCGAAAGCCCAGCGATGACCGCCATTCTCGAAGTGCGTGACCTTGTCACCGTCTTCCACACCGATGCTGGCGCTGTGCGCGCGGTGGATGGGGTTTCCTTCACCGTGCAGCGCGGCGAGACGCTGGGCATTGTCGGCGAAAGTGGCTCAGGCAAATCGGTCACCGCGCAATCGATCATGCGGCTGCTCGACCCGCCAGCCAGGATCGAGGGCGGGCAAGTGCTGTTCGAGGGCCGCGACGTGCTGGCCATGTCGCAGGCCGAGTTGGCCGATTGGCGCGGCGCCAGCGCCGCCATGGTGTTCCAGGATTCGCTCACAGGCCTGAACCCGGTGCTGCGCATCCTGTCCCAGGTGAGTGAGCATGTGGTCGCGCATGGCCGCATGGCCCCGTCCGCCGCACGCCGCCATGGCATCGACCTGCTGCGCCGCATGGGTGTGGCCTCCCCCGAGCGGGCGGCGGCGGCCTTCCCACATCAATTCTCGGGTGGCATGCGTCAGCGGGTGATGCTCGCCATCGGCATGGCGAACGACCCCTCGCTGCTGATCGCCGATGAGCCGACCACAGCACTCGATGTCACGATACAGGCACAAATTCTCGACCTCATGGCCGGGCTGAACGAGAAATTCGGCACCGCCATCATGCTGATCAGCCATGATCTGGGCGTGATCGGCAGCCTCTGCCGCCGCATCGCCGTGATGTATGCCGGCGAGGTGGTGGAAACCGGCCCCACCGCCGAGGTACTGCACGACCCGCGCCACCCCTATGCCTGGGCGCTGGCCAATGCTGTGCCCCGATTGGACACGCCGGTTGCGGCGCGCCTGCCCAGCATTGAGGGCATGCCACCCGACCCACTGGCCATGCCCCGGGGCTGCCGCTTCGCCCCACGCTGCTCCCTTCGCATCTCACGCTGCGAGGCAGAGCATCCGCCGCTGATCGAGATAGCCCCGGGCCGGGCGGTGCGCTGCTGGGTGACGATGGATGGCCGCCGGCTGCCGCCGCCCAGCCTGCCGGCCGCCGCCGCGCCGCCGCGCATGGCAGCGGCCGAACCGCCGCTGCTGGAGGCCACCGGCCTGGTCAAGCACTTCGCGCTACCGCGCAAATCCGTCTTCGCCAAGCCTGAGGTGGTGCACGCGGTGAACGGCGTTTCGTTGCATCTGGCGCGGGGCGAGAGCCTGGGTATTGTCGGCGAAAGTGGCTGTGGCAAATCCACCCTGGCGCGTCTGATCACCCGGCTGCATGCCCCCAATGCCGGCAGCATCCGCTTCCAGGGCCAGGACATTACGACCCTGGGAGGCGAGGCGCTGCGCGGTCTGCGGCCACGACTGCAGATGGTGTTTCAGGACCCCTTCGCCTCGCTCAATCCCCGCATGCGGGTGGGGCAAATCCTGGCCGAACCGCTGCGCGTGCATGGCCATGCTGACCCGGAAGCGCGTGTGGCCGCTTTGCTCGACATGGTTGGCCTCAACCCGGCCTGGGCTGCCCGTTTCCCGCATGAATTCTCCGGCGGCCAGCGCCAGCGCATCTCCATTGCCCGAGCGCTGGCGCTTGATCCGGCGCTGATCGTGGCCGATGAACCGGTCTCCGCCCTCGACGTGAACGTCCAGGCGCAGGTGCTGAACCTGATGCTGGAATTACGTGCGCGCCTCGGCCTCGCCTTCCTCTTCATCGCCCATGATCTGGCGGTGGTGCGGGCGTTTTGTGACCGGGTGGCGGTGATGTATCTCGGCCGCTTCGTCGAGGAGGCGCCGGCGGCGGATCTCTTCGCCAGCCCGGCGCATCCTTATACGGTGGCTCTGCTCTCGGCGGTGCCGGAACCGGGGCAGGGCCGCATCGTGCTGGGCGGCGAGCCGCCATCCTCGCTGCGCCTGCCGCAGGGCTGTGCCTTTCGCGCCCGTTGCCCGGTGGCGCGCCCGATCTGCGCCGAACCACCACCGCTGGTCGAGATCGCGCCAGGCCGCCGCGTGCTCTGCCATGCGCCGGGATCGCTGCAAAGGTCAGGGCAAGGCTGAGGCGGACGCCTCCAGGGTCTATACCCCGTCAGACCGCAAAAAGTGGTAATCCGTAATAGGTCGTCATCGCATCGGCATAGGTGCCGTCCACCGTCACGGCATCGCTATAGGCTGGGCTGTCGCGCAGCTTCTGCCGGGTGCAGTCGATATGAATGCGGTTGCCGGACCAGTCGATCTCGCGGATCATTTTCGGCAAGATCAGAACCTTCTTGCCGGGCCACCAATGGCCGGTATCCACCGCCACAAAGCGGATGCGCCACTCGGCATCATCGACGATGAAATCCAGCACATGGCCAATATCGCCATCGGTGGCGCGAATATGATAGCCGGTAACGGCGGCCATGCTGCGCAAATGCGCATCCCCCATTTCCGCCACGATATCCTCGCCCTCGAAGGGCGGGCGCATCCCCAGCATATGGGGCGAGGCCATCAGGGGCAGCGTGCCGCCACCATAGGCCCAATAGGCCTCGGCGCCGTAGTAATGCGAGAGATGCTGCTCCATCTGGCGTGAGACCGGCAATTCGGACACGGCGTCCGGCGCCTCGCCCACCTGCTGCATGGTGAGCCGCACCGCCACGCTGCGCGCGCCCGCATCGGGCACGCCCAGCGCAGAGGCCGGCAGCAGCACCTTCCGCCCGGGCAGCCAATGGCCGGTATCGGCAACCATCCAGCGGATGGTCCAACTCTTATCGTCAAGGAGCAAATCCACGACTGAGCCGAGATGGCCGTCACTGGCCTCGATGCGATAGCCTTTTATGGCGGAGGCATGCCACAGCATGGCGTTATTTCCTTTCAGAAAAGGGGCTCGGGCCATTGCCGCGGGCCACGGCGATGGGGCTGCTGGGCCGGCGCGGCAGCCTGCTTGGCGAAGCTGGCAATCGCAGTTTGGGACATGGACACGCCTCGGGTCACAGTGACGCCACACGCCGACGCAATAGACGGCGGCACATTCGGAAACTGCGCATTACAACGCCCGAATGGCCCGGCTGGTTTCGGGTGCTGGCTCGGCTGCCGGCGTTTATAGACTAGGCCATCCTTTCCCCCACCCACCGCGCCGCAGCTTGCATGGTTGCCCGGCACTCCGGCCGGACGCAGACTGGCCCCCTCCATCAAGGACACCATGATGCTTGCCTGCCAGCGCAATGAATTCGACATCCCGCGCGATGTCGCCTACCTCAACGCCGCGTCATGGAGCCCTTTGCCGCGTGCTGTGCAGGAAGCAGGCCGTGCCGGCATTGCCCGCAAGGCACAGCCCTGGTCCATCACCGGGGCGCATATCGCCGGGCAATTCAGCCGTGCCCGCATCGCCGCCGCGCGATTGATCGGCGCGGCGGCGGAGGATATCGCGCTCATCCCCTCAATTTCCTATGGCGTGGCGGTGGCCGGGCGGATCCTGCCCATTCCCGCCGGCAGCCGGGTGCTGGTGCTGGGCGATGATCACTCCTCGCCGGTGCTGGAATGGCTGCAACATGCGCCACGCGGCGGCTATGTGGTGGAAACCGTGGCCCGCCCGGCGGATGGCGATTGGACGGCGGCGCTGCTGGAGGCCATTGCTAGGCCCGGGGCGGCGCCACTCGCGCTGGTCTCCATCTCCTCGGTGCATTGGGCGGATGGTGGGCTGGTTGATCTCGATGCCGTGGCCCGGGCGCAGCGGGCGGCCGGCGCTATGCTGCTGGTCGATGCCACGCATCACGCGGGGGTGCTGCCGCTTGATGTCATGGCGCTGGATCCGGATATCCTGATCTTCCCCACCTATAAATGGGTGCTGGGGCCCTATGGCCGGGCTTTCCTCTACATCGCCCGGCGCTGGCAGGATGGCGTCCCGCTGGAGCAAACCGGCTCCTCCCGCCGCCGCGTCTCCTCTGAGGGCACGCCCTATATGGCCGATCTGGGCTTCACCGATGGCGCAAAGCGCTTTGACATGGGCGAGCGCGACCACGTCATTGGCCTGGAGATGGCCGCGGCCGGCATGGAATTGATGGCAGCGTGGGGCAGCGCTGCCATCAGCGCCCGGCTGGGCTGGCTGAATGGCCTGCTGGCCGAGGGGCTGGCCGGCAGCGGCGTGGAACTGCCTTCGCCCAGCATCCGCGCGCCACATGTGCTCAGCCTGGGCTTTCCCGGCGGCATGCGGCCCGGGTTGATCGAGGCGCTGGCAGAGCGCCATGTCCATGTCGCGCCGCGGCTGGGACGGCTGCGGATCAGCCCGCATGTCTATAATGACGAGGCCGATGTGGCGGCTTTCCTGGCCGCTTTTCGTGCCCTGGCCTAATCCCATCTTGAAGGAGGTGAGATGCCTTTTTTGGCAAGCCCCCTGAAGCGGCGCGCCCTGCCCGCCCTGCTGCTGGCAGCACCGGCATTGGCGCAGGATTGGCCAAGCCGGCCTATCCGCCTGATCGTCCCCTTCACCCCCGGCGGGCCGGTGGATGTCGTCGCCCGCCTGCTGGCCGAACGCCTGCGCGACCTGTTGGGCCAGCCGGTGCTGATCGAAAACCGTGCCGGCGCCGGCGGCAGCCTGGGCGTGCGCCAGGTGGCGACCAGCCCACCCGACGGCACGGCCCTTGTGCTGACCTCCTCCTCGCTGGCGATTTGGCCGGCCATGCATCCGCAGGGCGGGCTGGACCCGCGCCAGGATCTAACCCCGATCAGCCTCGTGGCGGATATCGCCACCACCATCGTCGCCCGGCCCGGCGGGCCATTGGGTGATCTCTCGGCATTATTGCGCGCCGCGCGCGCAGAAGCCGGCGCCATCACCTATGGCACCAGTGGCATTGGTTCTTCCAACCATCTCTCCGGTGCGCTCTTTGCCGCGATGGCGGGGGTGGTGCTCACCCATGTGCCCTATCGCGGTGCCTCAGTAGCAATGAATGCGCTGATGTCGCGCGATATCGATATTGTCTTCGCCTCCACTGTGGAGACCTTGCCGGCGCATCGCGATGGTCGGGCACGCATCCTAGCCGTCACCACGCCAGGGCGAATCCCCAGCCTGCCGGATGTGCCAGCAGCCAATGAGGCGGTCCCGGGTTATGTCGCGCCCAATTGGTTCGCACTCGCGGGGCCACCAGGCCTGCCATCCGCCATTCTCAGCCGGCTCAGCGCCGCCCTGGCGATGATCGGTCAGGATGGGACATTCCAGGCCCGCCTGGCGGATTTGGGCGCGATCCCCCGGCTCTCCCCGCCAGAGCAACTCGCGGCCCGCCTGGCAGAGGATATTCCGACCTGGCGCCGCGTCGCCGAGGATGCAGGCATCCGCGCCGAATAACCCGCGCCCAATCAGTGGCGGATGGCGCGCGCCGCCGCCGCATAGCCAACCCGCCGCTCTGGCGGCACCGGGTGGCGCCCGGCCACACGCTCCAGCAATAGGCGTTGGGCTGAGGTGTCATCGGCATCACGCGCGGCGGTGAGAAAAAATTGCTCCAGCACATCTTGCTGAGCGTGGCTGCCGCCGAGCAGTGGCATGGCGCCCAGCGCCGGGCGCATCAATGCCACCGCTTCCTGCGGCGCGCCCTCGGCATGGCGCAGAATGGCGGTGCAGACCGGCAGCGCGGCCTCGCGCAGGATGCAGGCCTGGGTGTTATTGCCTGCGGCCGCGGCGGCCACGCTCTCCAGCAGGCGCTGCGCTGCGGCGAAGCGCCCGGTTGCGGTCAGTGCCATCATCCAATGCGGCAGGGTGAAGGCCGAAAGCGTGTCGCCGATCCGGGCCTCCGCCTTATCGGCCAGTTCCACCCAGCGCTCGCCCACATCCACGCCCTGGCGGCCGAGGCGATAGAGCATGGAGGCGGCGTTCTGGCAGTCGATGTAAAGGTCGGGTTGCATCTGCGTGACCTCGGAGGCGAGGTCACGAAAGCCCTCATCATAGAGCCGCAGCACACTGGCATGGTCTCCCAATTCCAGGTGATACATCGCTTGGTGCCAAAGCACATGGTGGCGGATATTATTGGTGCCGGCGAAATACGGCCGCAGCCCTTCCACCCATTCCACGCCTTCCTGGCGGCGGCCCTGCATTTCAAGGGTATGGGCAACAGCGTGGATCGCCCAGAGATCGGCGGGGTCGAGGCCCACCGCGGCGCGGCCCGAATATTCGGCGGTTGCATAATCGCCGCATTCCTCGGCGGCAAAGGCCCGGCAGGCCAGCATGCTGCCATAGCCTGCCATCCCTGGCTGCCACTGGCGGAAGGAGCGCTCCGCCATATCGCGCATCGCCGGCGCCCGGCCCATCCAGAAGGCCGAAAAGTGATGCAGGCGAAAGGCGATGAGGTCATGCGGGTATTCGGCCAGGATCGCCTCCCACACCGCTAGGGCCTGCTCCATATCTTGGCTGGCCCAGGCCTGCAGCGCCGCAACATGCATCGCCTCACGCGGGTTGCAGGCCAGACTTGCGGCATGCTGGGCGGCGGCCAGCGCGGCCGGCAGCGCGGCCGCCTTATAGGCCAAGAGGGCAAAACTACCCTTCATGACATGGGGCATTGGCGCCTCAGGGTCCAGCGTCAGCGCGGATTTGAGTTTGAGTGGCGCATCCAGCCGGTATTTCAGGAAGGCCTCGGTCAGGGCATCGAAGGCCTGCGCGGCCTCGGCCGAGGCGGTGCTCATGGCCAGCCCCTGGGCGTTGCGGTGGCTCATCGGCGAAACCGTTGTGCGGATTGGCTGGACAACTGCATGGCATTCTCCCGTTCTTCCGGCCTATCCTGACCGGAACAAGGACTTTGGGAAGACCCGAGGATGCATAGCACACGTCGCGCCGCGCTGGCCCTCCCCTGGGCCCTCCCCTGGGCTCTCCCTTGGGCTCTCCCTTGGGCCGGGCAAGCCTTGGCGCAGCAGGCCCATTGGCCCAGCCGCCCGGTGCGGATGCTCATCCCCTACCCCCCCGGGGGGCCTACCGATATTCTGGGCCGCATAGTGGCGCAGCGCCTAACATTGGATTTGGGCCAGCCCTTCGTGGCCGAAAACCGTGCGGGCGCCGGCGGCTCCATCGGCGCCGAGGCGGTGGCGCGCGCGGCTCCGGATGGCGCGACCTTTCTGGTCAATGCCTCGGCCCACGTCATTGTGCCGCATATGGTCCGCCTGCCTTTCGACGCGGTGGCCGATTTCGCGCCCGTGACGATGATCGCCTCCGTGCCGCTGATCCTGGTCGTGCCAGTCTCCTCGCCGGCGCGCGATGTGGCCGGGCTGGTGGCCTGGCTGCGGCAGAACCCGGCGGCGCGCAGCTATGCCTCCTCGTCCAATGGTGGGGCGCCGCATCTGGCGGGCGAGATGTTCCGCCTGCAATCGGGCCTGGAACTGCAGCACATCCCCTATCGCGGCAGCGGCCAGGCGCTGCCGGATGTGGTGTCAGGTCAGGTTAGTCTAATGTTCGACAGCATGGCCAGCAGCGCCGATCTGGTGCGTGATGGACGGCTGCGCGCCCTCGCGGTCAGCACCGAGGAGAGGGTGCCGGCTTTCCCGAACCTGCCAACGATGCGCGAAGCCGGCTTCCCGGACTACGAAATCTCCACCTGGTATGGCATCTGGGCGCCGGCGCGCTCCGCGCCCGCCATTGTGGACGCCATGCATCAGGGCGTGGCCGCAGCCCTCCGTCACCCCGAGACCATGGCCCGGCTGGGCGCGCTGGGTGCCATCCCAGGCGGCCAGCCGCCCGAGAGTTTCGGCCGCTTCGCCGCCCGCGAGAATGACCGATACGCGCGGCTGGTGCGCGAAGCCGCGATCAGGGCTGAGTGATGCGCGCGATTGTGTGCGAATCCTGGCGCGAGTTCGCAGCGCTTGAACTGAAAGATATCCCGCCGCCGGAACTGCGCCCGGGTAGCCTTCGCATTCGGGTCGAGGCTGCCGGCGTCTCCTTCGCCACCCAGCTGGTGGTTGCAGGAAAATATCAGCGCCGGCCACCCCTGCCCTTCGTGCCGGGCACCGAAGTGGCAGGCACCGTCATCGAGGCGGCGGCGGGCGTGGCGATCGCTCCCGGCAGCCGGGTCTTCGCTGTGCTGGATTGGGGCGGCATGGCGGAGGAGGCGGTGGCGGATGCCATCCACGTCACCCCCATCCCCGACGGGCTGCCACTGGAGGCGGCCGTGGCCATGCCGATCAGCTATCCCACCGCGGCCTCGGCCTTGATGTGGCGCGGGCGGGTGGGCCGGGGGGATTGGGTGCTGGTGCATGGCGCGGGCGGCGGCGTTGGGCTGGCGGGGGTTGAGGTGGCACATGCCCTGGGCGCGCGTGTCATTGCCCGTGCCGGGCTGGCCAAGCACCCCATGCTGCAGGCCCGCGGTGCCGAGGCGGTGCTGCCCTCAGACGCTCCCTTCCGCGAGGCGGTGGCGGCGATCACCGGCGGCATGGGTGTCGCCTGCGTGCTGGATGTTCTGGGTGGCCCGGTGTTCGATGAAAGCCTGCGATGCCTGGGCGATGGCGGTACGCTGGTCACGGTGGGCTATGCTGCGGGCAGTATCCCGACCGTGCCGGCCAATATCCTGCTGTTGAAGAACATCGCCGTCGCGGGTTTGAATTGGGGCAGCTACATCGGCTGGTCGCCTGGCGATAACAGGATGCACCACGCCGCCCGCGTGCGCGCGATGTGGGGGCAGCTGGTGGAATGGTGGCAGGCCGGCTTGCTGCGGCCCGAGGTGAGCGGGCACTACCCGCTGGCGCAGTTCCGCGAGGCGATGGCCCAGGTGGCTGCACGCCAGGGCGTGGGCCGGGTGGTGCTGCAGCCGCAGCGCTGAAGCCTCAGCGCCGGGATGGCGGCACCCGCCCCTCGCCCATATCCCACCAAAGCCCAGCGAGCAGGCCCAAACCCTCGCGGAGCAAGGGGGCCAACGCGTGTTCATCCGGACCATGCTGGTTGCAGCCGGCATAGCTGTTGGGGATCCAGATCACCGGCAGGCCCAACTCCTCCATGAACATGTCCGAGGGGTTGGAGCCGGAGGAATTGGGCACGATGTTTGGCACCCGATTGGTGGTGCGGGCCAGCGATCCTGCAACCATCCCCACCCAGGGGTCATCAGGGTCGGTGCGGGCGGCGCCGAACATGTCGCGCTCCAGTACGGGCACCACCTCCACCTCGGGGAAGCCATGCGCCAGCAGATGGCGGCGCAGCGCCGGTACCACCACATCGCCCGGGACATCGGCCGTGTGGCGCAGTTGCAGGCGGGCCCGCGCCTCGCCCTGGACGGCATTGGTGGGCGCATCTGGGTGCCCGGTGATCTGCGCCAGCACGATCGCGCTGCTCCAGCCGAAGATTTTCTCCGCCTTGGTGAGACCAGGCTCGCCCCAATCGGCATCGGCCGGGGGCAGACCTGGGATTTCCTCCAGCACAAGCTCGCCAATGGCCCGCTTCACCGCGGGCGGGATGGCGGTGGGCGTCCAGCCCTCGACCTGGATGCGGCCATGGCGATCCACGATGCTCGCCATGGCATGGGCTAGCACGAAGCCCGGGTCCTTCAGCACGCCGCCCCAATGGCCAGAATGATGCGCATGGTCACGCAGGCGCACCACCAGATCAAAAGCCACGCCACCGCGCGCGCCCAGCTTGATCTCGGGCATGAAAGTGGTCTGGCGCGGGCCGTCGAGGCCGATGAAGACATCCGCCTGCAGCGCTGCGGCGTGCATTTGCAAAACGCTGCGCAGGCCGGGCGAGCCTTGCTCCTCCCCCGTCTCCACCAGCACGCGGGCGTTGAAACCCAGGCGGCCTCGCTCGGCGATGACCGCGCGCAATGCCTCGATGGCGATGAGGTGCTGGCCCTTATTATCGACCGTGCCGCGGCCGTACCAGCGCTCACCGCGTACGGTAACTGCCCAGGGGTCCATGCCATCCGACCATTGCGGCGCCAGGCCGCGCACCACATCGCCATGGCCATAGACCAGCACGGTTGGCAGGGATGGGTCCTCGATCCGGTTCGCAACAAAGACCGGACCATGGCGAGGATTGGCATTGTCGAGAATAACAAACTCGAAGCCCATGCCCTGCATCAAGGCGGGCAGCGTCTCGGCACAATAGCGGCGCAGCGCGGGGCCGCTATCGGCCAACTGACTTTCCGTCGGCACGGCCACGAGGCGGCGCAATGCCGCCAGGAAACTGCCATCATCGAAACCCTGCTCGGCCCGGCTGATAGCCCCTGCCCTGCTGCCTGTCACGAATGGCCTCTCCGCCTGCATGGCGAGAGCCTATCATGTGCAGGCGAGCCCGCTACCCCCGCAGGCTGCGCCCAACGGCAGGCATGAAATGCGCGACATCGGGGGTTTGCAGGCCCTTCACCTTCGCCTGTTCATCGTAACGGCGCAGTTGCACGGCTGCGGCGCTGAAAGGGCCGGCCTCGAAGGCCGCCAGCTCCTCGGCCGACATCGGGCCGCCTTGCAGAGACAGGCTCTTCACGCTGTCGGGCGAGAGTTTTGCGAAGTAATCCGCCTCGGCTGCGCAAAGATAGCGCTTGGCCGCAACATGGAGCCGCACAGGCTCCGTTACCTCGGGACCAAAATGTTGCACCAGCCATGCATGGCCCAGCAATTCATGCTCATCATCAATGCCGGCATCGGCGGGGTTATCGCCCAGATTATGCACGAGGTGGCCGATGTCATGCAGCAGCGAGGCGGCGATCATGGCGTCACCCAGCCCGTCCTTCTCGGCCAGCCAGGCGGCCTGCAAGGCGTGCTGCTGCTGGTTGATGAAGCTCAGCCCATAGCGCCCCTCGGCGCGGCCTTCGAGCAGGGCCTGGATTTCAACGATAATCGGTTGGATGTTCGCCTCGGACATGGGGCTCTCCTTCAGGTTCAGAAATAGACCGGGTTGGACCAGGCGCGGCGGCCCTGCTCATCGGCGATGACAATACGGGCGAAGGGCCCTGCAGCGCGCAATGCCGCCAGCGGCAGGCTCACCCGCGTCTGGATAGGGGCGACGGATTGCGCGGCCCGCGAGCCACGGCCCAGCACCATCACGCTGGCGGCGGGCGAGCAGGTGACCTCCACCGCATCCTCCCCCCAGGCGATGTGATGGATCAGCGGGCCCTGGGTCGCGTAAAAATGCCCCTGCTTGAGGGCGACGAGCAGCGCCTCAGGCTCATTGCGCTCAGCCTTGACCATCACCCAGCCGCCAAAGGCATCGGCGCAGGCGAAATGCGCGTCATCGACGGCGATGAGGTTGATGCGCCGCCCCTGCGCCAGCAATTGATCGGCAAGGTAAACTCCATCACCCCGCTCGGTGCGCAGTTGCGAGGTGTGGTTATAGACCTCCACAGCATGGGCGCCGGGGATGGTGTTGGCATCCTCGGTGGTCAGCGCATACCAGCCCGGATGGGGGATGGCGACGAAGGCGCCGGCGTCAATGGCCCGGGCGGCGAGCTGCGCGCCGCTCTCGGCCACGGCAGGCGGGACGAAATCGGCGGGCAGGCCCACGGCTAAGATATGCCAGATCTCACCCAGGGCGGTGGCGGGCGCATGCAACTCGGCACCCAGGATCGTGGTGAAATTCGCCGTGCGGAAAGGCCGCGTATCGACAATGGGAAAGCCGAATTTGGCCAAGAAATGGTCGGTCAGCGCCAGGAAATCATAGCCGGCCTCGCGATAGGTGGCGCAGACATCCGCCGCATCGCGCATGCCGTCAGAGCAGGTGCTATGGGTGTGGATATTGCCCTTCCAGAAACGGCCTGGGGCGGTGAAGGTGGGGTCATTCGGCATGAGGATATCCGGTTGTGCCGCCCATGGCGGCGGCGTACCAGGATATGGACACCACCATCATGGTAAAGATTGCTGTGATTTGAAATCTACTATCATTGTTGGTAATCCAGTCTCCACAGCATTGAAACGCGGCCAGTGTGACAATCTCGCGGCAGTGTCTGGCCGTCACTCCCGCGCCATCAAGGCCTGGCCAATACCATCACCATCCAGCACCTGATCGGCATCCATGGTGAACTCCACCTTCAGCAACCGGCCGGTGAAGGCAAAGGGGGCGGCATAATCGGCCACCGGCGAACCCCGATCACAGCCAATATCGAGCCCTGCCCAGGAGACGAAATTGTAGAATCCCAGCCGCGTCTGCACGCTGCCCATGGCGACACCATCGATCAGAAGGGTGAATTCGCTCAAGCCTGCCCCGGTCACGATGTTGGGCTGGGCCTCCCGCGTCAGCCGGCGGCAGCGCAGGCCGATGCGGTGCCGTCCGGGTGGCACGGCCCGCGCGGCGCACAGCAGCACATGCTCGCCGCCGACATTCATGTCATGCATGGCCACACCATCGCGCAGATAGAGGCTGTAACCCATGGTGGCATCGCCATGGGCGATCAGCACACCGCTATCGGCCGGGCCAAATTCGGCATCCGCCTCGATGAGGTAGCTGCGGGCGCGCACATCGGGGGCGACCTCGGTGGGCACATGGCCAACCCCGGCATGGAAGACATAGCCGCGCCGGGCGCCGTGGAACCGCTCTGCATTCTGAGCGAAACGCTGACGGAACCGGTCATCCAGGGGCAGAACCTGATTGGCCTCGGCCTCGCGCCACCACAGGGCGATGAGTTCCGCGAGCTTTTCCGGGTGCTTCTCCGCCAGATCATGCGCCTCGGAGAAATCGCTCGCCAGATGGAACAATTCCCACCGGTCATTCTCGAAGGGGGTTTCGGGCGGGTGGAAGGCCACCGCCTTCCAGCCCTGATGGACAATGCCGCGATGGCCAAACATCTCAAAATACTGCGGCTTATCCTTTGAAGGCGCGGCGGGGTCGTGCAGGCTGGCGGCAAAGCTCACGCCCTGGATAGGCATTTGGGCCACGCCATTCACCGCATCAGGCGCGCTGACGCCCACCAATTCCAGCAGCGTGGGTGCGAGGTCTGATGCATGGACGAATTGATGGCGCAATTCGCCGCGCGCCCTGATGCCGGCGGGCCAGCGCATCACCAATGGGTCGCGAATGCCGCCGCCATGGGTGTTCTGCTTGTAGCGGCGCAGCGGCGTATTCGATGCCATGGCCCAGCCCAGCGGGTAATTCGCATAGGTGCCGGGGCCGCCGATATCGTCGATGCGGGCGAGTTTCTCGGCCATACTCTCGTCGCGCAGGTTGCGCGGTCCCAGGAGGTTCACCCCACCCAGCGGCCCACCCTCCTGGCTGCCACCATTATCGGAAAGGACGAGCACCAGCGTGTCCTCGCGCAGCCCGGCAGTGTCGAGAAAAGCCATCAGCCGGGCCAGATGCTGGTCAGCATGTTCGAGCATGCCGGCAAAGGCGGATTGGCTGCGAGTGAGATAGGCCCGCTCCTCGGCGCTGAAACTGGCCCAGGGCGGCACGTCGGCATTGCCCGGAGGCAGGGTGGTGCCCGGTGGCACGATGCCCAGCGCCTTCTGTCGTTCAAAACGCCGTTCCCGCTCCACCTCCCAGCCCTCGGCGAAGAGCGGGTCATACCTGCGGATCAGATCGGCCGGTGCTTGGTGCGGCGCATGCACGGCGCCGAGTGCCAGCCACAGCAGCCAGGGGGTTTCCGGCTGCTCGGAGACATGGCCGGCCAGATAGGCGATGGCCTGGTCCACCAGATCCTCGGTGAGGTGATAGCCCTGCTCGGGCGTGCGGGGCGGCGGGATGGGCGAATTATCGCGCACCAATTCGGGCGTGTACTGGTCGGTCGCCGCATCCATGAAGCCATAATAGCGGTCAAAGCCACGGGCCAGGGGCCAGCCATCGAAGGGGCCGGTGCTGCCGCTCTCCGTCAGCGGCGTGACATGCCATTTGCCCAGCATGTAGTTGCGATAGCCATGCGGGCGCAGCATTTCAGCCAAGGTGCCGGCCTCCTTGGCAATCTTGCCGCGATAGCCGGGAAAGCCGCTGTCAAAATTGGCCAGGCTGCCCACGCCGGCCGCGTGATGGTTGCGTCCGGTCAGCAGCGCCGTGCGCGTGGTTGAGCACATGGCGGTGGTGTGAAAGCCAGTGTAGCGAAGCCCCTCCGCCGCCAGGCCATCGATCGTGGGGGTCCTGATAGGCGAGCCATAGCAGCCGAAATCGGAAAACCCGGCATCATCGAAGAGCACGATAAGAATATTGGGCGCGCCCTTGGGCGGGCGTGGCGGGCTGGGCCAGTGCGGGGTTGAAGCCTGAACCGTCAGGCCAATCCGGCCGGTGTTATGCGTGCCCATATCATTCTCTCCCAAGCGGCGGTTGGCAGCTTGGCCGGGCATGGCCACGCCGGCAACGCCTGGGGGGCGGCCATGACGGGGCGCCGCTGGCCGCGCTACTGCGCCAGGTTGATCCCGCCCAGCAACCTTGCCTTCTGCGCAATATCCCCAGCCAGGCGCCGGCCGAAATCTTCAGCGCCGAGGTGATAGGCCTCGGGCTGCAAAGCGCGGCGCGCGGCGGCGGCATAGCCATCGCCCAGCGCTGCATGTGCGCAGGCGGCCTCCAGCACCGCCAGTCGCTCGGGCGGGGTGGCGCTGGGCGCCAGCAGCCCGCCAAAGCTGGTCGGCGCCACCTCGAAACCCTGTTCGATGGCGGTGGGCACATCCGGGAAGGCGGGGTTTCGCGCCGTGTCAAACACCGCGAGCAGCCGCATGTCGGAGCGCCCGGAGGCCGACGCTAGCACGATGGCCGCCAGGTCAATCCGCCCCGCCAGCGCATCGGCCATCACAGGGCCATCGCCACGATAAGGCACATGGGCAAGTTCGAT
>Ga0114972_10001490_pt1 | contig 17611 bp, 18 predicted proteins | sample M_140807_EF_Meta_FD_87354 | JGI IMG/M metagenome (GOLD analysis project Ga0114972, IMG submission 87354) | Freshwater microbial communities from Lake Montjoie, Canada to study carbon cycling - M_140807_EF_MetaG | ecosystem: Environmental > Aquatic > Freshwater > Lake | place: Lake Montjoie... | reverse complement strand
TTTTTTACCTCGGCACCCAAATAGCAGATATTGTAATAGCCAAAATAGGAATAGATGGCCAGCCCCATTCCCGTTCCCATAGCGACCCCAAAATTTTTGGGCATTTCTTCCGGTTTGACCGGATCGAAAAGGATCGAGGTATCCAACCGGGGCAATCCCTCCGCCAATATCCAGAAGAGTGCCCCCAACACCCCAACCAATAACAAAAGACTAAGCTTTCCCAGATCGGTTACTTTGCGATATAGAAGAATCAGAATGATAACACCAAGGCCAAACCCCAAAAACCGCGATGGAGCCAAAGTCAGCCCAACAGTTTTCCCATCCTCGATCTCAAAGGTAAAAGTTTTCGTGTACTCCTTGTCGAAGTCCTGAAACTCTGGATGAATTGTTGTGGAAAATTGCGCCGCAGCCACCAGACCTGAACCCACCTCCAGGGGGCCACTTATCAGAATTTGCCAAACAAAAAGGAAAGCCATCAGGCGGCCCCATTTTTTGGGTCCAAACGACTCAAGAAGAAAGTGGTACGAACCACCCGCCGCGGGTAACGCGGCACCAAGTTCGCCCCACACCATTCCATCCGCAAGAATCAACACCCCAGCCACAATCCATGCCAAAAGCGCGTAGGCCCCCGGAAGGTCCGCGACGATCATGGGAACCGTCGCAAATACCCCCGCGCCCACAATCTGGGTGATATTGATCGCGGTGGCTTCCCAAAAACCCAAGCCCTGGGCCAGTTTGGCTGCGGCAGGTCGCAATGGTGCGCTCATGTGGAAGGCTCCGGAAATATGTTGAACATACAGATTAGCAAAATGCCCATCAGGCACATTACCGATCGCGCAAAGGGGTTTCCCATGAGGCTTGGGAAGCTTGCCACTCAAAATCGGGCTGCGCTTTGGGTTGAAAATCCTTGATTTGAAGATCCACAGAAATCCGCCCCTGAAACTCGTTAATGGCAGGAACAAACACCAGACTCATGTCCCCGCCGCCAGAGAGCATCTCCTCCTTGCGGGAACCCATATGAAATCCAACCGCCTTGAGCTTTGTTTCACCCTGTTTGAGATTCACCTGGATCGTATTGCCGTCCTTGCCAACCAAACGTGGCTCGCCATCGATTTGAAGGCCCGTTGCCATGTATAGCGGCTTCGGATTGGCGCAGCCAAAAGGCTCCAGGCCATCCAGGGTCCGAACCACCGCCGGTCTCATCGCCAAAAAAGGCACCTCGGATTCGATCCGTAGTTCCTGCGCCAGCGGCGCACCCCCACGCAACACGGTGACCGCGGCCTGAAATCTTTCTCTAAGTGTATCAATATTGTCTGGAATCAGCTTGAGGCCAACAGCCCCGGCATGTCCGCCGCCAGAAATAAGCAGGTCCATACATTGATCAAGTGCAGCCTTGAGGTGGACCCCGGGGGTAGTGCGGCCCGATCCGACCGCCAGATGCGCCAGGGGTGTATTTTCCTGGCCCTGACCAAGCATCAGGACAGGACGGCCAAAAGCCTCGACTATGCGGCTGGCAACAATCCCCACAATACCAGTCATCCAGCCCTTCCGGAATATCACAATTGCCGAGGCATTTTCCTGACCGGTTTTGGCGACCTCTTCCTTTGCCTCTTCCACCATCCGTCTTTCAATGGTTTGGCGCTCGTTATTGTAGTTATCTATCACCTGGGCAAGCTGCTTTGCCTTGCCGGATTGATCCGTGGTGAGCATTTCAACCACCAACCTGGCGCAGCCAAACCTCCCAAGTGCGTTTAGCCTTGGCCCCAGCTTGAACGCAACATCCTCGCCTTTGATTGGCCTCTCGGGAGAAATGCCCGCCACATCTAGCAAGTGCCCCACGCCAGGCCATGGAACCTTACGCAGGTGTTCCAGGCCATAACGGGTGATTACCCTGTTTTCATCAATAAGGGGCACCACATCGGCGATAGTCCCCAGGGAAGCGATCGCCATGCAATCGCGGATATGGGAGCGCAGGTCCTCCCGAACCTTTCCTGATAGATCATCAACCGTGGTCAGCCCCCAGGCCAATTTGAAAGCCACACCCGATCCACTCAGGTGTTCAAAAGGAGCAGCCTTTCCAGGTAGCCTCGGATGGAGAATCACATCCGCTTCAGGAAGGGTTTCGCCAAACTCGTGGTGGTCGGTAATGATGACTTTCATTCCCAACTCGCGGGCCAGTTGCACCGGGCCAACCCCGGTGATACCACAATCCACGCTTACAAGGACTTTGGTTCCGGTGTCATAAATCTCGCGAATAGCCTCATCATGAAGTCCATATCCCAAACCCAGGCGGTGGGGCGTGTAATAAGTGACATCCCCGCCCATTTTGGCAAGGGTCCGGACGAGAATGGCGGTGCCGGTGCATCCATCGGCATCATAATCCCCATAAATACAAATCCGGGTCTGGCTGGCGCACGCATCGCGGAGAATGGCGACAGCTTCCACCATTCCAAAAAGCGTCTGAGGCGAATGAAGCCCGGCGATGGACGGATTCAGGAATTTTTTGCAAGAAACAGGATCCACCAACCCACGCGAAGCAAGGATCCGGGCAACGATAGGTGGCACATCGATGGCCTTGGCCAAAGCTTCGATATCGCACTGGGGAGTAGGTTGGACGATCCATCGTTTTGGTGCATGGGCCAATGAAGACTCCAGGTTGTGGGGGGACCGAAAGGGACTATGGTACGCAACTGGCCCAATTGGAATTATCAGAAAACAAGGCAATCTTGTCCTCTCTGGTTCAGGAAGGGTGAAACGGCAACGCCGAATGTACCGGTCCCGCAACCGATTCCCCAACCATCCCTGGCCATCACCCCCAAAGGAAGAGCTAGAGGCGGTGGGGAATGGTCGATGTGGGAATGGATCCGGGGGTTTTACCCCCTTATGTCCCAACATTTGCATCAATCGCAACATGGAGGTTACGAATGAAACTGAATGGAAAAATCTGGATGCTTTTGGCCCTTCCCTTTATGGGAGTGATTGGCTGCAAAAGTATGTCCACGGATTGCGGCTGCTCGTCAGGGATGAGCAGCATTGGCTCAGGTAGTTCCTGGACCGCCTGGAGCCCCAAATGGGGTTGGGGCGAGTCCACATCTTGCTCTACCTGTGAAACATCAACGGTCGTCGCGAGCTCAAAAACCCAAAGCTCCGAAGGAAAAATTGTTGAGGGGAAAGTCGTAGAGGCAAAACCCGCCAACAAATCCAACGCCAATAAAATCGTAGTTCCCGATGAAGTCCGTAAGCCGCTTCCCAGTCGGCTCGACTAAGCCTTCGTTGAACGAACCTAAAACGAAACAACCCGCCAAATCCGGCGGGTTGTTTCGTTTTAGGGTTTGAAATTCCAAAAGGCACTTCGATTGCCAATCTGTTGTCCCAAGGTCTTTGAGGATTTTCCAATCTCAAAGGGTACTTCCAAAGGGTTGGGCTTTCCGCCTCTGAATTGGGAGGTGGGGATCGATTTGGAAGTGGCCTGACTCGCCCCAAGTGGAAATGGACCTCCGGAACCCCAAAAACACCACTTCGTCACCGCCAAAAGGGTCAACTGGGCCCTTAACGGGAAACCCGTGAAACAATTGCATTTTGTCAAAAATGACTTAAGTCTATAATTACCAATGTTTTACAACACTATTCTCACATTAGTGAGGCAAAAGAAAGGTGGGGTTGTAGCGATTTAAGCGAAGACACCACGGACAACGAGAATAGGGGGACATGGCAGGGGTGGGGGGTAAGGAAAAGGAGTAAAGCTGCTCAAGGGGGTCAACGTGGGGGACGATAAAAAGCTTGGAAAGTCGCTGAGTCCTGTTGTGATCCAGAAACGGAATCTGGTGAGAGGATGAGGCGAGTTTCCCAGGCCGAAAACACCCAGTGAGCCATTAGGGCAACCTGGAAACTGAATCAAGGCCCGTAGAAGAGTTCCATGGAGGTTCTCACCCGTGAAAGCTGCGATCCTGCTTCTCACTTCGGCTTGGATGGCAAGCGCGAATCATCAAGCCCCCGCCAACAAAGCTGCCGCTGACAAAGCCGGCAAAGCCGCTGCCTGCAAGGGCGGTTCCAATTGTGGCGATTTCCTTTCCAGCCTCAAAGGCAAACTGAGCGGCCTCGGCGGCGGTCTCAGCAACAAGCTTTGCGGCGACAAGGCCGCTGCTGCTGGCAAGGGTTCCAAGGGCTGTGGGGACATGAGTCTCCTTGGTGGCCTTAAGGATAAACTCGCTGCTCTTGGCAATGATGCCAAGTGCGGTTTGGGCAACCTGAAGGACCGCCTCAGCGGCCTTAGCCTCTGCAGCACCAAGGCTGCTGGCGGCAAGGGTGCAGATGGCAAGGGCTCCAAGGCTCAAGACCCAGGCAAGGGCGGAAACAAGGCTCAGGACCCAGGCAAGGGTTCCAAGGCTCAGGACCCAGGCAAGGGCTCCAAGGCTCAGGACCCAGGCAAGGGTGGTAACAAAGCCCAAGACCCAGGCAAGGGCTCCAAGGCTCAAGACCCAGGCAAGGGTGGTAACAAAGCCCAAGACCCAGGCAAGGGCGGAAACAAGGCCCAAGACCCAGGCAAGGGTGGCAAAAAAGCCCAGGACCCAGGTAAAGGTTCCAAAGGCCAAGACGCCGGCAAGGGCGGAAACAAGGGTCAAGACGGAAGCAAGGGAAGCAACAAGGGAACCAAGGCTGACGCAGCCACCGTCCCCGGAACTCCCGCTGTTCTCGCCAACCCCTTCTAGTTAAAACCTGGATAACAGTAAACCAAGGCCGGGATTTCCCGGCCTTGATTTATTTAAGGGGCTTTGTTTTCGTTTTTCCTTCCTCTTCGTCCAAATGAAAATGATGAAGCATTCGGTGATAAAACGGGGCCATCATAATTCCCATCAGGGTTAAATACGCAATACCACTATATAAAGCGTAAAAAGTCGAAAATAGTTTGCCCACTGTTGTCTTGATTTCCACCACGGGTCCCATGCCTGCCAATATCATCGCGGCGTTGTGTAACGCATCAATCCACTCGCAGGGAACAAATACCCAATAGCCCACAGTTCCAAGAACCAGCGAAAAGAAAGTGATCCCAATAACCAATGCAAAACTGATTGCAACCCTGAAAAGAAAATTCCACAAACTTATCAGGGGAAAGCTTTTGTGTTCAAACTTGGTGATCATCGATTATTCCCCCCTGGAATTGCATTCCCCCTTGGTAACGAATTCGTCAAAGGGAAAACCTCATTCCGGAAAACTTCAATTCCAAAATCCCGCTCGGAAAAGCCGGTTTTTCCCTGGCCCCGTTGGATTTATCTTTGCCGCCAAAGGACATCCATGGGAACAGCAAGTTCCGACAGCCTGGGCCCAACAATCTCCAGAAATCGTTTGGCATCCTGGGGATAGCCCGCTGTGGGTTCCACCCCTTCGATTTTCGATTGCCACCAAAGATTAAAAGCGTCCATGTGCCTCTCGCGAAGGTATTTTGCCACCATTGACGCGAGCGCCACCGGCATATGATTTTGATCCGCCTTCGACTCAAAACTCACCGCCAATTCCCTTTCAGGAAAAGTGATCCTGTAAGTGGATTTTCCCAGGGATTCCTCTCCGGGGGTGACCCATCCCCCCAATAACGATCCCAACCAGGGACGGTATCGATCCCGACCTCCCAATTTGTCGACGACCGCCTGGACCCCATCCCCCGACTGAATCAAGCCCGGTCCTTCCCCGGCTCCGATTCCCCATTGTAGAAATTTTCCAACACCATCCGTGAGCACGGTGGCTTTGCTGCCTGATTGATCAACCGCCAGATTGAAGGCTTTGGGAAACACCATTCTGATTCGGACATGTATCGGACCCAATCCAGCCGCTGCCAGGTTTGTGTTCCAGGCATCCAATTGTTTTTGCCTTTCCGGGTTTAATTCGATTTCCGGGAAGGAGAGCCCCGGGTCATGCCACGGTTCGTTCTTCTCAAACGCTGGCTCGATCCAGTAAGGAGCCAGGGAAGCCCAAAGATTTTTATCCAAAGGATTAATTCCCAACATGAACAGGGCGTTTTCGAGCCTTTGAAGACCTTCCTCTCGTTTTCCCGCCGAAAAGACCTCCTTTGAATCATCAACAAGAAGTTTTTTACCCGCCTTGCGCTTTTCTCTAGTGGTTGAATCCTCAAGCCAATCCCACCATGGGACAATTTCTCCAGGGGTTGCCCCGAATTTTTCCCGTGGAACCCGAATGGCCACCGCCGCCTGAACGAGTGGACCCAGATTGGGACCATACCCCGCCTCATCGATGCCGATATGCCAGACCCATTCGTTTTTTGCATCCATTCGCCTGATTCCCCATCGTCCCGTAAATCAGCCAAAAGATCCTCATTCCAAAAGATGGACAACTCTGCCATGCTTGCCGACAACATTTTCGCGAAGATCATCGAGGGAAAAATCCCTGCCCGAATCATCCACGACGATGCGCATTGCCTCGCGTTTCATGATGTCCATCCACAGGCCCCTGTCCATGTGCTGATCATCCCAAAAAAAATAATTCCGACCCACGACACCCTGACCGCCGAGGACGGACCGCTTGTTGGGCACATGAATCTCGTAGCTGTAAAGCTGGCAGGGGAACTTGGCTTGGCAGACGGTTACCGCCTGGTTATCAATTGCAAGGACCAGGGAGGACAAACCGTTCCCCATCTGCACATGCACCTTATGGGTGGTCGGCCCCTTCACTGGCCCCCTGGCTAAGAAGCTCGTCCAGATTTTCGGATGCCTCCTGGCAGGCATCCGGCTCACGGTTCGCAAGATCGTTCACCTCGTGCCAATCCTCGGGTTGCCTGAACCAAAAAAGAGTTTCCGCCTCCTCTTTTAAGGAATCGGTTCGGCGAATCAGTGTCGAATCCCCATCCCGCAAACACTCCCAGCGAATTTCGCCCGTTTCGGAATGGGTCGAGTGCCGGGACAGGTGATGGTCATCGCCGACAACCTCGGGGATTCCTTTTTCATGAAAATCCCGTGCCCTTGCCAACCAGTCCGCAAGCGCCCTGTGTCCGGTGAAATCCCTGGATGCCAAACCGGGCTCCACCTCGGGAGAATGGATTATCAGGGGAATTCGCAGGACTTCCTGGGAAAGAGGCCGCTCCTGATCCGGCCCTGCCCAACCCATTTCCCCCAAAGGAAATCCGGTGTCCGAGGTCACCACCAGGGCCCATGGCGTGCCATGCCAGGCCTTGTCCACCTCGTTGTAGATCAGCTCTAATTCCGAGTCAAATTTTGTCAAAATTTCCGCGCGGGCCGCTTGCAACCTTCTGGCCAGGGCCCCCATTGGATCGACGGGACCCAATTGAGGCTCCATGGGTCCGGTTTCTTCCTCCGGATCCGCCTCTCCAAGCGCGGGACCGGGATCAGCCACTTCAAGAATATCCCCCGGCCATGGCCACAAAAGCTCAGTTCGCTCCACAATCAGAAGCTCATCCCGGGCAGCTTTACTGATAGCCTTGGCGAGGGCTTTGAGGGCAAGCGTTTGGGAAAGTTCCTGTGCTCCGGAGATCAGACTGGGCACCGCTTTGGGGACTTTGGTGTCCAAAATCCGCAAACGGAAAGGCGCCAACTTGCCCCAGGCTTTTAGCCCCTGGAGCCAAATTTGGGAAATTTCCGCAGTATCAGGCGTTTCGGAAAAATGATGGCGGGCAACCAGCGATTCCGCAGCAAGGGCATCCAAAAACGGGGTTTCAGCCCAGACCCCGCCATAGATATTAAGGCAAGCTGCGCCCATTCCCCGGTTCACTATCAGTAAGACTCGCATAAAATTCTTTATAGCCCTTTTGGGGTGTGTGGCGCTTCCTTGACTCCATTGGTCTAACGGTCTACCAATCAATTGTCTAAGCGCCAATGTGGACCTTCCGTGCCACAAGAAGGCTCGCCCCGACTTTTCCGAAGGGGTTGGACCTCCCATCCGGCACGCCACATGAGGATTTTCAGATGACTGTTGTACCTCCCCAAAAGCCCCTCATGGCTACAAACAGCTCTGTTCCTCCCAAAACATTTGACCTTCCACGAATTGAAGCTGCCGTTCGGGAAATTCTTTTTGCCGTAGGCGAAGATCCTGACCGCGAAGGACTTTTGGAAACGCCCAGTCGGGTTGCCAAAATGTATTCTGAAGTCTTTTCCGGGCTGAAAGCCGATCCAAGAATTCACCTTAAGAAAACTTTTGAGCAAAAATACGACGAAATGGTGATCGTAAAAGACATCCGTTTTGAAAGCTGCTGCGAACATCACCTTCTCCCTTTTTTGGGCAAGGCGCACATAGCTTATCTCCCCAATGGCCGCGTGGTTGGCTTGAGCAAATTGGCTCGTGCAGTAGAAGCGATTTCCCGCCGCCCCCAAGTTCAGGAACGAATCACCGAGGAACTTGCCGACATTCTCATGGAGGAGCTCAATCCCCGGGGTGTTGGCGTGATCCTTGAAGCAAGCCATTCCTGTATGACTATCCGGGGGGTGCGCAAACCCGATGCTTTGACAACAACCTCCGCCATGCGTGGCATTTTCAAGGAAAATCCGATCACCCGTCAGGAATTTCTGACATTGGTATTTAACAAGCAATGACCCTACCCGGGCCAAATCCAATTGTCAGGAACCTGGACTCCACAGGTACCATTTCCGTGCAGGTGCCACCCCTGAAAAGCGGTAAAGGTCCTCGGGAGATTCTCTTTTTTGCGATTGCCTCGGAAATAGCTAAGACCCGGTCCATATTCCTTTTGCTGGATGAAAACCTGACCATTAGCCAAGTTAGGGCTCTGCTGATTTCCGCTTTTCCCCCCCTTGAACCTCTTCTGCCTTGTTGCGCTTTGGCAGTGGATGGGGTGATCGCGCGGGACTCTGACCTATTGGGGCCAGCCAGCACAATTGCGGTTCTTCCCCCGGTCAGTGGAGGATAGGCATTGGCAAAACTCCTGCGCGAACCCCTGGAAGGATTCGAGGCCCAATTTGCGACTCCCGACCCGGCATGCGGGGCCAGGGTAATGTTTACAGGTTTGGTCCGGGAGGATACCAATGGGGCCACTACCTGTGCCTTGGAATATGATGCCTATGAGCCCATGGCGATAAAAGCCATGGAGGATATCGAGGCGGAAGCCTTGAAGCTTTTCGGAATAAGGCGCGCACTGGTCATCCACCGGGTGGGTCATGTTCTGGTGGGCCAAATCGGCGTCCTTGCCCTGGTCGAGTCGGGTCATCGCAAGCAAGCTTTTGCCGCCTGCGAATGGCTAATGAATGAGGTCAAAAAACGGGTCCCCATCTGGAAAAAAGATATTGGGCCCAACGGCGAAATATGGCAACACCCCTTATCAGGCAGCCTGAATCCCCAATCTCCAGGATCCCCCTGACGGGTATTCCCTCCAACTCATCACCGCGCACTTTCTCACAGGGTATGCCATCGACCGGGCCCCTCTTGGATACTTTTGGCAGAATCCACAGGTCCCTTCGTGTCAGTGTTACGGATCGCTGCAACCTCCGCTGCACCTACTGCATGCCGGAGGAGGCCACATTTTTGTCTGGCAATCAACTCCTATCCCGAAAACAAATTCTCCAGGTGGTTTCCGCCGGGGTTGAGCTGGGTCTTACCAAAATCCGCCTAACGGGGGGCGAACCACTTTTGCGCAAGGACCTGGTTGAAATTGTTGGCGACTTAACCCAAGTGGAAGGGATTGAAGACCTGAGCCTCACCACAAACGGAATCCTTTTGACCGAATTCGCCAAGCCACTTTTCCTTGCCGGATTGCAACGGCTTACCATCAGCCTCGACACCCTCAAGGAAGATACCTTTCACAGACTTTCCCGCCGGGATGGATTAGCCCGGGTTTTGGGTGGAATTGAGGCAGCTTTGGAAGCAGGATTCAGGGAAACCAAACTCAATGCGGTTATTCTGAAGGGGGTCAACGAAGACGAAATCGTTCCCCTTGCGGCTTATGCGCGGGAAAGGAACATCACCCTACGCTTTATTGAATCGATGCCAATCGGGGCGGACCCGTGGGATCGTGGTGCCATGGTCTCTGGCAAAGAGATCCAAAACACACTGGAAGCCAACTGGGGCCCCCTTACCGCCGTTTTGGGACAAAATCCTCATGCCCCGGCACTCGATTTTCAGTTTGCGGACGGACGAGGCAAAATCGGCTTGATCATGTCAGTAACGCGCCCTTTTTGCGGGCAATGTGACCGATTGAGGCTTACCGCCGATGGTAAATTAAGAAATTGCCTATTTTCTCTGGAGGAGACAGACCTTCGCAATGCATTGGAGACCCCCAATGGCCCGGAATCCTTGCAGGTTTGCTTCCGGAAATCCGTATGGGGAAAATGGGAAGGGCATGAGATCAACACTTCCCGCTTCCTTAAGCCGGACAGGACGATGCACTCGATTGGCGGGTAATCGGAAACGAAAATCTTTCAGAATCCAGAGCTTTCATTGTCAATACAAATATAGACAATCACTGCTTGATTAAGATTTAAAAAAGAGCGCTTGGCAAAATTCCAAGCGCTCTTTTTTGTTTTCGTAAAATTGGTTTGGTTTACTGGTAAGAACGGGCAAAACTACCAGTCGTCGACATGGCACCAACGGGAAATGCTGCGGTGATCCGGGAGGATTCCTGAGAAGGCGCTGCGGCAATGTCCATCCAAAGCTCTTCGCCATCCTGGATGTCGGTAAGCCCGATCCAGTTGCAAACCTTGGCTTCGTCATGGCCAATCCGCAAAACGATGGTGGTTGGTGTCCCATCAAGGAAGTGAATCCGGCCAGAAGTGCCAGTGCGACGAACGCTAAAACGGCGAATCCGGAAACCGGGGATCCGTGTCAGGCTGGCTTCACGATGGGTAAGCGGAAAACAATGGAGGTCGATAAGGCATTCTTCGCGACCGGCAAGTGCCCTGCCCAAACCCAAAAGACGCTGCCCATGCTTACAAAAAGCGTCGAGCCCTGTTTGAACGGGCCGGTAATCCGGCCACATTGGCTTGTAGCCTTCAAAAGCAACATTGTTCTCAACTCGATCCGCGGAAGGATCGCGGCGGAACAGCAGAGTCAATTTTCGTGACATCATAGGTGAATATCTCAGCGCGGGCAGTCGGGATCTTCCTTTCTCCCTGGTGACCCTCCCCCCATCCATGGCGGAACAATCGGGATACCTGGTGCGATGCCGCTGTCCGCCCCAAGCATTTACTTAGGATAAAAAGATTTCCTAAAGGTTCCAGCACAAAGTGTATTATTTGGCCCCTGTCAATCAATTCGAAGTGTGAGTTGTTCCTATTCGGGGGCTATTGAGGAGTACGACCGAATAATGCAAACGCCCTGGGGGTGGCCACCCGCCCACGAGGAGTTCTAATGATAAATTGCTCCCGCAGAAGGTAGGGCTCAATTTCTTCCGAAAGTGTATCTGAGGCAAGGTTTAGGGTTGCCGCTAAGGCCTCAACACCGGTAGGTCCACCTCCGAAAACATCGATCAAAGTCTCAAGGTACCTTCTGTCTTGCCTGTCCAGTCCATCCTTGTCAACCTCCGCCATATCCAGAGCAGCTTTGGCAATCGAAGCTGTAATGGTCCCATCCCCCTCAGAATGCGCAAAATGCCTTGACCACCACAATCGGGAGTTTGCAATCCGGGGGGTTCCACGGCTCCTTCGGGCAATCTCCACGGCCGCCTCGGGATCCAAAACCGTATTCAGCTTTTTCGCATTGAGTGTGACGATGCGCGAAAGTTCCTCGGTCGTGTAATACTCCAGGTGCTCCTGCATTTTGAAACGATCCCGCATCGGACTCGACAACATACCGCTTCGGGTTGTCGCACCAATCAGGGTGAATCGCTTAAGCCGCATGGTTAGGGTCCTTGCATGCACCCCCTCACCCAAAACAATATCTACTCGGAAGTCTTCCATTGCCGGATAGATGAACTCTTCCACAACCCGCGGCATACGGTGGATCTCATCGATAAACAGAACCGAGCCCTCCTCAAGGTTGGTCAAAAAAGGGAGAAGGTCAGCCGGTTTGGTTAGCGCGGGTCCCGAGGTCATCTGAAGATTGACACCAAGCTCCGTAGGCAAAACCGTGGAAAAGGTTGTTTTTCCAAGGCCGGGAGGTCCATCAAAAAGAATATGGGAAAGGGGTTCTTTGAGTTTGCGACAGGCATTAAGGGCAATTTGCAGGCGCTGCACAACCGCTTTTTGGCCAATGACTTCCCTGAGGAATTTAGGGCGTAGCGCGGCATCCCTGTCCCGGTCAGTCACGCCTCCCGAACTGCCCGACCCAGCCATAATGGGGGCTGCGGCGCTCTGTGTTGGGACAGGCGCCTGGTTTGCCTGATTAACTATGGGCTCTCTGGCCATTGCGGACTCCATTTTCCGTGGAAAGGGCGGTACCCCTTCCGCCCATCCTATGTCTTGTAGATTTCACGAAGGATTTCTTCAATGGATGCGTTGGCACCCAGCACCGCGTTTGCCTTGTCGAGTCGCAACCTTGCATCGGCCGGCGCATGCCCCAACGCCAAAAGCGCCTGAAGTGCCTCTTCGTATCCCTTACCCACCGCCGGGGTCGTTCCTCCCCCGATACCGACACCGGGAAGCGCCATGGCAAAACGAACAACCTTGGTCTTCAGGGCGGCGATGATCTTGTCTGCGCTTGCCTTGCCAATGCCCGGGAGGGTGGAGAGCCATTTCCCATCCTCTTGCTGGATGGCGCGAGCAACCTCCTGCGGGGGACGGGCTAGTGCCTTGATGGCTTTTCGTGTGCCGACCCCATCGGCGGTGCAAAAGAGTTCAAAAAACTCCAGTTCCCCTTCGGTGACAAATCCAATGAGGCGGGGAACAACCTTCCCCTGCATCGGATTACCCTCGAAGTAATGAATGGTGAAAAGCTCCACTTCTTCCCCGACCCGGTTTTGAAGCTGGCGGTGAACAAATTCGGGAACAAGCACCTGATATTCAAAGAATCCCACATCCAGGCGGGCTTCTTCATCAAACAACTTACGCAACCTACCCCGGATGGCGGTGATCATGAAAAAGACCCCTTCTTGGTTTTCTTTCCGTGAACTTCGATTTCGAGGCCTGAACTTTGGCGCTTGATGTGAAAGAGGTGGCAAAGCGCAACAGCCAATGCGTCCGCCACATCCGCAGGCTCGGGAATCGTATTAAGACCCAACTCGCGCATAATCGAATACTGCATTTGTTCCTTGCTTGCCCTACCGGCGTTTGTCACGGTCTTTTTGATGTTTGTGGGGAGATAGTTGACCAGGGTGCAGTTGGCCAAATGCAATTCATGTACAAATACCCCACGGGCATGCCCCATAAGAATGGCGGTTCTGGGGTGTTGGTAGTGGGAATAGAGTTGTTCCATAGCGGCATGGTCGGGATGATAATCCGCCAGGATTTCCCGTAAACCTTTTGCCAGACTAACCAATCGGGCCCCGAGTTCCTTGTCGCCTTTTTCGGGCCGAATCACCCCTGCCTCGAGGACCATAATCCGGCCTCCGCCTGATTCGATTACCCCGTATCCGGTGATTTGCAAACCAGGATCGATACCAATTACCCTTATTTTGGGAAATGGAACTCCGATATTGCCAACTTCGACATCTGATTGCGTGGTTTCACCGGGATTGGTGAACTTGTCCGATTGGTTTACCAAATCATTCCTGTCTTCGCTCACGGGGCCCCCATCCTAGGATTGCCGCCAGATCGTCCCACCCGGGCGGTCCTCCAGAGTAATGTTCAGATCGGTCAGCCCTTTGCGGATTTGGTCCGCCATGGCGAAATTCTTGGTCTTGCGCGATTCGGCCCGAAGCTCAATCAAAAGCTTCATCAAGCCATCCGTTAATCCTGTCCCCGATTCCTTAACAGTCTCTTCCTCAAAAAGGCCCAACAATAGCCCGCACTCCCTCAAAAGGGTGGCACCTGCGATCAACGGTTCAAGCGAAGCCTGATCGCGATTTTCTTCGAGGCGAGTCTCAGCTACAAATCGGTTCAGTCGGGTAAGCATCTCATGGAGCGCCCCGATAGCGCCACCTGTATTGAAGTCATCGGCCAGCGATTCAAAAAGGCGGGCAGAAAGTGTCATAATGTCCCGCAAAAGCCCCTCAGGCGCAAGCGCCGGGTCAAGCCTTTTTGCCTCGCGGTGTTTGGGTGTTTCCAAATAGAAGAACGATTTCCCGGAAATACGTGCAAAAAGCTCGAAGAACCTGTGGAACCCTTCCAGCGTTCGGCCAACCTCCTCAAGGCGAGCCTCGCTGAACTCAATCGGGCTGCGGTAGTGGCTGCTTAGAAGGAGATAACGGATTGCCTCGCTTTTGTGACGCTTTAGCAAAAGGGAAACGACAACCTCGTTCCCCTCGCTCTTGGACATTTTCTTGTCCCCGGTCTTCATCAAACCGTTGTGCATCCAGTATTTAGTAAAGGCATGGCCAAGATAGCTTTCGGACTGTGCCAGTTCATTTTCATGATGGGGAAATTGAAGGTCGAGGCCGCCACCGTGGATGTCGATAGGCGCGCCCAACCATTTCAGCGACATGGCCGAACATTCGATGTGCCATCCGGGACGGCCTGGCCCCCAGGGGCTGGGCCAACTGGGCTCACCAGGTTTGGCACCCTTCCAAAGTGCAAAATCCCCAGGGTTCTTTTTGCGGTCAGAAATTTCAATCCGCGCTCCGGCTTCCATCTGCTCGGGGTCACGGTTGCAAAGCTTGCCATAATCGCCATCCGAGGCGACATCAAAGTACACATCTCCGGCGGAAGGATAGGCATGCCCTTTGGCGATGAGACTTTCAATCATCGAAAGGATTTCGGGGATGTGGTCGGTCGCTTTGGGAAAAAGGTCAATTCCCCGAACCCCGAGCGCCTTGAGGCAACCCATGTAATCGGCGGTAACGCGCTCGGCGACGATTGGAACTGTGGAATTTTGTTTAGCTGCTTCAACGATCAGCTTGTCGTCAATGTCGGTGATGTTGACAACAAATTTGACCTGGTAACCGGCCCAGGAAAGAAATCGCTTGACTGTGTCAAAAATCACAGGGCCAACCATGTGCCCAACATGACTGGGCTTGTAGACAGTTGGACCACAGACATACATTCCAACACGGCCAGGATGAACCGGTACGAAAGGTTCTTTTCGCCTTGTCAGGGTGTTGTATACCGAAATCGCCAAATCCGAACCCGCCTCAAAAGCCATGATCCCTCCCGCGCAAATCCCTTTGCAGGAGCACCACCGCCTGACAGGCCATCGCCTCCAGGCGCCCAATGTGCCCCACTTTTTCCCCGGTTTTCGCCTTTATGTTCACCCGATCGGGCTCAACCGCCAAAAGAGCGGCAACATGATCGCGAATCCGCTCCTTGTCCGGGCCTAGCTTTGGCCTTTGGGCATGGATAATGATGTCGGTGTTTACCACCTCATACCCAAGCCCTTGCATCCGCGCCAAGGCCCCCTCGATAAAAATACGACTGTCGGCACCCTTCCAGATCGCCTCGGTATCGGGATAGAGTTCGCCTATGTCCCCAGCGCCAATTGCACCGAGAATCGCGTCGGTCAGAGCATGCAGGACAATGTCACCATCCGAATGTCCGGCAAGACCGTGGCTGTGCTCAATTGTGATTCCGCCCAAAATAAGCGGGCGCCCTTCCTCAAGGCGATGCGTGTCGTGGCCCAAACCCACCCGAATGTCCATTGTGGTCACCCGTCAAAAGGAGTCATCAACGAATGGTTCTCGAAGCGAGCAATTTCCTTGATGAAACTTAATGTAACCTGACCAACAGGACCGTTGCGCTGCTTGGCGATGATTACATCTACCTCGCCTTCGCGCTCACCCGGGTTATTCCGTTCGGGCCGATGAAGCATCATCACCGTGTCGGCGTCCTGTTCCAGACTTCCTGATTCGCGAAGGTCCGCCATTCGGGGAACATTTCCCTCGCGATCTTCCGAGGTTCGGTTCACCTGGGCCAAAGCAACAACAGGCACACCAACCTCACGGGCCAGCATTTTGGTCCTTCGGCTGATCTGGGCCACCTGCTCCTGACGGGGATCCCGGCGGTTTTCCGGCTCAATAAGCTGCAAATAGTCGATAAATACCGCCCGCAGGCCACAAGTCTGTTTCATGCGCCGGGCATTCGCCGCGATGCGCAACATGCTTTGACCCGGACTGTCATCAATGTAAAGCGGTGCTTTTCTCATCTCATCCCCAGCTGAGAGGATAAGGCTCATGTCTTCGCTTGTGAGACTGCCGCTACGAAGTTTTTTAAGATCGACGCGCGCGTGCGAGGAGATAAGTCGCTCTGCCAATTCGATTCGGGATTGTTCCAGACTGCAAAAGAGGACCGGAACCTGAGCATCAACTGCCATGTTTCTGGCCAGGTTCAGGGCAAAAGCGGTTTTCCCGATTGAGGGACGGGCCGCGAGAATGATCATTTCGCCGTTCTGAAAGCCCGCGGTAAGCGTGTCGAGGTCGGTATAACCCGTTGGAACACCGCTTATCGCAAGCCCGGACCCCTGACTGCGGACATCAATCCTGTCATAAGTCTCTTTAAGAACATTATCAAAACGATGGTAGTTGCCGCTAACACCAGCGTCTGCAACCGCCAGCATTTTGCCTACCGAGCGGTGTAAAATCTGATCCGCTTCATCCGCCGCGCCGTATGCTTCGCGCAGGATCTCGTTTCCTGTGGATATCAGGTTACGCAAGACGCCTTTGTCACGAACGATTTTGGCGTAATATTCCGAGTTGGCTGCGGTGGCTGTCGAATCCCAAAGTTCTGCCAAATAGCCGTAGCCACCAATTTCCTCTATGTGCCCTTTTTGTTTCAGATCTTCCGCCAAAACGACAATGTCAACAGGCTTGCCATTGTCGAAAAGACTGGCAATGGATTCATAGATTAGCCGGTTTGCCGAGTCGTAAAAATGGTCGGGCTTGACGATGACAACGCAATCGCTGATTACCGTGTTGTCGCGCAACAGGCTCCCCAAAAGGGACCTCTCAGCATCCGCATTATGGGGCGGAGTCCGGTCCGTATTTTGGTTTTCATGCGATTGTGGGGGGGACCCGGAGGGCCGTCGAGCCATGACTTTTGTGATCTCCCCCGAAAACTCTTAACCCACAAAAAAGCGCCTCCACAACGGAAGGCGCCTTAGCGCGGTGAGACCGGTGAGAGAGCCTTAACGGCGCTCCATCACAGGAACCACTGCAACCTTGACTTCGGTCTCGATATCGTGACCCAGGTTGATCTTGACCGCGAAGAGACCGGTTTCCTTGATCGGATCTTGAAGCTTGACCATCGATTCCTCGATGACCATGCCCTTGGTCCGAAGACCAGCAACGATTTCCACGATACCTACGGAGCCATAAAGATGGCCTTCGGCTGTGGCCTTGGCTTCGATAGCGATACCGGAAAGCCGACTGATCTGATCGGCCAGACTGCGCAGATCCGCCTTTTTGGCCTCCAGCGCCTGATGAAGTCGCTGACGATACTGCTCAAGAAGGCGCAGGTTATGAGCGGTGGGAACCGTCGCAAGACCACGGGGAAGGAGGTAGTTGCGGGCGTAACCTGGCTTCACCTCAATCTGTTCGCCGCGATGTCCCAAGTGGAGAACATCCTCGGTCAGGACCAGCTTGATGTTGCCGTTCTTGCCCTTTACCAAATGCTTGCGCGTC
>Ga0114972_10001489_pt1 | contig 17618 bp, 13 predicted proteins | sample M_140807_EF_Meta_FD_87354 | JGI IMG/M metagenome (GOLD analysis project Ga0114972, IMG submission 87354) | Freshwater microbial communities from Lake Montjoie, Canada to study carbon cycling - M_140807_EF_MetaG | ecosystem: Environmental > Aquatic > Freshwater > Lake | place: Lake Montjoie... | reverse complement strand
TTGAGGATGTTCTCCTCAACCGAAGGCCAGATGCCACGGAACGATTGGTCGACCTTGCCAAAGCACTGGGTCCAAAGGCCAAAGCGGATGAAAAACAACAAGCGTGGCGCGAGCTTTCTCCTGAAGAGAGGCTGAAGCATGCTCTTATTCAGGGAAATGATGAATTTATTGAAATCGACACCGAAGAATGTCGGGCGAAAATGGATAGACCTCTTCAGGTCATTGAAGGCCCCCTCATGGGAGCAATGCAAACCGTAGGCGATCTTTTTGGTGCGGGAAAAATGTTCTTGCCTCAGGTCGTTCGCAGCGCCCGGGTGATGAAAAAGGCAGTCAATTACCTTACTCCCTTCATGGAGGCCGAACGACTCGCTTCAGGTGGAAGGCAGGCTAGGGGCAAGGTACTCATGGCCACCGTTAAGGGTGATGTACATGACATTGGCAAGAACATTGTTGGTGTCGTCCTTGCTTGTAATGACTTTGAAGTGATTGATATCGGCGTGATGGTCCCATGTGAAAAAATCCTTGAGGAGGCCACCAAACAAAATGTGGACATGATCGGGCTTTCCGGTTTGATCACTCCCTCCCTCGAGGAGATGGTTCATGTCGCGAAAGAAATGGATCGTTTGGGGTTTGATATTCCGCTGTTGATTGGCGGCGCAACCACCAGCAGTCGGCATACTGCCGTGAAAATCGCGCCCATGTACAAACACCCCGTATTGCATGTTACCGATGCGTCACGGTCGGTTGGCGTTGTGGAACAACTTCTCAAGCCGGAATCTCGCGAAAAACTCGACAGGGAAAACCGGATTACCCAGGCCCGTGATCGGGAAAATTTTTCGCGACGCAAGGATCGGAAGATGGCGTCCCTTACCCATGCCAGGGCCCATGGTGCCCAAATCGAATGGGCTGGGTACACCCCACCAAAACCCGAATTTTTGGGTGTGCGTATTGTGGATGATGTTGATGTGAAAACACTGGTTCCTTACATTGACTGGTCGCCCTTTTTTATGTCTTGGGAACTTTCGGGAAAATATCCCGAGATTTTCAATATTCCTGATGTCGGTCCAGAAGCTAAAAGGCTTTTTGATGACGCACAGAAAATGTTGAATAAAGTCATTGAGGGAAAACTGCTTACGCCTCGTGGGGTGTATGGATTTTTCCAGGCGAATGCCGTCGGGGATGACATCGAATTGGAGTCTCCGGATTCCCCGGGAACCCCGCTCACAACTTTCCGCATGCTTCGCCAACAGTGGATGCGTGAAGGCCAAACCGAATTCCTGTCCTTGGCGGATTTTGTAGCACCCAAGTCTACCAGATTGGTCGACCACATAGGGGCATTCGCGGTTACCAGCGGTGCCGAGGCGGAAGAACTTGCCCGAAAAATGGAGTTGGAGCACGACGATTATTCCGCGATCCTTCTCAAAGCCATCGCCGACCGATTGGCTGAGGCTTTTGCCGAATACCTCCACCAACGGGTTCGTCGTGAATGGGGATACGGTTACTCGGAAAATCTTTCCCAAGAGGAACTGATTCACGAGAAATATGTTGGAATCCGTCCTGCCGCAGGCTACCCTTCGTGTCCGGATCACACGGAAAAAGCAACGCTATGGAATTTGCTTGATGTTGAACAAAACGCAGGAATGAGGTTGACGGAAAGCTTTGCCATGACTCCCGCCGCCTCTGTTAGTGGACTCTATTTCAGCCATCCCAAGGCAAGGTACTTTGCCGTCGATCTGCTCCAAAGAGATCAGATTGAAAACTATGCCCATAGGAAGGGGATCCCCCTTACTGATGCCGAGCGATGGCTTGCGCCGAACCTGGCCTATGATCCATCCTGATTTCTTTCTTCATTGTTCAAGGCCCGGTGATTGACCCCAGGTAAAGGCCCAGGAAGTTTCAAATGATTACTTGGCAAGAGGCCCACCGGAGTATTCTGGATCAGGCCAAGCCCCTTCCTTTGCAGATTGGGCCGATTTCCTCGAGTTCCCTGGGCGCCATCCTGGGGGATGATGTTTTGGCGGACATGGATGCTCCCCCGTTTGATAAAGCCTTGATGGATGGATTTGCTCTTTCTGGGGATACTTCCGCACAATCGGATGGTTGGCCTTTGGGTGATGGGGTTTACGCTGGTGGAATTCCGGGCAAGGCCCTCGAACCAGGATATGCTGTTCCGGTGGCTACGGGCGCGCCGATTCCAACCGGGGCAGACCGGGTTATCCCAATTGAGCGTACGGAAAAAATTAACGGGCTTCTCAAGGTTAAAGAGCTTCCCGGCATTGGGGATTTTATTGCCACCAAGGGCGCCGATTACAAGGCAGGGGATACTGTCCTAAAGCGGGGAACCGTACTTTGTCCATCGGTGGCGGGCGCTTTGGCCGCAGTGGGGAAAACCGCCCTAAGGTTGATACCTGCACCCACAGTTTCTGTGATTTCCACGGGAAGCGAATTGGTTGAACCCAATATGAAGCCCATGGGTGGGCAAATTCGCAATTCCAATGCATCGATGCTCCTCTCGGGGATACACAGGGCTGGCTGTTTGCCCAAATATTTAGGCATTGCCCCCGATTGTGCCCAGGCTCTTAGGAACCTTATTGCTGAGGGTATAACCCACCCTGTTTTGATCCTTTCGGGAGGCGTCTCTGTAGGCGAAAAAGACCTGGTTCGGGCAACCCTGGAAGAGCTTGGAGTGAAAATTATTGTCCATGGAATCAAGCTAAAGCCGGGCCGTCCATTTCTCTTTGGAATTACACCAAGTGGTGGGTTGGTATTTGGCCTTCCTGGTAATCCAACAAGTTCGCTGGCTAATTTTGATCTTCTGATTCATCCCGCCCTTCTCGCTTTGCGAGGATATCGCAATCCTGGACCACATTTTCAGGTTGCCCGAATGGAGGAGTCACTGATAGTCGACAATAACCGTCCGACACTACGCCCGGTGAGTGTATGCCCCACGAATTTCGGTTATATCGCTTATGATTTGGGAGCCAAGGGATCGTTTGAGCTAGGTGTTTTGACCAGGGCTTATGGGTGGTTGGAATTGGCTCCGGGTAGGGTAGAAATCCAAAAGGATGAAGAAGTCCGGGTGTTGGTCCCCGAATTGTCTGCTGTCACAGCTTTGCTCCTTCAGACCACCTGAGGCCAGGTACATGAGGCTGCCAACGATATCAATATTTGGGCTTGCGTGGCCCGCTGTTTTCACTGCGTTGTTGCTTTGGATGTCCTTTTTCCCGGTAAATCTACCTTGGCTTGGGTTTATTGCTTTTGTTCCGTGGCTGGTATCCATGACTTGGCAAACCGGGAAGCAGAGGCTGATATCCTCCGGTATCCTGGGAATGGTGTTTTTTGGGATCGCCCTCAATTGGATGCGTGTCGCGGATATCCGGATGGTTGCTACATGGGTTATGCTGGGAACATGGTCAGCATTATTTTATCTTATTTTAGGATGGGTTTTGGGCGCAATCTATGATCGTCACCGCGGTCTTGGAATGACACTTGGTTTTCCTCTGGTTTTGATTCCGACTGAGTGGATGCGCGCTCATGCACTTGAGGGTTTTCCCTGGTATTTTTTGGGTCACACACAACACGATACATTACCACTTCTTCAGTTGGCGGAACTGGGTGGTGCTTTTTTGGTCAGCTTGGTGGTCGCTTTGGTTAATGGCTTGATTGCTGACCTTTATCTTGCCTGTCTGTCCCGGAATAGTGGCGTGAAATGGTCCACAATTGGTATTGGATTCAAAACTGCCTTGGTAATTCTGGCTTTGGCTTGTGCCTGGATTTATGGTACCAACCGGCTTCAAAAAACCGAGTTTATCGAAGGAACACAGGTCGCCGTTTTGCAGGCGAATCACCCCCAGGGTCTAAGAAATTTCGCATCAACCGAACAGGTTAGGGCGGATTATAATCAAATGCAAAGAGCCCTGTTTGGAACCGGAAATAGACCACTTTTGATTATTTGGCCAGAAACCAGTTACCCTGCATTGGTGGATATCACCGGCCTTGATGAAAAACATTGGGTTGCGGATCCCGCTGGGGCGAAGGGGCCAAGCCAGCTACTTGGTGCCTCCACCATTATTGAGCCCAAAGGTCTTACTTCAAAACAGTTCAATTCCGCCGTGCTTTTCGATCCGAAAGGATTTCCGATTGACCATTATGACAAAATGCATCGGGTTCCATTTGGTGAATATGTACCATTGAAGGAATGGATTCCTTTTATGAATGTTCTTGCGCCATATGATCACGATTACTCCATCGCGCGGGGAGAAAAATTAACACGGTTTCCATTACCGTATTCTCCAACACCCTTAACTTTTGGTGCAGCTATATGTTACGAATCCGGCGATGCCCACAATTTTCGTGATCTGGCTGGAGGTGATGGCAAGCCGCCAGTGGATTTCTTCGTGAATCAATCCAATGATGGATGGTTTCATGGAACAGAAGAGCACGAGCACCATTTGTTACTCCTCCGCTTTCGGGCGGTGGAAACCAGACGGCCTGTGATTCGTGCGGTGAACATGGGTATTAGTGCCTGGATTGATTCCTATGGAAGAGTTCTGCGACCAAAGGAATCCAACCACCCAAAATCCTCGGCTGTTGGGGTTGAAGTGCCAGTTCTGGAGGTTAATAGCGAGTTTTTGTCTACAAGTGAATGGGGTCAATACAAAAAGAATGCTTTTGTTCTGACTGGTCTTATACCCAAAAAAGGTGACAACTTGCCCAATATTTTTAAACTTCAGGGAAGCTGGCCGGGAATCTTAGCCTTTACTTGTGTTGTTTTGTTATTACTAGGGGGAACAAAAAAGGCCCGGGTAATCCCGGACCTTAAGTGAACCGTTAACTTGTCTATGCAATCTAGTTTCCAACAACACCGATCAGCTCAAGGAATCGATCAAGTCGAACTTTTTCGACGCGATAGCGATCACACTCGGCCTCAAGTTCCTTTTTCATGATTTCGTATTCCCGGGTTTTGTCTCGAAGCATTGGATCATCTGCGATGATGAGATAATCTGTACGAACCGATACGCCTTCTTTACCATTGGGTTTAATTGTAATGGATACAGGATCGATATAGGCTTCGACCTCAACATTTTTTTCTTCCATGACTCGCATGAAATCCTTAAGCGGATCTTTGCTCTTACTGAAAATTTTGGGCACTCCAACAACAACAATTCTCTTTCGATTCTCAACTTTGGCCCTGAAATTTGGAGCCCAAATGGGATTAAAAAGGTAATCGCCTTTAAGAATAGGGTCTGAAATTCGATCTTTGATGTCAACAACTCGTGCCTTTGCCATCTGGTCGCCAATTACAGAAACAACTTCAAGGCGACCTTTTGGGTTGTTATTGGGTTGTCCATCAGGACGCATTCCGAAGATACTGAAAAGGTCACCAGGGCGCACATCAACAACTGAACCAAGGTTGATGAAGACAGTACTTCCTGTTCCTGCGATCTCTACAACCTTTCCGTTTGGTTTTCCTTCCAGGATTTGTTCACCAAATTTCTTTTCAAGATCAGCTTTTTCTTTCTCAAGTTTTACGATGATTTTTCGATTTTTAGAATCCTTTTCTTTGAATTCTTTGTCCTTAACATTATAACCCTCTTCAAGTTCTTTGGATTTGTTATCAGCCAACTCCTTGAGAAGCGCATCTGGATCCACCAGCCGGGACTTTTCATCCAATCTGGACTTATAGTCTCCAAATTCCTTTCGAACCAATGAAAAGCGCTCATCATAGGATTTCTTGGCATTTGCAATCTGGTCCGCCGCATTTGCCTCCGCCGCCATTTTGGCGTCATCCGAGGCTTTCTTGTCGCTGTTTGCCTTTACAAGGGCATCGCTCATCCTTTTATTTTCTGCCTTCATTTCGTTGAGGATGGTTACAAAATTTGAGCTTGGCCCACCCTTTGCTGCGTCGATAACAAGCTTTGCGGATGCGGTTTTCACCAAGTCATCCATTCGTTTTTTTGTTTTTGGAAATTCGGGATCCCCCTGGGTGTCTTTTACCCAGCCCGAATTTCCCGTACCTGAAAGATCATCAATATTTGTTTTCAATTCTGCTGGGTTGCCAACTGGATCAATACTGCTGATGTAGGACCAATACAAAGCAGCCTGTGCCTTGTTAAATTGGGCCACCGATGTCATTTTTGCTTTGTCATCTAAAGCTTTTTTGGCATCGCCACGAAGCTTGTCCTGTTCGGCGAAGCCATAATATGTGGATACCCCAAGGCCCAATGTGGCCAAAATAAAGAATACGAGGGTAATTATGAGCCCTGTGTTCGATTCGCGCTTCTCGGCCATGACGGTCTCCCAAAATTGGGCGGTCCATATGCTAGGGGGAGCCTATGCAATTCCACCTGAAGCCTAATCCATTTGTCGGATTCGTCAATTCCGCAGATGTGGAAAAATGGGAATCTTGACGGAATATTCCTTAGCTCTTGACAAAAAATCCTGGGATGAAACATTCTTCCTCCCATAGCATCCCGGTATAAGCATTTCCCCCTCGGATTTCTATGGAGCGAAGCATTGAGTTCACCAAGTGATTCCCCGGAACAATCCCTTTGGCTGATTGATACCCATTCCCTGATTTTTCAGGTTTTTCATGCGATTCCGATGATGACCAGTCCTCGCGGATTACCTGTGAATGCCGTTTTTGGGATTGCACGGGATTTGCTTGGGCTCAGGGAGCGTAAACCAACTTATCTCGTTTGTGCGATGGATCGTGCTGAGCCAACTTTCCGTTCTGATTTCTATCCGGCTTACAAAGCACATCGCCCCGAACCTCCTGCCGATTTGATTGGACAATTTTCCCTGATTGAACAATTGATTGAAGCTATGGGGTTACCGTTATTGTCAGTTGCCGGGTTCGAGGCGGACGACCTTATTGCTACCGTGGCGACAAATGCCCATAAATCTGGTATTGGTTGTCATATTTGTACCTCTGACAAAGATTGCCGCCAACTTTTGTCCCCAAACACATGGTTGTTTAATCTTCGAAAGGGGACTGTTTTTGGTATTCCTGAACTTTTGGCGGATTGGGGAGTCAGGCCTGATCAGGTGGTTGATCTCCAGGCAATGGTAGGAGACAGCGTGGATAATGTGCCCGGCGTTCCCGGGATTGGTTACAAAACCGGTGCCAAGTTGCTTCAGGATTTTGGAACACTTGAGGGTGTTTTTGAAAATATTTCCAAGGTAACTGGTGCCAAAAAACAGGAAGCATTAAGGGCTTCATTCGAACAGGTTGCAATCAGCCGCAAGCTGGTTCAATTGGAACGGAATTGTCCGATTGTTCTGGATTGGGAAGGGTGGCGATTGCGAGAGCCCAATTATCCGCTTCTTTATGAACTTTTTCGGGATTGGGGTTTTCGAACACTTGCCAATCAGATGGAAAAGAAACTTCCCAACAACGGATCTGCTGTTTTTCTGAATAATCAGGAATCGAATAATTCCAAGGGATCCAGGAAGGCAACCGAATCCCCATCCCTGTTTGATTTATCGGAAGAATTGCCTGGGGAAATCGGACTATCCCAAACCGCTAAATCCAAAAAAAGTTTCTCAATCCAAGGCCAACCAGGATTGTTTGATGAGGTCGTTCCTGGGGATATGTCACCGGTTGATCCGGGATGGGACTATTCCGGGTATGAGGTGGTTGAAACCGAGGATGGGTTTTATTCCCTGCTTGAGAAATTGAAAAAGGTCAATAATTTCGCCATCGACCTTGAAACCACATCTTTGGATGTTCGTGACGCCGAAGTTGTTGGTTTATCCCTTTGTTTCACTTCGGGTAAAGCTTTTTATTTGCCTTTAATGGGTCCCAAGGGGGCCACAGTTTTGTCCAAACATTTGGTTTTGGAAGGGCTCAGGCCGCTATTGGAAGCGGAAAATCCAGGCAAAATCAATCAAAATATCAAATTTGATTTGATGGTGTTTGCCAATCATGGGATCCATTTACATGGAATTGAAGGCGACTCGATGATCGTTGATTATCTCCTTCATGCGGGTGAAAGGAGTCACGGTCTGGATGAGCTTTCCAAGCGTTATCTTAACCACCGAATGATACCGATTACTGATTTGATTGGCGCCTCTTCTCGCAAGGAGCCCCAGCGAACCATGAATCAGGTTCCCGTTGCCGAAGTGGGACGCTATGCCTGTGAGGATGCTGATGCCGCGTGGCAACTCCACGAAATGCTTTTCAAACAGCTTGAGGATTCCAACCAGGTTGTCGGTCATTCCGATGATAGCCAAGGCACTTCAGAAAAGGAAGGAATTACGGTCAACGGTTTAAAGCCATTTGACCAGGTAAGGCTATATCGCGAAGTCGAGGTTCCCCTTCTATCCGTATTGGCGGCAATGGAAATGCGCGGAATTCGCGTGGATAAGGAGCATCTTGGCCGATTGGGGCAAGGGATGGCCGTGTCGATTGAAAAGCTCCAGGCGCAAATATACGAATTGGCTGGAGGGCCGTTTGATATCCAATCACTTCCTCAGTTAAGGGTGATTCTTTTCAAAAAGCTTGGGCTTCCAGCCCTGAAAAAAACCGGGATCACCAAGGAGCCCAGTACAGACCAGGAGACTCTCGAAAAGTTGGCCGCGCTTGATCATCCAGGGGCGGCGATAACGCGGGCAATTCTCGATTTGCGCAAGATCACCAAGCTCAAAAGCACCTATGTCGATACTCTTCCCGCCATGGTGCATGTAAAGACAGGCCGGGTCCATGCATCGTTTCACCAGACTGTGGCGGCGACTGGGCGGCTCAGTTCGAGCGATCCCAATCTTCAAAATATTCCTGTCAGGGATGAATTGGGGCTGGAGATTCGCAAGGCGTTTTTGCCCGAGGAGGGTTGGGATCTCTGGACCGCTGACTATTCCCAAATTGAGTTGAGGTTATTGGCTCATCTCAGCGAAGACCACGAACTTCGTGAGGCTTACCTTCAAGGGCAGGACATTCACACACGCGTTGCGGCCAGTCTTCACGGAGTTGGTACGGAGGAGGTTACGGCGCCCATGAGGCGGGTTGCAAAAACCGTGAACTTTGGAGTTGTTTACGGGATTAGTGCACATGGGCTTGCGGAAAGGTTGGGGATTCCTCGGACTGAGGCCGAAAAATTCATTGAAGCATATTTCCGAAAATATCCTGGAGTATTGGCTTATCAAGAAAAGGTACTCGATGAAGGCCGAAAACTTGGGTTTGTCCAGACCATTTTGGGGCGAAGGCGGCGTGTCGAGGGGATTCGCCCCAAATCGAGTTATTGGCAGCGCAATCAGCCTGAACGGGAAGCCATCAACATGGTGGTTCAGGGGTCCGCCGCGGATTTGATCAAAATTGCAATGATTGGTCTCGAAAAGAGGTTATCTTTGAGTGGGCTTAAGGCGCGGTTGCTGCTCCAGATTCACGATGAACTGGTTTTGGAAGCTCCGCCCGATGAGCGATTGGCTTTGGCAGCGATTCTTCAGGAAGAAATGGTGGCCAAGCCTCATAAATGGCTCAATTTGGAAATTCCCTTGGCAATCGATGCCGGGTATGGGCCAAATTGGGTAGATACCGAAGTCTGGATGTAAGGCACATGACTCTACCATGGGGGCAACCTGCCCCGGATTTTGGGCGTCCTTTTATTCGTCCCCAAAAGCCGGTTTGGGGTGTAACCGGGGGCATTGCCTCTGGAAAATCGACCTTTGCCCGGCTTCTTTCGGAAAAAACTGGGTCAAGGGTCCTGGATGCGGACAAATTGGGCCATGAGGCCCTAAACGATCCCGAGATCATACGCAGGGTGAAATCGTGGGGTGGGGACGCGGTTACTGGAGAAGACGGAAATTTAAGCCGGACGAAAATCGGGGCCTACCTTTTTCCCAAAAGGGAGAAACTGGTTGAGTATGAATCGATCATTCATCCTTGGATTAGGCATCGACTTCTAAGGGAAATTCAAAAGTTTGATGAAGATTCTTCGGAAAGACTGCTGGTTCTGGATGCCTCGTTATTGTGGGAGTCCGGGTGGCATAGAAGTTGCTCCTTAATTTTACACTTGGATGCACCTTTGGAAATCAAACTCCAGAGGGTGATCACCTCCCGAGGCTGGACGCCGATGATGTTAAACCTTCGTGAATCCTTGCAGATGCCCTTGACCTTGAAGGCACTTCTTGCCGATTATTGTTTAACCAATTCCCATTCTCTGGATCGCCTCAGTTCTAAAGTGGACGCCCTCCTCCTCGGGCTCCCCATTTAAGCAATCCTTGAGGGTTGAGTTTCGCTTGTGGCGCCTTGCCCGGGCGGATTGGAAAAACTCTTGGCACCCAGCCAAGAGTTGAGGCGTTGGAATTCATTGATCAGGAATGGTTACATGTCTTTTGTGAATGCGGTTGACAACGGTGGAAGCAGGGAAATGACGGCTACCGGAAATTCTTTGAAAAAGCCAACCAAGGCTTCCAAGCCTCGACCTGTCGTGGAAAGCCAACGCCCCGATGTTTCTGACACCGAATTTGACACGGTACTGGAGGATGGCATGATCTCGTCAACCGAGTCGAATTCCCCCAGTCCCAATGACTTTCACGAGGAGGAGTCTGGTTTGCTTGAGGTCAAGCGTGGGCGTGGTAGGCCCCGAAAAAGTTCCAATGGCGAGCCTCAGGCTCCCGAAGCACTGAAGGTACCAAAAAAGCGTGGCAGACCTTCCACAAAGGAAAAAAGATTAGCGGATTCGGACGAGGATGCCCTGGTTGGCAGTTTCCCGACGCCATCAAATACCTTGGACGCTTTTCCCAACCCCGCAAATCCCTTGTCCTCCGCTTCCTCAGCTCCTCAAATTGGCGATGAGCGCCCTGTTGAAGGATTTGTAGAAATGGATGCAGTCGCTTCAGTTCCAAATTCCAACCTAGCGAAAAGCCCAACCACCGATCCTCAGGAATCTTCGCAGGCAGGGGATCAGGATCAGGGCGAATTCGAGATTTCCGAGGAATGGGGGGAAATTTCACCTCGTGTTCCGGAAACAGAAGACATGGATGATGGTGAGGGGGATGTTGCCAATTCCCAAGGAGCCGACCAGGACCAAAACGATGTAGCTGCGGAACAGGGGGACTTTGCCGACGACCAAAGCGAATCGGGCGAAGGCGGCAATGGCACCGGAATGGGTTTGGACAACGAAATCCAGAAAAAATACGAGGATCTCAAAAAGGGCGCCCCCTATATTCTTGAGCTCCAGCAAAAGCCCATGTCGGAGCTTCTTCAACTTGCCAAGGAAGAAGGTATCGAGGATCCGACTTCACTTCGCAAGCAGGACCTGGTTTTTCAAATCCTCAAGGAGAAGGTGAAACAGAATGGTCTGATGTTTGGGGATGGCACTCTGGAAATCCTGCCGGATGGTTTTGGTTTCTTGCGAAACAGCGAAGCCAATTATTTACCATGCCCGGATGATATTTACATTTCTCCTGCCCAAATCCGCCGCTTTGGTCTTCGCCCCGGCACAATGGTTGCCGGCCAAATCCGTCCACCCAAAGAAAACGAGCGATATTTCGCGCTGCTTCGGGTCGAGGCGATCAACCGTACCGATCCCGAGCATCATGCCAACCTGATCATGTTTGAGGATTTGACTCCTCAGCACCCGGAGACCCGTCTTAAGCTGGAAACCGGGCCGGGCGACTTGAGCATGCGGATTGTGGACCTGGTCTCCCCGGTTGGGAAAGGGCAGCGGGGTTTGATTGTTGCCCCCCCACGGACCGGTAAAACGGTTCTTCTTCAGCAAATGGCCCGTTCCATCCTCAAAAATCACCCTGAATGCTATGTTTTCGTCCTCCTTATCGACGAGCGGCCCGAGGAAGTGACCGAAATGGAGCGATCCGTCAAGGGGCCGCGTACCGAGGTGATCAGTTCCACCTTTGATGAGCCCACCTCCAGGCACATCCAGGTTAGTGAAATGGTCATCGAAAAGGCCAAGCGCCTTGTCGAAGAAAAACAGGATGTGGTGATCCTTCTTGATTCGATCACCCGACTTGCACGCGCTTACAACGCTGAAGTTCCCAATAGTGGCAAGATTCTCTCGGGTGGGGTAGATGCTACCGCGCTTCACAAGCCAAAGCGGTTCTTTGGCGCCGCGCGCAATATTGTCGAAGGGGGTAGCCTCACGATTTTGGGTACGGCCTTAGTTGACACTGGGTCACGTATGGACGAGGTGATTTTCGAAGAATTCAAGGGAACGGGCAACATGGAACTCCATCTCGATCGCCGCTTGGTCGATCGGAGGGTTTACCCGGCAATCGACATCAACAAGTCGGGAACCCGTAAGGAGGAGTTGCTAATTGGAGAACTCGACCTAAAGCGCAACTACATCCTGAGGAAGGTTTTGTCCGACATGAGCCCCATTGAGGCGATGGAACTTTTGACCAAGAGTTTGGGCAAAACCAAGACAAACGCCGAATTCCTCCAGACCCTTGGAAGCTGATTTGTCGTAAGATAGTGCCCAAGGGGGAGTCTGATCATGCCAGTGGTTCACGAGGGTACGCTTGTCCCAACGCCTGGGCGAATTCTAATCGTTGCAAGCCGTTTTAATCAGTTGGTAGTAAACCAGCTGGTTACGGGTGCTTTGGAGGCTTTGGGCCGCCATGGTATTCCTGAGGCAAATGTCGAAATCGTTAGGGTTCCAGGGGCCTTTGAAATTCCGCAGGCTGCCCAAAAGGCCCTTAAAACAGGTCGTTTTGCCGGCTTGATTGCTCTTGGTGCTGTAATCAAAGGCGAAACCGATCATTACGACCATATCGCCCACTCCGCCACCAATGGTTTGAACCGGGTTGCGATGGACTTGGGTTACCCGGTTGCCCATGGGATTCTCACTTGCAACACCACCGACCAGGCAATGGATCGGGCAGGTCTCAAGTCAGGGAACAAAGGATACGATGCAGCCCTTGCCGTTTTGGAAATGATCAATCTTTTTGGCCGTTTAGGCTCCTAAAGTACTCACCATTCAGCCCTCGGGTTACCCAGGAATACAGCGACTTCATGATTATTCGCCGAAGATCAAAGGCCCGCGAAGTGGCCCTGCAGTCCCTTTTTCAGTTGGAATGCCCCAGGCGCTCTCCATTCCCTTACGAGGAGTTTGTCAAAAGGCGCCTGCTGGAGGACACCCAGCTTGCGTTTTGTCGCCAACTGGTGATGGGTTCGCGCGCGCACCACCGGGAAATTGACGACCGGATCAGTCATGCTGCGGAAAACTGGCGAATTTCCCGAATGGCCGGTATTGACCGGAACATTTTGAGAATGGCCGCATATGAGTTGCTGTTTCAGCCCGCCACTGCGGGGCGTGTCGTTATTGACGAGGCTTTGGAGCTAGCCAAGAAGTTTGGATCGCTGGATTCGGCCAAATTTGTCAACGGTGTTCTGGACAGGCTTTGGCGCGGCATCCCTTCGAGGTCAGGTGAATTTGCCAAGTCTTCCCCTGAAAAAAGTTCAACCGACCCGGAAATCCGCCCGGCTGTAGAAGAGTCGACAAATCCCGAAGAAATTGTTTCACCTATTGCAGATGCCCAAATGGCAAAAGGCGGAGAATGACAAGGGGAGCGCCTATGACGGCCCTCTTCTCCTCCCTGGCGCGTCCTAAAGCCCATGGCCGCGCCGACCTTCATATGCACAGCACTTCCTCGGATGGAAAGTATTCCGTTCGAGAGCTGGTTGACATGTGTGCCCGCGCCGGCCTTTTGGTTATGGCGGTTACGGATCACGATACGTTGGGATACTTTGGAGAATTGTCGGACTTGGCCCAAGCCCGTGGAGTTCGGGCGATTTGCGGTGTAGAAATCACCGCAAATATTCATCAAAAAGATATCCACATCCTTGCCTACGGGTTGGATAATCAGAACCACGAAATCAATTTGCGCCTCGAAGAGGTTCGCAGGTCCCGGTTTGAGCGATTCCTGTCCATCCTCGATCGTCTCGAAGCCAAGGGTTTGAGCGGATTGACTGCCCACCGGCACGAAGCTGTTGACACACTGAAACGCCACCCCGGGATGGCCCTTGGCCGAAGAAATATTGCGGAAATACTTGTTAGCCTGAAACATGTTTCTTCCCTGCGCAACGCCTTTGACCGCTACCTCAAGGATCCCGCGGTGGTCGGTATCCCGAAGGAAAACCTGAGCGCCACGGAAGTGATCCGCCTGGTACGCGATTCGGGAGGGATAACCTCCTGGGCCCATCCGCCTGAAAATATGGTTCCTTCCTTGTTGCCCGAATTGGCCAGCATGGGAATGACCGGGCTTGAAGCGGAATATCCGGATTTCAGGAATTCCTGGACGCGAAAGCTTCGCGCCATGGCCTCGGATCTCGGATTGCTGGTCACAGGGGGCAGCGATTGCCATGGGCCCGGTGCCCGATGGCCTGGCTCCACAAGCATTGGGGGCAAGGACCTCGAAACTTTTCTTGAGGCCCTTTCTTGAGTAATTGGGAATAGCGTAATGTTTCGTGCACTATATGAACGCCTAAAGTCCGGTTTGGCCCGCACCAGGGACCTCTTTTCCGGAATCGCCGGGCTATTTACCGGCAAGGGCCGGGTCGACCGGAACTTCCTCGCCGAGATGGAAAAAAGGCTGCTCCTTGCCGATGTGGGCGCCACGGCCACAAGGGAGATCGTCAAACAGGTCGAAGCCGCATTTCTCGACAAGGAAATAGGCGACGACCTTTCGGGGTTTGTTCGCGGTCTCCTTTTGGAAATGTTGACAGGCGAGGGACTCGAACTCGGGAAATCAACTTCCGGTCCCACTGTGATCCTTGTCGCCGGTGTCAACGGATCGGGAAAAACAACCTCCATTGCCAAACTTGCTAACCGGTTTTGCAAAGAGGGAAAAACGGTGGTGGTCGGAGCCTGTGATACGTTCCGTGCGGCGGCGGTCGAACAGCTTTCCACCTGGTCCCAGCGAATCGGCTGTGAAATCGTTAAGGGGCAAACCGGTGGAGATCCCGCCAGTGTCGCTCATGATACCTGTGAGAAGGCGATTGCCAAAAACATCGATATTGTGATCCTGGATACCGCCGGAAGACTTCACACCCAAACCCACCTGATGCGGGAACTCGAAAAGATTCATCGCGTGGTCCAGCGGAAAATTCCGGGGGCGCCCCACGAAGTCCTTTTGGTTTTGGATGGTACTAATGGTCAAAATGCCTTGATCCAGGCGAGCCAATTTACCAAAACGGTTGCTTGTACGGGGATCATCCTGACGAAATTGGATGGTAGCGCAAAGGGTGGTTTTGTATTTTCCATCCGGAAAAATCTTGGCCTGCCCATCAAGCTGATCGGGGTGGGTGAGGGACTGGACGATTTGGAAGCGTTTGATCCGGATTCCTTTGTGGCGGCCCTTTTGGACAAATAAATCCTTTCAAGAGCTCTTTTGGGGAGTCCTTTCATGAACAAATGGGGCAAGGTTCTGGTTACCGGAGGCGCAGGCTTCATCGGCTCCCATTTGGTCGATTTTCTGATCGATCAGGGTGCCGAGGTCACGGTGCTGGATGATCTCAGCAGCGGACTTTTGCCCAATCTGGAAGCCAACCTTGCCCGCAAGGAGCGCCCCGTCCGGTTTGTTCAGGGGAGTATCACCGACCCTGCCGCTTTGACCAATGCCCTCAGCGGGGTCGATACCGTATTTCATTTGGCGGCAATCGCCTCGGTCCAGGCGTCTGTCGAAAACCCGCTTGCCACCCACGAGGTCGGAACCACGGGAACGCTGCTGGTTTTGGAGGCTTGCCGAAAGGCCGGGGTGAGACGGCTGGTGTTTGCGGGGTCCAGTTCCGCCTACGGAAGGCCCGATACCGAGATTCAAACCGAAACCACGCCTTTGGAGCCTCTTTCTCCTTATGCGGCCAGCAAACTGGCAGGCGAGATGTATTGCCGGGCGTTTGCCCACAGCTATCCGCTGGAGACGGTGATTCTCCGGTTCTTTAATGTGTTTGGGCCCCGCCAAAGGCCCGACAGCCCCTATTCCGGTGTGATTGCGCTGTTTGCCAAGGCTTTGACCGAGGGGCGCGTTCCGACGATTTTCGGGGATGGCAAACAGACCCGCGATTTTGTCTTTGTCGGGGATGTGGTCCGCTGCCTGGGGCTTGCGGCCCAAAAGCCCGGAGTGTCGGGGCAGGTGTTCCATGTGGGAACCGGCCGGGGAACCGACCTGTGGCAGCTGATTTCAGCCTTGAACCATACCCTGGGAACGGATATTACTCCCAAACTCGCGCCTGCCCGGGCCGGGGATGTGAGGCATTCCTGCGCCAGCATCGAAAAAACAAGGAAAATCCTCGATTGGGCGCCTTTATGTTCCCTGGAGGATGGCCTGGCCAAAACGATGGCCTGGATGTCCGGGAAATAGGTCTTCCGTCCGACGGATGTCGTTTAGGCGACCGGGTTCCCTTGACACGAGATTGCCTTAAGTGCATAGCAGGTCCAAGTGCCATACGGAGCTTGGACATTCATGGGGAATTTGCGCAAGGTTGCTTGGGGTTTGACCGCCCTCTTATTAGGGGGGTGCGCCACAGGCCCGATCATGAACAATCCCAAACGGATTGCTCCTGATGCCATCCCCACAGAAAACCCGGCGTATGTTCCTCTTGGTCCGCCTTCTTATGGTTTTGTCTTTGAGCAAACGCTCGACGCTCTTGATGACATTTATGAGATCAGTTACGCCAACCGTTATGATGGTCGGATCGAAACCCATCCGGTGATCGCGCCTGGTATTTTCCAGATTTGGAAAGCTGGCAGTCCCAGTTTCCATAATCGGCTTCAATCGTCTTTTCAAAGTATCCGCCATCGCAGCGTGGTCACCATCCAGTCTGCCCAGGATGGTGGATTCTTTGTTGATGTAAAAGTTTACCGCGATTTGGAAGATGTTCCAACTCCACTTAAAGGTGCGGTTGGTGGAGCGGCATTCCGGGGTGATAGTTCGGTCCAGCGCCAACACGAAGTGGTTGAGGCGGCAACACCCTCGGCCAAATGGATTCCGATCGGCAGGGATCCTTATCTGGAACAGCTCATCCTGAAAAAGGTCGTCAAACTGACCGGCCCGAAAAGCGAATAGAAATCGCCTCGGGCTTTGTTTGGATTACAGAATCCGTACATCCTGAAAATCCTTAGAAACCTTCCTGGACCAATTTGGGCTTGGGAGGTTTTGTTTTATTTATCTCACGCAGAGCCGCAGAGATCGCGAAGCAAATCCAAGGCACCATCCCATCAGCAGTGCCCCCTGATTGTGGCTCCCCTTTCGCAAAGGGGAGTCGGAGGGGTTTACATAAAATAAACATTACCTCACCCAGATCCGCCGCCCCCCCAAAAAAACGAAGCCAATACCCCATTCCACCCTTGAATTTCCCCGCACCCCCCACCTATGGTTCCGAAGACCTTTGCTTGATCCGAAACCCTACCACCCCGCCTAAACCTTTGCCCATTCCGCGCAAAGTAGTTCCGCCTGGGCCAGCACCGTTTTCACCGCCTCATCCTGAAGATCGGGTGGATACCCGTACCGGTTCAGGATCCGTTTCACCATGACCTTGATCTTGGCCCGGGCACTCTCCCGCAAGGTCCAGTCGATGGTGACACTCTTCCTGACCTGAGTGATCAGTTCCCCCGCGATGGCTTTGAGCTTGTCATCCCCCATCGCGATCACGGCGCTTTCGT